>Ga0310810_10005840_pt1 | contig 13831 bp, 11 predicted proteins | sample NCmetagenome_FD_207641 | JGI IMG/M metagenome (GOLD analysis project Ga0310810, IMG submission 207641) | Soil microbial communities from experimental microcosm in Duke University, North Carolina, United States - NC | ecosystem: Engineered > Artificial ecosystem > Soil microcosm > Unclassified ... | reverse complement strand
GCGACCACTCGTCCGATCGGCGGGGGCCCTTCGGTAACGGGGCTCATTGGCGCCGGAAGGGAAAGCGGGCGCGCACGTCGGCCACTTCGGCGTCTCGGCGAGCCGGATCCCAGCCGAGCTGCTCGGCAGTGATCGCCGCGACCTCCTCGATCACATCGGGCCCCGGGTCGCCGCGGGTGCCGATGCCGAGCCGGCCGAAGACGCAATCGCCCAGCCGGGCGACCATCTCGTTGCGCGCAGAATGGACCACCTCGGCGCGCAGCACGTCGGTGCCGGCGATGGGACGGCCCCACTCGGGGCGCTCGTCGATGATGCGGGTGACCTCGCCGTAGGCGGAGCCCTGGTCGTGCGCGAGGCGGTCCACGATCACGGGATCCGTGCCCGCGGGGAGCGCGGAGCGGACCTCGCGCAGCAGATCCTCGAACCGAGCGAAGTCGGCGCCATACACCCGAGCGGTCTCGGTGCGGCAGGGGCGCGGCTCCCGCCCCAGTTTCCGGTAAGCCAGGTCCACCGAGCGCTGGGCCACACCGCGCGCCACGGTGTAGCGGTTGGCGACCGCGGTCACCAGGCCCTGCACCCGGTCGGTGACGGCGTTATCCACGACCAGCGGCCGTTTGCCGAAGCTCACGTCGCCTCCCTCGGCGTCGCCTCGCTCGACCGGCAGCAGCCCGGCCATCACGAGTCCCACGTCGTCGAGCGTGAGCTTGAGCCGGGGATCGGCCTCGTTGATCTCGTCGAGGAAGTCGGTCACTTCCTTTTCGGTGACCCGGAGCCGGTCGGGCTCTTCCTTCCAGATCAGGCTGTTGACGCCGATCATGGTCCGGCCCCGCCAGGGGACGAGGAATAGATGCCGGGTGCCGCGGCTCAGCACCGCGGAGGGATCGTGATACTTGGTCTGAACCGCCAGGGCGCGGTCCTTCACGATCGTCCGCTTGAGAACCAGCGCCATGTCGCGGGAATAGGGAATGCTCGGCGCCTTGCGCACGCCGGAGCGAAGCAGCAACGCCTCGGCATAAGGGCCGGCGGCGTTCACCACCACCCGGGCGCGGACATCGAGGCGCTGTCGGCCGATGCGGTCCTCCACGGTGGCTCCGATGACGCGGCCGCCCTGCTGCAGCAGCGCTGTGACCTCGCAATGGTTGGCGACGATGGCGCCGGCGCGCGCGGCCGCGCGGACCATCGACCAGACCAGGCGGGGCGGGTTCTGCATCTGGCCGTCCCAGAACACGCCGGCGCCGGTGAGGCCATCGGGCGTCAGCTCGGGAAACCACTCCAGCACCCGCCGGCGCGACACGATCCGTGCCGCGGGAATCCGCCGGGACCGGTCGCCGATGCCCGCATTCCGGTCGGCCGTGAGCAGGTTGAGGACGGTGAAGCCGGCCGCCAGGATCTCGGCGCCCTTCATCCCGTGGCCATAGGCCGGGATCACGAACGGCAGCGGGTGGACCAGGTGCGGCGCGGCCCGCAGCAGCGCGCGCCGCTCGCGCGCGGACTCCCGCACCCGCACGATGTCCAGGTGCTGGAGGTAGCGCACACCGCCGTGGACCACCTTGAGTGACTCGGCCGAGGTGGCACCGCCGAAATCCCCGCGCTCGAGCAGGGCCACCGAGAGTCCGCGCAGCGCGGCATCCCAGGCGGTCGCGGCGCCGGCTACGCCGCCGCCGATCACCAGCAGATCGAATTCGCGGTCGACCAGGGGAGCGAGGGCGCGCGCCATCACGCGGCCCCGGCGCGGGCGCGCAGGTACTGCTCCACCGAGTGAATGCCGTACAGCAACCGGTCCCAGCGCGGGTCGGGAGTGCTGAGCGGCGCGCGCTCGGCGAGCAGCCGGCGAGACAGCAGGTCGGCGTTCTCGGTGTCGCCGTTGACGGGAGCGACCTCGACGCGCACGAGACCGTGGAACAAGTCGCGGTCCTCCCAGGGCCAGAGCCGTACAGCCCAGGCCAGTACAGGGGCTACGCTGCGACTGGCCGGTGCGAAGACGGAAGTCCGCTGGCCCGAAGGCAGGCGGAGGTAGCGCTCGAGGTCGGCCCCGTCGAACGGCAGCGTCGCGTGGCTCTTGGACACGCCAACGGTGCGAGGGTCGGCCGCCCAGTCGGGGCTCTCGCTGAGCGATCCGTCGATCACCAGCCAGGCATCCGACCGCCGCCGATAGGCCGCGCCGACTTCCAGCTCGAGCGCGCCCCGGGCGCGATCGAGCGCACGGCCCGCCTGGGTGAGGTCCCGGACCGGGTGGGCCGGCTCATCCTCCGGCAGCGCGAGGGTGGCGAGGCCGTCTATGGCCCCCTCCGCCGCCGCGAGCGCGCTGGGCCGGCCGATGGCCAGCCAGCGCCGACTCTCGACCGCGGTGCGGAGCCGTCCTCCCCGCCGCTCCCGGACGGCCGCGGCGAGCTCGCCGAGGAAGAGCGGGGCGCTTCCGGCGTAGGCCAGGAGCTGCAGCCGCTGGACGCCGTCGAGGAAGGCCACGGGATCGGGCCAGGGAACCGCCGGCCCTACCGCCCGGCAGCCGAGAGATGCATCCTCGATGAGTCGGGCGGGCCGGACGCAGGCTTCCTCGGCCCGGCCGGCGCTGCCTTCCGGGGGAGCACTCGCCGGAGTGAGCCCTCTCACGGCCAGGGCCCGGCGGAGGACGTTCACCTTGGGTATGGACATGCCAGATAAAGTAGCCTTGGACATGAAGCAGCGCCTGGAGCTGCTGCGCGGGACGGCCATCACGCTGGACGGGCAACACCGCGCCGGATTCCGCTGCTCTGTGCTCCGTGGGAGGATCGGGAAGGGCTGTTCACGCCGGGCGCCGACTACCTCGTGGCGCAGGATGGGCTCGAGATGCGGCGGACGCTCCGTGCCCTCATGACCAACGAGAGCGCGGCCCGGTCACTCGCGGAGCACGGCCGCCGAACGATTCTCGCTCGCCACACCTGCGTCCATCGGGTCAACGAGCTCCTCGGCATCGTGGCCGAGCTCAACCGCGGTCGCCGGCGTCCCGTCGTGGCCCATCCCGGTCACGCGCCGGCGCTCGGGTCGCCATCGAGCATCTCCACCAACTGAGCCTCGCGGCGGGCCGAGGTGCCGTGGCCGGAGCCGGCGGCTACCCTGACGACGTATGGTATTGCGGGGAACTGGGGATATCGGAGAGCCCGAGCGGGCTAGGTACCCTCGAAGGACGAGAACGGCGGCACGTTCGTCATCCAGAAGCCGGCCAACCCGCCCTGCTGGTCGACCTCCACGTAGAAGCTATCGGCGGCACGCACCAGCTCGACCGGGCGCCGGGGCCCGATTCGGAGGTGGAACACACTCTCCGCCGAGTTGGTGTCGACCGAGAGCGTGGTATCGACCTCCACCGAGCTCACAGCCCGCGACCCGCCGCCGGGCAGCACCACCCGGCCTTCAGTGAGCTGAGCCGGAACCTGCAGCTCCGATCGGGTGGCGACCTCAGGCCAGACCACCACGTCCAGCCCACAGATCACGCCGTTGTTGACCTCGAGCACCGCCACCGAGCCTTCGGCATCGGTGAGCTCCACCGTGCCCGTCAGTCCCCCGCTCTTCCGATTGCCCTTGAACGCGCCGGAGAGGATGTCGGTCTCGGGATCCCAGCGCCAGCCGATCGTCGGGAGCGCGCCGGTGAGCGGCTCAACCCTGGCTTCCATATGCACCGGGGTGGCCTTAGGCGGCACGGGCGGGCTCGAGTTGATGGATGAACCGGACGATGCGATCGAGCGCCCGCTCCAGCTCGGCGTCCGACACGGCGTAGCTGAGCCGGACCCAGCGGTCGTCCCCGAACGCCGCCCCGGGTACCAGCGCGACGCCCTCCTGCTTCATCAGCTGCTCGCAGAAGGCCGTGCCGGTGACCGGGTCGTCCTCCCGGATGCCGTCCACCCGGAAGAAGAAGTAGAAGGCGCCGTGGGGCTCGACGAACTCCACACCGGGAGCCTCGGTTCGGAATCGCTCCACCAGGTAATCCCGGCGTCGCCGGAACGCCGCCACCATCTTCGTCACCTCCGACTCCACGCGCTCGTCGGTGAACGCCGTGGCGGCGGCCCACTGAGCCGGCTGGTTGGCGCCGGTGGTGGTGTGCGACTGGAGCGCGGCCATGGCCTTGGTCAGGTGTGGCGGGGCCAGGGCGGCGCCGATCCGCCAGCCGGTCATCGCGTAGGCCTTGCTGGCGCCGTAGATGATCACCGTCCGCTCGAGCAGATCGTCCGGCAGGTCCAGCAGCGAAGGGGCCGGCCCCGGACCGTAGTTGATCCGCCGGTAGATCTCGTCGGAGATGATCCACACCTCGTGCTTCTTGGCCCACTCGGCGATCGCCTTGAGCTCAGCCAGCGTGTAGACCGCCCCGGTCGGGTTGCAGGGCGAGCAGAGGATGATCCCGCGGGTCGAGGTGGTATGGTGCCGGTCGAGATCCTTGACGCTCACCTTGAGGCCCCACTCGACGTCTCCCGGCACCAGGACCGGTTCGGCCCGGCAGAGATGGACGATCTGGGGGTACGAGACCCAGGCCGGGGCCGGGATCAGGACCCGGTCCTTGGGACCGAAGAGGGTGAAGCAGGCGTTGAAGATGGACTGCTTCGAGCCGGAGCTCACCACCAGCTGGTCCGGGTCCACTGGCCGGCCGCCCGACATCCGGCTCATGGCCTGGGCCATCCCCTTGCGAAGCTCGGCGATGCCGACGTTCGGGGGATAGCGCGTGAGGCCTTTCTGGACCGCCTGAACACCGGCCTGAGCCGCCGGGGCCGGCGTATCGAAATCGGGCTCACCAACGCCGAGATCGAGGACGTCCTCTCCCGCCGCCTTGCGCCGCTTCGCCTCATTGCTGATGGCGACGGTCTCGGAGGCCTTGAGGTGCTGTACGTTGATGGAGAGTGCGTCGGGCATGATCGGTCCAGTGCTGAAGTCGTCGGGGAATTGGAGGGAAAGGTTTCGCGACGGAAGGGGGATGTCAACCAGTCTGCGCGCTGCTTGTACCGCCTTCGACCCGCCGCTACCTTGCCGCCAGCCTTTCGTCCCCGGAGCCGGTTCGTGCCCCTGCCTGATTCCCTGCAGCTCTCAGCCAGCATCGCCGCGGCGGTCGAACGCCTGGGGTGGGATGCCGGCCAGCCGCTGTTGCGCGAAGCCGCGCCGACGGCCGCCCGGGGGCACAACCTCGTCATGGTGGTTCCGCCGGCTCCCGCGTACGGCGTCCCCGCGCTGGCCGGCCTGCTGAGCCGGCTCGGCGGCGGCTCCCGAGCCCTGCTGCTCGCGCCGCAGGCGCAGCTTCCCGAGTGGGGGGCCACCGCGCACGAGGTCGGGCGAGGCACGGGCCTCCGGGTAGAGGCGGCGCAGGGTGCGGCCCGCGCCGGCCGTCGGATCCGCGCCGGTGAGGTGGACCTGCTGATCGCCGCGCCCGCCACCGCACTCGCGCTCCACCAACGGTCCGCTCTCGAGGCCGATCGGCTCGCCGCGGTGGTACTGGCCTGGCCGGAGGGATGGGAGGATGGCGAGGCGCTCACCCTCCTGATGGCTGACGTGGGCAAGGACGTGCAGCGCATCATGCTGGTGGAGTCGCCGGAACGGGGGGCCGACCTGATCGAGCGGTACGCCCGCCGGGCTCTCACCGTAGGCGCACCGCCCGGGGAGACCCCTGTGCCCGGACCGGTGGGACCGGTTCGGGTGGCCGCCGTTGCCTGGGAGCGCCGGGCCGCCGCTTTGGCCGACCTGGTCGAGATGCTGGATCCGGCCTCGCTGGCGGTCTGGAGCGTGGACCGGACCCGTTGGGGCGAGATCGAGCGGGCCGTCGGGCCGGAGGCGCCGGGCGTCACGATCACCTCGGGTGACGCGCCGCGGGCCGCGCTCGTCGTGGCCTTCGACCCACCCACCCCCCAGCGCCTGGCGCAGCTCGCTGCCGCCGGCGACGTGGTCCTGCTGGTGCCGCCGGGAACCGAGCGATACGTCGAGCGGGTGGCCGCCCCGCGACGCCCGCTCCGCCTTCCCGGCCTGCTCGACAGCGTCACCACCCAGGCAGGAACGCGGCGGGCGGCGGTGGTCAGGGCGATCGAGGCGGGCCGCCCCGAGGCCGCGCTTGCGGTCCTGGCCCCATTGTTCGAGCGGTATGATGCCGGCGCCGTGGCGGCCGCGCTCTACGACCTCTGGACCTCCACCGCCTCAGCGGCGCCGGCCGTGGTGCCCGAGGCTCCGGCCATCGCGAAGATCTTCGTCGGGATCGGCAAGAAGGATGGTGCCACGGTCAACGACCTCGTGGCGGTGCTGACGAAGGAAGTGCGGGTGGACCGCACGCAGATCGGGCGGGTCGAGCTCAAGGACGCGTACGCACTGGTGGAGATCCCGGCGCAGGAGGCGGAGCGGATCGCCGGGGCCCTCAACGGCACGACGATCCGGCGCAAGCGGGTCACCGCACGGGTGGACCGCGGACCGGCGCGTCCCGCCCGGCCGGCCCGCCCCGCACGCCGCACCTAGAGGGCGCTACCGCTTCCGATTCACCAGGTCGCGTAGCCCACGCGCCGCCCGGAACGCCGGTACGGTGGCGGCCGTGATGCTGAGCGCCTTGCCGGTCCGCGGGTTCCGCCCCTCCCGAGCCGCGCGCGGACGAGTTTCGAAGGTGCCGAACCCGGACACCGTCACCCGTCCTCCCCGGCGCAGCTCGGTGGCGATCAGTCCACTTTCCGAGAAGAACAGCTCCGTGATCTCGTTGGCGCGGGCCTTGGTGACCCCGAGTCGCGTGGCGACGGCATCGACGAGATCCTGCTTGGTCACCGGGACTCCTTGAGGCGGCTGGGGGCCCGAATATCGCCGAGCGTCCGAGAGCACCGCAAGGTGACTGGAGTTTCCGGCGCGAGGCTCTACATTGACGCACTCCCCGCGCACTCCGGAGCACCCATGAATTACGGCACCCACCCCGGCTGGATCGAGGTGATCAGCGGGGTGATGTTCAGCGGCAAGAGCGAGGAGCTCATCCGCCGGGTGCGCCGGGCGATCATCGCCCGGCGACGGGTGCAGGTGTTCAAGTCCCATCTCGATGCCCGGTACGCGGGCCTCTACAGCGTCTCCAGCCACGACGGCACCGAGCTCGACGCCAGTCCGGTGGACTCGGCCGGCGAGATCTTCCGGCTGGTGCGTCCCGACGTGCACCTGGTCGCGATCGACGAGGCGCAGTTCCTCGATCCCGAGATCGTCACCGTGTCCACGGCCCTCGCGGCCCGGGGACAGCGGGTGGTGCTCGCCGGCACGGACACCGATTTCCGGGGCGAGCCCTTCGGCTTCATGGGCGACCTCATGGCCGTCGCCGAGGTGGTGGACAAGCTCCAGGCCATCTGCGTGGTGTGCGGCGATCCGGCCTGCCGCAACCAGCGGCTGATCGACGGCAAGCCGGCCCGCTACGATTCGCCCACGATCATGGTGGGCGGCCGGGAGAGCTACGAGGCGCGCTGCCGCCACTGCCACACCGTGCCCCGGAAGGACGAGGACCAGACCCGTCTGTTGTGAGCACTCGTGCTCCAGGAGCTGAGCGATCGTGCTGCACGTGGGTCTCACCGGGAACATCGCCGCAGGCAAGTCGACCGTGGCCGAGCTGTTCCGTCGCTGGGGCGCGACCATCATCGACGCCGACGAGATCGTGCGCGAGCTGCAGGAACCGGGCGGCGCCGTCCTGTCGGCGATCGCCGAGCGGTTCGGCCCCGGGGTGCTGCGCGCCGACGGCACGCTCGACCGGGCGGCGCTCCGGGCACGAGTGCTGGCCGATCCGGCCGAGCTGGCCGCGCTCAATGGAGTGATGCACCCCGCGGTGGCCGCGCGCCGCCGCGCGCTGGTGACGGCCGCGCGTCGCCGGGGTGACCGGATCGTGGTGAGCGATATCCCCCTGCTCTTCGAGGCGGACGACCCCGCGGCTTTCGACGCCATCGTGCTGGTAGACGCCCCCGAGCCGCTGCGCCGAGCCCGCCTGGCCGACCGGGACCTGCCCGGCGACGAGGCCGGCCGCCTCATGGCGGCCCAGCAGCCTGCGGCCGAGAAGCGCGCCCGGAGCGATTACGTCATCGAGAACACCGGCGACCTCATCGCCCTCGAGCGGACAGCCCGAGCGGCCTGGGAAGCGCTCCTCGCGCGCGCTTGACCTCGACCGCGCCCTCGTCTATCCTCCCACCCGCCACCCCGCGACCGGAGTCACAGTGTCGAGCGTTCCGGACGATCTGCTGTACACCCCCGAGCACGAATACGTCGCCCGCACCGGCGATCCCGCGGTCGTCCGGATCGGCATCACCGACTACGCCCAGGGCGAGCTCGGCGACGTCGTCTTCGTGAATTTGCCCAAGCGGGGGGACACGCTGACCAGCCATCAGGCCTTCGGCACGATCGAGGCGGTGAAGGCGGTCTCCGAGCTCTACAGCCCCGCCGCCGGCACGGTGGCGGAGATCAACCCGGCGCTCGACGCCGATCCCGCGGTGGTCAACCGCGATCCGTACGGCGAGGGGTGGATGATCGCTCTCAAGCTTTCGGATCCCGCCGCGCTCGACGGGCTGCTGGCGCCCGCGGCCTATCGCTCCCATATCGGGGAGTAGCTCGAGTCCCGGAGTCGTCGTGCAGCGGTGTGTCGAGCAGGCCAAGCTTTCGCAGATCACCCGATGCCCCGAGGGCGTGTCCTCGGGGCATTTGCATGTGCTCCCTCTTCCGCAGCCAGGGTCTTGGTTCCAATGACCACCGTCCGCCAGTTGCCGACCACGTCCGCCGATCTGGACGTCCTCTATCCCTCCCACTTCGCCTACCGCCACATCGGGCCGCGGCGGGAGGACGTGGCCGAGATGATCGATACGCTGGGGTATCCCTCGCTCGATGCCTTCATCGACGCGGTCGTCCCGGCGGAGATCCGGCTCCGACGCCCGCTGGCGCTGCCGCCGGGCCGGAGCGAGCGCGAGGTGCTGCAGGCGCTCCGCGGCCTCGCCGGCATGAATCGGGTCTTCCGCTCCTACATCGGCATGGGCTACGCCGGGTGCTTCACGCCGCAGGTGGTGCAGCGCAACGTGCTGGAGAACCCCGGGTGGTATACCGCCTACACCCCGTACCAGGCGGAGATCGCGCAGGGACGGCTGGAGGCGCTGCTCAACTTCCAGACCGTGGTCTCGGACCTTACCGGCCTGGAGATCGCCAACGCCTCGCTGCTGGACGAGTCGACCGCGGCGGCGGAAGCGATGCACCTGACGCTCGCCGTGCATCCCTCGGTGGCGGATCCGGTCTTCCTGGTGGACGAGTATTGCCATCCCCAGACGATCGCGGTGGTGCAGACCCGGGCCGAGGCACGGGGAGTCCGCGTGGTCGTGGCCGAGCCGGAGACGTTCACGTTCGAGCCGGGGGTGATCGGCGCCCTGGTGCAGTATCCCGCCACCGACGGCGATATCCGCGACTTCCGCTCGCTGTGCGAGCGGGCCCACGCCGCCGGCGCCCTGGTGACCGCGGCGACCGACCTGCTCGCGCTCACCCTGCTCACCCCCCCGGGCGAGTGGGGCGCCGACATCGCGGTCGGCAACAGCCAGCGCTTCGGGGTGCCGATGGGCTACGGCGGGCCGCACGCCGCGTTCTTCGCCACTCGCGACAAGCACAAGCGGTTCATGCCCGGGCGAATCATCGGCGTGAGCCGGGACCGGGACGGCCGGCCGGCGCTCCGCATGGCGCTGCAGACCCGGGAGCAGCACATCCGGCGCGACAAGGCGACGAGCAACGTCTGCACCGCGCAGGTACTGCTGGCGGTCATGGCGAGCATGTACGCGGTGTACCACGGCCCCGGCGGGCTTCGCCGCATCGCGGAGCGGGTGCACACCCGCGCGGTGCTGCTGGCCAACGCGCTCCGGCGGCTGCGCTACCGGATCGTGCACGACCACTTCTTCGACACCCTCTGCATCGAGGTGCCGGAGTGGGCCCTGCCCCGGCTGCTCGACGCCGCGCGGGCTCGACAGATCAACCTCCGCCCCCTGCCGCCGACCCGACTTTGCATCGCGCTGGACGAGACGGTCACGCTGGGCGACCTGGCGGACATCATCGCGGTCTTCTCGTTGAACGAGGCGCTGCCTTTCATGCTGGAGGACATCGGGCAGACGAGCGAGCGCTCCATTCCCGAGCCGCTGCAGCGGCAGAGCGGGTATCTGGCACACCCGGTCTTCCATCTGCACCACTCGGAGACCGAGATGCTGCGCTACATCAAGCGGCTCGAGGCCCGGGACCTCTCGCTCACCGAGGCGATGATCCCGCTGGGCTCCTGTACTATGAAGTTGAACGCCACCACCGAGATGATGCCGGTGAGCTGGCGGGAGCTGAACCGGCTGCATCCGTTCGCGCCGCGCGACCAGGCCGCCGGGTACCACCTGCTCTTCAGCCAGCTCGAGTACCAGCTGGCCGAGATCACCGGCTTCAGCGCGGTGTCCCTCCAGCCCAACGCCGGGTCCCAGGGCGAGTACGCGGGCCTGCTGGTGATCCGGGCCTATCACCGCGCCCACGGCGATCACCACCGGACCACCTGCCTCATCCCCCAGTCGGCCCACGGGACCAACCCGGCCAGCGCCGTGATGGCGGGCATGAAGGTGGTGGCGGTCGGGAGCGACGAGCGGGGCAACATCGACGTGGACGACCTGCGGGCCAAGGCGACCGCGCACCGCGACACCCTCGCGGCACTGATGGTGACCTACCCCAGCACCCACGGCGTGTTCGAGGGCTCGATCCGGGAGATCTGCGCCATCGTGCACCAGCACGGCGGGCAGGTCTACATGGACGGCGCCAACATGAACGCGCAGGTCGGGCTCTGCCGCCCGGGGGACATCGGCGCCGACGTCTGCCATCTCAACCTGCACAAGACCTTCTGCATCCCCCACGGCGGCGGCGGCCCGGGGATGGGGCCGATCGGCGTCGCCAAGCACCTCGCGCCGTTCCTCCCGGGGCACCCGCTGATCAACCTGGAGCACCCGCAGGCCTGCGGCACGGTGTCGGCCGCCGCGTGGGGAAGCGCGGCCATCCTGCCTATCAGCTGGGCCTACATCGCCCTCATGGGCTACGACGGGCTGACCGAGGCGACCAGGATCGCGATCCTGAGCGCGAATTACATCGCGCGACGCCTCGCCGGGCACTACGAGGTTCTCTACAGCGGGCCGGACGGGCTGGTGGCCCACGAGTGCATCATCGACACCCGACCGTTCAAGGCCAGCGCCGGCGTCGAGGTGGAGGATATCGCGAAGCGGATCATCGACTACGGGTTCCATCCCCCGACGGTGTCCTTCCCCGTCCCCGGCACCCTGATGATCGAACCGACCGAGAGCGAGTCCAAGGAGGAGCTGGACCGCTTCTGCGACGCGATGATCGCGATCCGGCAGGAGATCCGGGAGATCGAGGAGGGCCGGGCCGACCGGGAGAACAACCTCCTGCGCAACGCGCCGCACACGCTGCAGCAGGTGATCGCGGACGGATGGGACCGGCCCTACCCGCGCGAGCGGGCGGCGTATCCCAGCCGCGCGGTGCGGGAGCACAAGGTGTGGCCCACGGTGGGACGGATCGACAGCGCCTTCGGCGACCGCAACCTGGTCTGCACCTGCCCCCCGATGGAGGCCTATGCCGAGTAGCTGGACGCTCTGGCTCGACCTCGAGGGCCGGCCGGGGTTCCGCAACATGGCGATCGATCAGGCGCTGCTGGTCCGCGCGGCGGAGCGCGGCGAGCGGTGGCTGCGGCTGTACCGCTGGGCGCCCCACTGTCTCAGCTTCGGCCGGCACGAGCCGGCCATCCGGCGCTACGACCGCGAGCGGGCCGAGGCGCTCGGACTCGACACGGTGCGGCGCCCAACCGGAGGCCGGGCCGTCTGGCACTCCGACGAGCTCACCTATGCGGTGGCGCTGCCCGCCGAGGGCCTGGGCGGCGTTCGTGAGGTGTGCGCCCAGATCCACGGCATGCTCGGTGAGGGGCTTCGCCGGCTCGGCGTCCCCGCGCAGACGGCCGCCGCGGCGCCTGCGCTCCGGCCCGGCGCCGGCGCCTGCTTCGCCGCACCGGCAGGTGGCGAGCTGATGCTGGGCGGTCGAAAGATTGTGGGGAGTGCTCAGCTCCGCGAGCGAGGCGCGCTGCTGCAGCACGGGACGATCCTGCTGAGCGGCGATCAGCGCACCGTCGCCGAAGTGACCCGCGGCGCGCCGCCGGCCGACCTGGCCGGCGGGCTGGCTCTGGCGCTGGGCCATCGCCCCGATCCAGCGGCGGTCGCGGAGGCCGTGGCGGCGGCCGCCGCCGCCCGGTGGCCCGGGAGCTGGGCCACGGCCGCGGGCGACGACGGGCCGGTGAACGACGCCGTGCCGTTCGAAGCGCGCTTCCGCTCCTCTGCCTGGACCTGGGGTCACTGACCGCCGCCCGGCGCTCGCCTTCCCCCGGTCTCCAGCAGGTCGCTACATTCCGTTCCATCCCCACCGCATCGCCTGACCCGGAGCCTCGGTGACCCGTTCGGCGCCCGCGACACTCCTGCTGCTCGCGCTCCTCCCGGTAGTGCCGGCCGCCGCCCAACGGCCGGCGAGCAGCATCGTGATCGTCACCGGCGCCGAGTCCTCCATGCCGATCCCGACGCTGATGGAGGGGCCGCAGTCCAACGTGGCCAACTTCGAGGTGGCCGACCATCTCTTTCTCCGGCTGGCCAACCTCGGGCCAGGGCTGGTCACGGCGGGCGATCGCGGGTTTGTTCCGATGCTGGCCAGGAGCTGGAGCCGGCGTGACTCGGTCACCCTGGTGTTCGAGCTCGACCCTCGGGCGCACTGGCACGATGGCGCTCCGGTCACTTCCCGCGATGTAGTGTTCGCCTTCGCGCGGGCCCGCGACCCGGCGATCGCCCCCAAGCTCGCGACCCTCACCCAGCATATTGCCAAGGTCGAGGCCGACGGCGACCACCGGGTGATCATCCGATTCACCCATCCGTATGCCGAGCAGCTCTACGACGCCACCTGGCACGTGGCACCCCTCCCGGCTCACCTCCTGGCCCAGCTGCCAGCGGACGAGGTGGCGCGCTCACCGTTCGTCGAGCACCCCGTGGGCGACGGTCCCTATCGCTGGGTGCGCCGGGTGCCCGGGGAGTTTCTCGAGCTGGCCGCCGACACCACCTTCTTCCTTGGCCGGCCGGGGATCGACCGGTTGATCATTCGCTCGGTTGGCGACGCCGACGCCCGACTCAACCTGCTCCTCTCGGGGCAGGCTGACGCGATGGACAATGTGCCGCCGCCGCTCTCCAACCTGCAGCGGGTCGCCGCGGACCCCGACCTGCGTCTGGTGGCCGTGCCGTCATCCACGCTCGGGTTCCTCCTGTTCAACCAGCGCGCTCGACGCGACAGCACCCGGCCCCATCCCATCCTGGCCGATGCCGACGTGCGCCGGGCGCTGGTCCTGGCGCTCGACCGTCAGGTCCTGGTACGGGCGGTGATGGGCGAGTACGGCGAGGTGCCGTTCGGACCCGCCTCGCCGGTGCTGTGGATCCGGCACGGAGCGGGGACGCCGCTCAAGCAGGATCGCACGGCGGCGACACGACTGCTGGCGGCGCGCGGCTGGGCCGACCACGACGGCGATGGGGTGCTCGACCGGAACGGTGTGCCGCTCGCGCTCGGGCTCAGCTACCCCAGCTCGAGCGGGGTGCGGCGGACCATGGCGCAGTTGATCCAGGAGCAGTATCGCCAGGTCGGGATCCGGGTGGACCTGGCTCAGTCCGAGTTCCCCGTCTACGCGGAGCGGCGCGACGCCGGCGACTTCGACATCGACTTCTCATCGACCGTACAGGATCCCTCGCCCTCAGGCCTCACCCAGAGCTGGACCTGCGCGGGCGGCACCAATCGGGCCCACTACTGC
>Ga0310810_10005836_pt1 | contig 13837 bp, 10 predicted proteins | sample NCmetagenome_FD_207641 | JGI IMG/M metagenome (GOLD analysis project Ga0310810, IMG submission 207641) | Soil microbial communities from experimental microcosm in Duke University, North Carolina, United States - NC | ecosystem: Engineered > Artificial ecosystem > Soil microcosm > Unclassified ... | reverse complement strand
ATTCGGGTGCCGCCCACAGGCGCGCAATGTATTCGCCGAGGAAGAAGATCGCGACGAGCACCACGATCGCGGTCAGAAGAGTCTCGCACCATGCGGGCAATCCGTCGATCGACGCCAGTGCGATGGCCAGCAAACCCGCAGCAAGGGCCACGAGATGAAAAGCGCGCCAGCGGCGCCCGCCATTGCTGTCGGATTGACGGAAGATGGCGTAGACGCGTGCGCGTGTCGAAGGAGCCGTTGGCACCACGGCGAAACTTACGCAGCTTGGCCGGCGAATTGCAACGCGAGTGCGTCCGGTCTACCGTCAAGGTGACGGGTCGGCGTTAGTTTGGGGTGGTCGATGAGACTGGGTCGCAGGGCGGCGCTCAAGATGGGTATCGGCGTGCTGGCCGCGCCCGCGATCGCCGAGGCGCAAGCGTCGCTCAAGCTGCCGCTGTCGACGATCTGGCCTGATGCCAGCTTCCACACCATCAATCTCAGGCGCTTCGCCGACGAAGTGAAGAAGGCGACCTCGGGCGCCGTCGAGATCGATGTCAAGTCGGGCGGACAGCTCGGCTTCAAGGGACCCGAGCAGCTTCGCGCGGTGCGCGACGGCCTGGTGCCGATGGCCGAGATTCTCAACGTCCAGCAGGTCGGCGACGAGCCGCTGCTCGGGGTCGAGAGCCTGCCGTTCCTGTGCGGTTCACCCGAGGACCTCAAGGTGCTGCACAAGTACCTGCAGCCCGAATACGAGAAGGTCGCGCTCAAGAACAATCAGACGATGCTCTACACGGTGCCCTGGCCGGCGCAATATCTGCACCTCAAGGTCAAGGCCGACACGATCGACAGGCTGAAGGCCATCAAGATCCGCGTGCCGGACAGGAGCGCGCAGGAGATGTGCAACGCCATCGGCATGGCTCCCTTGCTGCTTCCGTGGGCTGAGACCATGTCGGCGCTGGCCTCGGGGGCGGTGTCGGGCGTGTCGACCTCGTCGGTTTCCGGCGTCGACGGCAAGTTCTGGGAGTTCCTCAAGTACTTCCATGCTACCAGCCATTCGTGGTCCTCGGAGATCGTCACCATCAACAACGACACGTGGAAGAAGATCTCGCCGGCCCACCAGAAGGCAATCGTCGAGATCGCACACAAGCTTGAGCCCGACTTCTGGGCGACATCGCTGCAGGTCGACAAGGACAGCACCGCCAAGCTGATCGCGGGCGGCATGCAGCGGGTTGAGGTGCCGGCGCCGATGATGGCCGAGCTGCGCAAGCGCACGGCCCAGATCACGCTCGACTTCATGCAGCGGGTGCCCGCGTCCGAGAAGCCGATCAAGGCGTATCTCGCGGAGATGAAGCGCGGCTAGTCCTTGCCGTGCCGGCTGATCGCAATCGGCCTCGCCGTGGTGGTCGCGCTGCTTCCCGACATTGCCCTCTGGCTTCCGAGGTATCCCGCCAGCTAGTCTGCCGCCGACGACGGAAGGGGGAGCGATGGAACCGCGCCAGGTCAAGACGGCGGCCGATGCCTTGAAGATCGTGAAGGAGCGCGGACTGACCCACGTCAAGGTGGGCGTGCACGATGTCGACGGCGTGCTGCGCGGCAAGTACGTGCATCTCGACAAGTTCAGGTCGGCGCTCGAGGGCGGCATGGGCTTCTGCGACGTGGTGCTGGGCTGGGACATCAACGACCAGCTCTACGACAACGTCACCTACACCGGCTGGCACACCGCCTATCCCGACGCCAACGTGCGAATCCTGCCCAATACCTGCCGCGAGATCGCGACCGAGCCCGGCAACCTGATGTTCCTGTGCGAGTTCACCGGCCCTGCGGAAGAGATCTGTCCACGCGCCGTGTTGCGCCGCGTGCTCGGCCGGGCGAAAAAACTGGGCTTCGAGGTCAAGGTCGGTTTCGAATACGAGTTCTTCGTCTTCGCCGAAACCGCCTTCTCGATTCGCGAGAAGGGCTACAAGAACCTGAAGCCGATCTCGCCCGGCTTCTTCGGCTACTCCGTCCTGCGCAACTCGGTGCTGTCGGACTTCTACAAGGACCTGCTCGCGATGTGCGAGACCATGGACATGGGGATCGAGGGCCTGCACACGGAAACCGGCGCGGGCGTGCTCGAGGCGGCGCTGCGGGTGTCCGACGGTCTCGATGCGGCCGACAAGGCCGCGCTGTTCAAGCTCTTCACCAAGGTGCTGGCGCAGAAGCGCGACTGGCTCGCCACCTTCATGGCCAAGTGGTCGAAGGACTGGCCGGGCTGCGGTGGCCACATGCACATGTCGCTGTGGAAGGACGGCAAGCCGGTGTTCTTCGACGACAAGGCGCCGCACCGCATGAGCAAGACCATGCGCCACTTCGTCGGCGGCCAGCAGGCGCTGATGCCGGAGCTGCTGGGCATGGTCGCCTCGACCGTCAACGCCTATCGTCGGCTCATTCCGGGCTTCTGGGCGCCGACGGTCTCGACCTGGGGCGTCGAGAATCGCACCTGCGCTTTGCGCGTCATTCCGGCCTCGGCCAAGTCGACGCGGGTCGAGTATCGCATTGCCGCGGCTGATGCGAATCCCTATCTCGCGCTCGCCGCCGCCGTCGGTTCTGGTCTTTGGGGCATCGAACACAAGATCGATCCCGGCGAGCCGATTGCCGGCAACAGCTACGAGAAGAAGCATCCGGCGAAATGGCAGCTGCCGCGCACCCTGATGGAGGCGGCCGGACGCCTCAAAGCCTCGAAGCCCGCGCGCGGCCTGTTCGGCGACGCCTTCATCGATCACTATTCGGCGACGCGTGAATGGGAAGAGCGGGAGTTCCGCAAGGCCATCACCGAATGGGAGCTCGACCGTTACATGGAAATCATCTGATGGCGTTGGTGGGGAACTGGAACTATCCGACATCGATCCGCTTCGGCGCCGGCCGCATCAAGGAGCTGTCCGAGGCCTGCCGCGCGGTCGGCCTCAAACGTCCGCTGCTGGTGACGGATCCGGGCCTGGCCAGGCTGCCGATGATCGCCGACGCGATGACGGCGCTGCGCAAAGCGGGAATCGAGGTCGCCCTGTTCAGCGAAGTGAAGCCCAATCCCGTCGCCGGCAACGTCGAAGCCGGCATCCGCGTGCTGCGCGCCGGCAAGCATGACGGTGTCATCGCCTGGGGCGGCGGCTCGGGGCTCGACACCGCCAAGGCGATCGCCTTCATGGCCGGGCAGACGCGGCCGATGTGGGACTTCGAAGACATCGGCGACTGGTGGACGCGCGCCAATCCTGCCGGAATCCTGCCGGTGATCGCGGTGCCCACGACCGCCGGCACCGGCTCCGAGACCGGTCGCGCGTCGGTCATCACCGATGAGGCCACACACACCAAGAAGGTGATCTTCCATCCGAAGATGATGCCGGCCATCGTGATCGCCGACCCGGAGCTGACGATCGGTCTGCCGCCCAAGCTGACGGCCGGCACCGGCATGGACGCCTTCATCCACTGCTTCGAGGCCTATTGCGCGCCGGGCTATCACCCCTACGCCGAGGGTATCGCCGTCGAAGGCATGCGGCTGGTGAAGGAAAACCTCGCGCGCGCGGTCAAGGACGGCCGCGACCTCGAGGCGCGCGGGCACATGCTGGCGGCCTCGCAGATGGGCTCGACGGCGTTCCAGAAGGGTCTGGGGGCAATCCATTCGCTGTCGCATCCGGTCGGCGCAACGCTCGACACGCATCATGGCCTCACCAACGCCGTCGCCATGCCCTATGTGGTGACGTTCAATCGTGCCGCCATCGAAGACAAGATCGTGCGCCTGGCGCGCTGGTTAGACCTGCGCAACCCGACCTTCGACGGCTTCATGCAGTGGACGCTCGATCTGCGGCGTGAGATCGGCATTCCTCATACGCTGGCCGAGCTCGGCGTGAAGCTCGAGCATCTCGACAAGTTCGCGGAAATGGCGGCGGTCGATCCGACCGCCGGTGGCAATCCCATCAAGGCGGGCGTGCCGGAGATGCGAAAGATGTATGAGGCCGCTGTGGCAGGTCGCCTATGAGTGTTCCCTCCCACGCGCGCGTCGTCATCATCGGCGGCGGCATCATGGGCTGCTCGACGGCCTATCACCTGGCCAAGAACGGCTGGAAGGACGTGGTGCTGCTCGAGCAGGGTCGGCTGAGCGGTGGCACGACCTGGCATGCGGCCGGCCTGGTGGGCCAGCTGCGCAACTTCCAGAACCTGACACGGCTGATCCGCTACAGCACCGAGCTCTACTCCAGACTCGAGGCCGAGACCGGGCTGGCAACCGGCTGGAAGCAGTGCGGCTCGCTGTCGGTGGCGCGCACCCCTGAGCGAATGACCTATCTGCGCCGCTCGGCGGCGATGGCGAATGCGCAAGGTGTCGCCTGCGAGGAGCTGACGCCCAGACAGGCGGGCGACAAGTATCCGATCATGCGTACCGACGACCTGGTGGGTGCGGTCTGGCTGCCGGGCGACGGCAAGGCCAATCCCGCCGATATCACCCAGGCTCTGGCCAGGGGTGCGCGCAGCAACGGGGTGCGCATCCTGGAGAAGACGCGGGTGACGTCGATCGACACCAAAGACGGCCGGGTGACCGGCGTGCAGACAACCGACGGGCCGATCACCGCCGAGATCGTGGTCAATTGCGCCGGGCAGTGGGCCCGCCAAGTGGGACGCATGGTCGGCGTCACGGTGCCGCTCTATTCGTGCGAGCACATGTACATCGTCACCGAGAAGATGGAGGGCGTGCCGCGCGACCTGCCGGTGATGCGCGATCCCGACGGCTACATCTACTTCAAGGAGGAGGTTGGCGGCCTGCTGATGGGCGGCTTCGAGCCCGAGGCCAAGCCGTGGGAGAAGGACGTCATCCCCGATGACTTCGAGTTCGGCATGCTGCCGGATGACTGGGATCAGTTCCAGATCCTGATGGACAACGCGCTGATCCGCGTGCCGGCGCTGGAGAAAGCCGGCATCAAGACCTTCATGAACGGGCCGGAGAGCTTCACGCCCGATCTCAACTACATCCTGGGCGAAGCGCCGCAGCTCAAGGGCTTCTTCGTCGGCGCGGGCTTCAACTCGATGGGCATCGCAAGCTCGGGCGGCGCCGGCATGGCACTCGCCGAATGGATCATTGCCGGCGAGCCGACGCTCGACCTCTGGCCGGTCGACATCCGCCGCTTCGCCAACTTCCATGGCAACGATGCCTGGCTGCGCGACCGCGTGTCGGAGACTCTCGGCCTGCACTACAAGATGCCCTGGCCGCAGCGTGAGCACGAGAGCGGGCGGCCGTTCCGCCGCTCGCCGCTCTATGACCGGCTGAAGGCGCGCGGCGCCTGGTTCGGCAACAAGATGGGCTGGGACCGGCCGAACTGGTTCGCCGGCATCGGCAAGACGCCGGACATGCAGTATGGCTGGGGCCGCGGCGCCTGGTTCGACGCCATGGCCGCGGAGCACAGGGCGACGCGCGAGGCGGTGACCGTCGCCGACGAGACCTCGTTCGGCAAGTTCCTGGTGCAGGGGCGCGATGCCGAGGCCGCGTTGCAGCGGCTTTGCGCCAACGATATCGCCGTGCCGGTCGGACGCACCGTCTACACCGGCCTGTTGAACGAGCGCGGCACCTACGAGAGCGATCTCACCATTGCCCGGTTGGCGCGCGACAAGTTCATGCTGATCACCGGCTCGGCGCAGGTGACGCGCGATGCCGACTGGATCATGCGCAATGTCGCGGACGGCGCGCACGTCACGCTGACCGACGCGACGGGTGCCTGGACCGTCCTGTCGGTGATGGGACCGAACAGCCGCAAGCTTCTGCACAAGGTCAGCAAGGCTGATTTCAGCAATGACGCGTTCCCGTTCGCGACCATTCGGGAGGTCGGCATCGGCTATGCGACCGTGCTGGCGTCACGTCGCACCTACATGGGCGAGCTGGGCTGGGAGCTCTACGTGCCGGTCGAGTTCGCCGTCACGGTGTTCGAGACCCTGCACGGCGCCGGCCCGGAGTTCGGCCTGCGCGACATGGGCTACTATGCGATCGAGGGCCTGCGCATCGAAAAGGCCTATCGCGCCTGGGGCCGCGAGCTCACGCCCGACGACACGCCGTGGCAGGCCGGGCTTGGCTGGGCGGTCAAGCTCGACAAGCCGGGCGGCTTCATCGGCCGGCAGGCGCTGATCGACGCGAAGGCCAAGCCGCTCTCGCGGCGGCTGGTGTCGGTCGTCCTGCAGGATGGCGAGCCGCTGTTGTGGGGTGGCGAGGCGCTGTTGCGCGACGGCAAGCCGGTCGGCGACCTCACCTCGGCAACCTACGGTCACACGGTCGGCGCGGCGGTCGGGCTGGGCTACGTCCGCCGCGGCGACGGCCAAGCGATCGACGCGGCCTGGCTGGCCGGCAAGTTCGAGGTCGATCTGGCCGGTGTGCGTCTTGCGGCCGCGGTCGGGCTGAAGGCGCCCTACGATCCCGCCGGCGCGCGCATCAAGGCCTGAGCATCCTTCAACCGCGTGTCGGCGAGCTCGCCGGCGGCTTCGAGGATCGGATAGGCGACCGACGCGAGATGGCCGTTGATGCGCTTCAGGTCGCGAATCACGTCCATGTGGATGGAGCTGGTCTCCATCGATTCCGTCCGGCCCTGGCGCAGCCGGGCGAAATGGCTGTCGGCGGCCTTCGATTCGGCCTCGCGCATCGCCGTCTTCTCGGCGACCAGCCGACGGGCGAGCGCCAGATCGCGCGTGGTGAAGACGTTGAGCGCGAGCCGCAGGTTCTCCAGCACGCGGGCATGGAAGGCTTTCAGCTCGGCGAGGCCCTCGGCGGAGAAGGCGTAGCGGTTCTTGATCTTCTTGGCGGCGAGCTCCATCAGGTTCTTGTCGATGATGTCGCCGATATGCTCGAGGTTGGTCGTGAAGGTCAGGATCTCGATGTAGCGGCGGCCTTCCTCCTCGCCGAGGTCGCTGCGCGAGACCTGGATCAGGTAGAGCTTGATGGCTTCGTAGAGCTTGTCGACCGCGTTGTCGGCGTTCTCGATCGCCCGCACCGCCTTCTGGTCACTCTTCTCGAAGACCTCCATGGTCTGGCGCAGCATGTCGGCGACCCGGTCGCCGAGATTGAGCGTCTCGCGCAGGGCGCAGGCGAGCGCCTCGGCCGGCGTGTCGAGCACGTTGGGATCGAGATGGCGCGGCGTGCCGGGATCCTCGGCCACCGCCTTCGACGGCAGCAGGCGCCGGCAGAGCGCCGCGACCGGCCCGGTGAGCGGCAGGAAGACGATCGCCGCGGCGACGCTGAACAGCGTGTGGAAGTTGACCGCCATGCGGGCCGGCGCCGGATCGAGCAGGGACAGCCAGTGCGTCAGCGGAACCAGGAAGGGGACAAACGCAATGCCGATCACCACGCGGGTGATCAAGTTGGCGAGCGGCACCCGTCGAGCCGGCGGATTGGTCGAGGGCTGGTCCATGTAGGGCGCGAGCGCACCGCCGATATTGGCGCCGATCACCAGGGCCAGGGCGAGCGCCGGGCTGACGATGCCGCTTGCGGCGAACGACATCACCAGCAGCACCGTCGACAGGCTGGAATGGACCAGCCAGGTCGCAGCGGCGCCGAACAGCACGGCGATCACGTATTCGTCCTGCAGGCCCGCCAGCACGGCCAGGAACGACGGCGAGTTGCGCAGCGGCTCGGTGGCAAGGGAGAGCAGCCGAAGCGACAGCAGCATGAGGCCCAGACCGATCGCGACCCTGCCGAGATGGCGCGGCTTATCCTGCTCGCTCGACAGGAAGGCGATGACGCCGGCCGCGATCATGAGCGGCGACAGCCAACCGAGATCGAACGACAGGACCTGCGAGGTGAGCGTGGTGCCGACATTGGCGCCCAGCATGACGGCGAGCGCGATCGACAGCGGAATGAGTCCGCGGCCGGCGAACGAGGCGAGAAGCAGTGCGGTCGCGGTGCTCGACTGCAGCAGGCCGGTGAGGCCGAGGCCACCCGCGAAGGCGGTGAAGCGATTGCGCGAGCAGGCGGCGATCGCGCGCCGCAAGGTCGCGCCGAAGGCGCGCGTCAGCCCCGTGCGGACCATGCGAACGCCCCACAAGAGCAGGGCGACGCTGCCGACGACGTTCAGGACTGTATCGACGCCATGCATGATTTTCCGACCCTACGCCGCGTAGATGGTTGATGAAAGTTTTTTGACTGATTTATGACGATGCGAGCCGCGCGGCTTCGTCCATGAAGGCACGGACCAGCGCCACGCGGCGGCGCTCCTGCAGGCACACGGCGTATTCCGCGACCTCGAGATCGGTATCCGCCACGGCGACGGGCCGGAACCGCCGGTCGTCGCCCAATTCGCTCTCGAACACGGCGCCGACGCCGAAGCCTGCCGCGACCGCCTCGCGCACACCCTCGCGGGTCTGCACCTCGACGATGGCGCCCGGCCGTATATCGGCAGCGGCCATCGCCTGTTCAAGCACTTCGCGCGTGATCGAGCCGCGCTCTCGCAGCACCAGCTCCTGACCGTCAAGCGCCGCGAGGTTGGCGCGGTCGCGGCGGGCGAGCGGATGGCCGGCCGGCACGAACAGCACGATGCGGTCGGTGCGCAGGCGCAGGGCATGCAGCCGCGGGTCGGAAATGCTCTTGGCCATCACGGCGACGTCGGCTTCGTGGCGGAGCAGGCGGTCGAGCACGATAGCCGAGTTGTCGATCGAGAGCGCGAAGGTGAGCGATCCGCGCTGGCGCAACGCGGCCATGATCGCCACGACGTGATGCGCGGAGTCGGCGGCGATGCGCAGATGGCCGCGGGTCAGCGTCCGCTCGCCTTCGAGCAGCGCCTGGGCTTCGTCCTGAAGGGCGAACAGGCGGGTCGTGATGCCGTGCAGTTGGCGACCGGTCTCGGTCGGCGCCACGGAACGGCCGCGACGGTCGAACAGATGGACGCCATGGGATTTCTCGAGCGCCGTCACTTGGCCGGACAGGTTGGGCTGGCTGAGCCCCGACTGTCGGGCGGCTGCCGAGAACGAGCCCGATTCGGCGACCAGGTGGAAGGCGCGGAGCTGGCTGGGTGTCATATCCGTTAGACCGATAGGATGCATATTGATTATATACTGGACGGATAGGAAAGGGGAGCCGATCATTTGCTCATGCTGCGTGCCACTCCTGCGGCGTCCGAAACCGGCGATCCGCTGCTGCTGACGCCCGGGCCGCTCACCACTTCGGCCAGCGTCAAGCAGGCCATGGTCCACGACTGGGGTTCGCGCGACGCGGGCTTCATCGCCATCAACAAGATGGTGCTGGAGAAGATCGTCGAGCTGGCCGGCGCCGAGGGCACGCATGTCACGGTGCCTGTGCAGGGCTCCGGCACCTTCGCCGTCGAGGCGATGATCACGACCTTCGTGCCCAAGACCGGGAAGCTGCTGGTGCTGATCAACGGCGCCTACGGCCAGCGGGCGAAGCGGATCGCCGAGATCGCCGGCCGCGCCGTGGCCGTGCACGAGACGCCGGAGGACACGCCGCCTGATCTCGCCAGGCTCGAGGCGATGCTCCTCGCAGACCCGGCGATCACGCATGTCTTCGCCGTCCATTGCGAGACGACCTCGGGCATCCTCAACCCCATCGCCGAGGTGGCCGTGCTGGTCGCCCGGCACGGTCGTCGTCTGCTGGTCGATTCCATGTCGGCCTTCGGCGCGCTCGAGATCGATGCGCGACGGGTGCCGTACGACGCACTGGCCGCCTCCTCGAACAAGTGCCTGGAGGGTGTCCCCGGATTGGGCTTCGTGGTTTGCCGCACATCGGCGCTCGCGGAGTGCAAGGGCAACGCCACGACGCTGGTGCTCGACCTGCACGATCAGGCCGAGGGGTTCGCCAGGACCGGCCAATACCGCTTCACGCCGCCGATCCATGTCATCGTGGCGCTCGGCAAGGCGATCGAGGAGCACGCGGCCGAGGGCGGTGTGGCGGGCCGGGGCCGGCGCTACCGTGAGAATGCCAAGGTGCTGATCGACGGCATGCGGGCGATGGGTTTCCGCACGCTCTTGGGCGAGAAGCTCCAGGCGCCGATCATCGTCACCTTCCACATGCCGAGCGATCCGCGCTTTGTCTTCCAGGCGTTCTATGACGGCTTGAAGGAGCGTGGCTATGTGATCTATCCCGGCAAGCTCACGGTCGCGGATTCCTTCCGCATGGGCTGCATTGGCCGGCTCTATCCGAAGGACATAAAGGGTGCACTCGCGGCCGTGCGCGAGGTGCTGGACGAGATGCGCGTCAGCAACGGCGGCCCGGCTTTGGCGGCGGAGTAGCGAAATGGACACCCTCAGCACGATCGGCGACGTCATCGTCAACGGCCGGACCTATCGGTTGCCGCGGCGGCCCACGGTCGTGGTTTGCATCGATGGCTCGGAGCCGGGCTACCTCGAGGCTGCGGTCGCGGCCGGCCGCGCGCCCTGGTTCGCCAAGGTGCTGAAGGAAGGCACCAACCTGCTCGCCGACTGCGTGGTCCCGTCGTTCACCAATCCCAACAATCTTTCGATCGTCACCGGCCGGCCGCCGGCGGTGCACGGCATCAGCGGCAACTACTTCCTCGATCCCGACAGCGGGAAAGAGGTGATGATGAACGATCCCAGGTTCCTGCGGGTCGAGACGCTGTTCCCGGCCTTCCAGCGCGCCGGCTGCCGCATCGCCGTGATCACCGCCAAGGACAAGCTGCGCGGCCTGCTGGGCAAGGGGCTCGATCTCGCGCCGGACAAGGCCTGCAGCTTCTCTTCGGAGAAATCCGACCAGGCGACCCTCGCCGAGAACGGCATCGAGCAAGTCAACGCCCTGGTAGGCCTGCCGGTGCCGGACGTCTACAGCGCCGGCCTCTCGGAGTTCGTGTTCGCGGCCGGCGTGCGGCTGATGGGCCGCGACAAGCCGGAGATCATGTATCTCTCGACCACCGACTACATCCAGCACAAGCATGCGCCGGGGACGCCGGTCGCCAACGACTTCTACGCCATGATGGACGGCTACATGGCGAAGCTCGACGCCCTGGGCTGCACCATCGTGTTGACCGCCGACCATGGCATGAACGCCAAGTTCGGCGCCGACGGCCAGCCCGATGTGATCTACCTGCAGGACCTGTTCGACGGCTGGATGGGCAAGGACAAGGCGCGCGTCATCCTGCCGATCACCGATCCCTATGTCGTGCATCACGGCGCACTCGGCTCCTACGCCGTCGTCTACTGCGAACAGCCCGAGCAGTGGGCAGCGAAGCTCAAGGCCATGCCGGGCATCGAGGCGGCCCTTTCCAAGGCGGAAGCCGCGAAGCGCTTCGAGCTGCCGGCCGATCGCCTCGGCGATCTCGTCGTCGTCTCGACCAAGCACAAGGTGCTGGGCACCTCGGCGGCGCGACACGATCTGTCCGGATTGACCGAGCCGCTGCGCAGCCATGGCGGCATCTCCGAGCAGCGGGTGCCGCTGATCTGCAACCGCAAGCTTGCAGGTCCAGTCGACCGCCATTGGCGCAACTTCGACGCCTTCGATCTCGCCCTCAACCTGGTGGCCTGACATGGACACGATGGTCCGCAGCGAGCTGCGCCACGAAATGCTACGCATCGCGGGCAAGAAGGTCGAGACCGGCGCCCGGCTCGAGGTCCGCTTTCCCTGGGACAACCGGCTGGTCGGCACGGTGCCGCGCGCCACGCCCGAACTGGTCGCCGAAGCCTTCCGGATTGCCCACGACTACAAGCCCAAGCTGACCCGCTACGAGCGCCAGAAGATCCTGCTCAAGGCTGCCGAGCTGCTGGTTGCGCGCAAGGAAGAGCTGTCGCGCCTGATCACGCTGGAATCGGGCCTCTGCCTCAAGGATTCGAGCTACGAGGTCGGCCGCGCCTACGATGTCTTCACCTTCGCGGGCCAGCTTTGCCTGCTCGACGATGGCCAGACCTTCTCCTGCGATCTCACCCCGCACGGCAAGCCGCGCAAGATCTTCACCCTGCGCCAGCCGCTCAACGCCATCTCGGCGATCACGCCGTTCAACCATCCGCTCAACATGGTGGCGCACAAGCTGGCGCCCGCCTTCGCGACCAACAATTGCGTGGTGCTGAAGCCGACCGAGCTCACGCCGCTCACGGCGCTGTTCCTGGCCGACACGCTCTACGAGGCGGGCTTGCCGACCGAGATGCTGTCGGTGATTACCGGCAATCCCGGCGACATCGGCGATGCCATGATCACCGATCCGCGCGCCGACCTGATCACCTTCACGGGCTCGGTGCGGGTCGGCAAGTACATCGCCGAGAACGCGGGCTACAAGCGGCTGGTGCTGGAGCTCGGCGGCAACGATCCGCTGATCGTCATGGAGGATGCCGAGCTCGACAAGGCGGCCGAGCTCGCGGTTGCCGGCGCGACCAAGAACTCGGGCCAGCGCTGCACTGCGGTAAAGCGCATCCTGGTGGTCGACAAGGTGGCCGACGCCTTCGTCGAGCGCGTGCTTGCCAAGGCAAGGAAGCTCAAGGCCGGCGACCCGCTCGATCCCGAGACCGATGTCGGCACGGTGATCCACGAGCGCGCCGCCACGCTGTTCCAGAACCGCGTGAACGAGGCGGTGGCGAAGCACGGTGCCAAGCTGCTGCACGGCAATGACCGGCGCGGCGCGCTGTTCCCGCCGACCGTCGTCGACCACGTCGATCCGTCCTGCGAACTGGTCCGCGAGGAAACCTTCGGTCCGGCGATCCCGATCATTCGCGTCAAGGACATCGATCACGCGATCCAGGTGTCGAACGGCACCGCCTACGGCCTGTCGTCAGGCGTCTGCACCGACCGGCTCGACTACATCACCCGCTTCGTCGACGAACTGCAGGTCGGCACGGTCAACATCTGGGAAGTGCCGGGCTATCGCATCGAGATGTCGCCGTTCGGCGGCATCAAGGATTCCGGCCTTGGCTACAAGGAAGGCGTGCTGGAGGCGATGAAGAGCTTCACCAACGTGAAGACATGGTCATTGCCCTGGCCGGGCTGATAGTCTCCGGCCATGGAGGAACCATCATGGCCATGCAATCCTTGAACGGAAGCTGCCATTGCGGGGCCATCGCCTATGCAGTCGAGGCCGATCCCACCCAGGCGATGACCTGCAACTGCTCGATCTGCTCGCGGCTCGGCGCGGTCTGGGTGTTCGCGCCGAAGTCCAAGTTCAAGCTCGCCAAGGGCGAGGGTCGCCAGGGCGACTACCAGTTCAACAAGCACGTGCTGCATCACCGGTTCTGCCCGACCTGCGGCATCGAGAGCTACGCCCATGGCAAGGGTCCAGACGGGTCCGACATGATTGGCATCAACCTGCGTTGTGTCGACGGAGTCGATCTTGCGCAGCTTTCGCCGAAGCAGATCGACGGCCGCAGCCGATAGTTCGTTCGAAGGGGAAAACGTCATGACCGTCAGCCAGGCCGACAAGGCCAAGAAGTTCCGCGCCCTGCACGAAGCACCGGGCGCTTTCATCATCGCCAATCCGTGGGACGCGGGCTCCGCCCGCCTGCTCGCGGGCCTTGGTTTCCCGGCGCTCGCCACGTCGAGTGGCGCCAAGGCCGGGGTGCTCGGCAAGCGTGACGGCGGCGTGACGCGCGAGGAATCGCTCGCCAACGCCAGGATGATCGTCGACGCCACCGACCTGCCGGTCGCCGCCGATCTGGAGAAGGGCTTCGGCGACGGGCCGGACGCAACCGCCGAGACCATTCGACAGGCCTGCGCCGTCGGTCTGGTCGGCGGCTCGATCGAGGACGCCACGGGCGACAAGGACCGGCCGCTGTACGACCTGGAGACCGCGGCGGTGCGCGTGAAGGCGGCCGTCCATGCCGCACACTCGCTTCCCATTCCTTTCGTGCTGACGGCGCGGGCCGAGGGCTTCTTGCGAGGCAAGCCCGATCTTGACGACGTCATCAAGCGCCT
>Ga0310810_10005835_pt1 | contig 13838 bp, 13 predicted proteins | sample NCmetagenome_FD_207641 | JGI IMG/M metagenome (GOLD analysis project Ga0310810, IMG submission 207641) | Soil microbial communities from experimental microcosm in Duke University, North Carolina, United States - NC | ecosystem: Engineered > Artificial ecosystem > Soil microcosm > Unclassified ... | reverse complement strand
CTCTAACTCCAATCAATAATTAGATTTGGGCGATGATTGCGATCGCCCACTTCATCGCCATCTCCTGCTACATCGCGGCAGCTGCGCTTGCCGCGCTGCCATTCGCGCGTCGCGTTCGCGCGCCTGTCGGCGCGGTGATCGCATTGCTCGCCGTCGGCGCTGCAATTCACTCGATTGGGCTCGCGCAGCTGACCCTGCGAAGCGGACCTGCATCGCTCACAGGTCTCGGCCCTGCGCTTTCATTCGCGGGATTTGTGCTCGCAGTGGCGCTGATCGTCGTCGAGACCTTCGCTCACGAAGTGACGCTCACCATGGCTGCCGCACCGCTCGCTGCTCTGATGACCACTGCGGGCAACGTCACGGGATTACATCCGCTTCTGGATCCGAGCGGCTCACGCGCGTCATGGCTCGTGCTCCACATCGTGCTGAGCTTTGCCGGAATCGCCGCGTACGCCACGGCTGCCGCCGCAGGGACGATGTATCTCGTTGCGCGACGCGAGTTGAAATCAGCGCGATTCGGCGCGATCTATCGTTTTTTCCCGCCGCTTGAAACGCTGGATCGCGTCAATCATTTCGCGACGATTGCGGGATTTCTCGGCCTGACACTCGGCGTTGCTCTCGCCGGTGCGTATTCCATAGCATATCGAGCAGTCGTGATGCCCCAGATCGTGTGGGGAATGGGTGCATGGATTTGTGTCAGCGCTCTTGCACTCGGCCGGATTCTTCGCGGATGGCAGGCGCGGCGCGCAGCAGTTCTATCCACTGTCACGTTTCTCAGCGTCGTTGCGCTCTACATCGTGTTTCGCGTAGCGGTTCTCAATCGCGGACAGTTCCTGTGAGTTTGATTCCGCTTGGATTCGAGGGGGAATCATTGATTGCTGTTGTTGTCGGGGGAGGGAAAGTCGGCGCGAGACGGGCGTTGTCACTTTCCAACGCCGGAGCGTGCGTCACCGTGATTGCTCCCGATATAAGTGAAGCGCTCGAAGCAGCGCCAAGACTGTCGATTCACCGTCGCGAGTATGCCGGTCCCGACGACATCGCATCGGCGAATCTCGTTGTTGCCGCCACAAATTCGCGCGACGTGAACGAACGCGTGAAAAACGATGCCGTGGCACAGCGAATTCCAGTCAACGTCACGGATGCCGGCGAGGATGGGACGTTCATTTTTCTGGCCGCACATCATCAAGGTCCTCTCACGATCGGCGTTTCCGCCGGCAAGGTACCAAATGCCGCGGCGCGCATTCGCGATCTCATCGCCCGGAGAATCGATGGGCGGTACGCCGCGGCAGTTACGGAATGCAGTCGAATTCGTGAGCGACTGCTTGCCTCCGGCGGAACCGGAGAATGGCACGTCGCAGCATCGAAGCTGATTGACGACGAATTCTGCACGAGCGTGGAGAACGGGACGTTTGGTGAAAAGGCGGCGCAATGGCGTTGATCGCTACGGGAGTCAATCATCTCACGGCGCCGATCGAAGTTCGGGAGAAGCTCGCTTACTCGCGCGCGGACGCTGATGCAGCGCTCGCGGAATTGAAAGCGAAATCAGGCGCGCGCGAAGCGGTCCTTTTGTCGACATGCAACCGAACCGAATTCTATTTCGTGGAAGGACCCGAGTCTGCGACCGGTGTTGCTGCGCAAATGCTCTCCGATCGCCTGGGCGGCGACATCACTCCGCATCTCTACGCAAAATCGGATCGCGAAGCAGTGTCGCATCTCTTTCGGGTCGCATCGGGTCTCGACTCGATGATACTTGGCGAGGCACAAATCCACGGACAAGTGCGCGACGCGTGGGAAATGTGCAGAGCGCACTCAGGCGTCGCGCTCAATCGCCTTTATCAAACGTCGCTGATGGTCGCCTCGCGCGTACACGAGGAAACAGGAATCGGAAAAGGCGCTGCGTCCGTCAGCTCGTCGGCTGTTCAGCTCGCGAAGAAAATCTTCGGCTCGCTCTCCGGGCGCCGCGCGATGGTTCTCGGGGCCGGTGATGTTGCGGCAATCGCAATCGATTGCCTGCGGCGCGAAGGCGTGAAGGTCACGATCGTTGCAAATCGCACTCACGAGCGCGCTCAGCAGCTCGCCGCTGAGCACGGTGCGACAGCGATGCATTACGATGAATGCTGGCGCCAGCTGCACACGGTCGACGTCGTGATTTCATCGACGGCATCCCCACGCACGATTGTCGGTGTCGAACACGTGGCGCCTGCGATCGCTGCGCGCGGAGACAGACCACTATGCATTCTTGACATTGCCTTGCCTCGCGACGTCGATGCTGCTGTTGGAAATCTCGAAAACGTTTTTCTCTACGATCTCGATGATCTCAAGGCCGCGGCAGCAGCGACTCTCGATCGCAGGAATGAAGACGTTCCCGCAGCCGAGGCAGTCATCGCCGCGGAAGTCGATAAATACTGGGAATGGCTCGCCGGTCTCGAGGCCGTCCCCGTCGTTTCCACTTTTCGGGAGAGAATGGATCGCCTCCGCGAAGACGAGCTGGCGTCCGCTCTGCGGCGGATGGGCGGCTTGACCGATGAGCAAACGGAAGTGCTCGATTACTTCTCTAAATCATTGATGAACAAGTTTCTGCATGAGCCGAGTGTCCGCCTGCGCGCGGCGGCGGCAAATGGGCGCGGATTGGGTGTGATCGACGCTGCGCGGTACCTATTCGCGCTCGAAGACACGGACCACTCAGCCAATCCGAGCAAAAAGGAAGAGAAGCATTGACGCCTCGCGCACTTGTCACTGGCGGCGCCGGATTCATCGGCTCGCATGTAGCCGACCTGTTCATCGAAAACGGATATGAAGTCGAGATCATCGACAATCTGTCGAGTGGCAAGCGGAACAACGTTCCTGCGCGTGCCAGGCTCCACGAGATGAGCGTAACATCTCCGGAAGCGGCAGAAGTTGTCAAAGGCGGAAATTTCGACGTGCTGGTTCATCTCGCCGCGCAGATGGATGTGCGACGGAGCCTCGAAGATCCGCTGTTCGATGCAACGACAAACATTCTTGGGATCGTCAATCTCCTGGAGGCAATTCGAGCGAGCGGACGCAAAACTCGAATTGTCTTCACGTCCACTGGCGGAGCGATCTACGGCGACTTCAATCGGCCGCCGAACATCGAGACGTATCCAAAGGATCCCGACTCGCCGTACGCAATCTCGAAGCTCGCATCAGAGTATTACCTCGCGTACTACGGAAGGCTTCAGGGATTTGAACACGTCTCCGTGCGTTTCGGAAATGTTTATGGACCGCGACAGGATCCGCACGGCGAAGCTGGTGTGGTCGCAATCTTCTGCAACCGGTTGCTCGAGGGAAAATCGCTCACGATCTATGGCGACGGCGAGCAAACGCGCGACTACGTGTACGTAGGTGACGTCGCTGCTGCAGTGTGGCGTGGTGCGACATTCGACCTTCCGCCGGCGGGACGAGTCGACGATCGAAGCTTCAATATCGGAACGGGAAAAGGAACGTCGGTGATCGAGCTTACGCGATTGCTTCAACAGGCAGCGCGAACGGACGCCGAGATTGTTTTTGCGCCTAAACGCGCGGGCGAGCTCCAGGAGTCGTTCCTGAACATCGACAAATCACGTGACGTGCTCGGTTGGCAGCCGCAAGTGAGTCTCGCGGAGGGTGTCGCAAAAACTTTCGCATGGGCCGAATCGCAATACGCGGCCCGGGGATCGTGACGCCAAACATCCTGATGCAGATCGGGGCGGCTGTTCCATCGTCGCCGCTGGAGCTGATAACGAGCGCAACCGGCGCGACGAAAGTCGTCCTTGGCATCCTTGTTGTCCTGTCACTGCTGAGCTGGGCCCTCATGATTGCAAAGACGATTGAGTTTCGTCGCGCGGAATCCGCAGGACGCGAGTTCATGAGCAAGTTCGAGGATGCACCATCGCTCGACGTCGCTTCTGATCTCGCGCGACAATCGCCGCCGAGCCCGCAGCGGACTGTGATGCTTCGAGCATTGAGATTTTTGCATGAGACAACTCCCGCGCTTGGAGCGACGCCCGACCGTGCGCCGAGATTGAGCGCATCGCAAGTCGAAGCGCTCAGGCAGGTGCTCGACTCCGAGAGTGGCGCGGCGCGAGATCAGCTGGGACGGTTCGTACCTTCGCTGGCAACGATCGGTTCTGCGAGCCCGCTCATCGGACTACTCGGCACAGTGCTCGGCGTGATCGACGCATTTCTCGGCATCGCGACAAAAGGTTCGGGGAACATCGGCGCTGTTGCGCCTGGGGTCGCAGAAGCGTTGATCGCGACCGCGGCGGCACTTTCTGTCGCCATTCCTGCGGTGTTCGGGTACAACATCTTTGCGCATCGTCTGAACCGTGTCGACGGCGAGCTCGATGGATTCGCCTCGGAGTTCATCGCCCTCATGGTTCGCGAGGGACGAATTTAGGTGGCGAGGCGGCGCGAGCGAATGCAGCTAAACGCTGAGATCAATGTCGTGAGTCTAATTGACGTGATGATGCTGCTGATGGTGATCTTCATGATCACCGCACCGATCATGCAGGGCGGAGTGGACGTGAATCTTCCGAAGGCGGAAGCGCGTCCGCTCGAGCCCAAGAGCGGTCTCGCAGTGACGGTCGATCGCGCGGGAAGAATTCACGTGGACGATGCGACGTTGTCTCTCGCGGAATTCCGCGCAACGTTCAAGGCGATTGCTGCGGAGCGCGGGCAGCAGGGAATTTATTTGCGAGCTGATGAAGGCGTTCCGTACGGGACTGTTGTGCAGGTGCTCGCGATTATCCGGGCGAGTGGAGTTTCCGACGTTGGTCTCGTCGCAGAGCCGGAGACTCTTCGCTGATGCGTTTCGCAAAGCAGCAATCGCATCTCGGCGGACCGTTGGGAATGTCGCTGGTGCTGCATCTCTCGATTCTCGCGCTGGCGCTATTCGTGTACCGCAATCGTCCACCGGAAGTTCTTCCGCCGTTCTATCGCGTGGATCTAGTGGGTGCGCCCAAAGGTGAACGGGCGATCGGCGAGGTAAAGCCAGCTGAAGCCGAGCCGGTTCAAACTCCACCTGCAGCCGCCCCCGTCGCCCCGCCTGCGGCAAAGGAAAAAGCCATTCCACTTGCAAAAGCTGTTGAGAAAAAAACGGCGGCGCGTTCGACTCCGGTGCCAACTCCGGCAAAGCCCGCACCGAAGACACCGGCTCCGAAGGCGGGAGGAGGACCAGTGGGCGACGTTGGTTCCGACGTTGCGACGGTTCATGTCGAGGGAATCGATTTTCCGTTTCCCGGGTATCTGCAGAACATTCAGCGCCAAGTCATTCTGAACTTCAAGCCAAGCGACACGAACTCAGCACTGCGCGCCGAGGTGCTGTTTCTCATTTATCGTGATGGATCAGTGAAGATCGTTCGCTTTGTCACGCGCTCCCATTCATATGCGTTCGATCTGGAAGCGCAGGGCTCGATTGAAGCCGCTGCGCGCAACTTTGGCCGTCTCCCCGACGGATTCCGCGACGATGTGTTGCCCGTTTACTTCAATTTTGACCCACGTTTCATCAGATGAACCGTTTCTTCTCAGTCGCGGCAGCTGCCGCAATCGTCATACTTGCCGGTGCTGCTACCGCTTGCGCACAGGATACGACTTCCACTCCCGGTGTTCGCCTCGGCCTGACTTACGGGCGGGGCACGGTGCCGCGGATCATCGTTCTGCCAATCGATTCGACACCGGGTGACTCGGCGCGGACGATCATTCAGCGTGACCTCGACTACAGCGATCGTGTTTCGCCGATTCCGCTCGATCAGAGCACGCTGATGGGAATCACTCCGGCGCCAGGACAACCGCTGAATTACGATTTGATCTCCAAGCTTGGCGCAGCGGCAGTCATTCAAGGTCACCGAACCGCGAATGGCCTGCGGGCAACGTTGTATGATGTTGGCGCGAAGCGCGTCGTCCAATCGCGCGAGCTTCCGATGATCAATGTTCCCCCCGTGCGTGATGCATCGATTCGCGATTCTGTGATTGCAGCGACAACGCTTCGCGAGAAATCAATTCGGGATTCAGTCGCTCGTGTGCTCAGAACGCGCGCGGCAATTATGCGTCGACCGCCACTCAAGAAGGACCCACGTCCTCGGCGCTTTGTCGTGCGTGATTCACTCCGTCGTGATTCTGCCGCAACGGCCTACATCCGCCGCGGGTTAGCGAGATGGGACGCGGACCGCGCGGATTCTGTCACTGCGGCGTCTGAAGCAGCGATCACTCGTCTCGCCAAAGCAGACTCGATGGCGCGAAAAGCTGCAGCCGACAATGAGAGGATGAGCATTCATCGCGTGAGCGATGAAGTAGAGAGCTGGATTACAGGCCGGCGCGGAATTGCGTCGACACGAATTGCATATGTCGCAAACGGACTGATACGAGTTGTCGACAGCGACGGCGAGAACGATCGCGCTGTAACAGTACGCGGAACTTCGCTCTCACCAGCGTGGCATCCCAATGGACGACGTCTCGTTTATTCACGAATGAGCAATGTCGGAACTCAAGTCATTCAGCTCGATCTCGAAGCAGGTCGTGAGCGAGTGATGACAGGCAACGGGCTCAACATCACGCCTGTGTACTCTACCGACGGAAGAAACATTCTCTATTCGACCGGTGATGAATCAGGAACCGATCTGGTGATGATACCCGCCGATGGAGATGGCACGCCCGTGCCGCAGCATCTTACCTTCGGGCGAGGGAGCGACAACAACTCGCCATCATTCAGTCCGGACGGGCGTCAGATCGCATTCATTTCAGGGAGATCGCGTTTTCCCGAGGTGTACACGATGGACGCGGATGGCGCGAATCTGCAGCTGCTGACGCCGTTCGTTCCGGGAGTTCGGACGTACAGGACCGCACCTGATTGGTCGCCCGACGGAAGAAACGTCGCATATGAGCAGCAAAATGGCGATTTTCAGGTGTGGATGATCAATCTGCGCGACAAGGAGCCGAAGCGACTGACGAGTGAAGGTGAAAACGAGGGCCCTTCGTGGGCCCCCGATGGTCGCCACCTCGCACTGTCGTCTACTCGTGGTGGCTCGAAGCAGATATGGGTGCTAGATACCGAATCCGGGCGGTTCAGGCAGCTTACACGTAATCCCGGCGCTCGACTCGCAGCGTGGTCTCCGATGTTGACCTTCTAATGAAGCACGCCGCTCCACCATCAAACCGGATCAAATGAACAAAATCACTCGGGTTGCAACGGTTGTCGTAGTCTCGCTAATCACGTTCGTCGGATGCCATCGAAAGAAAGAGCAGCGTCCGGCGCCGAGTCGAATCAATGCTGACAGTCTGCTGCGTGAGCAGGCCCGGGCCGATTCGATTGCTCGCGCTGAGGCGGCGAGAGCGGCCGCAGCAGCGGCTGCAACGGCCGCGGCGAACGCGGGGCCACCGACTGCTGCACCGATGTCGTCAGTCGAAAGGACTGCGCTTGCCGCTACTATATACTTCGACCTCGACGAGTCGGCGCTCACCGATGAAGCCCGGACGTCCGTGGAAGCGAAAGCGCCGGTGCTGCTGCGTCATCCCAATCTGCGGATCCGAATCGCCGGACACGCTGATGCTCAAGGCTCCGACGAGTACAACCTTGCACTCGGCTTGAGGCGCGCGGCGGAAACGAAGCGGTACCTCGCCGCACTCGGGGTCGATGAGAGCCGGATGGAGATTGTGACCTTCGGCGAAGAAAAACCCGCGGTGCAGGGTAACACGCAGGAAGCGTATGCCCTGAACAGGCGCTGCGAGTTCGAGATCATCTCGGGAGGCTAGGATGGCAGGCATGAAGGCAGCGACATCGGCTACACTTGTAGCCGTCGCTGCGTTTTCGCAGGGCGGATGTTTCGCATCGAAGAGTGATGTTGCGCAGCTGCGCGACGAAATGAACCAGATGCGGACTGAAACTGCGACCGTGGACTCGCTGCGCGCCACCCAGATGGTTCAGCTGTTGAGCTCGCTGCGCGCGATGAACGACACGCTCGCTTCGATCACCACGAGAATTACGCGCGTGCGATCCGAATCACAGACCGGCATGCGTGATTTGAACGCTCAGCTCGTGCAGCTGCAGGAGGCGACGGGTCAAAGCCAGGCACGTATTCAGGAAATGCGAGCCGCAATCGAAGCGCGCAATCGCGTCGTTGCGCCGCCACCTCCGCCGTCTCCGTCTGCTGATACGACGCGACGCGATACGGCAAACGTTGCGGTGGATCAGGGGCCCGGTCCGAACGAGCTGTTTCAGCTAGGTCGCGATCAACTTGCGCGTGGAGCAAACAGCGCAGCGCGATCTGCGTTTGCCGATTTGCTCACGAAGTATCCCGATTCCGATTTGGCGCCGGACGCGCAGTTCTATCTCGCTGAAGCTCTTGCCGCAGAGGGAAAGACGTCGTCGGCGGACACTGCGTATGCGACTGTGGTGAAGAAGTATCCCCAGTCTCTGCGTGCTGCAACCGCGATGTACAAGCGCGGTGTCGCACAACAGAAGGGTGGAAAGACAGCGACCGCGAGAAAGACGTTCAATGATCTCATCAAGATGTTTCCCGAATCCGACGAAGCTGCCCTCGCGCGCGAGCGTCTGAGGGCAATGTCGTAATTATTTCATCGAAGATGTCGCGCACCGCTCAAGACACGGAGATGCCGTTCCTCGATCATCTCGAGGAGCTGAGGCATCGTCTGTTCTGGATTGTCGGTGCGATTCTCGTGGGAGTTGTGCTCGCGTTCGTTGTTCTGTCGCGCGGCGGATTCGACGTGGTTGCAATGCTCGCGAAGCCAATCGAGCCGTACCTGAGTGGACGACACCTCGTCTTCACGCATCCGGGTACGTCGTTCAAGATCGTGTTGAACGCATCGCTGATACTGGGAATACTGGTCGCAACGCCGGTGATTGCGTATCAGCTCTGGGGATTTTTTGCACCGGCGCTGCATCCGCACGAGAAGCGAATCATCGTGCCTGTGATGTTCGGGATGATTTTTCTTTTCCTGTGCGGCGTGATGCTCGCCTACTTCGTCGTGATTCCGTTCACGTTGAAGTTTTTCATGGGGTTCGAGTCCAACGCGCTGACGCCAATGATCGAAGCCACGGAATACTTCGGCTTCGTGTTCAGCATGATGCTTGCGTTCGGCGTCGCATTCGAGCTGCCGATCGCGATTCTGTTGTTATCCGCGCTCGGCATCGTGAATCCCAAATTTCTCAGTCGTTACCGGCGGCATGCGATTGTAATCACTGTCGTGGTCGCGGCGTTCATCACTCCCGATGCAAGTCCGACGACGCTGTTCGCGTTGTCGGTTCCATTGTATCTGTTGTACGAGCTCGGTGTAGCACTTTCGTACTCGGTAACGCGACGCCGCAGACAACGTGCGGAAGCGGCTGAGCGTGAGCAGCAACAGCGGATGGAACGCGCCGTAGCGGCGGAAGCAGTTCGGCGCGAGCCACGGCGATTGGGAGCAAACGCGTGAGAGCAGGAGTAGTTGCGGTTGTGGCAGCGCTGGCGATTACATCGATTCAGTCATTCGCACAGACGCCAACCCGGCCTACGATTCCAACGCCGCGGCGGCCCGCACCATCACCAGCACCGGTGCCGCCGCCACAACCTGCATCGGCGAGATCTCCACGCGATTCACTCCGGCTTCGCGGGGATTCAACACGAGCCGACACGTCGAAGACGCGCGAGCTGATCAAGTGGTTGGAGACCGATTCCATCGCCCAGGCGTTACTGACGAAGCCCGGTTATTCCGCAACGCGATATCAAGGCGTCCACGTGCGTTTCGATGCGAAGACGCGAACTCTTTATCTCGAGGGCGATCCATCGGGCGTAGAGAGAGGGCAAACGCTGCTCGTAGGTGACACAATCATCTACAACGATTCGACAAAGCTCGTGGTTGCGCGCGGTGATACGCTTTTCCTCCGTGACCCTTCACAGCAGACTTCAGATGTCGTTGCGCTTGGTGAGCTCAGATACAACGTCGAAGCTCGTCGAGGCACTGTGACGAACATCAGCACCAGGCTCGAAACGGGCGAGCAGTGGATCGTTCATGGTGCGCGCGCTGCGTTTGTCGCAGATACGTCGCGTGGCAAGCAGACCGCGTTCTACGTGAGAGACGGATCGATCACGAGCTGTGACGACTCGATTCCGGATTACCACTTCCAGTCCAAGGAGATCAAGATGATCTCCAAAAACATCATGGTCGCTCGCCCGGCAGTGCTTTACATCGGTGACGTGCCCGTGATGTGGCTGCCGTTCATCTTCCAGGACATGAGGTCGGGAAGACGAAGTGGAATTCTCACGCCGCGCTTCGGTGTCAGCGAAATCTTCCGCAACAGTCCGACGTATCGGCGTCACATCGACAACCTCGGCTACTACTTCGCGCTGAGCGATTACTACGACGCGCAGCTTTCACTCGATTGGCGCAGCGGCGCAAACAGCTCGTCCGGCGATCCAGGCTGGGTTCGCCTGAACGGAGAGTGGCGTTATCGCTGGCTCGACAGATTCCTTACGGGAAGAATCGGAGTATCGAAGCTCGCGCAGCGTGATGGTACAGGAAACACGGCAGTGTCGTGGGGGCATCAGCAGGATTTCTCTGCGACATCGCACCTGACGATGGATTTGAACTACGTCACGAACACGGTTGTTCAACGCCAGACAACTTTCGATCCGAGACAGGTGCTCGCGACGATTCAAAGTCGCGCCAGCTATCAGCAGCAGTTCGGTCCGGCGAGTTTTTCGATTGGCGGAGACAGGCGACAGTATCCTGGCAGACCCGAAGTGAGCCAGAACTTCCCGAACATCAGCATCTCGACTCCGACAATCGGAGTCACCAAATGGCTCGACTGGACACCAAACCTGAACTTCCTGAACACCGAGGCACTCAAGGTGAATGTGCCTGGTCCCCTTGGGTTCCGGTACATCAACACAAATGGCGTGCGCGACAGTGTACAAAGAACCGCGGATTCCCGCGAAACGCGGCTGACCTTCAACACTCCGATCAAGATCTTTGGGTTCAACTGGCAGAACTCGTTCAACATCGCGGACCGTGAGAATAATTCGCCGACGATCATTCAGCTCGTTGATCCGGCAAACCCGGGAGTAACATCCGAGCGCGTTTTCGCTCGGACGTTCAGCACGGAAGCAGATTGGCAGACATCGTTTTCGCTGCCGTCAGTCTTAACCAGCACGTTCAGAGTTTCGCCGACCGTCAGCGTACAGAACGTCGACGGCGGTCATCCTTACTGGGTCCGCACGCAGCTGAGCAACGGTCAATTCGTGCATCAATCCAAGCGTCTTTCGTACGGACTTTCGGCGGCTCCGACTTTCTTCGGACTGTTCCCCGGAATCGGAAACGTGAGTCGCTTCCGTCATACCGTGTCGCCGTCGATCACATTCAGTTATTCGCCCGCCGCTACACTGAGCCGAGAGTACATGTCGGCGCTCAATATCTCGCCGAGGAATTACATCGGATCCCTCGCGGCAGAGGATGTTACACTGAACCTGTCGACGGATCTCGAAGCGAAGATGAAGACCACCGACACAAGCAGCACGGCCGAAGGGCGAAAGCTGAAGGTCTTGTCGGTGAATTTTTCGCCCATCAGCTACGACATCGAGAGAAAACGACAGGGTCATCCGGGCTTCAAGACAGATCGGTTCCGCTATGATCTAAGCTCAGATCTCCTACCGGGATTTCGTTTCGGATCGGGGTATTCGCTTTTCCAGGGAGACTTCCAAAGCGACACGGCCGTGTTCAAGCCTTTCCTCACGGAGATGAGCGCGCAGTTCTCGCTGAACAATCAATCCGGAATTTTTGCTGCGATCTCCCGAATCTTCGGCAAGGCGGTTCCACACGGCGCGCCATCCATCGAGCGACTGGAGCCGAGTCCCGATGATGCGCTTGCTCAGCGTTTCGCATCGATGCCGATTGCGGGAACGTCAGTGAGAAACCAGCAGTACTCGATTCCAGACACTCGCGGGTGGCAGGCGTCTTTCAATTACAACTATACGAGACAACGCCCGCCGACCGGCAATGGACTGGTAATTCAGCAGGATCCGACTGCGATCTGCGCGCCATTCTCATCGAACCCGTTCGTGTACCAGCAGTGCGTTACTCAGCAGCAGACAAATCCCATCGGCGCGACTCCGATTGGAATCATTACTCAGGGCGCTGCGTTCGTTCGTCAGCCGCCGCAGCAGAATATCAACTCGCAAATGAGCTTCCACATAACGCCGAAGTGGGCCGCGTCATGGAGCACGATGTACGACTTCAACGTGCATCAGTTCGCGAGCCAACAGGTGACCCTGCAACGCGAGCTTCATGACTGGCGCTCCATTTTCGCTTTCACGCGAGGCTCGAACGGCAACTTCGCGTTTAACTTCTTCATTGCCCTCAACGCAGATCCCGACATCAAGTTCAACTACGACAAGGCGACTTACCGTCCGACCCAATAGCGTTTGACGCCCGCACGCACGCTGCACATCACCAACGGCGACTCCGCCGCAAACACAATGAACGAAGCGCGGATCATCGGAGACATTCTGCCGTGGCGTGACGTGCTTCACGACGGTCCGCTGCCGCCAAACCTGTCGCTGCGCGAAATGAGCAGAGTGCGCGCGAAATTTCTCACTGAGCTCGGCTGGGCCGGCGATCGCGATCTTGGTCGCGAATTCTTTGCACGAGATTCAGTCGTCGAACAGTACGCGGACTACGACGGTGTCGTGCTGTGGTTCGAGTGGGATTTGTACGATCAGCTTCAGCTGCTTCAGCTGCTGGATTTCTTTGCAGGCAAACTCGGAACACGTGAGCAACCGCTCAAGCTCGAGCACGTGTCACTCGACGGATACCTCGGCATGCTTCCCGTCGAAAAATTTCAGGAGCTCAACGGCAAGCGCGAGCCGGTGAGTGTTTCGATGTTGATGCTGGGACGCTCTGCATGGAACGCTGTTACTTCAGCGGATCCTCGAGAAATTGCGAAAGTGCGCGCAGCTGATACGTCGTCGTTGAAATTTCTATCGGATGCTTTGACAAGATTTCTCGAGGAGCTTCCGTGGACGACGGACGGGCTGGCGCGCTCAGAGCGGCAGCTTCTTCAGGCGATCCGCGACGGTGCAACCTCGTTCGGAGAGATTTTCAAGTATGCTACCGAGCAGGAGGAACGCGTCTATTGCGGGGACTCGAGCGCAGCAGTTTATCTGCAGCGTCTTGCGAATGGACCTTCGCCTCTCGTATCGATTCAGTCAGATGAAACCAATGCAACGTTCCGGTTGACCGAGCACGGGCGTGCAGTGCTCGGACGAAAACGCGATTGGATCGAGCTCGGAGGGAGCGATCGCTGGCTCGGTGGCGTTCATTTGAACGGCTCGAACGCTGAATGGCGGTGGGATCCGGAAGCGCAAACACCGGTAACCAAGAAAGCTTGATGAAAGCTGCGAGCGGCGGCATAACAATCGACGGCAACTCGCTCACGATTGCGGACGTCAATGCCGTGGCAATCGATGGAAAGCATGTCTCTCTCTCGTCAACCGCAAGAGAGCGAATGCTTCGCACTCGAAATGTCGTCAACGACATCGTCGAGCGCGGAGATGTCGTTTATGGAGTGACAACAGGGTTCGGGAAACTTTCCGAAGTTGCAATTCCGCACGATCACCTCGCAGAGCTGCAGGCGAATCTCGTTCGAAGTCACTCCGCCGGTGTCGGCGCATTGCTTGCCGAGCGCGAAGTACGCGCGATGATGCTGCTCCGCGCCAATGTTCTTGCAAAAGGATACTCCGGCAGCCGTCCTGATCTCGTCGAGCTGCTGATTGGAATGTTGAACGCCGGGCTGTACCCGCCGGTGCCGGAGCAGGGCAGCGTGGGGGCGAGCGGCGATCTGGCTCCTCTCG
>Ga0310810_10005834_pt1 | contig 13839 bp, 13 predicted proteins | sample NCmetagenome_FD_207641 | JGI IMG/M metagenome (GOLD analysis project Ga0310810, IMG submission 207641) | Soil microbial communities from experimental microcosm in Duke University, North Carolina, United States - NC | ecosystem: Engineered > Artificial ecosystem > Soil microcosm > Unclassified ... | reverse complement strand
ACGACGGCTGTTCTCGCTTGGCGATACGACGAGCCCACCCTCGGTGATATCCGCCGTCTTTTCGATATCGGTGAATGCCGCGACGACAGCCGTCTCGTAGGCGCGATTATACTTGCTCGTGTAAACCTTGCCGACCGGAGCGCCGACCACACGCAACGCGTCTCCGAACTCCTTTGCCAGCGCCTTGCCCCTCTCGTTGAGATTCCGCTGCGCCGCGATGTTATCGAAGTTGAGTGGATCGGTATCGGCCTGATCCGGGAAGGTGGCTCCGTGTCGAAGCACGATCACGAAGCCGCCGGCTCGAAGCGCTTGCGCAAGGCCCTGATCATCGGCGGCGGCGCGTCCCCACATGCCAGGCGTGGCGGAGAGGCCCCAGAAAACCGCAAGCGCCGTAACGGCTCGTCTCGACAGGGTGAACATGTGAGTCTCCGTTGATTTGCGAAATATCGGTTTGTGGATGAGCGAGGAGAGTGTCGGTCGGCCGCGCTTTCACGGCCGACCGGTCCTCATATGCATTGCGATCGACTTAGCCGCCGCCCGCATAAGGCGAGGACGCGCGGTCGCTGCGCTCGATTTCGAACCAACCCTGGGCGCCGCTCTGGCCGGTAGGCAGGGAGACTCCGCGGGTGCGCAGCTGTGCCGGGCCTGACTGGGCTTTCGGATAGGCGAACTTGGTGTTGAAGTCCTGCGCGAGCGCAACAGAACCGGTGAGAGCAACGAGCGCCGTGGCCAGCGCGATCTTGGACTTGGTCAACATGGTCGTGGGTCCTTCTGTGTTGTGGCCATCCGTTGCGGATCGCCAATGCACAGGAACTAGGACGCGCCATGCCGACCTGCAGTGCGAAATCACACACCGCTGACGTCGCCTCAGCTAAATCGTCGCAACGAGCTTTTGCAGTTCGCTCCGCTCTCTGAACAGAGCCACCGCAACCTCGCGCCCGGCAATGGATACGGCGGCGGTCTGCAGGCCTGCGATCGAACGCGTAAGGGGAGTGAGCGCCGATACGGACGCCAGCAGCACGCAATCAAGGCGCTTCGTATGCTCCTCAAGCTTCGCGGCGACGTTGCCGGTGTCGCCGAGAAATTGCAGCGAGCGCTGTTCATCGGCCGCTATGAGGCCGACGACCGCGACGCCCAGATGCAGCCCGATACCGACGCGCAAAGGCGCGCTCAACTCTCCTGCAAGTTCGTCGTTGAGGACATTTAGCGCGCTCCAGATTTCCAGCGCCGCCTTGAGCGCGCCGCGCGCGGCATCCGCGACGTTGCCATCGGCGCCGAATACGCTCATGACGCCATCGCCGGCGATGCTTGTCACGTGGCCCTGGTTATGTCGTACCGCCGCCGTGACAGCCTGAATGTAACGGTCGAAGATGAAGAGCGCGTCATACGGCAGCAGACCGGTTGCGAGCCGGGTCGACTCGCGCAGATCCACAAACAGCGCGACGATTTCGAGCTCCCTGCCGCCCTCCACGGCGGCTCCGAAACGCTCAGCGTCGGGCTGCGCGGCCGTCGGCGCGAGAACGAGCAGGTCGATCCCAAGATCCATCGCGGGGCGGAGCTGACATGCGAGCCGAACGTTTGGCGGCGCGCCAATCCGTGTGAGCGCCAGTTGCTCGAGCGGCGAAGGGTGGTGCAAAGCTTCGGCGCCCGAAACCACACGCACGCGGCACGTTGAGCAGCGCCCACGTCCGCCACATACCGAGGTGTGGGGAATTCTTGCCCACCGACTTGCCTCGAGCACGGAAAACCCGGCCGGTACGGTGACGACGCGACCGCCCGGGTACGTAATCCGCACCGATCGATACCGCCGGTCATGCCAATTCCGCACCGTGCGAAGGCCGAATGTGCCGGCGAGCAAGCCCAGGTATGCAAGAGAGATCGCTTCGACAACCCGCATCAGCGATGCATGATTTTGTTCGGCCTGCGTCCCAGGCTGGGCGGCGATATACCGGGCCGCCAACGCCGGCGTGCGCGTGACAGCTTCACGCAAATCCAGACCCGCGTTGGTAAAACCGATCAGCGCGACGACCGGTACAACGGTCGCAAGAGCTGCCAAAGGCGTGGAACCACGCGAATACCAGGCCTTTGGCCGCAGCCAAGCGCGGATGCCCATGCAACCGTGAATCCAAACGAAGAGAACGAGAGCGATCTGGCGCGGCAACGCGAGATCGTTCGAAACGACCCAAAACTCATAGAGCTTCCGGGGATAGCCGAACTCCAATCCGTAGAGCGACTTTCCGAGCCCGATTGCCACGGCATGCGGGATAAACAGGACGGGAATTGTGATCCCAAGGGCGAGTTGCCAGAACTCATCGGACGGAATACGCAGATGGCGGCGGCGATAAAGGGCGTATAATCCGAGACCAGCGTGAACGACGAATGCCGTGTAGAGAATGAGATGACCGGGCAACGTCTGCCACGGCTTAAGCAAGAACAATCCAGCCGTCTGGAATGTCGTAATGGAATGAACGCCGAAAGCCTGATTGATGAGATGCGAGGTGGCGTAGGTAAACAGGACAAGACCCGTCGCAAGGCGCAAAGGCCGCGCAATCGGGCGTCTCGCCCGTGGCGAACCGACGCCTCCGATGGGTCGCCAGTTGCTCATGAATCGACGCACCGAAACCCTTGCCAGAACAGGCCTGTTTGAGTCGCTCGATGCGAGAGCAATCGGCGAGCTCGACACCCAGTGCTCATGGCGCCGCGTAACGAGTGGTCAATGGCTCATCGACTACCAGGATGCAAGTAACGACGTGTTTTTCGTGGTGAGCGGGTCGGTCCGCGTGATGATCCAATCGGCGGGGCGCGAAGTGTTGCTGCGGCAGATCAACGCCGGAGAATTCTTCGGTGAGCTGGCAGCCATCGACGGTCAGCCCCGCTCGTCAGGCATCGTCGCGACAACGGACGTCACGATCGCCCGCATGCCGGCTTCGATATTCCGGGCTGCCGTACATGCTCATCCGGCGGTTTGTGACCGATTGCTCGGGGTCCTCGCCGGACAGATCAGGATTTTGGCCAATCGCGTGAACGAGTTCAGCACGCTGGACGTGCGGTATCGAATTTATGCGGAATTGATGAGATTGTCGCGAGCCGAGCCAGGGCGCGCTGACCGGGCGATTATCTCACCGCCGCCGGTGCATGCGGAGATCGCGGCGCGCGTCAGCACCCGCCGAGAGACTGTTGCGCGAGAACTCAAGGCACTCGAACGAGCGGGGCTCGTCGAGCGCCGTCGCGGCGCGCTTGCCCTAAATGATGTTCGCCGTCTCGCCCAACTCATTGAGGAAGCCATTGAGCACTGTTGACGACGCAGAGCCGGACGACATCCCGGCGCATCCTGTGCGCGTGCGCAATCGCTATATGGGCCGCGCCGGCTGTTCTCGTTTGGTGAAACGACCGCCAACTTTCGGTCGGCTGCCCGCGTTCACGACCGACCGACGTGTTGTGGGCATTAGATACGCGATTTAGCCGCCGCCGGCGCCATAGGGGGAAGACGCGCGGTCGCTCCGGTTGAGTTCGAACCAGTCGAACCAACCCTGGCCGCCGGTTTTGCGCGTCGGCAGGGATGCGTTGCGGCCACGCAACTGTTGCGGCGTGGTCTGGTACTCCATAGGAGTACCGGCCCAGTCGCCGTACCCCGAGTGCCGGTTCGCGGGGTTCGGCTTAGAGCTCTGCGCAAGCGCGGCGGAGTTCGTAGCGACGACCAGTGCTGCTGCGAGTGCGATGTTCATCTTGGTCAGCATGATGCAAGTCCTTCGGTGTTGTGGCGACCTTCAGCGCATCGCCGATGCAGATGAATTAGGACTCGCCACGCGAACCGGCAGTGCAAAATCGCACACCACGAACGGAGGCCGACTCCCGCTGCCAGAATCCTTTGCGACGGGCTCTTCTGTCGGAAAACCGCCAGCGGAATCTCCCGATCAGCAATCGAGACGCTTGCGGTCATCGTCATGGGCAGGGATTTTCTCAGCCGAGCACGGACTGCCCGCTGGGTGTGGTCCGATCGGGACCATTTGGTGATGCGGCCACTCGCGCTGATGGAGGTTGATAGTGATGGGGTTAATGATCGTGGTCGCCGCAGCTGCGCCCCTAGATTGTGTACTCATAAACGCAGTGGTGTCCGCTTTTGGAGCGACAGGAGATGCGGACCGAGAATGGCTGTATGTGGCCTTTTGGCCCGGAGCGTCGGATCTCCATGTCCGCTCGCATGTCGGTGATGAGCGCGAAAGCGGACGTGTTGTGCTCAAGATGAGTTTTGTCGAGGTTGACCCACAGGAGACATTCAGTGTTGGCAGCTCGTTTGCCGCGCCTCTGTCAGCGTTCACGTTCCCATGTCAGAGTGCCAACGACTTTCTTGCCGACAAAAACGGAGCTGACTTGTTCGGCCGTTCGGAGGCTCAATCGGTCGCCTTCCAACTTGAAAAATCTCACCTGATCCAGCCCGGTGAGGAGCTCGTTGCCGGACATGTCGACCTTGGTCGTGAACTTGTCTCCGTCGATAGTGAATTTGCCGGTGTAGACAAGCATTGACTTGAGCAGCGCCGCTGTCTCGTCGTTGTTCGTTGCAGGCTTGCGGTTTGCTCCGACAATAATGAATGCGACGTATCCGTTCGGCGTGAAAACCGCCCTGCCTTTCGGGTTGGGACCAAATGGTTCCTTAGCCTCTCCACCCACGACCTGGATAACCCATGAAGTCAACCGCCAGCTTCCAACCAGTTGTTTGGCCGCTTCGTCCGCCATGGCAAATCCGGACTGGAGATAGCAGTAGGCGGCAAGTGCGAATGCGATGAGACGCAGCATATTGTTCTCCCCAAATGGCAACTCGTACGTTCTGACGGCGATCATTTATGATTCAGGCGCTATTTCTCTGGCAGGCGAAGGCTCGCGAGATCGGTGCCAACTATGATGTTTCCGGTGAAGCCGCCATCCTGCGCCGCCTTCGTGTAATCCCCCGCCGTCAGCAAACCGCCCGGAAGTTTGAAAGGATATTGTTCGCCGCCAATCGGCGGAATCATGTGCGTGAGCATGAGATGCTTCACGCCCGCACGCTTGGCCATGGCGGCAAGATCGGGGACCGAAGTCTGACGCAGGTAGGCGTACGGGTACATCCCGCTCCCCTTGCCGGGGGCCATAACAGGATGAACGACCGAATGGACGATGATGTCCGCTCCCTGAGCTAACTTCTCTACCTGCTCTGAGGCCGAAGAACTGCGCGGGGGAGCCGGCGCGTCATTTCCGGCGTCACCGCCGATCACAACGCTGCCTGCCGGCGTGTCGACGCGGTAGGACGCGTGCCCTGCGATGTGGGCCGAACGAATTGCGCTGACCTTTACGTCGCCTTTGGACCAGACCACTTGCGGCTCGTCCGTTGGCTTGAATGTGATGGTATTGATCAATTCGGCCGGACCACCCGCCGTCCGTTCCTTGAGCTCGGAATGACGCTGTGCGATCTCGCCTGACTGAATAAACGCATCAGCGATGTGCGCGGTGAACTTGCTGCAGCTTATCGTGACGCCCGTCGGCGAGACGCTGTCGGTGCTGCAGACGACGTCGATCTTCGGCCCAGTCCCGTTGAATGACCATCGAAGCTGCATCAGATCAGCAAAACCTTCCGTGTGGTCGTTGTGCATGTGCGTGAAGAATACGGCATCTAGCTGCTCAGGTCCGACCTTGAGCTGGGATAGCCGCATGGTGGTCCCGCGGCCGGCATCGAACTGCAACTTCACCGCCCCACATTCATCGGCATCATCGCCAAAACGCACCAGCGTTCCGGCGCCAGCGAGGCCGTTAAAGGATTGTGGTCCCCCTTTGTGCCGGTGAGCGTTACGATCAAGCACGGTGCGGCGTAGCTGTTGGATGCACCGCTTATCAGCCAAGAGACCGCCAGCAGCGCGACTGCGACGCAGCATCGAGCCATGTCCCCTCCGCATCAGCCGTGTCGGGAATACGGCCATGCTAATCGACCGGCATCGAACCCCGCTAGAGGGCTGGAACGGTCATCCGGCCGGATCCCAGTGATGTCGCACGTTGGCCAAAGCAGACTCTGCACGGCCGGCTAGCCGCATGGCTGGCCCGGATCAGCACTCGAAACTCTCCTCGAAAAGGCGGTCATACGCCAACGACCAAGGCGGGCGGAGAAATCCAAGCGCGCGAACATCCTGCGACCATTGCCCGAAAGGGCTGGATCGAGAGTAACTTGCGCCGCCGATCGTCCTGGATATGGCCAGCAGGGACGCCTCGGCCAGCTCCGAAATTGCAAGCTTGCCTCGCTGAACGGCTGAGGCAGGCCCTACACCCTCGATCGCGCGGGCCATCCCCTCGAATGCCTGTTCGGCGAGCCAGATGTCGTTGACGGCTTTCGTCCAGTTGACCCGCTCGAACGCGGACATTCGCTCAGCCCGGGGCTGGAGACGGCGGCGCGCCTCGGTCAGCGCCGCATCGAGGATACCCATGATTACGCACGAGAACATGTAGCCGACAACCGGTATCATTCGCGGGACCAGGTTGGCGGCGCCCTTTCGCTGGGCGTGCCGCTCGGCCGCAACACCATTGAACCGGAAGGCGTGGCTCTGCGTCGCCGCCATTCCGTGACCGTCCCACTCCCGCACCATCGTTGCGCCGCGCGAGCCGTCCCACGGCAATTCGCGCGTATCGAGCAAGAAGATATCGGGCGCTTCCTCGCCCTCGGGCACCGCGATGGTGATCATGAACGAGGTTATGCCCGAGCCACTGCCCATGTGCTTATCGCCGGTCACACGCCAGCGGCCCGCGCTGTCTGGTTGCGCAGTGGCGCGGGTCACCATGACATCGCCGCCACCGCCGGGCTCCGAAGAGATGGTCCCGAACCACTGGCCCGCCCGCGCGGCAGACAAGATGCGCTCACGCTGTTCGCGCCAGATGTCGGGATTCACCGGCGGCTCGGCAGGCTGCTCGAGCCACAGCGCAAGCACCGTCGGATGCATCGTCGCGACCAAAGCAACCGACGGGTCGGCGCTTGCCAGCGCCCGGAACAGTGCGCCCACCGGACGGCTCGAGCGCTGCGCGTCCTGCCACACACCGCCCATATCCGTGGGCACGCCGGTTAGCGTCAGGCCGGCGTCGCGCAGCGTGGCAAAATCGGCCCGGTCGAGTGCGCGCCGCACGAGCCTTTCCGGCAATTGAGCCGACCACTTGTCGGCAACCGCCGCGATGTTTTTCTGGACTGTTGCGATCTCCATGCCGGTGTCCCTTGGCGCGGAAGCAAGCGATCGGAGCAACGTGCCTCTTAGGATTCGTTCGAACTTTCATTGGTCAGCGCGGCGAGCATTCCGTCATAGGCCCGCGCTGCCAGGATATGAGCGCGCATGATCGCCGATGCCCAGCCGGCGTCACGCGCAAGCAAGGCCCTGGTGATCTCGCGATGGTGATTGATGCTTTGTTCAAGGCTTGCCCGGTCGAACAGGGCGAACTTTCGCGCCACAAGCGGCAGAACCCACAATCCCTCGATGATCAGCAGCAGGCGCGTATTGCCCGCAGCGCGGCCAATAACCTGATGGAATGCAAGATTGGCCGCGCTGATCTGGTCGATGCGCGGCTCCTTGCCATCGAGCGCCTTCTGCATTGCGTCGGTGTGCCGATCCAGTTCATCGAGCTCGCTCGCCCCGATCTTGACCGCTGCAAGCTCTGCCGCGAAGCTTTCGAGCAGCGCGCGCATTTCCGAAATCTCGGTAAGGTCGACCTTCGACCACGTCGTTACGCGCGCGCCCTGGTTCGGCTCGAAATCGATCAGGCCGTCGGAATGCAGCCTGCGAATCGCGTCACGCACCGGAGTCCGCGAGATTGCCAGCGCGCTCGCGATTTCCTGCTCTTTCAACCGGGTTCCGCCGCCATAGCGACCAGACAAGATGCTGGAGCGAATGAACGTATAAGCGCGTTCCGCTGAGGTCGGCATGGCGGCGTCCCGGATATCAGGCGGCCTTGGCCTGGTCAGGTATCTCGATGCGGAACGTCCGCGCGGCGATCATCTTGATCTCGGTAAACGCGATGCCGATGCGGACCGGCTGAAAGTCACGCAGATCGATAATGGTTGAGCCAAGGCCTTTATCGTTGCGGTACTTGCAGCGCCCGCGGTCGAAGGTGAGGTCTGCGGCGGCAAGAACCTCGGCTTCGACGTCTTGGAAGACGAACTTGCTGCCCGTGAGCGACCGGTTGGCCGAGGAACCGAAAACCGGTTTGGACAGTTCCAGCGCAAGCCGCGCAATCTCGTCATGGGTCGGCCCGGCATTCATCAGAATGTCGATTGTTCCCGCCTTCGACGAATTGGCCATGACAAACGGGGCCACCGCGCCGAACAGCGGATGATTGGCGCGAAACGGCGCGACGATCGACAGCGGCAGATTATTGTCGAAGATGACGGCACGCACGAAGTCACGCCCGGCGGCGCCGATTTCGATCACCTCCTCAAACATCGCAAACGAGCCGAACATGCCGCAAGGCTTCGAGAAGCTGCGGTGCTTGGCCTCGTAGATGCGCTTGATCGCGGGTTCGGTGTGTCCAACGATCGCGTAACCGACATCCGCCTTGAAGATCGCCACGCCGCCGGTGACAACCTTCTGATGCACGGCACGCCCATCGGAGATCGGATCGAACGCTTCAGTCATGGCGCTTACTCCTGAATCCAAGCTCACTGATAGCCGGCGAGGCGAGGCAGCCACGTGGTCATTTCCGGTACGAATGCGATCAGTACCAGCACAAAAACCATCACGCAGAAGAACGGCATGATGGCAATCGACAGTCGCTCCATCGAGATTTTTGCGATCGGCGCCATGATGGTAAGCACTGGCGCAAGCGGTGGCGTCAGGATGCCGAGCAACAGTGCGTACATCAGGAACAGTCCGTATTGGAACTGACTCATGCCGAGCGCCTGCGTCGCTAGCGGAAGCAACAGCGGGCCGAGGATGATCATGCCGGCGACCGAATCCATGAACGTTCCGACGAACAGAAAGAACGCTATCAGGATGAGGATCAGCAGGATGCGGTTGTCGGTGAATGCGAGCAGAAGCTCGAGCAGTTTCTGGGGGACTTGCTCGTAGGTCAGAAGACGGCCGAAAACGAGCGAGGTGCCGACGATGATGAGGGCCGCAGCCGTGATGCGGGCGGTTGCCAGCATTGCGCCGCGCAGCTCCGCGCCATTGAGCTTCCGGTAATAGAAAAACCCGAGCACGATCGAATAGAGCACCGCGACTGCGCCGGCTTCGGCCGGCGTAAACACGCCACCAAGGATGCCGCCCACAATGATGACCGGCACCATCAACGTCGGCGTGGCAAAGACGGTGTTCTTGACCGCGGTTTGTACGCCGGCGAATTCGTGCACCACGCCGTAGTTCTCGCGCCGCGTAATGAGCCACGACGTCACCATGAGCAGGAGGCCGGTCACGACGCCGGGAATGACGCCTGCTAGAAACAGGCCACCGATCGAGATTCCGAGCTGACTGCCGACAATGACCAGCGGCACGCTGGGCGGCAGAATCCCGCCGATAACGGCGGCGGAGGCCGCAACCGAGGCCGCAAATGATGCGGGGTAACGCTCCTTTACCATTGCAGGAATCATCAGCGGGCCGAGGGTCGCGCTGTCGGCGATCGCTGAACCGCTGATGCAGGCGAGCAGCATGCCGGTCACCACGGTCACGTGTGCAAGCCCCCCGCGCATCCAGCCGACCACGCTGGTCGCCAGTCGGATCAAATGCGCAGTCATGCCGCACCGATTGAGCAGTTCGCCTGTCATCATGAAGGTCGGCAGGGCGAGCAGCGCATAGTTGTCAACCCCCGAAATCGTCTCGGTGATGATCATCGAGAACGGGACGGGTCGGCCCGACATGAGCACGTAGACGGCTGAGGCAAGTCCCAGCGAGAACGCGATTGGAACGCCGATGAAAAGGAAAACTGTGAAAGGGATCAGCAGATAGATGAGGGAGTTTTCCACGCGATCGCGCCCTCAAATATCCAGATCGGAGTCGCCGTACGTCGCAAAGCGCGACAGGTCACCTGCAAACCACGCGCGCACGTCGAGGATGATTTGCAGAATCCCAACCCACAGCATCAGCGCCGCGCCGACCGGCATCGCAAGCTTCTCCCAGCGCGATGAGATGTCGAGCGACACCGACAAGCGATGGAAGCGCGACTGAAACACCTCGAAGCCGAACCAGGCGATGAGCGCGATGAAGATCATTGTCACAATCTTCGACAGGATGACTGTCGGAATGCGCCACCGCGTCGGCAGGGCCAGCACGCAAACCGGCACGTAGACGTGGCGCCATTGCGCCATCACTCCGACCGATCCAAGCATGATGATCCAGACAAGCCCCCACACGAGGATCTCGTCGGACCACTGCAGTGAGTCGTTGAGGATGTAACGGAACACGATGCCGGTGAGCATGATACCGAACAGGGCAACCATGATCGCCATGGTGACCACATCGGTCGCCTTCACGACCCAATCAATGATTCGCTGCATTCGAGCCTCGCGTGCGGGCTAACGCAGCGCGACCATTCGCTCCAGCACGCTCTTGTCGACCCCTTTTCCGTATTCCGGCCAAAGCGCCTCGCCGGCGTCCTGCCACATCTTCTGCTCCGCCGCCGACGGCTTGTGAATTTCCATCTTCTTGTCGATGAGCATTTGACGGAACTCGCTCTCGAACTTGCGGTCCATCTCGTTGGCTTCTTTGGCCGCATCGGCCGCCGCCATGAGGAATTTCTGGCGGATGTTCGGCGGCATCGAATTGAGCGAGTTCTTGTTCATCACCTGGAACTGCACCGCGAAGATCGCGCCGACTTCCGTTGCGTACTTGAGGACCTCGTACATGTTGAAGCGATAGGTCCAGATCGGCTGAACGTGGATGCCGTCGACGAGACCATTCTTCAAGCTGTTGTAGGTCTCGGTCCACGCGATCGGCGTCGGATTGCCGCCCCACGCCTTGATCAACGCGATCTCGGCCTGCGAGCCGGTCGTCCGATACTTGAGTCCCTTGATCGAGGCAGGATCGGGCGTTGCGCGCCGGCTGTTCCAAAGCAGGCGGAAGCCGCCTCCGCCGACCGGAGGCAACGGCACGAGCCCGCAGTCGGCCTCGAATTTTGCTGCCTGCTGCTTCCACAAGTCCGACGCGAAAAGTCGCTCCGCCATGTCCCAATTCGTGACCGCATAAGGCAGGTCGACGAAGGTGAACGCCTTGGAGAACTGCTCGAATTGCCCAGTGACGTTGCTGTTGATGTCGATGAAGCCGGTCTGAACGGACTCAAGCTGCGCCAGATCGTTGCCGAGCACGGAGCTCCCATGCACCTGCATCTCGAGCTGAACGTCGTATTTCTCCTTCAGGATTTTCGGAATGCGCGCGATCGATTCGTACGAGGGGTCGCCCGGCTTCGAGTTCAGGCCGACGACAATCGGCTTGACGTACCGCTGCGTGCCCTGCGCCTGCACGATTGCCGGCATAGCGAGCGTTGCGCCACCGGCAAGTGCGCTCTGAAGAAGATTGCGCCGCGACAGATTGGTGCGTGCCGGCCTGATTTGCGTCTTACGCATCGAAGCCTCCCTGTCCCGTTTTCCTCGGGAATGCGCGCTTCATCACAACGTATACAATTTCCCTTGTCAACGCGCGGAGCGCAGCACGTCACATCGAAGCAGACGAGGAGCGGCGCGGACCAAATATGCTGTAGTGTACCGCTTTACTCATAGTTGTGAGCCATGCGCGGTCTCAGTGGACCTCATGCATAGGCGCGCTGAGTTCGAGCTTGCGGAAAAATTGTATACTAACTAGCGTTTCGATCCTTCGATCCTTCTCGGAAGGGCAATCATTTGGACCTCGGTCTGCGGGGAAAATCCGTCTTGGTGACCGGCGGCTCGCGCGGCATCGGACGCGCGGCCGCCGAAGCGTTTGCGGCTGCCGGCTGCGCGCTGCATCTTGCGGCGCGGTCGGCGGAGGACTTGCAGCATGCGGCCGATGACCTGCGCTCGCGTCATCAAGCGCAAGTGACGACGCATCCGGGCGACCTGAGAAAGCTCGACGGCGTGATGACGCTCGCAAAAGCGTGTCACGATGTGGACATCCTGGTGAACAATGCTGGAGCAACGCCGACCGGGCCGATCGAGAACGTCACCGACGCGGATTGGCGCGAAGGCCTCGACCTGAAGGTCATCGCAACGGTGAATCTCACGCGCGAGCTCTACATGGCGATGTGCGCGCGGCGGAGCGGCGTCATCGTCAATGTGATCGGCAATTGCGGTGAGCGGCCTGATCCCGAGATCATCATCGGAACGATCGCCAATACGGGGTTGATGGGCTTCACGCGTGCGCTCGGCGCAGTGAGCCCGGATCACGGCGTGCGTGTTCTCGGCGTCAATCCGGGACCAACCGCAACAGAGCGGCTGGTCCACCTGATGCAGCGCAAGGCCGAGGATCGCACTGGCGATCCCGAAACCTGGTGCGAACTGGTGAAGCCGCTGCCATTCGGCCGCGCCGCCGAACCGAAGGAGGTCGCTGACATGATCGTGTTCGCGGCATCCGACCGCGCGAGTTTCGTTTCAGGCACGATCCTGACCGTCGATGGCGGCGTCGCCTGGCGCGGCAAACTATTCTGAGCAGGACGCAAGGATCGCGATGCTCAGGGTGGGAGTCGATATCGGCGGCACGCATACCGACCTCGTCATGATCGACGAGGCAGGCGGCGCGATCACCGTGCATAAGATACCAACCACCGTTGCGGACCCCTCGGCCGGCACCGTCACGGCGCTGGTCGAGTTATGTGGCATGGCGGGCGTGGACACGGCCGCGATCGACTATTTCATGCACGGTACGACCGTTGCGACCAACATCGCGCTCGAACACAACGGCGCCAAGACCGGTCTCATCACTACCGCGGGCTTTCGCGACATCCTCCACATCGCGCGCCACAAGCGGCCGCAGACGTTCAGTCTGCAGCTCGACCTACCATGGCAAACGCACCCGCTGGTGCCGCGTCGGCGCCGCATTGGCGTTACCGAGCGGATCGTGCCCCCAGGCGATGTGCTCGTCCCGCTCGATGAGGCGGCCGCGCGCGCGGCCGTCAAAAGGCTCGCCGCGGAAGGCGTTGAAGCCATTGCGGTCTGCTTCTTGTTCTCGTTCCTCAATCCGGCGCATGAGCGCCGCATCGGTGAGATCATTGCCGAAGAAGCGCCCGGCGTATTCGTATCGCTGAGCCATGAGGTCGTGCCGCAATACCGCGAATACGAGCGGTTCTCGACGACTGCGCTGAATGCCTATATCGGGCCGAAGACCGCGGTCTATCTCGGCCGCCTTGCCGATCATCTTGCCGGCAAGGGCGTCAAGGCCGGCCTGCATCTCATGCAGTCCTCAGGCGGCGCCGCGACACATGAAGGCGCGGCGAAGCGCCCGGTGACATTGCTGATGTCGGGGCCAGCAGGCGGCCTGCTCGGTGGGATCTGGGTCGGAAAATCCGCGGGCTTCGACAGCGTCGTGACGCTCGACGTTGGCGGCACATCGGCCGACATCGGCGTCGCGCCGGGCGGCGAGGTTCTCTACAAGCACATCCTCGACACGCGGCTCGGCGACTACCACGCAATGGTGCCGATGGCCGAGGTCGACTCGATCGGCGCAGGCGGAGGTTCGATCGCGTATCTCGGCGCCGGCGGACAGTTTCAGGTCGGACCGCGCAGCGCCGGTTCGGAGCCGGGTCCATGCTGCTATGGGCGGGGCGGCAGCGAGCCAACCGCAACGGATTGCCTGGTGGCGCTCGGCCGCATCGACCCGGCATCGTTTCTCGGCGGCCGCCTCCCGCTGAGGGCTGAACTCGCAACGGCAGCGATTGCCAAGA
>Ga0310810_10005832_pt1 | contig 13840 bp, 14 predicted proteins | sample NCmetagenome_FD_207641 | JGI IMG/M metagenome (GOLD analysis project Ga0310810, IMG submission 207641) | Soil microbial communities from experimental microcosm in Duke University, North Carolina, United States - NC | ecosystem: Engineered > Artificial ecosystem > Soil microcosm > Unclassified ... | reverse complement strand
TTTGCGACCTGCGTGCATCACCGCTGCGACGCGCTCATGATTGAACGGACATACGGCCACTATCGGGTCGTCGGAAAACTCGGGGCCGGCGGGATGGGCGAAGTGTACCGCGCGCACGATACGAGACTGGGACGTGACGTCGCGCTGAAGCTGTTACCGGCAGGCGCGCTTGCCGACCCTGCGGCGCGAGCCCGGCTGATCGAGGAAGCCCGCAGCGCCTCGGCACTCAACCATCCGCACATTTGCCATGTGTATGAGGTCGACGAAACCGATGGCGTGAGCTACATCGCCATGGAGCTTGTCGAGGGGCGCCCCCTCGGGGCGATGATTCCCGTTGACGGCCTGCCATTCGAGTCGGTCGTGCGGTACGGCGGGCAGATTGCGGACGGGTTGGCGCATGCGCACGAGCGCGGCATCATCCACCGCGATTTGAAATCACTCAACGTCGTGATCACCCCTGAGAGTCGAGCCAAGGTGCTGGACTTCGGCTTGGCGAAGCGATTACCCGCGAACGCCGAGGTTGAGGTCACGTCGTCACGTCTCGCCGTGGCCGATGCCGGTGCCATTGCCGGCACCGTGCCGTATCTCGCCCCCGAGATCCTTCGGGGTGCCGACGCGGACGCACGTACCGATATCTGGGCGCTCGGTGTGCTCCTCTACGAGATGGCAGCAGGGCACCTGCCGTTCCGTGGTGGCACCGGCTTCGAGCTGACCTCGGCGATTCTGCACGACCCAGCCGCGCCGTTGCCCGTGACGGTTCCTGTCGGCCTCCGCGCCGTCATCCAGCGCTGCCTGGCGAAGGACCCCGGGCAGCGCTACCGGAGCGCGGCGGAAGTTCGCGCCGCGCTCGAGGCCATCGGCTCGAGCGCAGCGATCGCTCCGGTCGTGCCGCAGCCGACACGCGGGCGCTCGCGTCGGCTCTGGGCCGGCATCGCCGTAACTGTCGTCCTCTCCGCCGCCGCGACCTCCGTCGTCTTGCTGGAACGGGTCCGCGCGAAACCGGCTCCGGCGGCAACGACCGCCAGCGTGCCGCGACTCTCAACCGGCGGGGTGGCATCGAAGATCCCGGAGGCCAACGAGTACTACGAGCGCTCGCAGTTGATTGCCATGTCGCGGCTCGACCTGCCTGAAATGCGCAAGATGCTCGAACGCGCGATCGCGCTCGACCCGCATTTTGCCGAAGGCCGCGCCGAGTACGGCTTCTCGCACGCGCTGATGTTCATCTCGGGGCAGTCGAACGACAGCGGTTGGCTGTACAAAGCAGAAGACGAAATCCGTCGTGCGCTGCAGGACGATCCCAACGATGGCCGCGCGCATTCGGCGCTTGCCGCAGTCTACCTGGTCGGCGGCCGCAAGGAGCTCGTCCCGGCAGAAGTCGAGAAGGCGCTGCAGGACAACGCGCGCGATCCCGCCGCCTATGGATGGCTGCAGAACTATCACCTGCTGAGCGGCGACTTCGATCGCGCCAACGAGATCGCGCGCAAGGGGCTCCTGATTAATCCAAACTTTTTTCCACTTCGCATCGTGCGGGGAGAAACGCTACAGAACATGGGCGACCTGCCCGGCGCCATTCGCGAAATGGAAAAGGTCGCGGAGCAGGCGCCGTCGAACCTCGTCGCGGTGTCGTATCTGGCACGCGTCTACATCGTCGGTGGCGAACTGGACCACGCGAGGCGGCTTCTCGAGCGGGCGGAGCCTGGCAGCCGGCACAACTTTCTCACGCGACTCGCGTGGGCGCAACTGTTGGCCGTTGAAGGACGCCGCGTGGAAGCGCTACGCGAGATGGACGAAGGGCTGCAGAAATTTGCGTCTGACCTGTCCCGGGTCACTGTGGCAGCGGCCGAATTCTTCGCCATTCTTGGCGAGAAGGATGCCGCGCTCGACTGGCTGGCCCGTGCCGTGCGCAACGGCGACGAGCGCGCCGAGTGGTTCAAACGCGACCCGCTGCTGGCCGGGATCCGAAATCAACCGCGGTTTGACCAAATCCTGCAATCCATCGATTTTCGCCGCCGGCAGCGACCGCCGCCTGGTCCTCACTGACCGCCGGCGATCGTGCCGATCATCGACGGATGAATCGAGCAGTGATACGGTCCGGGCGCGACGAGCGTCATCGCCACACTGAACCCTCCGGGCCCGATGTTTCCGGTATCGAGCGCGCCGTCATTGAGTACCACGCGGTGAACGATCGTGTCGACGTTGTGCCAGACCACCGTTTGTCCGGCAGGCACGGTCGCGGGATTCGGCGAGAACGACTGCGCGCCATTTTCGCGAACGACGTTGATCACGATCGCGCCGGCCGGCGGCGCCGAGCCACCGGGGCTGGTGGGCGACGAGCCGCCGTAATTGCTGCACGCGAAGACCCCAAGGACGAGCGCGGCCGCGCTGGCCGCCGTTACAAACCTGCGCATGATGCTGCTCCTTTCGTCTGTTCAGCGAGCCGTTCGCGTGGGTGCCACGCTGACGAGCGCTGCTTTCATCTGACCGTGCCCTCTGCCGCAATACTCGGAGCACTCGATGTCGTAGCGCCCGGCCGGGGGCGCCGTGAATTCCGCAGTGACGGGCTCACCGCTGCGCGGAACCTGGATGTCGATTTTCAGCTTTCGGATCGCAAACCCATGCGCCACGTCGGCCGATCGAATCGCGAGGCGTACAGGCTCGCCTGCCGTGACTTCTATGGTTGCCGGCTCGAACGCGAACTTCGTCGCAACGACCTGCACCTCATGGACGGGATCTCCGGCGCGTACGAACGAATTCCACATCAGGGCGGTCATGGCGAACGCGAGGCCGATCGGGAAGAGAATGATTCGTCGCATCGCGTCACCCCACCACGATCTGGCCGGTCATCTTCGGGTGAATCGAGCAGAAGTACTTGTACGTGCCTGGCGTGTCGAATCGATGGACGAACCGCTCGTCGGTATCGAGGACCGGCGACTTGAACTTCCGCTCGGTGCTGACGATGTTGTGCGGCACATCGTCGCGGTTCGTCCAGGTGATCGTCGCGCCGACCGCCACCGACGCCGTCGCCGGCGCGAAACTGAAGTTGTCCACGACGACGTCTTGCGCGCCGGCCGTTTGCGCCTCGGCTTCGAGCGGCACGTCGGTGATCGCGATTGGATGATTCACGTCGTGAAACGACATCCGGGAGAGCCCGAGCACCTTGCGCAGCCGATCCTCGGCCACCTTCATCGGACCGGGCGAGGACGCGGCGCCGGGCGCCGGTTGCGGAAACGCGGTCGACATGGCTGTATGAAACGTGACGTGGCCTTCGACCTTCCGCATGACTTGATGAATGTGCCCGTTGAGCACGGAGACGGAGCCGAACCGCTTCAGATACAGCAGCGCGCGTTCGCTGTCTTCGGTGCCCCATCCCCATTCGGGATACACGGACCAGAGTGGAATGTGGGCGAAGACGACGATGGGCGTGCTGCTCGTGAGGCGCTTGACGTCCTGTTCCAGCCACTCGAGCTGTTCGGCGCCGAGCGTGCCGAGCCCTCCGGCTTTGAGGTCGACAACGTTGACGAGTCCGATGAAATGCGCGCCGCCGTGATCGAAGCTGTGCCACCCGGCGCCCTGCGTCCCCCGGCCGAATCGCTGCAAGTAACTCTTTCCGTCATCCTCGAGCACGTCGTGCTCGCCCGGGACGTAGAAGACCGGCATCGACAGTTCGGATAGCACCTGTTGGAGCGTGTCGAATTCCGACGCCTTCGACAGATGCGTCAGATCCCCGGTGTGCAGGACGAACGCCGGCGGTTCCGGTTCAGCCTTGATCTTCGCGATCGCGGCGCGCAGGGTCGCTGTGACGTCGGTGTTCGCCGGCTTGTCGAATCCGATGTGGCTGTCGCTGATCTGGACGAAGCGGAGCGCACCGTCCCCGTGCGACATCATCGGAGCGCCAGGCAGCTGGCCGAGCGGAAATCCTTTCAAGATGCCGCTCGAGAGCGACCAGACTGCACCGGTCCCCACCCACGCCATGCAGCTCAGGAAATGTCGCCGATCGAGATCGTTCCCGTCACCTGTTCGTGCCACACGTGCCTCCCTCATGGGCGCAGTAAGTCCGCGCCCCACACCAGCAGTCCTCCGAGATGTCCGGCGACGGCCACAAGAGCTCCCGCGCCGACCAGTGCGATCCGGTAGATCCACAACGCGAACGACGATCGGCCGTTGAGGCCGAACGTCGCGAGTGCCGCCGCAAGCGTCACGCCCGTGCCGATCGTCCCCAGCCACCGATGCCACTCGAGAAGCGACGTCGTCTCGATGCCGGGCGCCAGGGCGAGACGCCAGCCGGCAATGGCCGCCATGACGGCGCATGCCGCGCCGGCACGCAGGTTGGCGACGGCCACGGTATGCCAGCGATCCTCGTCGGTCAGGGTTGCCGCGCTCTCGGTCACGACCGCGAAGATCACGAGCGCGATCGGAAAGTGAATCACCAGCGGGTGCAGCCGGCCGACGAATGCCATCACGCTGACACAGACCGTGAGCGCGGGGGGTTTATTCCGGGGAATAAAACGGCCGGGGCGAGGGTCGTACAAGGGACTGATGCTCCCGCGGGTGTTCGAAGAGACCGTCGTGCCTCACCTGGACGCCGCGATTTTCGCGAGGTGATTGTGCTGCGCGAGATCGAGGATTCCACGCGCATCACTGGATCCGCAGCGGCATGTCGTTCTGGGCGGTGTCGGACGTGAACGATGCCGAGCTGACCGAGTTCGCCCGCGCGCTGCAGGCGTCGTCGTGACGCCGACATGCAGCGACGTGTCAGGCAGGTTCCGCGGGGCGCCCGGCGCGTTCGACAATGGCGTCCACGCTCAGCGGGCCGGCGCCGAAGTAGCTGATCAGCAGCGCGCTCCCGACCATCGTCACATTCTTCATGAACATCGCTTTTTCGATCTGCGATGTCGCCGGATCCCACCCAGCCCAGAAGTTGTGCATCATCAGTGTCACCGGGACCAGGAAGATCACCAGTAGCCACGCACCGAACCGCGTTCGATACCCAAAGAGCACGCTCAGACCCCCCACCAGCGCAATCACACCGGAGAGCGGCACCAGGATGTGGGGCAGTGGCACGCTGTGTCGCGCCGCAGACGCAATCGCCTCGGGATTGAAGTGGCGGGCCGACGCGATGATGAAGATGATCGAGAACAACTGGCGTCCGACGAGCACGGCGTACCTCACGTGGTTCTCCTTACTGGTTGAGCATTCCGGCGATTTCCTGGCGAATCGAGGAGCGGTACGGCGCGGCCGTTCCCGGCGGGGGATCAGGCACCAGTCGATGGCACGCGTTTGATCATTCGGATCTCCATGCCGCCCTCGGGCGCGTGCTGCAGCCGCACGTCGTCCATGAAGTTGCGGATGAAGAAGATCCCGCGGCCGCTCGACTTCAATAGGTTTTCTGCCGCGAGCGGATTGGCCACAGCATCGGGATCGAAACCCTCGCCCTGGTCGCGCACGCGAATCGACAGCTCCGGCACGGCGGCCGACATCGTCTCGAACTCGACGAACACGTGCTTGGTTGCGTCGTTCCGGTTGCCGTGCTTGATCGCATTGATGACCGACTCGGAGATCGCGACGCCAACCCACAGCGATGCGTCCTCGTCGAGACCGACGCAATGCGTGATGTGATCGCTCACGACGCGTACGAAGTCGAGCATCTCGAACGCGCCGGTAAACTCGAGTCGGACAATGTGGTGGCCGTTCTCCGGCACCCGACTTCTTTTGTCGTCGACAAATTCTTCTCGCATCGTCATCGACTCCGGTAGCGTCTCAGAATCCGACTGTCACGCCGATGCGGGCGATTCGCGGGCTCAGGTTCTGCGCGAGCGTGTCGAACGTCGGGGAGGCGATGTTGTCGTTCCGAACCAGCGCCGTGTTGGCGTTGAACAGGTTGAAGACATCGAGAATCAGCCGAAGATTGACCGTGTTGATCTTCAGCGTCTTTGCCGCACGAATATCGGTGTCCCACACGTTCGGAAGCCGACGCGAGTCGATCTGCGGCGTGACCATGACCTGAAGGTTCTGATCGACGCCGAGCGAGACCTGGCGGAACAGCGGGAGTGCGTAGCCCTGGCGCCCGAACACATTCGCGCTGAGCGCGATCCCGTATGGCGCCTCGTACAGGCCGTTCGCGTTGAGCTGCCATTTGGCATTGACGAAGACCGTGCCCGAACCGCTGCCGCCGCTTTCCGGCGCGAATTGCCCGCCGTCGACGAGCGGCTCGGTGAGCGTCCGCGTCGGATTGCCGTTCGCATCGTAGAGTCCCTGGGGCGATGTGAAGTGCTCGCGGGCGTTGTTGTACGAGAGGTCGACCCTCGCCATCCACCTGTTCGACAGCCGCTTGACCAGGCCGACATCGACGCCGTGATAGTCGGTGTAGTAGCCGGGGACATTCGTCAGCAGGAAGCCGCTGCCACCGGCGGCGACCGTCGCGGCATCGGGCACGTAGGTGGGAATGTCGTACGCGGTCCCGTCGGGCAACATGCCCGTCAACGCCGGCCCCGCCGCGTAATCGCCAGCGGTGAGGCCGATCCGCGGCGTCAGGTTGTTCGTGGAGTTGCCGAACAGATTGCTCGTGCGCGTGTAGCTGTAGTCGACCCGAACGGCGAGGTTGGGCATCAACTCCCGATCGAAACCGGCGACGAGGCTCTGCGTGATGGGGGCCTTCAGATTTGGATCGATCTGGTTCGCGGAGATCACCCCCGTCGGATTGCCCGGGTTGAACCCGCCGGTCGCGCTGAGGAATTGGTCGGTGAGCACCTCATTCGCTTGAGCGAGATGGTCGCCGTTCGCGTCAACCCACCGGTAGGTGGCGGAGCCTGCCGTCGAGCTCGGGTTGGTGAACCCGACGACGCCGGTGGCGAGCTGGCCGGCATACCTGTTGTAGCTCGCTCGAACAATGTTCTTGCGCGCCTCGTCGAGGGCGTACGTGAAGCCCGCGCGCGGCGAGATGTTGTTCCACGTGAACGGCGAATCGTACCCGGCGAAGGCCAGCCCCGGCACTAGGTCCGGGAACGCGGGATTGCTGTCGGTTGTGCTCGGAAGCGCTTGTCCCGCTTGACGGTCGTAGCGCACGCCGGCGTCGATCGTCACGCGATTCTTCGAGAGCGTGTCTCCAGCGTAGACGTCCAGGTACTGGGTGCGGTTGGTGCCGAGCCCCTGACGAAAGACCTGCGCCCGAAAGTCAGTCGTCGAGTTCTCGATCGCGAGGACACCGTTTCCCGGCCACAACGTCGCGCTCGTGGCGTTCACGCGTCGGAAACCGACGCCATATTTCAGGTCGTGCGCGACGCCGCGCGCGGTCAGGAACGAGTTGAGGTCCGCGTTCACGACCTGCTGCGGCCGGACGTTCAGGCTCTGACTCGTGGATCCGAACGATTGGGCAGTCGTGAAGTCGCGCCCCGCCTGGCGATCGAGGCCGCCTTCCGGCGTGAGGCCGAAGCCGGTGTTGTAGTACGCATACCTGGCGGACACGAACATGTTCGGCGTGATCACTCGATCGTCGGCGGCCTTCCAGAGCCCATGCAGGGGGAAGCTCGTGTAGGCGTTGTCCTGATGGAACGTCGCAGACGGCGCGTCGAAGAGAATGCCGCCAGTGCCGGGACTGCGGCCATCTTTGATCTTGAAGCCGTCGAAATACAGGAAGCTGACCAGATCTCGACCAGTCGCTTGCCAGTTCAGCTTTACATCCGGGTCCTTGAGCTGTGTGCGGTCGATCAAGTTGCCGGCGCGGCGCACGAGGCGAACGTCCTGAATGGAGTACGAGCCGTAAAACCACGCTTTGTCCCTGAGAATCGGACCGCCGACGTCGAATCCATAATCGGAGATCTGTTTGTTGTGGTCCGCCGTGTCCGGCGTGACGCCTTGCGCCGCGAGCTCGGCGGGCACGTTCGAGGCCGACAGCTTGTCGTTATCGAAATAGCCTCGCCCCATGCCATGCAATTGGTTGGTGCCGCGTTTGACGACCAGGTTGACTCCGAGGCCGCCGGTCGGCTGCTTGATGTCCTGCCCCGCCGTCGCGACCTGAATTTCCTCGAAGTTGTCGTAATTGAAGTACGTCGGCGAGGCGCCGGTCGCAGTCATGTCGGTGATCACGATGCCGTCGATCGTCCACACGGCGTCCTGCGGGCGGGTGCCCTTCGACGCAACGTTGGACTGCTGACCGGTTTCATTGCCGCCGATGTTGACGCGATCGACGAGCACGCCCGGCACCGTCCGCATCAACGCGAATGGATCGCGGCTGGTCGGGATCTTCGTCAGCTCGTCAGACGTGAAGTTGGTCGCGGTGCCGGTCGCTTTCGTGTCGACGATCGGCGGCCCACCGCTGACGGTGATCGTCTCGGCGACGCCCGCAATCTTCATGGTCAGCCGCACGTCCACGGTCCTGCCGACCGCGGCGACGAGGCCCTCCTGGACGATCGTCGCGAACCCCTGCAGTGCGGCACTCAGCTTGTACGAGCCTGGCGCCAGATCGAGAAACCGGAACGTGCCGTCGGTATCAGTGGTGAAGTCTCGTGTCGCGTCGGCGCCCTGGAGGGTCACCGTGACGCCGGGCAGCACTCCGCCCTGCTCGTCGCGAATCGTGCCGCCGATCGTCCCTCCTTGGACCTGCGCCCGGGCGGATGCCGCGAGACCAACGAAGAGGGCCAGCATAAACAGAGATCGTTTCATGGGGGTCGAGTCTCCTGGTAAGACGGACAGTGAAACGTGAGTTCAGTCGCAGTACGGTCCCTGACATGGCGGAGGCGATGACGTGCCCTGGTTGAGGCTGCCGACCATGACCGGATGGATTGAGCAGTGATACTGCCCGCCGCCGGCGCCGCCGATGGCCATCGGTTCACTCGATGCCGCAGGGGCCAGATCGCCTGTGTCCACCGATCGATCGTTCAGGATGACGCGGTGCGTGACGGTGTCGACGTTGTGCCACACGACCATCTGCCCTGATGGCACGGCCGCTGGATTCGGTGAGAACGACTGTGCGCCGTTGATCGCGACGACGTTGATTGTCACGACGCCTGAATTGCTCGCCGGCGGCGTGGGACTCGTCGGGTTGCCGACTCCGCTCGAATAGCCGCTGCCGCCACAGCCCCATATTCCGAGACTGAGTGCGACTACGGCGCCTGCTGTCACGAATGCACGCATGATTGATCCCTTCCCATCGAGTCGCCTGTGTCTGCGCGCTCCGGCACGTCGACGTTCGAGGCGCTCGTGAATGGAGACCAGACCCCGCGTGGAAATATTCCGGTCCGCTGCGCGCGGAATAAACGGGAAGGCGCGCGAGTTTCACACAGCGCATGAGAGTGCACATCTTCGCCTTCGCGTTGTTTCTCTCGTCGCCGTTGTCGCTCGATGCGCACGAGCCGCTGACGATGGCCGTTTCGCCGGCGCAGTCGTTCGCGCCGACGACCCTCACAATTCGACTCCACGTGGAGTCCGATGCGGGCAACCGGGCACTCGAGGTCGTCGCCGATTCCGGCGAGTACTACCGAAGCAGCCGCATCCAGCTCGACGGCGCCGACGCGCCTCGCACGATCTCGCTGGAGATCCGAAATCTTCCGGGCGGGAACTATGACGTGCGCGGCGCCCTTATCAACAATGCCGGCCGCGAGCGAGCCGCTGTCCACAGGCAGGTGACGGTCCTCGGCCCGGCGGGCAGCGAGTAACACGAACGCACTCTTCGCCGACATTTCCGAGAGGACGCAGATCGGCGCATGAACGCGGCTCCCCCAAACGTTTCGACCGGAGCGAGATCGCGCTGGTGGCAACGTTCACGTCTGGAGGCGGTCATGGTTCCAGTGTGCGGCCTCTTCGAAGGGCATCTGACAGTCAGCGATCTGGGCCGGTCGATGACATTCTTCGGCGAGGTTCTGGGGCTGGAGCGCGCCCACATCGTCCCGGATCGTCGCGTCGCGTTCTACTGGATCGCCGGTGACCATCCCACCCCGCCCTGGCGCAGCGGAATATCCGTCTGCCGCATTCAGTCTTCCTCAATGAGTGACGCTCGATTCGAGCGTCCGATCAAAGAGGAGACGATACGTGAAAGTGAACAGAGGCCTATTGGCGATCGTTCTGATGTCTTGCGTGGGAGTCGTCGTGGCCCGTACGGCGGCGGCGGACGAATGGAACAAGAAGACGGTGTTGACCTTCAGTCAGGATGTCGAAATCCCGGGCACGCTTCTACCAGCCGGGACGTACGTCTTTCGGCTGGCGGATTCGTCGACGAACCGCCATGTGGTGCAGGTGTTCGATCAGGCTGGCCGGATACTCGCCACGGTCTTGACGATCCCGACCGCCCGCCGCATCGCGGCAGGCGGCTCGCGGATCACGTTCGACGAGCAGCCGACCGGCGTGCCGTTCCCGATCACCACGTGGTTTTACCCCGGCGATCGCGGTGGTGAGGAATTCATCTATCGGACGCACACGAACTGACGGTTCATCGACCGAGCCCAACGCGGTGTTCAAGGCTCTGGAATCGCCGGTCGGTGCGGAGGGGATCGAAACCCGGCCGCAGGAGAACGCCGGGGTTGAATCGCTCGTCGTAGCCTTTCTCGAGCCACGTCATCGCTTGATCCGTGTCGCCGAGGGCCGCGTACACGACGGCAATCTCCGGAGCATTCGAATAACTGGCACTCGAGCGCTGCTTCAAGTCGCCCAGAAGTTGGACCGCTTCGTTTCTCCTGCCCGATAGGGCGTAGGCACGGGCGAGGTTGGCGGTACACGTCTGGCTGCCTGCGGACAGCTGAACCGCTTTCTGGAGTTCAGAAATCGCGTCAGCCTGATTCTGCCGTTGGAGGTACGCGAGGGCCAGTTGATTGTGTGCGAGAGGGAAATTCACTTCCATTTCGATCGTCTTGCGGCTCTGCCGGATCGATTCATCGGTGAAATGCGCGATCAGGAGAAGCTCCGCCAGATCGGCATTGATGATCAGCGAAAGCGGATCGAGATCCTGCGCTCGCTTCATTTCCGCGATCGCGTCGTCGTTCTTCCGCAGCAAGGCCATGTGCCAGGCATACCAATGATGAGCGGTCGCGTAGCCCGGGTTCAGCTCGATGCCTCGCCGGAATTCCGTGTCGGCAGATTTAAAATCCCAATCGAAGGCATCCAGGCAGAATGCGAGCGACGTATGGGCCTCGCCGAGCGTGTTATCGAGCTGCAGCGCCTTGACCGCGGCAGCCTTCGCTCGTGGAAACGCGTCCCTGGGAGCCAGGACTCCATATTCCCAGTCGCCCAGCAAGGCATACGTGTCGGCCAGGCCGCTGTACGCCGGCGCGTAGTTCGGATCGCGCTCAATCGCCCGATTGAAATACTCGACCGCTTTCTCGAGGTCCTCGCCGGTTCGTTTGTTCCAGAAGTATCGCCCCTTGAGGTACGCCTCGTACGCCTGGGGATCGACGACGACGTTGGCGTGCTTCAGCGTGGCCTGTTCGTGCGCGTTGAGGTTCACGCGGATCTGCTCGGCGATCGCCTGCGCGACCTTGTTCTGCAGCGTCAGCGCATCGCGCACCTCGCCGTCATAGGTCTCGGACCACAGGTGCCGGTCGTCGCGCGCCTCAATCAACTGCGCCGTGATCCGAACCTGGCCGCCAGACCGAAGAACAGTGCCCTCGATGACAGCGTCGACGTTGAGCTCACGGGCGATCGCCGACAACGGCTTGCGGACACGTTTGTACGGCATCACTGAGGTCCGCGAAATCACACGCAACGCGCTGATCTGGCCAAGCGTTGCAATCAGCTCGTCGGTCATCCCATCCGCGAAGTATTCCTGCGAGTCATCGCCTGACAGGTTTTCGAGAGGCAGGACGGCGAGCGAGCGAATCGGCGTTGATTGCGGAGCTCTCGCCTGGCGCAACCAGACGCCGACGATGATCGACGCAAGAGCCAACGTGACGCCGGTGATCGTCCACAGATACCACCGGCGCACGGGCCCGGACGAAGGCTGCGCCGCGGCAGCCGCGACGTCCTCGGGGAGAGGTACGAGGTCGACGGTCCTGGCCTCGGGCGTTCGTTCGCCAACGGCGACGTCCGCGATGAAGCGGTAACCGCGCCGAGCGACGGTCTCCACGAACCGGGGGCTCGTCGCCGAATCGCCGAGCGCCTCTCGAATCCTGTTAACCGCTTTGTTAACGCCGTGGTCGAAATCGACAAAAGTCTCGGCGGTCCACAGCCGGTTGCGGAGTTCTTCCCGGGTGACCGTCTCTCCGGGTCGTTCGAGCAGCATCGCCAGAATCTGAAACGGCTGTTCCTGAAGTCTGAGCCTCACGCCGTGCTTCCGCAGCTCGCCGGCCCGAAGGTCAACCTCGAATACACCGAATCGGAGGCGCGCGGGACTGCTGGCCTCTGGCATGGAATGGCCGATCGATTGACCGCGAGTCTACCACTCCGCTCGGCTCGAAAACCTCGCAGGGGAGGATCTGCCGCAACCCTTTCGTCTCGAGCGACTTGCCAGGGGACCCACAGCCCAGCGACTCGGGATTGCGGTTCCATTGTGCTCAGGATGCGTCGCGCGCACATTCGACTCCGCAATGGAGGTCCGAACGTGTGGGAGAACAATTCTGGCGAAGGCGCGCCGATGAGCGAGCGGATGTCTGGCGGCGCTGATGTGGGCGAGCTTGCTGAGCGCCTTCTTCCGTATCTCAATTCCGCTCACAACCTGGCGCGCTGGCTGGTACGCAGCGGGGCAGACGCGGAGGACGTGGTCCAGGAGGCGTACCTGCGAGCGTTGCAATATGCCGGTGGGTTCCGGGGCGGCGATGCGCGCGCGTGGCTGCTCACGATCGTGCGCAATACCGCGTACAAGTGGCTGCGGAAAACGCGTGCGTACGAGCCCGTCGAACAATTCGACGAGGACATACATACCAGCGGGACTGACGCGTCCAGTCCTGAACGGCTACTGCTCCAGAACGCCGACGGACGCCTCGTCGAGAGAGCGCTGAGCCAGCTGTCGGTTCGGTTCCGGGAAATTCTGGTCCTGCGCGAACTGGAAGGCCTGTCCTACAAAGAGATCGCCGATGTCATGGGGGTGCCAATGGGTACCGTCATGTCGACGCTGTCGCGCGCGCGCGACCGGTTTCGTCAAGCCGTCGTTGATCTCGTCGGCCTTGTGCCAGCCACCGGACATCCGGGAATACTCGAGAGCGCCGAGAGACTCGGTGATGTGTGGTCAGCGTCTGCGATTCCCGCAGCGCTTGCGGTCAAGTAGCGTTGTGAGAGGCAGAGGGATTCGTTCCAAGCGCGGCGCAAGCCGCGCGACGCCTGAAGACCACTCGCTCGGTCAACGTGAGCGAGGCGATGTTGGCGGAGGGAGAGGGATTCGAACCCCCGGTACCCTTCCGGGTACAGTGGTTTTCAAGACCACCGCCATCGACCACTCGGCCATCCCTCCGCGTCGAAAATTGCGCCAGAATTCGCATCTGCGGTGCGCAATGTGAGCGCCTGGCGCTCAGAGTGTAACCCGCAGTGCGACCGACGCGACAACCCGGGACGGAACGGGACATACCGAAGGCCTGACGAGCGTGGCGCCACGAGCACGGCGCCGTCGTAGAGCGCAGTCGATGCGGCACGCTGTGAAGAGCCACCTGTCCGCCGCTTCGCTGCTTAGGAGACCCGCACGTTCTCCGCGCGCAGTCCCTTGTCGCCGCGACCGGCATCGAAGACCACCGTTTGGCTCTCTCGTAGCTGCTCGAAGACCGAGCCGTCCCGGACCGCGCTCCGGTGCATGAAGTACTCCTGGCCGTCCTCGCCCTGAATAAACCCGAAGCCCTTGTCCGAGATCACCTTCGTTATGGTTCCATTCATCGTTTGTCCCTTTCCGCCGCGTGATCTTCGAGCTCCGTTCTCTTACGTCGTGGTGCGC
>Ga0310810_10005831_pt1 | contig 13842 bp, 10 predicted proteins | sample NCmetagenome_FD_207641 | JGI IMG/M metagenome (GOLD analysis project Ga0310810, IMG submission 207641) | Soil microbial communities from experimental microcosm in Duke University, North Carolina, United States - NC | ecosystem: Engineered > Artificial ecosystem > Soil microcosm > Unclassified ... | reverse complement strand
CTTGTGCGATCCGGGAGACGAAGTGCTCGTTCCGCAGCCCAGCTATCCGCTGTTCGAGCACCTGACCAGGCTGGACAGCGTGTCGAGCGTCGCGTATCGGCTCGACTATCACGGACGCTGGTCGGTCGATCTGTCAAGCGTCCAGCGCGGGTTGTCGCCCCGAACCCGCGCGCTGCTCGTGGTGAGTCCAAACAACCCTACCGGCAATTTTATTTCGCAGGCCGACCTCGGCGCGGTGGCGGAGTTGTGCGCTCCGAGGGACATCGCCGTTATCTCAGACGAAGTGTTTGCTGACTACGAGCTTCAGGATGACGGCGGGGTGGCCCGAGGCGTGCTCTCGGATCGGACCGACGTGCTCGGATTTACGCTCGGAGGCCTTTCGAAATCGGTCGGCCTCCCACAGGTGAAGCTTGGATGGATCGCGGTCAGCGGGAGCGATGCGGTTGTCGACGCGACGCTCGCGCGCCTGGAGCTGGCCTGCGACACGTACTTGTCCGTGTCGACACCCGTTCAGGTCGCCGCTGGCGAAATCCTGAATCGGGGAGCTGAGGTTCGGCGTCAGATTCAGGCGAGAGTGCGCGAAAATCTGGCGCGCTGTGCCACACTCGTTGCCGCTCGGCCCGCGTGCACGTTGCTTCACGCCGAAGGCGGCTGGTCAGCTGTGATCCAGGTTCCCACCTTCGAAACAGAAGAGGAGCTGATGCTCGCACTGCTGGCGGAGAAGTCGGTCCTGGCACACCCCGGGTACTTCTTCGACTTCCCACGAGAATCTTTCGTCATCGTCAGCCTGCTCACTCCGGCCGACGCCTTCACTGAAGGCATGACCAGAATGCTCGACCGCTTCCGCACGGATCCCCGCACATGACCATGGCGCAGAAGCGCCGGTCAGGTCTGCTGATACCACTGTTCGCGGCGCCGTCACGGGAAAGCTGGGGTATCGGCGACATCGGTGACATCGCGCGACTCACCGAGTGGCTGGCCTCAGGAGGGCAGCGCATTCTCCAGCTGCTGCCATTGAACGAAATGGCTTCGGGCGGCCAATCGCCGTATTCGGCGATGAGCGCGATGGCGATCGACCCGATCTACATCCGCGTGACCGACATCGCCGAATTTCAAGCTCTAGGTGGCGAGGCCAGCCTGAACGCAGAAGACCGCGAGCGGCTCGCACACGCACGCGCCGCATCGAAGATCGAATACAACGTCGTGCGGCCCGTGAAGGATCGTGCCCTTCATGCCGCATTCGAGCGTTTCGCCGATTACGAATGGTCGAAGAACAGCACACGCGCCGCCCAGTTCCAGGCGTATGTCGAAAAGGAAGCCTGGTGGCTCGACGACTACGCACTCTTCCGCGCGTTGCACGAGCGGGAGAAGCGTTCCTGGGCTGAGTGGCCGGATGGTCTCGCCGCGCGTGACCCGGGTGCGCTCGCCCGCGCACGTCGCGAATTGGCACGCCAGATTCTGTTCTATCAATACCTTCAGTGGATCGCCGGTTCGCAGTGGGAACACGCGCGTGCAGCCGCCGGTGCCCACGGGGTTGCCTTGTTCGGCGACCTTCCGTTCCTGGTCGACCTGCACAGCGCCGATGTGTGGTCCGAGCAGGAGGAGTTCGAGCTCGATCGTTCGGTGGGTGTGCCGCCCGACGCTTTCAGCGCAACGGGGCAGGACTGGGGCATGCCTCCATATAACTGGACGGTGCTTGCCCGCAACGGATACCACTGGCTTCACAGCCGTGCGCGCCGAAGCGCGACGCTGTACGACGGGTATCGGGTCGATCACCTGGTCGGCTTCTTCCGTACGTTCTCGCGTCCGAGGGTAGGCGATGGCGAGCCGCTGTTCTCTCCCTCGAAGCAGGTCGCGCAGCTGCGCCTGGGCGAACGCGTGCTGAATATCTTTCGCGAGGCCGGCTCGGAAATCATCGCAGAGGATCTCGGCACCGTCCCTGACTTTGTCAGGGCAGCGCTCACCGTCCTTGGCATACCCGGATTTCGCGTGCTTCGTTGGGAGCGCGAATGGGACGAAGAGGGCAAACCGTTCCGCGATCCGGTCCAGTACCCCGTGAATTCTGTCGCGACGACCGGCACGCACGACACCGAGCCGCTGATGACCTGGTGGGAAGGCGCCGACGACGAGGAGCGGAAGGCCGTCGTGGAGGTGTCATGCATCCGCGCGGCCGCGGGTGACGTCGATCTTCTCAACGCGCCGTTCGTGCCCGCTGTGCGCGACGCATTGCTCGAGGCGATGTTCGCGTCCGCATCAAGCATCCTGCTGCTGCCGGTCCAGGACGTGTTCGGATGGCGCGATCGCATCAACGAACCCGCGACGGTGAATGACGACAACTGGAGCTTTCGATTGCCGTGGCCGATCGACACAATGGCGTCAGAGCCTGAGGCGCGCGAGCGCCAGGACGCATTGCGGCAATGGGCGGAGCGGCACGGCAGGGTCTGACGACTGCCCGGCTACAGACCGGACGCCGAAGCAGCGCGCAGGGCGTCGTTCACACCCAGCACGAGGAAGGTCGTCTCGCTGGAGTCTGATGCGGCGGCCGCATAGGCGTAGTCGATGTTCGCACCTGTATCCCGCAGGAGCGCGAGCGTCGCTGCCAACGCGCCGTGCGCGTTCGATATCACCTCAACCACCACGTCAGTTTCGTGAACGGGTACGGATAGGCATTGCGCTGATTCTGCCAACAAAAAAGGCGCGCCCGATACGCGGGTCGCGCCTTTGTGTGTCCAGCGAGCGCTGCGGATCCGAAACCGATCCGCCCGTCAGTGTTCCTGACCTAGACGAGAACCTTGATCACCACGCGGCGGTTCTGCGCACGGCCAGCCTTGGTCTTGTTCGGCGCAACCGGCTTCTCTTCGCCGTAGCTGATCACGTTCATCTTGTGCAGCGGAATCTGATGGTGCTCGTAGAGATACATCTTCACGGCTTCCGCACGCTCCATGCCGAGGCGCTCGTTCACTTCCTTGGCGCCGACATCATCGGTGTGACCCTCGATCTCGAAGAACGCGCCCTTCGGGTCGGCCTTGATCTGGTTGATCATCTCGTCGAGGCGAGCCTTCGCTTCGTCCGGCAGATCGGTCTTGCCGAACTTGAAGTTGCCCTGGTCCTCGTTCAGCACGACTTCGAACACGAGCTTCTTCGACGCCTTGTCGACCTCGTCAGCCTTCGCCACGGCACCGTTCGCCGTGTTGGCGGCGGCGGAAGCAGCGCTGTTGGCGGCGACCGCCTTGTCGTCTGCATTCTTGGCTGCCTGCGCGGCCGCCTGCGTCGCCTTGTCGACGTCGCTGATCTTCGCTTCGTTCTGGCGCGTGCGCTCCTGCGTCTCCTCGAGCGAACGTCCGAGCGAGTCCACCTTGTCGTTCACTTCGCCAACGCTGGTGCGCACGAACTTCTTGGTCGCGCAAGCCGTCGAGCCTCCGATCGCAAAAATCGCAATCGGGATGGCCAAAAAGAGTTTCCGCATGTCTCGATCCTCCTAGTCGGAAATCGGGCGAGATTGCCCCGCAAAATAGCCACTCCGGGCACGCACGGTAAGGTCCTTGTCTCTTGCGCGGACCTCGAGCGGGTGCCACCCCGGCTTGCCGCTCGATTCAAATGAAAGCAAGTACTGATGCCGCAGCTCGTCGACAATCTGGCGCGCAGTCTGGCTGCGATCGGCAATGGTGCTCGCCACGAACGCGCGTCCCCCGGTCCAGAAGGCGAGGTCGCTCAGCGGGCCGGACAGGGCCGAGCGCTCGTGCGTCGTCGTCGAAAACTCCGACGTCGGGTTGTCGATCGCCGGAACGATCCCAACGATGTAGACCGGTACGTCGATGGAGCTCGCAATTCCCGACACCTCGCCAGGCGTCAGGCGGCTCGCATTGTCCCGGCCGTCTGTGAACACGACCACGGCGCGCCGCAGCCCTTCGCGCTTTGCGGTCTTTTCGGCCGTCCGCGCCACCGCGTCGTGCAGCGACGTTGCGCCAAACGGCGTGACCGCATCCATCGTGGCCGGCAGATGCTCGACGCCTTCCGTGAAGGGCATCACTTCCTCGAGCCGTGTGTCGAAGGTGAAGACCGCCGACTCGTCGCCGGGGAACTTCATCCAGCTGAGGAGATGTTCTGCCGCTTCGCGAGCCTGCCCCATCCGCGACTCCATGCTGCCGCTTGCGTCGAACAGCAGGGCGATGCTGACCGGTGAGTCGTCGGAACGGAAATCCTGAATCCGCCTGTTGACCCCTTCGTCAATCACCTCGAAATCGCGAATTGCCAGGTCGCGGACGAAGCGCCCTTTCCGGTCCCTCACGACGGCGCTGACCCGCACGAGGTCGACGCTCGACTTGAACGTCGCGACCGGCGGGCCTGGCTGCTCCGCCTGCTGCTGTGCTGACCCACTCAGTTCCATCGTCGCTGTAATCAGCACTGCCATTCCAATGATGAGCTTCACGGGCTTCATCGCGATCCCTTCCTTCCAAACTAGGTACCAATCTCTCAAATCATTAACTCAGAACGAGTTGTCTCGTCTGAGCTCCTAACTCGGCCACATTGAAAACGGTTGAATCGCGCAATTTCTACACACTTTGGGTCAATTTCATGCCGCCGCAGGGTGTAAGAACTACTCACCATCACCTCGACGCCACTGCCAATGGCAGTCTTGCGGAACGCTGTAAGATCGCGGGGTGAGCCCCACCCATACCGCTATCCCTGTCTCTCGCCGGGTCAGCCAGTTCTCGTATGCCATCCGCAATATCGTCGTGGAGGCTCACCGAGTTGAGGCCGCCGGAAAGAAAGTCCGGTACTTGAATATCGGTGACCCGGTGGCCTTCGGGTTTGCGCCGCCGGCGCACCTGGTCGAGGCTGTTGAGCGGGCGCTTCGCGACGGGCACAACGGTTACGGTCCGTCCGCGGGGCTGGCGTCGGCTCGGGAAGCCGTTGCGGCAGAACACACAGGACACGGCTGGCCAATCAGCCCGGACCGCGTCTACATCACGGCAGGTACTTCAGAGGGCATCGAGCTCGCACTGACGGCGCTGCTGGACGAGGACGGTGAAGTCCTGGTCCCGATGCCGACCTATCCGCTCTACACCGCGATCATCGCCAAGCTCGGGGCTCACGCGTTGTACTACCGCACGGACCCGTCGCGAGGATGGGTTCCTGACCTCGAGCACCTCGCGTCACTGGTCACGCCGCGGACCCGTGCGATCGTGATCATCGATCCGAACAATCCGACAGGTGCCACGTACCCGACGGCCGCGCGCAAAGGCCTGATCGACTTCGCTGAACGGCATGGGCTGGCGATCCTTGCGGACGAGGTCTATGCGGACCTTGGATATGAGGGGCCGCTTGCTCCTATCGGGACGCTGGACCCTGACGCGCCGATCATTTCCTTCTCGAGCCTCTCCAAGGCGTATCTCGCGCCCGGCTGGCGCACTGGCTGGCTCTCGATCGGCCGCTCCCCTCGCCTGGACGATGTGGCTGCGGCAATCCGGAAACTGGCGGACGGTCGCCTGTGCAGCACGGTGCCGATGCAGTACGCGGTAACGGCTGCGTTGACAGGTGACAAGTCGCACCAGGTCAAGTTCCGCGCTGATCTGAAGCTTCGCGCCACGCTCACAGCCGATGCACTCAACGCGATGCCAGGCGTGAGCTGCATGACTCCGACAGCCGGCTTCTACGCCATGCCACGGATTCCGCTGCCGCCCGGACGTACCGACGAAGAGTACGTGCTCGGGTTGCTGCGCGAGACCGGCGTGCTGGTCGTATATGGATCGGGTTTTGGATTACCCGCGTCGGAGGGTTATCTGCGAATCGTCTTTCTGGCATCGCCCGAGGAGCTTACGGAGGTGTATCGGCTGATGGCGGCATACACCGCGGACTTCCTTCGGTGACCACCGCTGCGGTCGCCCGCGCGGTCCTCGCGATCGCGCTGACGGCCGCGTTCCTCGCGGCCCTCTGGGTCGCGCGAGGTGCGCTCCTCATCATCTACATCAGCGGTCTGCTTGCCACGGGTCTCGGGCCGCTCGTTCACGTGATCGAGCACGCCGCCGCGCCCGGCACAAAGCGTCTTCCCCGCTGGCTCGCCATCCTCCTGATTTATCTCTTCATCGTTGGTGTCCTGACGCTGATCGGTCTGCTGGTCGTGCCGCCGCTCATCGACCAGGCGCAGGACCTGTCGAAGCGAATACCGGAGCTGCTCGAGCGCGGGCAACAGTTCCTGATCGATCACCACGTACTGGATCACAAGATCACGCTGGAGGAGGCGGTCCGCAGTGCGCCCGGTCCAGGGCAGGCGGCCGGCACGGTCGCAAGCGCAGTCGCTGGTGTCTTCACCGCCATCCTGACGATGATTACCATGCTCATTCTCACTTTCTACCTGCTTGTGGAAAGTGATGTCCTGTTCCAGGCGTTCGCGCGACTCTTTCCGAGGCCGGACCGGCCTCGCGTCCAGGCCGCGTCACTGAAGATCACGGCAAAGGTGAGCGCGTGGCTCAGCGGCCAGCTGATTCTCGGCGGCACCATCGGAGTCACCGCCGCCATCGGGCTCTACCTGATTGGCGTCCCCTACTTCTACGTTCTCGCCGTGCTCGCCGGTTTCGGGGAATTGATTCCGATCGTCGGGCCCATTTTTTCGGCTGTTCCGGCAATCCTCCTCGCGTTGACTGTGTCGCCGCAGACAGCACTCGTGACGGCCCTGTTTCTCCTCGCTCAGCAGCAGCTCGAAAGCCACCTTCTCGTTCCACGAATCATGGCGCGCCAGGTCGGCGTGAGTCCTGTCGTCGTGATCGTCGCCTTGCTGATCGGCGGGTCGCTGCTGGGGATAATGGGCGCCATTCTGGCGGTTCCGAGCGCGGCGATTATCCAGGTTGTCGTCGACGAGCTGCTCGATGAACGCGATCGCATCCAGGCCAGTCGCGATCTGAACGGGGAGGCTTTGGGGGGGTGAACCTTCGAAGCGCTCAGGCCAGTTTCAGATCTGTCATACAGGTTTTCCTTTCTCAGCGCAGTCTGGTCTGACTTTTGTTAGCTGACGGAAGTCGGGCGGAAAGTACGCGGTTTTTGCCGTGAAAGTTCCGCTCCCGGTGGACAAATGTCAGCAACTGCGTCGTTCGGGCAGACATCTATAACCAGTCGGCTGGATTCCCCTCACGGCCTTTTCGGCGACCTCGCCGTTATCCTCTTCATCGTCGTCCAGTGTCTCGACGGTGCCCTGACCTACCTCGGAGTCCACACGTGGGGGCTGTCGATTGAAGCCAATCCGCTGGTCAGCTCGGCCGTGTCGGTCGCCGGGGTCGGAACCGGTCTGGCGGCGACCAAGGCGTTTGCGGTTGGACTGGGCGTGATGCTGCACCTGCGTCGCGTCCACCTCGTCGTTGCCGGCCTCGCCCTGTTCTACCTCGCCGTCGCCATCCTGCCGTGGACGGTGATGTTCCTGACGCTGCAGCAGTAACGCGCGCGCTGCCTCGCGCTGATCGCAGCCACACGCCTCCGCGCCAGCTCGTTGCTGGATCGCCAGCGTCAAACTGTTGGAGGATACTGGTCGCCATGCGGCCCGACCCTCTCGCCTACCTCTCCGCTGAACTCGATTCGCTGAAGTCACAGGGCCTTTATCGCCGGCTCCGCATCCTCGAAGGCGAGCAGCGCGCGGAAACGACGTTCGACCATACCGGCGTGGTGAATTTGTCGTCGAACAACTATCTCGGACTCACCACTCACCCTCGCCTGCGGGCAGCAGCAATCAAGGCCATCGAGGAGTTCGGCGTCGGCTCCGGTTCGGTCCGCACCATTGCCGGCACGATGGCGATCCACATGGAACTGGAGGAGCGGCTCGCGGATTTCAAGAAGACCGAGGCGGCGGTCGTGTTCCAGAGCGGCTTCACGGCAAATGCCGGTACCGTGTCGTCGGTGCTCACGAAGGAAGACGTCGTCATCTCGGACGAGCTGAATCACGCGAGCATCATCGACGGGTGCCGCTTGAGCCGCGCAACGATCAAGGTCTTTCCGCACAAGGACATCGATGCGGCGCGGGCAATCCTGCGCGCGCTCCCCGCTTCCCAACGCAAGCTCCTCATCACCGACGGCGTGTTCAGCATGGACGGCGACCTTGGTCCTTTGCCTGATCTCTGCACGCTCGCCGAGGAATTCGGCTGCATCATGATGGTCGACGATGCGCATGCGAGCGGCGTGTTCGGAGCAAACGGCCGCGGCACCGTGGATCACTTCGGTGTTCATGGGCGGGTGGATATCCAGGTCGGCACACTCTCGAAGGCCGTGGGAGCGCTCGGCGGCTACGTCGCCGGGCGGAAGGACTTCATCGAATTCCTGTACCACCGCGCGCGACCGTTCCTCTTCTCCACTTCACATCCACCTTCGGTCGCGGCGACGTGCATTGCCGCGCTCGACGTACTGATCGAGGAACCGGAGATCATCGAGCGGCTCTGGGATAACACGCGCTTCTTCAAGGCAGGCCTCCAGGCGCTGGGGTTCAACACCGGCCTCAGCGAGAGCCCGATCACGCCGGTCATCCTCGGTGACGGCCCGCTTGCGATGACGCTCTCCGACCGGCTCTTCGCAGAAGGGGTGTTCGCGCAAGGCATCGCGTTTCCGACCGTCGCCCGCGACAAGGCGCGCGTCCGCACGATTGTCACCGCCACGCATAGCCGCGACCAGTTGCAGTTCGCACTCGATACGTTCAAGAAGGTCGGTTTGGAGCTGGGCATCATCCACTGATGCGGACTCGCGCATTTCTCGGCGCCTGCGTCACCGCGGCTCTCCTTGCCATCGCGGTTCCGCTGCGCGCGCAGCCCGTCTCACAAACGGCGGCCGCAGGTCAGCGCCCGTCAGCCGGCGCGGACGTCACAGACGATGACCTCACGATTCGTGCGTTCCTCGACAAGCTCCAGCTGATCGTGCAGGCGAGCGACGCAGAGTCGTTCGGAAATCTCGAAGGACCCCTTGGCAACCGCGACGATGCTGTCGCGTTCGCACAGTCGGAATTCATGCGTGGCGCGACCCGCGTCGTCATCCAGGAACGAGATCGATCCGAGCTGTCGCTCAACGGAATACCCGGGACGGTTTACGCGCTCACGGTCGATGCGTTCATTGAAGTGGGGAACCAGGCACGTGTCGCAACGTGGCAGTTGTTCCTCCGGAAGTCCGGCGATTCGTGGGCCATGATCCGCCAGCAGCTCGTTTCGGCGGTCGACAATCTCTTTCGTCTTACGCTGAACACGACGAAGCAGTTCGATGCGCGCAACCTGGTGATTAGTGCCGAGGATCTGCAGCTCACACTGGTCGAGGGCACCGTCTTCACCATCGACACTGACCAGGGCGTCACCGGACTGGTCGTGTTCGGGCGGGGTGAGATGCGTTTCTCGCCCGCGCCGGAGACCGAAAAGGGGCAGGTACGCATCTTCACCGGATCATCCGAGGTCCTCGAGAGCCGGTTCGACGGAGCATTCTTGCGCGTGGGAATTGCGGCGGCACACTACGACGCGTCACAGCTCGTGCAGCGTGCGGCCGTTGATCCGCGCGATCTGAAGCGGGCGCAGCAAATCTTCAAGGAAGAATCGCCGAAGTCGTTCACCGTCGACCTCGCGGATCTCACACGCGATGCGTGGACCCTGCTTCCAGGCCCGGACGATTTCCTCTCTGAAGTTCGCACACGCCGGTTCAACACGCTGACGTATGCGCGCTCGGCTTCAGAGCCGGAAGACATCTCCGTCTTCGAACGCCGGCGCAAACGCAACATCGCCATGTACGCGTCGAAGGAAAAGCTCGCGACACGCGGCCGCTTCTACAACGAGGACGACCTCGCTCCGTTCGACGTGCTCGACTACGACCTCGACGTAACGGCGCTGCCGGATCGGCAATGGGTGGAAGGCCGCGCGAGGATGCGGATTCGTGTACGTGCGCCTTCACTCGGGCAGCTCACCATCCGCCTGGCGGACACGCTGGTCGTCCGTTCGGTCGTCAGCGACAAGTTCGGGCGCATGTTCAACCTGCGCGTGTCGAACCAGAACACCATTCTCGTGAACCTTCCGACGATCCTTGCGGAGAATGCGGAGCTCACGCTGACGGTCCTCTATGGCGGAAGGCTCGAGCCGCAATCGCCCGACCGGGAGACGCTGTTCGTGCAGGACGAACCCGCGAATGCGAATGGTGCGCTGCCCCAGTTCCCCGAGGACCTGGCGATCGCGAGGGCCGAGCCCAGTTTTCTCTACAGCAACCGCAGTTACTGGTATCCGCAGTCGACGATCAGCGACTACGCGACCGCGAGGATCCGTCTCACTGTCCCAATCGTCTACGGTTGCGTCGCCTCGGGTGAGCCGGCCGGCCCTCCGGAGGTGGTCGGGGGACGTGACGGCGCGGATGCGCGGCACGTCTATGTGTTCAATGCCAGGCGGCCGGCGCGATACCTGTCGTTCATCGTGAGCCGCTTCATCAGCGCCGATCAGTCGCTGGTCTCGTTCGGAGACGCGCCGGTGCAGGCAGCCGACGAATCGCAGGGCAGCGCGCAGGCGCTTCCCGACCTCAAGCTGGACGTCGAGGCAAACCCGCGGCAGACCCGGCAGGGAAAAGCACTCATTGGCCGAGCCGCCGACATCATGCGGTATTACCAGTCCCTCGTCGGAGATTCGCCGTACCCGAGCTTTACGATCGCGCTCGTCGAGAACGTGCTGCCTGGTGGACACAGCCCTGCGTACTTCGCTCAGCTCAACCAGCCGCTGCCGAACTCTCCTGTGGTCTGGCGCAACGATCCCGCGGCCTTCGAGAACTTTCCCGAGTTCTTCGTGGCGCACGAAATCGCGCACCAGTGGTGGGGACACGGGGTCGGCTGGCAGAACTATCACGACCAGTGGTTGAGTGAAGGGTTCGCGCAGTACTTCGCCACTCTCTATGCGAACAAGTTCCGCGGCGACGAGGTGTTCCAGGGCGTGTTGAAGAAGATGCGCCGCTGGGCACTCAACGAGTCCGACCAGGGACCCGTGCACCTCGGCTACCGCGTTGGCCACATCAAGAACGACGGCCGCGCCTTCCGGGCAGTCATCTACAACAAGGCCGCCATGGTCCTCCACATGCTCCGGCTCATGTTGGGCGACGATGTGTTCTTCAACGGCGTCCGGCGGTTCTACCTGAGTTCGCGGTTCCGCAAGGTCGGGTCGGAAGATTTCCGCTTTGCGATGCAGGAGGAGTCTGGCCGTGATCTCCAGCGCTTCTTCGAGCGCTGGATCTACAACGCGTCCCTGCCGCAGGTCACGTTCAGCTCGCGCGTTGAAGCCGGAACAACAGGCCAGGTAGCTGTGCTGCGCTTCGAACAGACCACACCGGAAATCTTTGACCTTCCGGCAGTCGTGACCCTTCTTTACGCAGACGGACGTTCAACGGATGTCACCGCCGTGATCAACGACCGGGTCGTGGAAGTTCGCCACGCTCTGGACGGCGCGCTCAAGTCGGCGTCCATCAGCAAGCGGGACGTCGCGCTGGTCGAATTCAAGGACGCTCCCGCCGCCGGCAAGTAGCGCCCGGGAATGCCCGGCTGGCCGAGGTCGTGAGATATGATCGGGAGCTTATGGAATCCGTCACGCTGACGATCGACGGCCGCCAGGTCACCGTCGAAAAGGGTCGAACCGTTCTCCAGGCCGCCATCGAAGCGGGCATCTCGGTTCCCTACTACTGTTATCACCCCGGAATCGGCATCGATGGCTCCTGCCGCGTCTGCATCGTCAAGATCGAGAAGATGCCGAAGCTGCAGACCTCCTGCTCGACCGTGGCCACCGACGGCATGGTGGTCTCGACCCGTAGTGAAGAGGTCATCAACGCGCGGTCCGGCGTGTTCGAACTCCTCCTGGTCAACCACCCGCTCGATTGTCCGGTATGCGACAAGGGCGGCGAATGCCCCCTGCAGGACTACTCCTATACCTTCGGGCCAGACAACAGCCGCATGGAATTCCCGCGCCGGGTGTTCGACGGTGAAGGTGTCCGCGGCGACGTCGACTTCGGACCGACGCTGATGCTGAACCGGCAGCGCTGCATCATGTGCACGCGCTGCGTCCGCTTCATGGATGAGGTCGACGGGGACGCGCAGATCGGCGTGGCGAACCGGGGATACGGCAGCGAGATCGCGACCTTCCGGGATGAAGGCGTGCACTCGCTGATCTCGGGCAACCTCATGGACGTGTGCCCGGTCGGCGCAATCACGACCCGGCAGTACCGGTTCAAGTCGCGTCCCTGGGACAACCCGAACGTGGCGGACACCACCTGCACGATGTGCTCGAAGGGGTGCAACACGAACGCGTGGATCAAGGCGAAGCCTGAATGGGCCAAGGGATCGCGTCTGATTCGCATGACTCCACGATTCAACCCTGAGGTCAACGGCTACTGGATGTGCGACATCGGGCGCTTCGAATTCGGCTGGATCGAAGGAGATGACCGCCTGCAGAAGCCGCTGATGCGTGGTGCCGGCGGAGCTCAGCAGCCAGGCACCTGGCGCGAGGTGACCGCCAAGCTCGCTGACACGCTCAGTGCAGCGGGGACATCTGGCAAAGGCGAAGTGCGCTTCCTGCTCTCCGCACACGCATCCCACGAGGAACTCTTCCTGTTCCGTCGTCTCACAGAAGAATTGGCCGGACCCGAAGGACCGCAGTCCGTGTCGGTCAGCTGGCGAGTGACTCCAAAGCGGCAGCCGGAGCGCACGAAATTCAAGGTGGCGCCCGTCGATGCGCCGAACGTCAACGGTGCCCGCATCTTCGGGTTCGCGCCGGGCCAGGTGGGTGCTGAACAGGGAGCCGCCGACGTCTCGTCCTTGCGATCGGCAGTCGAAGCGGGCCGGGTCGCGGCACTTTATGTCTTCGACCCTGGTCCGGACGGCTCGATTGGCGACACCAGCTGGATCGTGGCGGCACGAACCTCAGGCACGCTGCCGCTGCTGGTCGTCCAGGGCGTGCTCATGAACGATCTCGCCCGCGCAGCCGACTTCGTCTTGCCCGGCGCATCGTTTGTTGAAAAGGACGCGTCTTACACGAACGACAAAGGGATCCTCCAAGGCACGTCGAAGGCGATCAATGCCCCAGGCGAAGCCATGGAGGACTGGCAGATCATCGTCAATCTCGCGCGGGCACTCGGCGTGTCGTTCGACTACACGCAGAGTGCGCACATCCGCGGAGACATCGCGGCGCGCATGCCGGTAGCCGATGCTCTGCAGGGTCTGCCGGGCCTGGCCTTCGAGCGGCCGATGTCGGCCAGGACGTGGCTCGAGGCGTCAAACCCGTCAGAACGGTGGAAGTGGGAGTTCCTTTACCAGGATCTGCCGCCCGTAAAAGGTGCCGTCGACACGTCGTCTCTGCCGACTCCGCCGGGTGTAATCCGCCTCAATGAGGTGAAGTAGCCGTCGGTCGCAGGTCAACCAACTGCGACTGAAGACAATCTGAATCATGCGTACTTCCGCACGACTCGTTGCAGCCTTCCTGTTCCTGCTGGCTCCTGCGGTCCTCGTCGCGCAGCGAGCACCGGCACCCGCGGACCTGGCGCCGATCGTCGAAACCGAGACGATCACGCCCGGCTCGGAGGTTCATGTCGCCCTCCAGGTCACGCTCCCCGAGGGCTTCCACATGAATTCGAACAAGCCCCGCGATCCGCTGCTCATTCCCGTCGTCCTGAGCATCCCCGGACCGAAGCAGGAACCGCTGCCGGCGGGCGTTTCGGTGACAGAGCTCGTCTTCCCGGAAGCGCGCGATCTCAAACAACGCGACACCGTTCTGAGCGTGTTCGAGCAGGGCTTCGTCATCGGCGCCGTTCTCAAAGTCGACTCCAGCGTTGCACCCGGAAAGCTCGTCGTGCCCGGAACCCTGCGGTACCAGGCCT
>Ga0310810_10005830_pt1 | contig 13843 bp, 14 predicted proteins | sample NCmetagenome_FD_207641 | JGI IMG/M metagenome (GOLD analysis project Ga0310810, IMG submission 207641) | Soil microbial communities from experimental microcosm in Duke University, North Carolina, United States - NC | ecosystem: Engineered > Artificial ecosystem > Soil microcosm > Unclassified ... | reverse complement strand
TCAGCACGGTGGACACCACCAGCATCGATACCGCGGTGAAATTGGGTATCCACCGATTGCACGCTCGAGACCTGTTCGGTTGACCGGATGCCGAGGTCGCGGTCATCGCCCAGGCCAGCGATATTGCGGCTCTATCCACGAAAGCCTGATGCTGACAATCGGGACTGTTCCTTGCCCGACTCCGGAGCCGATGTCGCTCAGGACGCGTTTGACATTCAACGTGGCAGCCCTGAAGAAGGTGCCGCCCGCAGGCGCGGAGCAGCGCCGCTGTCACGTTTCCCTGATCTGAACGGATCGGAGGGCACTATGCCACGACTGCTGGGCCTGGGCGAGCAGTTCCCGGAATTCTCCTTGCAGGCCTGCGTGTCGGCCGAGCCAGGGTCAGAATTCCGCATCGTCGATTCGCACGAGCTGGAGGGAACGTGGACGGCGATCTTCTTCTGGCCCCTCGATTTCACGTTCGTGTGCCCGACCGAGCTGGTGGAGTTCAACCGGGCGCTCCGGGAGTTTCGCGCGCTTGCCGCGAGGGTGTACGGTGTGAGTGGGGACAGCCACCACGCGCACCTCGCCTGGCGCAAGGAGAACGCGGCCCTGCGCAATCTCGAGTTCCCGATGGTGGCGGATGCTGGTAAGGAGGTTGCCGAAGAGCTCGGCATTCTGGATCCGATCGAGCAGGTCCCGCTTCGGGCAACCTACCTTCTCGATCAGAAGCGAAAGATTCGGTGGCTCTGCGTCAATGATTTGAGCGTGGGCCGGAGCACCGGAGAAGTGCTGCGGGTCCTCGCGGCGCTCCAGTGCGGGGAGTTGTGCCCGGCCAACTGGAGCCCGGGGCAAGCAACCCTCGTGCGGCCGAAGGACGGGGGCAAGGCCGCGCCCTGGGAGACCAAGGAGCGCGTGGCCCTCCGCTGAGGCGGCCTTCACCACGCGGCGCAGGTACCGCGGTCAATAGATGTGCAGTTTCTCCAGCAGTGCGAAGGTATCACCGACGCACTCGAACAGGTCCTTGTTGTGCTTGATCATCTTGCTGCGCATGTAGACCCGAAGCCACTGCTTGTAGATGTACCGCTCGTAGCCTTCCTGCATGTCGGGCAGCGGCAGGTCGCGCCGCGCCAGCAGTCCCGCCAGGAACATCGCGCACTCGAAGCCCAGCGAGATCGACTGGAAGTAGGGCGAGCCCATGGCCGAATCGCCGACGAGGAACACCGGCGAGCGGGCGAGCGGGTGATCGTCGGTCCCCGTTCGTCTCAGCTGCCGGCTGGTCGCATTGCGGGCTCGGTACAGATCCAGCGGGATCCGGACGATCTCCAGGTCGCCGACGATCGTGCCGTTGGTCTCCGTCTTCACCTTCGCGATGAAGCGGTCCATCGATTGGGCGGCCTGCGGGAAATTGCTGCGAAGCCACTGGCCGTCGAACCGTGACGGCATCCGCTCGTAGTCCTCGGCGGAGATGTTGACGATGCCGGTCACGTGGGTGATGCTGCCGTCGGAGTACGTCCGGTTGACCGCTGGAATGAACTTGTAGTACGCGTTGTCGATGTTCTTGTAATACTTGCAATACTCGTTGCAGTCGTATGCCTGGTCATACAGGAAGGTGATGACGAGCGCATACTCGAGCCGGAGCTTGAACGTATTCGCCTCTCGATCGGCCGCCCCGGCGCCGGGCACCAGCCGGTCCCGGAGCAGCGACTTGGCGCCCGTGCAGTCGATCAGGACGTCTCCCGGCTGCAGCATCGCCATCGCGTCCTCCGCCGTGACGACGGCCGATGTGCGATGTACCCGATGCGCCTTGCGCGCATCGATAAGATTGCTGAGGGAGCGCTCGATCTCGTTGAGCGGGCAGAATCCCAATGTCCATCCCCGCAGCAATCCCATCAGGTCCGAGGGAATGGACTGCCGAAACGCGAGGCCCTCCTCGAGCTCTGAGGGCTCGAAGATGGCCTCGACGCTCTCTCCATCGATGTAATCGGTACAGTAGCTCGCGATCGAATCGGCCACGAGGTACCGCGCGAGCTGGACCATCCGCGTCCGACTGTAGTCGCGTCGCTTTTCGTAGAGGTGGACGGCAAACCGCTCGGTCGACTGGAGCAGTGCCGCTACCAGCAGGCCCACGGGGCCCGCGCCGACGACGTGTACTCGGACCGCGGGAGGCAGGGTCTCGGAGGTCGCGACGCCGCTCTGTGGAGGCATGGGTTCTCTCGCTCACGAGAACGAATTCAAGCGTGCTCGAAAAGGGGGGAAGGCCAAGGAGGATCGGCGACTCGAAGTCGCCAACGTGCCGCAATATACCCGCCGCCGAGAGCATGGTCGAGCCGCGATGACAGTCCCGGCGACGTTCAGTCGATCAGGCCGGATCGCACGGCGTGGATGAAGTCGGTGTAGGCGGGGGTGCCGCCGGCCTCGCGAATCGCGGCGGCGATCTGGCCGCGATGGTAGGCGGCGTGCAGCACGACGTGCGACAGGATGTCGGCCACGGTGCTGGTCCAGAACTCACCCTTGCTGTTCCGGTACGCCACGCCGTCCTCCAGCGCTTCATCGTCCAGCGCCTCGAGGCAGCGCATCCACTCGGCTTGCAGTTCGGTAAGCTCCGCCGCGCAGGTCTCCAGGTCGAAGTCGGGCCACACCGGCATGGCCGACGGCTCCTGCCGGATCCGGGCGATCCAGAGCCGCTCGGCGCCGACGATGTGGCTCAGCCACGCCACTGCCTTGGGCGGGGCCGGGCCGTCGCGCAGCGCCACGAGCGCGGCGACATTGGCCCATCCGTCGTGCTCGAGCAGTCGGCGGAAGTGCGCGAGCTGCGTGCTCATGGTCGGGTCTCCTGGCGTGGCCGGCAGTTCAGCGCGGCCCGCACGTTCCGTCGCATGCCGCCGAGTCCCGGGCGAGCGAACGGTGTCCCGCCGTACCGGCGCTCGAACTCGGCGTCGTCCATCGCGTCGAAGTGGCGCTCGTCCACGGCCGCGAGCGGCTGCCGCGGACGGAGCTCCGGCACGGTCGTGGGCTCGGCAAACCGCTGGTTCCAGGGACACACGTCGTTGCAGATGTCACAGCCGAACCCGAAGCCCTGCAGCTGCCCCGCGAGCGCCTCGGGAATGGGCCCGCGCTGCTCGATGGTGAGGTAGGAGATGCAGCGGGTCGCGTCGAGCACGTGCGGCTCGACGAACGCGTCGGTCGGGCAGGCCTCGAGGCACCGCGTGCAGCTGCCGCAGTGGTCGGAGGTGAACGGGGGGTCCGGCGGCAACGGCAGGTCGGTGAAGATCGTGCCGATGAAGAAGAACGAGCCGACACCGGGACGAATCAGCATGGTGTTCTTGCCGATCCAGCCGAGCCCGGCCCGCTGCGCCAGCTCCCGTTCCGGAATCGGGCCGTCGTCCACGTACGGGTGCGCCACCGCGGCCCCATGCTGGCGGAGCCACGCCGCCAGCCGGTCGAGCCGCTCCAGCGTCACCCGGTGATAGTCCTCGCCGCGGGCATACTTCGCCACCCTCGGCGGGTCCAGATCCGCTTCGGCGTCCGGCCAGAAGTAGTTCTCCAGCAGCACCACCACCGCCAGCGCTTCCGGCACGTTGAGCCGCGGATTCTTTCGCCGCTTCGCCTGGCGATGGAGGTACCGCATGGTGCCCGCATACCCCTTGGCGAGCCACGCGTCGAGCCGGTCGGCGTGCGGCGGAGGGCTCGGATCGGTGATGCCGCAGGCCAGGAAGCCGAGCTCGGCGGCGCGCGCCTTGAGGGCCTCGGCGAGGGTCACGAGGACGAGGCGGGAATCCCGACCGGCGCGAGGGATGCGGGCGCGGACGGTGCTTCGCCCGTGATGAGGCGAGCGCCGCGGCTGTAGGTGAGGTAGGACCAGGCCCACTCGAGCAGCACCAGCACGCGATTCCGAAAGCCGATCAGGAAGAAGATGTGCACGAAGATCCACGCCAGCCATGCGATGAAGCCGCCGAAGTGGAGCCTCCAGATGTCCGCCACCGCCTGGCCGCGTCCGATCACGGCGAGCTGTCCCTTGTCCCAATAGTGGAACGGCTTCCGCGGCCGTCCGGCCAGGTCGCTGCGGATGGTGCGGGCGGCATACTCTCCCATCTGAATGGCCACGGGGCAGAGCCCCGGCAGCGTGCCGCCCTCCTGATGGTTGAAGGCGGCGGCGTCTCCCAGGACGAACACTTCGGGGTGGCTCGGGATGGTGCAGTCGGGCTCGACGATGACCCGGCCCATACGATCCAGGGGCGCGTGCAGCTCCTTGAGCAGCGGGCTCGCGGTATTGCCGGCCGCCCAGATGACGGTCTGCGTCGGGATCACCCAACCCGCCGCCTCGACCGCGCCCGGGCGAATGTTGGTGACGAAGGTCTCCGTCCGCACCTCCACGCCGAGCCGCCGCAGCTCCTTCTTGGCCTCGGTGCTCAGGCTGGGCGGATAGGCCGGAAGGAGGCGCGGTCCGCCCTCGAGCAGCAGGACGGTTGCCTCCGCCGGGTCGATGTGGCGAAAGTCGCGCCGGAGCGCGTAACGCCGGATCTCCGCCACGGCCCCCGCCATCTCGACACCCGTCGGACCTCCCCCCACCACGACGAAGGTCAGGAGCTCGTGACGCCGGACCGGATCGGGCTCCCGCTCCGCGCGCTCGAACGCCAACAGCACCCGCCGGCGGATCTCCAGCGCGTCCTCGAGGCTCTTGAGTCCGGGTGCAAGCGGCTCCCAGGCATCGTGCCCGAAGTAGGAGTGGTGCGCCCCGGTCGCCACGATCAGGTAGTCGTACGACTCGGAGGTCCCGTCGCTGAATTGCACCCGCCGCGCGCTCACGTCGACGCGGGCCGCCTCGGCCAGCAAGACGTCCGTGTTCTTCGAGCCGCGGAGGATCGAGCGGATCGGCGAGGCGATGTCGCTCGGGTTGAGCCCGGCGGTGGCCACCTGGTAGAGCATGGGCTGGAACAGGTGGTGGTTCCGCCGGTCCACGACGGTCACCCGGACGGGAGCGCGGCGCAGCGCCTTGGCTGCGTACAGTCCGGCGAAGCCGCCGCCGAGGATGAGCACGTGGGGTGTCTGGGGGGTCGGTTGGCGTGTCATCACAGCCCCATCGTCTCCCGCCGCCAGCGCGCGAACCGCACGACGTCCTCCGGCGGCGGAACCGCGCCTTCGTCGGCGTATGCGGTGTACATCCGCCACCGGAGGTAGTCGCGGTCGGGCAGCGGCAGGAACGGCGCCCGACTCCACCACCGGCGGCGGCGGAAGGCCCACGCCGTCCGCAACAGGTCGAGCGCCAGGCGCGGATTCAGGATTCCGCGCCACACCAAACCGACGGTAAGGGAGGTCCACGTCTCGGCCATGGCCGAATAATAGACCCGAGATCCCGAGGCGCGAGGGAGTCCCGGCGCGCCGCCGAACCGTGCCCCGAGCCTCTATATTGTGCACCATGCCCACGACCGCGCCGGCGCCGCCGCGCGACTACCGCGCGGAGTTTCCCATCTTTCGCCGCTCGGTCTACCTCAACAGCTGCTCGCTCGGGGCGCTCTCCACCCGGTCGCGCGCCAGGGTCAACCACTGCCTGGACCTGTGGGACAGCCACGGGGCGGCGGCCTGGTACGAGATCTGGTGGGCGGCCCTGGGCGAGCTGCGCGCCCGGTACGCTCGCTGGATCGGAGCCCCGGACGGATCGGTGGCCCTGCACCCCAACATCTCGTCGGGGCTCACCGCCGTGGCCGAGTCGCTCGATTACCACCGCCGCCCGAAGGTGGTGGTGACCAGCCTCGATTTCCCCACCGTCGCCTACCAGTGGCTGGCCCGCGCCGGCGAGGGCATCGAGGTAACGATCGTCGAGAGCCCGGACGGAATCGGCGTGCCGGTGGAGACGTTGGCACGCGCCGTGGACGAGCGTACCGCGCTGGTGGCCACGAGCCACGTGTTCTTCACCAGCGGCGCGATTCAGGACGTGCGGGCGGTGGCCGACCTGGCCCACGCCAAAGGCGCCCTGCTGCTGGTCGACGGGTACCATGCCGCCGGCCAGCTGCCGGTGGACGTCCGGGCGCTCGATGCGGACTTCTACTGCAGCGGCGGCCTCAAGTGGCTGCTCGGCGGCACGGGTGTGGCCTTCATGTATGCCCGGCCATCGCTGTGGCCGTCGCTGGCGCCGCGGGCGACGGGCTGGTTCGCGCACCGCGACCAGTTCCGGTTCGATCCCCACACCCTCGAGCTGCACGACGACAGCCGCCGGCTCGAGTCCGGCACCCCGGCGATCCTGCCGGTCTACGCCCAGCTCGGCGGGCTCGACGTGCTGGAGGAGCTCGGTGCCGGCGAATTGCGGCGCCGGACCGCCGCGCTCACCGAGGATCTCATCGAGCAGGCGCGCGCGTCCGGCCTCCGGCCCAAGGTGGCGGCGCGGGCCGAGGACCGCACCGGCATCGTCATGCTGCCGAGCCCCGACCCGGCGGCCGACGTGCGCCGGTTGGCGGCGGCCGGCATCGTGGTCGACAGCCGGCCGGGCCACGTCCGCATCTCTCCCTACTTCTACAACGTCCCGGACGACCACCGGGCCGCCATCGAGTGCCTGACTCGTGACTAACAGTCCGTACCGCCACGTGAGCGACAACAAGCTGCCGACCGAAGACGAGCAGCTGCTCGAGAGCCCGCCGCCGCAGCGGCCAGAGCAGATCTTTCTCAAATCCGACTCGTGGCGCGTGCTGCGGATCATGGGCGAGTTCGTGTGGGGCTTCGACAATCTCGCCGACGTGAGCGACGGGGTCACCATCTTCGGCTCCGCGCGCACGCAGTCGATCGACCCGCATTACGTGAAGGCGGTGCAGACGGCGATGCTGCTCGCCCAGGCCGGCATTCCCGTGATCACCGGCGGCGGCCCGGGCATCATGGAGGCGGCCAACCGCGGCGCGAAGGACGGCGGCGGCCTCTCGATCGGGTGTAACATCGAGCTGCCGTTCGAGCAGGGCTCGAACGCGTATCTGAGCCGAAGCCTCAACTTCAAATTCTTCTTCGTGCGCAAGACGATGTTCGTGAAGTACGCCACCGCGTTCATCGTCTTCCCCGGCGGCTACGGCACACTCGACGAGCTGTTCGAGGCCCTGACGCTGATCCAGACCGGAAAGGTCAAGCATTTCCCGGTGATATTATTCGGCAGCGCGTACTGGGCGGGGCTGGTCGACTGGCTCACCCGCACCGTCGCGGAGGAGCGGAAGATCAACCCGACCGACCTGCTCCTCTTCCGCGTGACCGACGATCCTGCCGAGGCTGCCCGGATCGTAATCGAGGCCCGGGCCGAGAAGCCGGTCGACGAGGTGGCCCGCATGACGGCCGACCACGTCCGCCCCGTCTTATAGAGGACCCCGATGACCAGACCGTCTGCCCCATACCTCAAGGGCCAACGCATCGATCCGGCGGCGATCTCCGGCCGGGAGACCGTCGCGGGACTCATCGACAACGCGTTCCTGGCCTACAACGCGGGACGGCTGCGCGAGGGGTGCCAGCTCTTCACCCAGCGCATGCTCGAGGCCGACACCACGGTCGGCATGACCCTCACCGGCGCGATGACGCCGGCGGGGATCGGGATGAGCTGCCTCATCCCCCTCATGGAGGCGGGGTTTGTGGACTGGGTCATCTCGACCGGCGCCAACCTGTATCACGATGCCCACTTCGCGCTGGGCCTGGCGATGCACCGGGGCACGCCCAACGCCGACGACGTCGAGCTGCGCGACAAGGGCGTGGTGCGGATCTACGATATCTTCTTCGACTACAACGTGCTGCTCTCGACCGACAAGTTCATTCGCGAGGTGTCGGCGCGGCAGGAATTCCAGCGCCCGATGAGCACGGCGGAGTACCACTACCTGCTGGGCGGCTACGTCCGCGAGCGGGAGAAGACACTCGGCCTGAGCCGCCGCTCGGTGCTGGCCGCGGCGCATGAGCTCGACGTGCCGCTCTACACCAGCTCGCCGGGCGACAGCTCGATCGGCATGAACGTGGCCGAGCAGGCCCTGGCCGGGAGCCAGCTGCGCTTCGATGTGAGCGCCGACGTGAACGAGACCGCGAGCATCGTGCTCGAGGCCAAGCGCTCGGGTGGCAAGAGCGGCGTGCTCATCGTCGGGGGCGGGAGCCCGAAGAACTTCATGCTGCAGACCGAGCCGCAGATCCAGGAGGTCCTGGGCATCGACGAGCGGGGCCACGACTACTTCCTGCAGATGACGGACGCCCGCCCGGACACCGGCGGCCTGTCGGGCGCGACGCCGGCGGAGGCGGTGAGCTGGGGCAAGATCGATCCGGACCAGCTGCCGGGCACGGTCGTGGTGTACACCGACAACTCGATCGCGCTGCCGCTGCTGACCGCCTACGCCAAGGAGAAGCGTGCCGCCCGCCCGCTCAAGCGGCTGTACGGCCAGCGCCAGGCGATGATGGACCGGCTGATCCAGGAGTACAAGGCGGCCCTCGCGTTCCGTGACGAGCGGGCCGAGGAGTCCCTGTCCCACATGCACCCGGGGGCCGGAGGAGCCGAGACGGCGGCACGGAGGTGACCGGAGCGCCGTCCCGGACCTACAGCTGGTACGCGCTCGGCCTGCTGGCGCTCATCAACCTCCTCAGTTTCGTCAACCGCAACATCGTCTTCGCCCTCTTCGATCCGATCAAGCGGGACCTTCGCCTGACCGACGCGCAGCTGGGCTGGCTGGCGTCGGCCTACGTGCTGGTGTTCGCGCTGGCGGCCCTGCCGTTCGGCCTGCTGGGCGATCTGCGCTCGCGCCGCGGCGTCATTGCGACCGGGGTGGTGCTGTGGAGCGCCTGCACGTTCGCGAGCGGCTTCGCGACGGACTTCGGCGAGCTGCTGCTGACCCGTGCGCTCGTCGGCGCGGGCGGCGCGGCGTTCGGCGCCGCGGCACAATCGCTGGCCGCGGACTACTTCCCCTCGCGGGGTCGCGCGGTGGCGATGGGGATCCTGGCCACCGGGATCACCCTGGGCGGCGTGGTGGGAATCTGGCTCGGCGGCCGGCTCGAGGCCGCCTATGGCTGGCGCATGGCGCTGATAGCGGTGAGCCTGCCGGGTTTCCTGCTCGCCGCCCTGGCGGCCCGGCTGCGGGACCCGGTGCGGCCACCTCGGATCATCTCGATCGCGGCGGCGCTGGATGAGCTCGAGATGGGCGTCACCGCCGTCGTGCGCCAGTTCCTGCCGCTGCTCTGCGGCCTGGCGGCGGGCGGCCTGCTGGCATTCCAGCTGGATCGCGTCTCCGGGGCCGACTCCAAGGTGGACGTCGCCGCCTTCGGGGCAGCCGCGGCGATCGGCCTGGCGTTCAATATCCGCATCTGGGTTCGCCGGGTCGCCCGGGTCCCGGGCGCGGCACCGAGCGCCCTGGAGCGCGCGTTCGGCGAGCTGGCGGCGTCGATCACCCTGGTCCTTCGGACCCGGACGCTGGTCTACGTGTTCGTCGGCGGGGCCTTCATCTCGTTCGGGGTGAACGGGCTGGTGGGGTGGGCCCCAACATTCATGGCCCGCGAGCTGGAGCTCACGGTGGCCCGCGCCGCGGCCGTGCTCGGAACCTGGGGGCTGGTGGCGGGCATCGCCGGGACGGTGTGCGGCGGTCTCGTGGCGGACGGGCTCCGGCGCTACACCAGGACCGCCCGAGTGCTGACGGTGTCCCTCGGTCTCCTGGTTGGCGGGCCGCTGGCCCTGTGGCTCCTGACGGTGCGGGACCTGGCCGTGTTCGTGCCGGTGTTCTGCGCCGCGTTCTTCTTCATCTCGTGGTACAGCGGGCCGATCGCCGCCGTGATCTTCGATGTCGTGCCCGCCCGCATCAGCGCGACGGTGGCCGGGGCCTACCTGCTCTTCATCCACCTGGTGGGCGACACCGTCGCCTTTCCCCTGGTGGGCGCGCTGTCGGACCGTTTCGGGCTCGACCGTGCCGTGCTGGTGCTGCCCTCGGTGGCGATGGCCGGCGGCCTGGTCATCCTCGGGGCGACCCGGACCGTGGCCCGCGACATGGCCCAGGCCGCGGCCGATCACGGGCGCACGGCCTGACCCTCAGCGGGAGCTGCGGAACACCAGCTCCACCAGCTCCTCGTACATCGCCTCCGAGCGGGTCGGGTCGTCCGAGCGGATCGCTTCCGCCGCGCAGTGCTTGAGGTGGTTGTGCAGCAGCGACCGGCTCACGCCGCGGAGCGCCTCCTGGACCGACGACACCTGCATCAGCACATCGGCGCAGTAGCGCTCCTCGTCGACCATCTTCTGCAGGCCGCGCACCTGCCCCTCGATGCGCCGGAGCCGGGTCTGAACGGCGCGCTTGATGTCGGGATCCACCGCGACCGCGTGGGTCCCATCTCCGGGACGGGCGCAGGCGCAGGGGACAGTCGGCTCGGTCATGCACTACCTCCAGGCGTGAAGCGGCGGAGCCGCAGGCTGTTGGACACCACGCTCACCGAGCTCACCGCCATCGCGGCGGCCGCCATCGCCGGGGTGAGGCGCAGGCCGAACGCGGGATACAGCACTCCGGCGGCCACCGGGATGCCGATGACGTTGTAGATGAACGCCCAGAACAGATTCTGCCGGATGACGCGCATGGCCCCGCGGGCGAGGTCGATGGCGGTGACCACGCCGAGTGGATCGCCGCGCATCAAGGTCACGGCGCCTGCCTCGACCGCCACGTCCGTCCCGGTGCCCATGGCGATGCCGACGTCGGCGCGCGCCAGGGCGGGCGCGTCGTTGAGCCCGTCGCCCACCATGGCGACGACCCGGCCCTCCTCCTGCAGCCGGCGGATCTCGTCCAGCTTCCGGTCCGGCGGCACCTCCGCCACGACGCGCGGGATCCCCACGCTGCGCGCCACGCTGGCGGCCGTCCGTGGATTGTCACCGGTGAGCATGACCGTCTCGAGGCCCAGGCGGGTCAGCCGGGCGACGGCCTCCGTGCTGGTCGGCTTGATGGGATCGGCCACCGCGATGAGTCCCGCCGGCGCCTGGTCGACCGCCACGTACATGGGAGACTGACCCGCCGCGGCGATGGCGTCCGCCCGCGCCGCGAGCGGGCCGGGGTCGACGCCGATATCGCGCATGAGCGCCAGGTTGCCGACCGCGACGCGACACCCGCCCACCCAACCCACGACGCCCTTGCCGGTCCGACTCTCGAACCCCGTCACCGGACGCTCGGGCAGGCCGCGGCGCGCCGCCTCGGCGGCGACCGCCTCGGCCAGCGGATGCTCGCTCAGCCGCTCGACCGCGGCTGCGAGCGCCAGGAGCTCCGAGTCGTCCACCGCCGGACTTCCGATCGGCCGCTCGACCGACTGGACCGCCGGGCGTCCCTCCGTGATCGTGCCCGTCTTGTCGAACACGACCGTATCGAGCGCGTGACTCCGCTCCAGCGGCTCGCCCCCCTTGATCAGCACGCCCAGCTCGGCCCCCCGGCCGGTGGCGACCATGACGGCCGTCGGCACCGCCAGTCCCATGGCACACGGGCACGCGATGATCAGCACGGTGACCGCGGACACCAGCCCGTGCAGATACGCCGGCGCGGGTCCCAAGTCGAACCAGACCACGAATGTGGCCACGGCGATCGACAACACCACCGGGACGAAGACGGCGGAGATCCGGTCGGCCAGGCGCTGGATGGGGGCCTTGCTTCCCTGGGCCTGCTGCACCAGGCGGATGATCCGGGAGAGCACCGTATTGCTCCCGACATCTTCGACCCGGAACCGGAACGCGCCGTTCCGATTGAGCGTGGCGCCGATGACCTTGTCGCCCACGCTCTTGGGCACCGGGATGGGCTCGCCGGTGAGCATCGACTCGTCCACGTTGCTGGTGCCGTCGATGATGACGCCGTCGGCCGGCACGGTCTCGCCGGGCCGCACCACCACCTCGTCACCCTGGCGAAGCGCGGCGAGCGGCACCTCTTCCTCGCGGCCCTCGCGCACCAGCCGGGCCGTCGCGGGACGAAGACCGATGAGCCGGCGGATCGCGCCGGAGGTCTGCCCCTTGGCCCGGGCCTCGAGCAGGTTCCCGAGCAACACCAGGGCGATGATCCAGACCACGGTCTCGTAGTACACGAGCGGCTCGATGCCGTGCCCCGCGAACCAGGGGGCGAACAGGGTCACGACCGCGCTGTAGAGGAATGCGGCGCCGGTGCCGACCGCGATCAGCGTGTTCATGTCCGCCCCGTGATGCCGGAGGGCCGACCAGGCGCGGACGTAGAAGTGCCGCCCGGCCCAGCCCACGACGGGCAGCGTGAGCCCGAGCAGGGAGGACCGAAACACGGCGCCCGAACCGAGGTGGAGCATCCCGAGCGCCATGGCGAGGACGCCGACCGACGCACTGAGGACCAGCTTCCCGCGAAGCTCGCGAACCTCTTCCGCGCGCGCGGCATCCTGGGCGTCCAGCAGCGATTCGCCGGACTCCTCCGACGGCGGCAGCTCGGCGCCGTAGCCCGTGCCGCGAATGGCGTCGACCAGTCGAGCAGGCGAGGTGACCTCGGGATCGTACGCGACCGTGGCCGCACCCGTCATGAGGTTCACGTTGGCCGAGGCCACGCCCTCGGTGCGCTCGAGCGTCCGCTGCACTCGACCGCTGCACGCGGCGCACGTCATGCCCGTCACCGGGATGGTGCAGGACTCGTTGGGTGTCGCCAGCGTCTCCGGCATGACTATCGGCCCTTCTCCGCGATGATGGTCCCGCGCACCATGCCCATGCCGCAGGCGAACTCGTATCTGCCTTCCGCGGGCGTGAAGCTCACGGCCGTGGTGCGGTGGGCAGGGAGGAACGTCCGGATGCCGAAGTCGGGCAGAACCACCTCTTCGGTGCACGGATTGGTCTCGTCACGATGGAACTCGAGCCGTACCGGCTCGCCCGCCCGGACCCGTATGACCGCGGGCGCGTAGCCGCCCTTCACCTCGACGCGGATACGCTGGGCGCCCGTGCGGTCGGTGCTCGCCGCGGCCGCCGTGCGGCCGGCGACGAAGAAGTACCAGTTGATCCACACGATGGCGGCTAGGCCGAGCAGGGTGACGGCAATCTGGATGGTGGTCATGCTGCCGCCGTGGCTCGGTAGCCCGCATCGGCCACTGCGGCCTCGATCTGCGACGGGTCCACCACGTGCTCGTCGTACCGGAGCTCCGCCCGCCCGATCCGGACGGACTCGATCTCGACGCCCGGCAGGCCGGCAAGCGCGCGGTTGACGGCGTTGAGGCAGTGGCCGCAGCTCATGCCGTCGATGTGCAGGGTGAGGTGTCGCACTGGATCCTCCTACGGACTGGTGAACCCTCGAGTCATCCTGAGCCCTCGAGTCATAAGCGAAGGAGGCATACCCCGACGCATGCCCGCTTCGCTTCGCTCAGCTTGACTCAGTTAAGACCCCAGAAGCCTAATATAGGGGCAGGGGGTATGTCAAATCGCCGTCCCATATCGGTTTCCGCCGTCGGCAGGGGCGGCAGCAGGCTGCAACGGAGGCGGGCAGGACGCCACGAGCGGGGTGATCACCCACGCCACACCGCCCGGCCCGGCGAGCTAAGCTGTTACGGCGCAGGTGCATGAGTCTGCGTGCCATGCGGCATACCTTCTGCCCCGACGGCTGGGCATGTCCGCCGACGCCACCGGATTTCCTGCGCCCGACTCCTCCCCCCGGGGCGAGCCGCTCGTGCCGCTGCTGCGTGCCGAGCAGGGCCTGGCGGATCCGGATGCGCTGGCCACCTGGCACGCTGCCCTCTCGAACGCCCTCTCGCAGGACATCCCGCACGACCTCCTGGGCTTGTGGCTCTACCCCTGGCACGGCGGCGTCGTGCTGCTCGGCCCCGAGGCGCTGGCGCAGGACGAGCTGGCGGTCCCTCTCCCCTCGCCTCAAGTCGAACCCGGCCAGGTCCAACTGCTCGAGGACATCGTGCGGGATGCGGG
>Ga0310810_10005828_pt1 | contig 13844 bp, 16 predicted proteins | sample NCmetagenome_FD_207641 | JGI IMG/M metagenome (GOLD analysis project Ga0310810, IMG submission 207641) | Soil microbial communities from experimental microcosm in Duke University, North Carolina, United States - NC | ecosystem: Engineered > Artificial ecosystem > Soil microcosm > Unclassified ... | reverse complement strand
CGGAGGCCAGCAGACCAGCCACGAATGCCAGCCAGACGACAGAATGCCAGAACGGTTGAAAGTTTCGTCCACCAATGATCTCTTGAGTTTTCATAATTGTTTCCCTCTGTAATTGCGGCGATCCAATTTGTTGCCGATACCGCCACGTCGCCTGCCTGTATCAGCAAATACACTGCTCCACCGGCTTTTTCCAGTGAATTCCTATTCTCGCTTTTTCACTTCAACCCACCGCCAGCGCGTGGGCCAACTGCCGGGCACGATGGCCGAAATACGGTGACGTCTTCAGCATTCGTTTGAAATTGGAACGACGCTCATGGGTTTCCTCGGCGGAATATAGCTGTTTTGCGAGACCGAGAAAGCCTGCCTGCAATTCCTCCACGCTCATGTTCTTCGGCTTGAAGTTGATGTCGAACAGCGTGCAAAGTTCCCACGCCCGGTCGCGGAGGATACGGCCTTCGTTCTTGAGCCGGGCGTAGAGCGGCGTGCCGGGAAACGCCGTCATAAACGTGATTTGAACCTCGTAAAGATGCGATTCGCGCACGAACTTCAGCACGTCGTCAAACACGTCGCGCGTGTCGCCGTCGAGGCCGAGGATGAAACAGCCGTTCACCGTGACGCCGTAAGATTGAATCCGGGCGATGGCTTCGCGGTAATAATCCTGCTGGCGCAGCTTCCAATTATTCTTTAGCTCCACGCCGTAAAGGCTCGTCCGGCGCGGGCTTTCGAGGCCGATGAGGATTTGCTGGCAACCAGAATCGCGAATGAGCGAAAGCAATTCTTCATCCTCTGCCACGCGCACATCGGCTTCGGTAAACCACCGAATGTTTTCCTTGGCCAGCTCGCGCAGGAGCTTTTTGTAATGCTCACGGTGGACGAAGCTGTTGTCGTCGGCGAATTCAATGAACGGCTTGGCCCAGATCTTTTTGATCTCGCGGATTTCAGCGATGACTTTTTCCACCGGCTTCACCTTGTAGCGCGGCGTGAGCAGGATGGAACTGGCGCAGAACTCGCATTTGTGCGGACAACCGCGGCTGGTCTGGACGGTGAGGCGATTGTATTTCTCCGGATCGAGCAGATCGAAGCGCGGCATCGGGGCATCAGCCAGATCGAACTCGCGATTGGTGACATAAAACGGCTTCAAGTCGCCGCGCTCGAAATCAGCGAGCAGTTCCGGCCAGAGCAGTTCACCTTCGCCAATGACAACGCTGGTGCAATGTTCCTTCGCCTGTTCACGGAGCGACGTGGCGGTGATGCCGCCCATGACCACGGGAATTCCCCTGGCACGATAATGATCCGCCACGTCGCAAGCCTCGTAAAATTGCGCGGTGAATGTGCTAATTGCGACGAGGTCGAAATCCGCCGGCAATTCCGGCAATTTTTTCAGATCAGCGATTTCGTGATACGAGACGTGGAATTTTTCCGGCGTCAGCCCCGCCAGCGTGAGCAAGCCGAGGCTCGGCAGGGAGGCGATGATTTTATTGCGATCCACGAAGCCCGGCAACGTGAGCCCGAGTTGGGTGAGTTCTGCGTTGTGGGCGCGGACGCCGCTCATGGCGATAAATCCGATGCGTTTCATGGCAAGTTGGGGGTTGAAGGTTGGTCGTTGAGAGAAAGGGAATGCGTATTCGCCGGGCCGGTGGCTTTCGGTTCCTCCCCGAGCAGCACTAAAGTCAGCACCCCGCCGACAATCAGGCTGACAACCGGCACGGCGAAAATCAAATGGGCCTTTGGAAAATGCGCCATGACCACGCAGCATAACGGCATGGTCAGAGCGCCGATGATAAACGCCCACGAGGCCATGACGGCGAGTTGTCCGGCGAGCGAAGAACTTTGCAGCGTCATCGCGAAAATGAAATTCACCACACCAAGGCCGAAGAACGAAATGTGGCCAAGCCGATACATTCGGCGTTTCAAACTGGCGTAGCCGCCCAGCCATTTCTCGCCGTGGAAGAACATTCCCAGCACCATGCCGGAGAGAAAACCAAGCAGAATCCAAATCCAGGCGAAGATCAGATTTATTTGAGCGATGGACGATTTCATAAAGAATAAAGGTTCAATAGATGATTTGAAACAGCTTGAAGACCAGCCAGCCCAACAGCGCGCCAGCCGGCAAATCCACGACGTAATGCTGCTTCGTGAACAGACAGCTCAAGGCAATCAACACCGGAAAAGCAATGACCAGCGGCCCAAAGGCGGGATAGAGATGGAGCGCTGTGAGCGTGGCCACCGAAGTGTGCATGCTGGGAAAGCTGTTGGAGCGTCCGTCAAAACTTTGCACGAAGGCGAGGAATTTTTCCGACCGGCCCCGGCCTATCACGCGCGCGCGCCATTCCGCGGGTGTCGCGACGGGAACCAGCAGAAAGAAGAGCATTTGAAACCCGAGGAGCAGCATGTAGCTCAACGCGACGTAGAGATATTGGCGCGGCGACGAAACAGTCCAGTTGATCGCGACGATAACGGGGTAATAGAGAAAGCTGTAAATCCAGACCCAGCGCGGGCGATACGGGATACAATCGTCAATCGGCAGCCGGAATTCCCGAGGTTCGGCCACGTGATTTCGCTGGCACCAGAAATAAAACTGGTAAACGCCGACGATGAGGAATGCGCTGATGACGAGTTGAACGACGCGATCAATCGGTTGCATATTCAGTGGTGGTTCAGGGTTGGCTCAAACGAACGTTTCATGTCACTGTTATAGCGCCGCTGCGGGCGGAGGTGTTAATTGATAAAACCAGCCGCATTATCGCTTGCATCAATGACGCAAAATGATGCCTTGGCGGCGACATGGAGCCGGTATCTGCGTTCGGCGTAAATTTTCCCGGCTTGCTTCCGGGCGACGACTTGTTAAGAGTGGCGGCGGGCAGAAGGAATCAGACCCATGAACGTTCATCACCTTGAATTGTTTTACTATGTTGCGAGGCACGGCGGGATCATGCCGGCGGTTCGCAACATCCCCTACGGCATCCAGCAACCGGCGGTCAGCGCGCAGGTGGCGCAACTGGAGGAATTCCTTGGCGTGACGTTATTTCAACGGCGGCCGTTTGCTCTGACACCGGCGGGCGAAAAGCTTTACGACTTCATAGCGCCGTTTTTTTCCAACCTCGACAAAATCGCAACGGAGTTCCAAGGCGGCCAGGCCAGGCATTTCCGCATCGGAGCCTCGACGATCGTATTGCGCGATCATCTGCCAAAGTTGTTGCAGGGCGTGCATAAAAGATTTCCCGGCGTGCGAGTTTCGTTGCGTGAGGGCTATGCGGCGCGGCTGGGCGAGCTGCTGGCGAAAGATGAAGTGGACATGGTCATTACGCTCGTGGATAACAAGCCGCCGAACGGCTTTCAGTCGCTGGTGCTGCTGGAATTGCCGCTGGTTTTGCTGGTGGAGAAATCGAGCCGCATCCAATCGGCGGAAGAATTGTGGAAACGTGACAAGATTGACGAGCCGCTGGTTTCGCTGCCGCCGCAGGAAATGTTGACGCGACTGTTTCAGACCAAACTTGCGGAGTTGGAAGTCGAATGGTTTCCCGCCATCGAGGCGAGTTCGGTCGATTTGATTGAAACCTATGTTTCCAACGGTCTTGGCGTCGGGCTATCGGTGGCGGTGCCGAAAAAGCCCCTGCCGAACAACGTGCGAGCGCTGCCGTTGAAGAATTTTCCGCCCGCCTTGATTGGTGCATTGTGGCGAGGCAAAAACACGCCACTGCTGGATGCATTTTTGGACATGGCCAGACAGCGGGCGAAAGAGATCGTGTGAAGTCGGCTTGATTTGAGACAGTTTTGTTTAAAAACAATCCGGAAAAAGAAGGTTTAAAAAAATAATGACGGCTCAAACCGGCTGGCGCAGCAACTGCTTTAACGGGTGCGGACAATTAATTAACGGCTTGCAATCAGAGACAACAAAATAATAAGAAAGACACATGGCTTTGTTACCGCCATTTTTAACCGGGCTCACCAGAAAGAAACGCGCCCAAGTCATTTCCGTGGATCTGGGCAGCCGGACGACGAAGGCCGTGCTGTTGGAACGCCGCGGCGACGGGTTCGCCCTGACGCGCTTCGCCGTGCTGGACGCGCCAATCTACGACAAAAAAATTTCTCCCGAACAACTGGCCGACCACCTCCACGCCGTGGCGGATGCGTTGGGCAACACGACCAAATTTATGTCCGTGGCCGTCGGCCTCAATGAAGCCATCGTGCGCCAGATCGAATTGCCGCAGATCCCGGTGGATGAGATGCGATTCGTTTTGAAGATGAATCACAAAAACTATCTGCAGCAGGATTTGCCAAACCACGTCTTCGATTGTTTCGTCACGCCCAAGCGGGTCCAGGCCGACAAGGCCGACGCTGCCCGCCCGGCCGGCACCGCGGCCAAAATCAGGGTCTTGGCGGCTGCCGCGAAGCAACAACTGGTGAAAGATTTGGTTCAAGCGGCTGGTTCCGCCGGGTTGGTGGCGGACTCGATGGTTCCGTCACTGGTTGGCCCAATCAACGCCTTTGAGTTAGCCATGCCTGAAGTTTACAAAAATGAAACGGTGGGCTTGGTTGATATTGGTTTCAAGAATACTTCCGTCTGCGTTTTGGATCGTGGCGAACTGGCCACCAACCGGGTGGTGAACATCGGCGGCGACCAACTGACCAACGGCTTGGCCGACGCGATGAACATCAGTTACGCCGAAGCCGAGGGAATCAAGGTGGGCATGGCCCCCGAAGTTGAGGCGGCGTTGCAGATGCAGGTGCTGCCATTAGGCCGCGAAATCCGGGCGTCCCTGGATTTTTTTGAACACCAGCATGACCGGCCGGTGACGCAGGTTTATGTGAGTGGTGCTTCCGCCCGTTCAGAAATGATCATGCAGATGCTGCATTCAGAATTGCTGGTGGAATGCAAGACTTGGAACCCGACTTCCTTTCTGCAAATGGCCTTAGCCGGACAGCAGGCGGTGGAGATTGAACATATTGGACCGCAATTGGCGGTGGCCATCGGCACTGCTCTGGCGACCTATTAAAACGTTATGCCCATTCGAATCAATTTATTGACCGAAGCCCTCGCGGAGGACGATTTGCGCCGCCGCGATCCCGTTAAACGGATCGCCTTTGCGGGAGCGTTCTTGGTGGCTCTCTCGTTGGTCTGGTATAGTTCAGAATGGCTGAATTATAAGATGGCCCAAAACTCCTTGAGCCAGATACAGGATCAAATCCAAACCCACACGAACGAATTCAGCCGGGTGCAGTCGGACATGAAAAAACTCACGGACAGCCAGAGACGGTTAAGCGCTTTGCAACAATTAAGCACCAACCGGTTTCTTCAGGGGAATCTTCTTAATTCGTTGCAAAAGATTTATGTGCCCAACGTCCAGTTAATCCGGATTCGACTCGACCAAAGCTACACGGTGAAAGCGGCGGCTCCTGCGAAAACCACGGGAGACGAGGTTGCCAAGGCGGTCCCCTCAACCTCCACCGAAAAGATCACCTTGTTCTTGGATGCCAAGGATTCGAGTTCCAACCCTGGCGATCAAGTGAATCGCTACAAAAACTCACTGGAAAATTTCGATTATTTTAAAACAAACCTGCAAACCAACGGCATCAGGTTGTCAAACCTGTCACCCGCTCAATCGTCCGCAACCAAACCTTTTGTGATGTTCACCTTGGAATGTCGTTTTACCGATAAAATCAGATGAAACGCTTATCTACAGAAAAACGTAACCGGTTAATCCTGGTCATTTTTGGCACGGTGGCCTTGATCAGCACCGTTTACTTTCTTTTGATCCGGCCACAGAATGATGAAAATCAAAAGCTCGCCGGCAAGATCATTTCCGAGCAGGATCGTTTGGAGAAAATCAAAAGCACCATTAAAGCTGCTGACACCGCTGCGGGTTCAGCCGTGGAAAGTTCCGCCCTTTTGGCCCGGTCCGAAGAAGATGTTGCAACGGGAGATTTATTTGCCTGGACGTATGATACCATCCGCCGCTTTAAAACCGGCTACCGCGTGGAGATCCCCAACATCGGACAGCCCATCCTGTCAGATGTGGATATAATCCCCAATTTCCCTTACAAGCAGATCAAGTTTTCGCTGATTGGCACCGGCTTTTATCATGACATAGGGAAATTTGTATCAGATTTTGAAAACAAGTTCCCCCACATGCGCGTGGTAAATCTGGTAATTGATCCCACCGGAGGAGGAGATTCAGCAACGGAGAAACTCGCGTTTCGAATGGATATTGTGGCTCTGGTCAAACCCAACGCTTAATCACCATGAAACAACTTAAAAAAAATCCACGGCTGCTTGGCTTGCTGGCGATTGTGATGGGGATGGCCACCGTGACCGCCGCTGATAAAACCGCGCCGGCGCCGGTTAAGATCAGTTCGATATTCGTCATGCCGGCCGGCACCAAGGACGGCCGTGATCCGTTTTTTCCGGAATCCACCCGCGCCTTTGAAGCCATGATGGCCGCCACGCAGACCAACCGCACCGCCGAGATCACCTCCCTTAAGGTTCCGGGCATTTCTGGAACGGCCGGAAATTTGCTGGCTATCATCAATAATCACACCTTCGCAATTGGCGATGAAGGAGACGTGATCACCCCAGCGGGCAAGATTCACTTAAAGTGCCTTCAAATTGCCCCCACCTACGTCGTCGTAGAGGTCAACGGCACCACTCATCGCATTAATCTCGGAGAACAATGAAATTAACCATCCATCAAACCGGTTGCCCAACGAAAGCCAATAAACATAACAACGGTCCAGGAAGAGCGGAAATCATCCAGACCAAACCAAACCAAGCTATGAAAAAAACCTGTTATACCCTGCTCGTCGCCCTGGCCAGCCTTGTGATGGCCGAGGCCCAAACCAATGATACCCCTCAACCAGCGCAACCGGTTGAAACGACCAGCGCCACTAATGGCGAAACTTCCACCGTCCCAGCGACAGTGGAGATGCCGGTCGTGGCAGCCCCTACCAATCCAGCGGCAACTGAAACGGCCGACACCGTCAGCACCGACATTCCAGCCGCCCCCGCCGCTCCTGCGGTCGCCGTAGGAATTCCACAAATCAAATTCTCGGATGTGCCCATTACCACCGCCATTGAGAATCTGGCACGGCTGGCCAACATCAATTACATGTTGGATCCAAAAATCGGTTACGGCCTCCCCGATGCGAACGGCCAGATTAAAGTGGAACCGACGCTTTCCATCCGCTGGGAAAACATCACGGCCGAAAACGCCCTGCTGGCTCTGCTGGATAACTACGGACTGCAATTGGTGGCCGATAAAAAGACCGGGATTAACAAGATCACGGTCAAAGACCCCACCGCCCCACCGCCCTTGTTCACCAAGGTAGTGCAATTGAAATATGCCAGCGTGTCTAATATGGTCGAGGCGGCTCAGTCCGTGCTCACCGACAAGCGCAGCAAGGTTCTCACTGACAGCCGCACCAGCCAATTGGTCGTTGTCGCCACCGATCCGGAACAGCAAGCGGTTGAAACTCTGATCAACCAACTCGACAAGCCCACGCGTCAGGTGCTCATTGAAACCCGCCTGGTTGAAATCACCACGAATCCAAAGACAAAAAAAGGGGTGGACTGGACTGGAACCCTACAGGCTCAAAATGTCAGTTTTGGCAACACTCTCGCGGGTGGCGTCAGATATACCACAACGGGTGGCTTTACTCCGGCCACCGGATTTTTGACCGCCGACGGCTTGAGCGTAGTGATGTCGTTCCTGAATTCGTCCTCCGAAGCCCAAATCATGTCCACCCCACGTATCGTCACGCTGGATAATGAGGCGGCCAACATCTCCGTCACCAAGGGCATTCCGATTTTCAGTGTTCAAGCTGGCACCCAAAATACGGCCGGCGGTTCATCTGTAAACTACAGTAACGTCGGCACAATTCTCCATGTCACCCCGCGGATTTCGGCCAACAACAACATCTGGCTCAGGGTTGTGCCGGAGGTTTCCAGCCAGATCGGCCAAGGCACGCAATCTGTCAGCGACGGAGCCGGCGGAAACACCACCCTGACGGCACCGATCTTCCAGTATCGCACCATGGATACGCATGTGTTGATTCCCAACTCCAACACTTTGGTTTTAGGCGGTTTGGTCGAGGACAGTCCGAAAGCCGATTACACCAAGGTCCCATTGCTCGGTGACATTCCCGGATTGGGAAAATTGTTTAGCAGCGAAACCAAGGAAGTGAGCAAGGTTAACCTGCTGATTTTCATCACGCCCACCATCGTGAAGGACACCGATTTCCAAACCTCGAACTCGGGTGAATTTCTCATGAGCAAGCCCCAATCCATGAAAGACCCACTGAATCCCAAAACAGCCTGGGACGGAGCTCAGCCTAATGGTCAGTGGAGCAATCCGATCCCGCCCACGGCCCAATAATTAGCGGTTAGCAATTCAAAACGGCGCGTCTCAACCACGCGCCGTTTTTCATTTTGCGACCGCCACCCGATATAGATAATCAAATGAATAAATTCCCGTGTTGTGGCCGTCACCCCACAACGGCTGAATCGCATAGCCTCCCACCCTGACAAAACCGGTCAACACAAAAGACTTGGCCGTTAGCGGCACATCCGGATTCTTGTAAAGGTTGCCCATGATGTCCACCTCGCCCTTGCACACCGCGCATGGACAAGCCCGGCGTAGTTTTTCCAATGGGATAAAAAATTCCTGACCATTATTCCATTTGATGGCCAGTTCCGCCCCGATGTGTTGAATATCCTGAGGAATCATCGGCTTTTTTTTAACAATCGTTCAAATGCCACCAGAGTTTCGGGGCTGACATGATGCTCGATTCCCTCCGCATCCATCTCCGCGATCCGTTCTGTAATGCCCAGCGACCGCAAAAATGCAACCACCGTCTGGTGGCGCTGCTTGCATTCATTCGCCAGTTTGCCACCCGCCTCTGTCAGGAAGATTGCCCGATAAGGCTTCGTGCTTACCAGCCCGGCACGTTGCAACCGCGCCAGAGTCCGGTTCACCGTCACATGAGTCACACCCAACCGACGCGCCAGATCCACCACCCTGGCTTCGCCCTGCGTGGCCGTCAGGTCCGCGATGGCTTCGACATAATCCTGCGCGGTCTCCACCGCCCGGTCACGGCGCAGCCGTCGCAGGTTTTCAGCCTGTTGCAACGAGGGCCGGACTGACGCCGGATCAGCAGCAGTATTCCTTTTACGAACGGGGCGCGACATGATTTCAGCCAGTGAACCCGACGACGCCGTCGGAGTCTAGGCCTTAATTTGTATCTTGTGCTACATTTTATGTTGACGATAAGAATGCCACCTTGTATCAAACGCTACATAATTTTGTCTGTGCTAAAATTATTTTTCATCAACAGTGAATTGAAGTATGCAGCGATGGGGTTAAGCACTTATTTGCAGGCATTTCAAATCCTGCACCAATCATCAAACCAATGAATCAGCCGCCTTCACCACCAAATGGCGGCTGGCGTAAGCCGGCTGGCGAAGCTTCCCTCCCCGAGTCTTACCGCACCATCCCCGTCCCGAAATCACTTGGCTTTTGGCGCAAGTTGCTCGCCTTCTCCGGTCCCGGTTATCTGGTTGCCGTCGGTTACATGGATCCCGGCAACTGGGCGACCGACCTCGCGGGCGGCTCAGCCTTCGGTTATACCCTGCTTTCCGTCATTCTGCTCTCAAACCTCATGGCGATCCTGTTGCAATCGCTATGTGCCCGGCTGGGCATCGTCACCGGACGTGACCTCGCACAAGCCTGCCGCGATCATTATCCCAAGCCCGTTGCCATCTCGCTCTGGTTTCTGTGCGAAATCGCCATTTGCGCGTGCGATCTGGCTGAAGTCATTGGCTCAGCGATCGCGTTGAATCTGCTCTTCAAAATCCCCCTCGTCTGGGGCGTCTGTATCACCGCGCTGGATGTCTTGGTGGTGATGTTTTTGCAGAACAAGGGCTTTCGATACCTCGAGGCGCTGGTCATCACGTTGATTCTGTTGATTGGCGGTTGTTTTTTATTGGAAATCATTTTCTCCCGGCCGGATTTTCGTGAAGTGCTCGGCGGCTTTGCTCCGAAATTGGAAATCGTCCAAAATCCCGCGATGCTCTTTGTCGCCATCGGCATCCTTGGCGCAACCGTGATGCCGCACAATCTTTACCTCCACTCGTCCATCGTTCAGACGCGCAAATACGAACAGAACGCCGCCGGCAAACGCGAGGCGATCAAGTTTGCCACGATTGACTCTACTGTGGCACTCATGTTCGCCCTCTTCATTAATGCCGCCATCCTGATCGTTTCCGCCGCCACGTTTCACACCCGCGGCCAGAACGAAGTTGCCGAAATCCAGGACGCCTACCAGCTGTTAAGCCCCACGCTCGGTGTCGGCATGGCCAGTGCGGTTTTTGCCATCGCCCTGCTCGCTTCGGGCCAGAATTCCACGCTCACCGGCACGCTCGCCGGCCAGATTGTCATGGAAGGTTTTCTCAACATCCGCCTGCGACCGTGGTTGCGACGGCTTATTACGCGGGTCATCGCCATCATTCCCGCTGTCATAGTGACCGCCCTGTATGGCGAAAGCGGCACGGCCAAGCTACTCGTCATCAGCCAAGTCATTCTGAGCCTTCAGCTATCTTTCGCGGTCATCCCACTCATACTGTTCACCGGGAACCGGAAGTTGATGGGCGAATTCGTAAATCCACTTTGGATAAAAGTTCTTGCCTGGCTCGTGGCGAGTGTCATTGTCATCCTGAATGTGAAATTCCTTTTGGATTTCTTTGGCCTTACCGGCGGGCAACCCTAAACCAGCCATGTATAAAAAAATCCTCATCGCCCTCGATAACAGTCCGGCGGATGAAGTTATTCTGCCACACGTCGCCGAACTAGCCGCGCGATTCGACTCAGAGTTGCTCCTGCTGCATGTCGCCGATGGTTTTGCCGCGCGTTGCTTTGACCAATTGAAGCTCGCCGAATCCGAAGAAATTAAGGAAGACCGCGCCTATCTGGCAAGAATCGCCGGCCAACTGCGCGCCAAAAAACTCGTGGTGAACACTCTCCTCGCTATGGGGAATCCGCCGGCCGAAATCCTGAAGACAGCCGCCGGAGAAAAATGCGATCTCATCGCCATGACCAGCCACGGCCATCGGTTTTTCGGCGATCTGTTTCACGGCAGCACCATCACCCAGGTCCGTCATCAGACCAACATTCCCCTGCTCGTCCTCCGCGCTCAGAAGAAATAACCGGCTTACTTTGTCACCGGACGGCTCACGTCCTTGAGCTGTTCGCGCACCATGTCGGCGCGCAGAAGATCGCGTTCCTCGGCGGAAAGCTTGTCGGAAAGCTGCTTCTGCAAATGAGCCGGCTGCGTCGTCAAAAACAATTCATCCACCAGCGCCCGCCGCGTGTTCGGGAACAACCCTAAATCTACTCCCAGCCGCAGCAGCGACAGCAGATTCATCGTTTCCTTGGATGAAATACTGTGCGCGTTCGCCAGAATACCGTAGGCACGGCCGATATGATTGAACACCACCTTCGGCTTTTTTTCCAGCAAGGTCTGCCGCGCGTTTTCCTCGTGCTCAATGATCTGCGACATCACTTTTTCCAATCGCTCAACGATGACCGTCTCCGCTTCGCCCAACGTCATCTGGTTGGAAACTTGAAACACATTTCCCAACGCCTCGGTGCCTTCGCCGTAAAGCCCGCGCACGGCCAAGCCGAGTTTGTTTACCGACTGGATGATCGGATTGATCTGCTCAGAAAGCACCAAGCCTGGCAAATGCAACATCGCACTGACACGGATGCCGGTGCCGAGATTCGTCGGGCATGCTGTCAAATAGCCAAGCTCGTTATCGAACGCAAAATCCAGCTTCTTCTCCAGCGCAGAGTCCAGCCGGTCAATCGCCATCCACGCCTCGCGGATCTGAAAACCAGGCCGCAACGCCTGCATCCGTAAATGATCCTCCTCGTTGATCATCACGCAGAACGATTCCTCGCGGTTCAACACAATGCCGCTGCCGACATTTTTCGCCGCATGTTCACGGCTGATAAGGTGTCGCTCGACGAGAATCTGCTTATCCAGCGCGGTCAGGTTGTCCATCGCCTCGGCAAACGAATCCGCCATCTGCGGCAACGAACTGACGGCGGGCTGGATCATCTCCAACACCTTCACGCGTTCCGGCTTCTTGGCCCAACCAGGAAATGAAGAACCACGCACATTGCGCGCCAGCCGCACGCGACTCGACATCACAATGCGATCATGCGGGCCGTGTTGCTGCGCGGCCTCAGCGGGAGAAATTAAAAACGAATGGAGATCTTTCATTTCGCAGCCTTGGCCGGAGCGGGATTGGAAAGCACCTTGATTTCGTCGCGCAAGGTGGCCGCCGTTTCAAAATCTTCCGTCTCGATCGCCTTGTTGAGCTTCTTCTGGAGCGTTTTCAGGCGGTCCACAGTCTCACGCGTTTTGCGCAACGCTTCCGGAGCCTTGCCGACATGGCGCGTGCCTTTGTGCATGGATTTGAGCAAACCGGCCAAACCTTCGGCAAACGTCGAGTAACATTCCGGGCAGCCCAGCCGGCCGGACTTCTTGAAATCCGCCTGCGAAAATCCGCAGCGCGGGCATTTCAATTCCGCGCCCGCCGCCGATTGATCCAATTCCTGCGATGCACCGAGGCCAAGCATCAAGTCCGCCATGGCAAAGCTCGTTGGGTCATTGATGCCCTTGGCCTTCGCGCATTCTTCGCACATGTCCAGCTTCTGCATCTTGTCACCCACGATCTGGGTCAGATGCACCGTCGCCGGTTTTTCTTTGCACACGCAGCACAGCATAAGGTTATATCGGTTCGCCGGAGACTTTCGTCAAGGCGTGGTATTCGTCAACTAAACGCCGCGTGAGCGGGCCGGGCTTGCCGGTGCCGATGACGCGGCCGTCAATCTTCACCACGGGCATGATCTCCGCGCCGGTGCCGGTCACGAAACATTCGTCCGCATTGAACAAATCATAACGCGTCAGGTTCGGCTCGGAAACTTTCACGCCGGATTGTTCGGCAAGTTCAATCACCGTCTGGCGTGTGATGCCGTAAAGCGCGCCTGCCGAGAGCGGCGGCGTGAGCAGCGCGCCCTTTTTCACGATGAACAAATTGTCCGCGGTCCCTTCGGCCACATAGCCTTCAGAGTTCAACAGCACGGCTTCTTCGACGCCGGCGTTGTTCGCCTCGATCTTGGCGAGGATGTTGTTCAAATAATTCAGCGACTTGATGGCCGGGTTCACAGCGCTATGCAAATTGCGCACGGTCGGCACGGTCACGATTTCCATGCCGCGCGCGTAAAGCTCGGCCGGATACACCTGGATTTTGCCGGCGATGATGATGACGGACGGCTTTTTGCAACTGCGCGGATTCAAGCCAAGCGTGCCGATGCCGCGCGTGACAATCAGGCGGATGTAGGCGTCCTTGAGCTTGTTCGCGCGGATGGTTTCGACCGTGGCCTTGCACAATTGCGCGTGCGTCATTGGCAGCTCCAACAGAATCGCCTTGGCGGAATAAAACAGGCGCTCGATGTGTTCGTTGAGCTTGAAAACGCGGCCGTTGTAGGCGCGGATGCCTTCAAACACGCCGTCGCCGTAAAGCAAACCGTGGTCGAAGACGGAGATTTTCGCGTCGCGTTCGCCATAGAACTTTCCATCAATGAAAATTTTCATGCAAAGAGGAACAAGCTACGTTAAAAAAATCATCGAGGCAAACGTGAATTTCCGCGTGACAAGAAGAGTTCGGCTGCTATATTTCACGCCCTTTGCGACCCTATGGTCTAGCGGTTAGGACACCTCCCTTTCACGGAGGTAGCCCGGGTTCGATTCCCGGTAGGGTCGCCATTAATTCCCCAATGATTCCG
>Ga0310810_10005827_pt1 | contig 13849 bp, 12 predicted proteins | sample NCmetagenome_FD_207641 | JGI IMG/M metagenome (GOLD analysis project Ga0310810, IMG submission 207641) | Soil microbial communities from experimental microcosm in Duke University, North Carolina, United States - NC | ecosystem: Engineered > Artificial ecosystem > Soil microcosm > Unclassified ... | reverse complement strand
GAAGCCGGGCCAGGCACGTGCTGTCCGACGGCAGGTATGCGGGAGGGTGCCGACTGGGCGAGGGCGGCAACGGCGCCCAATGGCTGATTGCCGAGACGAACGGGCGCAGTCGTGGTCATGTGTGAAATATCATTGAGCGTCAGACGCGCCGGCCTGTCCCCGGGCGGTCGGAGGACCGGTTGCGTGAGCGGGGGAAGCACGTGAGGGTGCATGGCCGGCGGCTTCATGACGATGACTTGTTGGGCGACGTCCAGATGGGGATTTGCCGGATACAGACTTTGAGCCGCGTTCAGCAGTCCCAGCGGAGGCAATCCGCCCCAGGACGCGGGGTACCCATACGGGCCTGCGATCACCCAGTCGGTCCAAGCTTGGGAAACCATGGCGTTCGATTGAACGCGATCCAGGATGTTTTGGCGTTGTAGGTCGGCTTGTTGCGCCTGCTCGGCCGTGGATGCCGTCGCCAATAATTGATTCACCGTGTCGAGTTCCTGATGCAGCCCATCGATTTCTCCTCTCAATGCGGCCAACTGTTGTCTGGCGCTTTCGTTTTCGCGAAGGGCAAGGATCGCTTGCGCAACCTCCTCAGTGTCAATTTGCGACGTGAGATGAACGGTGACGACCACGGTGTCGCCCTCTAGACGCATCGTGGTTTGTTGATCGAGCACGTACACCAGTCCAGCAGTGTACGCTCGGATTTCGTCTTTCGTGATGTCGGTCCCGTCGGCGATCGTCACGCTTTCGAGATAGGTTGCCACTTGCTCGAGGGCATTGCGCTTGGCGGCTTCTGTCGCCAGACGCATCGCGTCTAGTCGAGTGTCGCGGTCGCCCATCTGGTATTCACCCTGCGACGAAACCACGCGCAATTCCGCAAAGGCTGCACCCGCAAGACTCCACAGCATGACAAAGGAGAGAGAGAACGAAAGCGAGGAACGCACTCGGCCGGTGGTCGGCGGCCTCGATACCTCAGGTGATCCGCAAGGCCGGTCGGGCATGATCGTCATCCTTCACGGAGACTTACGCATTCCCAGATCCCTGGCGAAAGCTGATCATAGGCCGAGCGTCAGCATAGCACCCCGGAAATGCTTTTCGCCAGCGCCTTTCGAGCGGTTCCGTGCGGCTTGCCTTGTAGAAAATTCACATGCTAATGTAACCATTCCCTTTTTAAGTTCATCTGGAGAAGCAGTCAATGAGAGCACCATTGAGAGCGCCATGTCTACGAACCTCTGCCCTTGCGACCGGCCTATTTCTCGCGATCGCGGTCAGTGCATCGGCGACCATGCGTCCTACGGCGATGGACAACAGAAGCCCGGCAAGCCCGCCGACGGAACACGTCATTCTCTTTGTGCTCGAAGGGTTCAGCCAAGACTCATTGAAAGGCGCCGCCATGCCGACGTTGACCAAACTCATCAAGGAAGGCGCCGTGACGTGGTCGGCCACCGGAGTCAAACCCCCGCTTCGATTGCCGACAATGGCATCGATCATTACCGGCATGCCGGTTGAAAAACACGGGATCAACTGGAACAGTTTTGAGTTCAGCCGCGGCTATCCGCGGGCGCCCAGCGTCTTTGACTATCTGGATTTGAGCGGTGGGAGGGACAGCGCAATTTTTTTCATGGATGAGTCACTCTATCAGCTGGCGAGACCTGAACCGTACACGGATTACCAAATGTGCGGGCCGTTGAAGCCCGAATGCAGCCCGGACCGGATCGTGTCGTACATTCAACAGTATTTCAAGAAGGCGACGAGCGGACATGGCTACGGCCATGCGATTCTCGCGTTGCCGCATTTTCTCGTCGTGCACCTTCCCGAGGCGGGCCGAGTGGGGGTGGCGAAGGGATGGGGATCCAAGGACTATCGAGAGGCGTTGCGGACGGTAGATAAAGCGATTACTTCCGTATTGGACATTTACAAGAATCAGGACCTGATGAAGCGGACGACTGTATTCATAACGTCGTTGAGTGCGGAGGGCGTCGACGCGGGGCAGCAACAGGCGACGAATGCTGCGCCTGTCGTTCCGTGGATCGCGTCGGGCGTCGGGATTAAGCCGGGCCACGCGATTCATCAATCGGTCTCAATCATCGATACCGGTGCGACCGTCTTGCGGACCTTAGGATTGCAGACGCACACGGAGTGGGAAAGCCGGCCGGTGGAAGAGATCTTCCAACATGCCTTCGTCGCGGCGGCGCCGAACTCGAATGTTCCCTGAAAGATGATGAGCCAAACACGAGACCTGCCTCGAGCGTCACGATGGGTCATAGCGGGGTTGGCCGTTATGGCGGGCCTCGCGACCGCGCTCTCCGCGGGTGAGGCCGCACCGCCGCCGAGCTACACAAAGGAACACGCCATTCTGATCGACCCGACCGTTCTCGACCCTCCGTCGTGGTGGTATGTACCCGGGGTGACTCCTTCGATCTACAATTCGGATCCAGAATCGCTGGATGCGTTCAAGACGACCGACAAGCGGACGCTGGCCTTGAAGCCAGGCAAGTATAAATTCATCAGTTTTACGTTTGATTTCCCGTTCTCCGTCAATCTCGACGGCAAGCTGGAGTTTGCTCCTTCGCTCGATCAATGTGTGGAGGGACGGGGGACGCAAACGTTGATCGTACGGTGTAAACGGACGTATCCATACGGCGGGCAGCCGGACTATACCTATCAATAGCGAGGATATCGACGATGACGCAGGCTTTAGAGGATTTACTGGAAGCGCTCGAGGACGTCGATGACGCCACGAGGGAAGAAGCGGCCAAAGCCCTCGCGGCGGTCGCAGATCCCCGGAGTCTGGACGCACTGATCAGCGCCTGTGGCGACGAATACTGGTCTGTGCGCGCCTATGCGGGATCCGCCTTGGCCAAGATCGGCGGCGACCGCGCGGCCGAGGCTCTTGTGGGCCTCTTCAATGATCCGATCATGGAAGTGCGCAATCAGGCCGTCGAAGCCGCTGCGAGTTTCGGCACCTCTATCCTGGACCGAATGATCGGGGCACTGAAAGACGAGCGGTGGCGCGTACGGGAACACGCCGCCAAAACCTGCGGTGACATTAGAGACCGCAAGGCAGTCGACGCATTGATCCTCGCATGTCGGGATCGGGACGGAGCGGTAAAAAGCGCGGCAGCGGAAGCGCTCGGCAAGATCGGTGATCCGAAGGCGGTGCCAGTGATGATCAAGCTGTTCCGCGATACGTCAAAGATCGTGCGTGAGACCGCCGGTACGGCGCTCGTGTACATCGGCGAAGCCTCCGTCGACCCCTTGATTGAATGTTTCAAGGACAAGGATTTCGTCGTCCGCTGCCATGCGGCGCGGGCGCTCGGCGGGATGACGACGGACTATCAGATCGGCCGCACATGGGTACGCGATGCGAAAGTGGTCGATGCACTCATTGCCGCGCTGAAAGATCCCGACCGTGCGGTTCGGGAAGACGCGACGATCGCACTAGGCATGATCGGCGATCCACGGGCCATCGATGCGTTGATCGAAGCGATGAAGGATGGAGCCGTGAAGCGTCATGCCATCGCATCGCTGGGGATGATCGGCGATCCACGGGCATTGGGACCCGTCCTCAACGCGCTCAAGGGCAAAGGCATCCGGCAGGAAGGCACTCCCACGCCCGGCTGCATCGTGAGCGAGGACGCGTTCATCAAGGAAGCGGCGGCGACGGCGTTGGGTCAGTTTCGGGATCCGCGGGTTATCCCCGACCTCATCATGCTCCTCAAAGACGGGGTGTTGCGCGAGAAGGCGAGCGCAGCGCTCGCGGCGATCGGAGACACGGCGATCGAACCGCTCATCGCCTTTCTCTACGATCCCAAGGCATCGGAGGTGTCCGCGGAGGGCGAACGCGTGCTCAGCTATGCGTCGGTTCGTCTGAGCGCGAAGGACGCGCTCAGACAACTCGTGTTGGAGACACTCGAAAAATTGGGATGGACCTTGCCTCAGGACGACCTGGCGGTGGATTCCAGCTCCGTCGACAACGCACGCGTCGACAAGCCTCTGGGCGAAGCCGGACGGTTCGGCCCATCCGGCGATCTCGCGAAATAGCGTTATTTGCGCACGGCGATTCCGTGCGTATCTGCGGTCTCTTTCCCGTCCTTCATGTTCGTGATCGACGCCTGTCCCTTGTAGTGTCCGATCTTGCCTCCTGCATCGACGTGGATGACGCCGACGCCCGGGACCGTACCCTTGGCGTTGTTGACGCCTTTATCATTGCCGGTTAACGGCGCCGCTCCCCGCAAACCGACGAAGACGTACTGTCCGTCCGGCGCGACGTCCATGAGATCCGGTGCCGGATCATTGTTCTGCTCCGTCACGAGGTCGACGGCGCCCACGCTCAGATTGCTCAACGTGTCGATGATCTCGATGTTGTTTCCGGCGCGATCCACGCTCCAGAGATATCGTCCGACCGCCCCCATCCCGTGGGAATCAGCGAACCGGCTGTCACGTTGCGACAACAACTTGGCCGAGACCGACTTCGGCAGGTTGCTGAGATCGAGCGCGTAGATGTCGTACGACAAGGGCGCAATCGGCCACCCACCTCCGGAATTGATGTACATAGTGCCGCCGGCCTCGACACCTCCGCATCCGGCAGGGTGGATTTGATTATTGTCGAGCGTCGCGACGACTTTCATCGGCGTGGCGGTCACATCCGCCACGAGGAGTCCTCCGCCACGAACGGTGATTAGCCCATACGTGCTCGTGGATTCCGTAATCGGACAAATGGGGGCGGTGTCGGGGCGTTCGCCGTTTTCCATTGCACCAAGGTTCAGCACGTCCTTTTCCGGGTCGAAGCTAAATTTATGTCCGCCGTAATCTGTCCAGATCCGAATCAGTTTCTTTTCGGCGGTATTGGCCGCGAGGGCCATTTTTTCGTTCGGGGCGGGCCAAGCCGCGTGCACGTTCTTACCCATGAGGAGACAGGCGTCGGCTTTTTTGGTCGAGGCATCGAGGAACAGGACATGACCGCTGAGGAACGAAATCAGCGCATGATCCTGCTTCGCATTGAAAAACAGCATGTGCGGCCGACGAACCGGTTTCTTCGTCGCCTCCTCGCAAAACTTGCCGAGGTCTCCTGCAAAATCGATCGACTGGGCCGGTTTTGCCGATGACGGACTGGCGGCGAGTTGAGCGCCGTCATAAATGTGGAGGTACCCGCCGCTTTCTTTTCCGGTATCGGATTGATCGGTCAGCCAGACTTCGTAGGCGTTGCTCAGGCGGCTGTTGGCTGCGAGCAAGAGAATGCAGATTACGACAACTTTTTTTAACCACCGTACGTTCATGTCTGGGGATTTCATGGCGACCTCCTCCTAACGGACCGGGCGACACAGCAGGGGGAGAGCATCCTAGCCACCGGGCGCAGTCGAGTCAATCACGGAAGTCGCAAGAAACGGACTGCCTGGGAATGTCAACGATGACGCCCACGGACGGTCGTTCCGTTGACCCTGCGAAAATGCCTGTGTTACGCTCACCAATTCCGAGGAAGTGTTCCCATGGCGGATTCGGTCGCCGAGCAAATCGCTGCGCTCAAAGATGAGGATTGGGCTATCCGTGAGGAGGCGGCGACGGCGCTTGGCAGGTTCGGGGACGCTCGGGCCGTGGGACCATTGGTCTGTCTCTTGCGCGATGCGGATCGGGCGGTCCGGCAAGCGGCGATCGAGGCGCTTACGGCAATCGGCGATGCTTCGGTTCCTGTCCTTGGCCTGTGTCTTTCGGATCCTCAGTCCAGCGTCCAGGAAGCAGCGTCTTCGGTCCTGTCGTTGATCGCCGACGAGCGGGTCCTCGATCCGTTGATCGCGGCGGTGAAGAATACGAACTGGATCGTCCGCATGCATGCGGCGAAGGCGCTCGGGCGAATCAAAGACGTGCACGCCATCGAACCATTGATTCCGCTGCTGCAAGACAAGGTCAAAGCCGTACGGGAAGAAACCGCCACGGCGCTTGCGGACATCGGCGACGCCGCGCTGCCTTCATTGTTAGAGGCGTTGAAGCATCCTGAATGGCTGGTCCGGCTTCATGCGGTGGAAGCGCTTGGGAAAAGCCGCTCGGCGGAGGCTGTGGAACCGCTCTTGTGGGCGCTCTTTAACGACCATGATCAGGCGGTTCGGGAAGATGTCGTTCGCGCCCTCGGCCAACTCGGCGACGGCCGGGCGCTGGAGTTCCTCGTGACGGCCATGAAAGAACCCGGTTTACGGACGCTTGCCGTTGAGGCGTTGGGCAAGATCGGCGATCGGCGCGCGGTGCCGGTGTTCATCGCAATCCTGGAGGGCACTGATCGTCCACTGCGTTCACAGACCGTGGCCGGGTGCGGCGACAGCTGGGACGAAGAAATGAACACGAGAGGCGCGGCGGTACGCGCCTTGGCGCATCTCGCCGACGATACCGCCATTCCTTCTCTCCTCAAGGCGCTGGAACCGACGGTGACCCGTGCCGATGCCGCCAATGCGCTCGTGCAATACGGAAACAAGGTCATCGCCCCGTTATTGACGATTATGACGAAGACGTCCGACGAAAATTTGCGCTTCCATGTGAAGGATGCGCTCGCCAGGGTCGGCTGGCGGGCCGGACGAGTGTAAGCCTTCGACGAGACGGGCATATGCCGAAAGAAAGTATCGAGACGCTTGTCGGTGAACTGGTTCACGAAGAGGACTGGCGACGCATGCGCGCGACGGCGGCCTGTTTGGCCGGAGGGCCGAGGGCCGTGCAGGTGCTCGTGGAGGTACTCGTCTCCGGGGGGCAGGAATTAAAATGCGAAGCCGCCGCCATGTTGGCGCGCATCAAGGACCCTCAGGCAGGAGTGGCGCTGGTCGGATTACTCCAGGATGAAGAGGAAGCAGTCCGAAAAGCTGGAGCAGCCGCCTTGGAACAGATGGCCGGAGTCCTCAATGTCGATACGGCCTCGGCGCTCGTGAATTTGCTGACGCGCACCCAACAATCGCACAGCCGCGAGTTGGTCACGCACTTAATCGGGGTCACACCGACCGCCGTTGCTCCGCTTTGTCAGATGATGAAACACCCGGACCCGGAAGCGCAGGTGGCCGCGGCCACGATGCTGGATCACCTGCTGGATCCCCGATCGGTGGACGCCTTTATCGACGCCATGGCGCAGCCTGCGGTTCGGGAGATCGCCGCCGGCACGCTGAAGAAGCTGGGTGCGATTCGCGAGCGCATCGACGACTCATTCAACGAGTTGCGCGACGTGGAGGGCGCCAGTGAACGGGAAGAGGCTCGAATGGCCACCGTGATCGCTCTGCTCAGGATCGGCCGTCCCAGCGTCGAGATTTTGATCGAGTATCTTGAGGATGACGATTGGCTTGTCCGTGAAGCGGCAGCCGATCTGCTAGGAAAAATCGGAGATGTGCGGGCCGTCGAACCGCTCATGAAGCGGTTGGCCTCGGATCAGGACACGGGCGTGAAAGAACTCGCGATCAAGGCCCTCGGCCTGATCGGCGACGCCCGTCCCACACAGCTGTACCTCGAGGCCATTCCCATCCGCCCACTGCGTGTGTACGCAATGGAAGCGTTGGCCAAGATCAAGGACGTTGAAGTCCTGCGTCCGCACAAGGAACTGTTTGATCGGCTACGAACGGATCGCGATGGTCTGGTGGCTTACAACGCGGGATTGATCGCGGACAAGCTCGAGGCCATGGACAGCGTTCATGCGATGAGCCAGGAAGGACATGGCGATGAGTGACGAGGGACAGTCGGAACGGATTGGGCAGCTCATCGGCGCGCTGCGCGACGACAACGAAGCGTTGCGTGATCATGCGATTGCCAGCCTCAGCCAATTGGGCGAGGAAGCCATTGAGCCTCTGATCGGATTAATGGCCGATGAAGACGTGCTGATCCGTGAAGCCGCGACGATCGCCGTCATCCGCATGGGGCCGTCGGTCGTGGACCGTCTGATCGAGGCAATGGAGGATGACGAATGGGCGATTCGGGAACAAGCCGCCTCAGGTCTCGGTAAACTCAAAGATCCCCGCGGAGTGGGTGCGCTGGTAAGCGCCCTCAAAGACAAGGACGGAGCCGTGCGCACGGCGGCGGTCTGGGCGCTCGAACGCATCGGCGATCCCCGCGCCGTTCCCGGGTTGGTCGAGGCATTGACGGACGGGACGGTGCGTGAAGATGTCGCTCGGGTGCTCAAAAAAATCGGCGATGCCAGGGCAGTCGATGCGTTAATCGAGGGGTTGCTGGGGAATAATTGGATGGTGCGCCGGCATGCGGCCGAAGCGTTGGGGAAAATCGGCGATGCCCGGGGCATTGAACCATTGATCGAATCTCTGAGGGACGAAGACTGGCTGGTTCGACGCAATGCGGCCGAGAGCTTGGCGCGACTCGGCGCAAAGCAGGCGATTGATCCTCTGCTGCCCTTGTTGGAAGATGAAAACACGATGGTGCAGGAAACGGTGGAAGGCGTGCTCGCGAGTTTGGGCTGGAAGCAAGCGGGACAGTAACAACATTCGTTAAGGTAAAGGATAGATCACTATGGCTGACGAAGCACCGGTGAAATTGATTCAAATCGGACCCAAAGGCGGGGCGAAGAAAGACGGCTTCAACCTCGTCACAGAACGAGTGGTCGCGGTCAACCCCGAAGCGAAACAAGTCGAAGTCGAACTCCTGGCCTACGATGGAAAAACCGTCGTGCTCGACGTGGACGACGCGGCGCTCGAGGAGTTGAAGCAGCTCAAACCGGGCGACGGAGCGACCATCCGTGTACTGGAGGAAGGCGGCAAGCGTATCGCGAAGAGCTTCAGAATTCGCGCTAAAGATCCCGATGCCGCCAAGGCGGATGCGATGCTTCTGGATCTCAAGGACAGCCATTGGCTGAATCGGAAATATGCGGCGGAAGTGCTTGGAGAACTCCGCGAGCCGAGGGCAGTGCGTCCGCTGGTCGATGCGCTCGCCGACGAAGTCGGCGACGTCAGGCAACGTGCATACGATTCGTTGATCAAGATCGGGGGTGCGGCCGTTCCCACACTGGTGCCACTGCTCATCTCCGAAGAGGACGACCTCAGGCAGTCGGCGACGGAAATCATCAGAAAGATCGGGAAGCCGGCCGTTGAGCCGTTGGCCACTGCGCTTGCCGAGGCGGATGACCGATTGAAATCGCGCGTCCTCAAAGTGCTGGATCGGATGGGATACAAGCCGAAAGTGAAGGAGTCGGCGAAGGAGGAAGCGCCTCGGCTCACTCAATCGCCAGGCTGATCCGGTTCTTTTGACGGACGTCCAACCGAGACATGGCGAAATCCAAAGGACGACACCCGGCTCGATTCATACACGTTGCGCAGGTCGAGGAGGACCGGCCTCCGCATCAACGACTTGAGTTTGGAAAAATCCAGATTTCTAAATTCGTTCCACTCCGTCATCAAAACCAATGCATCCGCCTCCCGTGCCGTTTCGTAGGCATTGGCGCAGGGCGCGAGTCGGGGTAAGAGCCTCGTCGCTTCCTCGAGCGCCGCTGGGTCATAGGCCCGAACCGCTGCACCTTGCTCCATCAACGCTTGAGCGATGGCCAGCGCCGGCGCTTCGCGCAGGTCGTTCGTGTTGGGTTTAAAGGACAGACCGAGAAGGCCAACCGTCATACCCTGCAATCTACCGAGCGCGTCCTTGATTTTGACCACCATACGGTCGCGCTGCTGAGCGTTCACGGCAGCGGCGGCGCCGGCGATTTGCATCGGGTAGCCTGCACGCTCGCCCATTTGCACGAGCGCCGTAAGGTCTTTGGGAAAGCAGGAACCCCCGAATCCCGGCCCCGCGTGCAGAAATTTAGATCCGATCCGCTGATCGAGGCCCATGCCTTTTGCCACCATCTGAACGTCCGCTCCCACCCGTTCACAGAGCCCGGCAATTTCATTGATAAAGGAAATTTTTGTCGCAAGAAAGGCGTTCGACGCGTACTTGATCATTTCCGCTGTCGCAACGTCCGTGACGACAAAGGGTGTTTCGATCAAGTACAGCGGCCGATAAAGATCTTTCATGACCCCAATGGCGCGCTCGCTGTCGGAGCCGATCACGACCCGGTTGGGCCGCATGAAATCTTCAATGGCGGAGCCTTCGCGCAAAAACTCCGGATTCGACAACACATCGAATGCAATCTTCTTGCTCTGATGGGCGGCGATGACCTTTTGGAGCAGCGCTCCGGTGCCCACGGGAACGGTGGATTTCGTGACGATGACCTTGTAAGAAGCCATTTTTCCCGCAATCCCTCGACCGACTTCTTCGACGAACGAGAGATCTGCCGAGCCGTCATGGCGCGGAGGGGTCCCGACGGCGATGAAAATCACTTCTCCATGATCCACAGCCCTGGTGAGCTCTGCCGTGAAGCTTAGCCGCCCATGTGCGATTCCCTTGGCCACCAGTTCTGTAATTCCCGGCTCGTAAAAGGGGACATCGCCCTTCTCCAAACGGGCGATTCGCTTTTCATCGTTGTCCATGCAGACAACGTTGACGCCGAATTCGGCGAAGCACGCGCCGGTGACCAGTCCCACGTAACCCGTTCCGATGACACTAATCTGCATGAATCAGACCTCCTGAAATTGACTTATCGCAGTATACCCGCGACCTGAGGCGCGGGCAATGAGGACCGTGGAAGGATCACTCGCGGTTCGTCGCGTTGACAGGTCCGCAATCCCGCGGGTACTATGAGCGCCCTTCTGAGCGTCTACTTCGTCCATGGTGACAGTCGTTCTTGCTGCATGACGCCTCCCTTGTCGATGCACCATCCTCCGTGGTTCTTGTTTCTGACCGCCTTCATCACTGGCGCCGTCGTGATGGCGCTGGAGATTCTGGGGAGCCGACTGTTGGCTCCCGTGTTCGGCAATTCCTTGTTTGTCTGGGGGGCGCTCATTGGAGTGATCTTGGCGGCGATGAGCAGCGGCTATGCGTTCGGCGGTTGGATCTCCGATCGCCGTCCCGGCGGACAGGTGCTGGCTGGCTTGTTGCTCGGATCCGGCGCCTGGACGTTTCTCATCGCGTGGATCGGGCAGGCGGTGCTGTTCAAGGTTGCCGGCGCCGTTGAAGATCCGCGATGGGGCCCTTGCCTCGCGGCGGCTATTTTGCTGGCACCACCTGCGTTTGGGCTGAGCGGCGTTCTCCCCGCGATGTTGCGGCTGGCCGTGTCGGACTTGCAGTACCTTGGCCGGCATACCGGCCGGATGATTGCACTGTCAACCGTCGGCAGCCTCGCCGGCACGTGGGGAACGGCATTTTTCGTTCTCTCATGGATCGGGAGTCACGCAATGGTCGCATGGCTCGGCGCCGTCCAGGCGGCGTTGGGATTGTGGTGGCTGCTCAAAGGCACGGGTGCCAAACCGTTGACCCTGGTGGCGTGCGCACTCTTGATCGGCGCCGTCGGGACGGGGGCTTGGTTTCCGATACAGATGCTGAAGCCTCCCGTGTACCAAGAAGACAGTCCATATCAACAGGTCAGAATTCGTGACGACGATCTCTTCCGCTATCTTGTGTTGGATCGCACTTTTCACGCCGTCATGTGGAAAGCGGAGCCGGATACGCTCTTTCTTCCCTACAGCCAGCTTATGGTGTCCTCTCTCGCGCTCGTCTCGAACCCGGAGCGCGCGTTGATTCTTGGCCACGGCGGCGGATCGTTTGCCAAGTGGCTCTCGCGTTATTGGCCAGGACTCGAACTGGACGTCGTCGAATTTGACCCCGTCGTCGTCAGAATGGCTGAAGAATATTTTTCCTATCACGCGCCTCCGCAGCACCACGTGTATGTTCGTGATGCGAGAGCCTTCTTGAACCATACAGAAGCGACGTACGATCTCATATGGGTAGACGCCTTTGCGCGACACCTCGTGCCTTTTCACCTGACGACTGAAGAATTTTTTTCCGAATTGCGGAGGCATCTCAGGCCGGATGGGGTTCTTGTCGTCAACCTGGCCTCGTCGGGTACCGGCGGTGACCTCCTCCGGGCACAGGCCGTGGTCGAGACCATGAAACGATCGTTTCCGGCGATCGAGACGTATGCAGTCAAGGGGCCATGGGCCTCCAGTTCAAAAGCGGAAAATTTGCTTTTCTTCGCCGGTAAGCCGATCGAACAGCACGGCACGTTGGATTTTGCAGGCAAGATCACAGCCTTGGTCGAACAGCAGCGCCTGCCGTCGGAAGCCATCGCTCTCCTCGCGACGCGTCGAACCGAATCCTGGCCGCAAGGAGCCGTGTTGACTGACGACTATGCGCCATACGATCTCCTCATGGGCGATGAAACGAGAGAAGAAGGTCGGCGGACGATGAAATAGCAAGCTGTTGAAAATATGACATCTTCCCTGTTGATAGTAGTGGCTCAGACGGTCGACCGTATCGCGAATGACCAATCTTGCTTCCTTTTTCACCGCTGTGCTATAAGGTGGCCTCCCAACGAATCATGGATACAAGCGCGTTCTACGCGGATCGGATTAGCGGTTCTCGGAAGGGTCAAGGCTACCTGATCGTGGCGGTAGTTATTTACCAACCTAATCACATCTCATCTTCTTCTTAAGGAGGTAGGTCATGGGCAAGACGATGTTAGGGGTCTTCTTCGGCCTCATGATGATAGTGGCAGGCGCGTCCGCAGCGCTGGCTCACCAAGCCGGCGGAGTTGAAGTCGGTGACTTGGAGACCGGATCGGTGGTCGGTCAGTCGTTCAAAGAATTGGACGTGGATATCGAACTCTATGCCATCGAGATTGGTGCTTTGAAGGCCTGGTATCCTCCGACGAGCGTGATTGACTTCAAAGTCCGGCCGGGACGTCCAGTGTTGATCAAGGTTACGAACAACAGTTCTGCCGAGCATGGGTTCCTTTTGACCGATACCACAACGCAGGCTGCGCCCACGGCTGTGAATGCAAAATTAGTCCTCAAGCCGGGAGAGACAAAATATATCGGTATTCCTACCAGCGACCTGTTCTATGCCACGATGGGAAACACCCTTGGCTATCGCTGTCACCTCCATCCGGCTCACGTCGGTGGCAAACTCGTCATGCTCAAGTAGTGTAAGCGGAAAAGAAACGGAAGGATCTTGCAGCGCCCCTGTCGCCTGAAGCGGCGGGGGCGCTGTCGTTTTTCTAGGCTTCTTCTGTGCGACAGTCGGCAGCGGGTTCGAGCGGAACGTTTTGACTGGCTTTGAGTTCGCCCGCCACGATCAACAACAGAAAGCGGCTCAGCGTGGGTTCCATATCACGTCGTTCCGTGACGACCGTCTCGAGGTCGACGATCATTTCATCCCCATCCCACTGAGTTTCGTTGATGACCCAATAGTGGCTGGCGGCGTCAGGGAATTGTCGTACGACGAATTTCTCGACGATAGTTCCGATGTCGCCAGTGCTTGCCAGAATCGGCGACGTGAATGTCCCCGCCCAGACGAGGACTCCGAATAGAATCCATCGGTAGCGCATCGCAACACCTCGCAGGTGAGAGGGAAGAGCGGCCCCCTGTAGATTAGTCCGGGATGGGAGCCGAGTGGTTGCAGGACCTATTGGCTCATTCTACTGCGTCACTGGTGAGAAAGCTACCAAAGGATGAATGCACGGCTACAGAAACACAGGAACCCTGCTTCTGAAGTGGAAGCAGGGTTCCTGATGCTCAGCCGCGACGGTCAAGCCCTCAGTTGCGAACACCGCTCCATACTTTGGCGGCATCGATGGCTTTGTCAGGGTTCAGTGTGCGTGCCTTTTCGAGCAGGACGTCCGTCGTCTCGGGATAGGCCGGGTCTGAAATGCAGCAGTTGTCCACGGGACATACAGCGGCGCATTGTGGTTCGTCAAAGTGGCCGACGCATTCAGTACAACGGTCATGGGTAATAACATAAATATTATCGCCCACTCCCTGACCGTCGCCGACATGGTTGCCCTTCGTTTCCGCATCGCTGC
>Ga0310810_10005825_pt1 | contig 13851 bp, 10 predicted proteins | sample NCmetagenome_FD_207641 | JGI IMG/M metagenome (GOLD analysis project Ga0310810, IMG submission 207641) | Soil microbial communities from experimental microcosm in Duke University, North Carolina, United States - NC | ecosystem: Engineered > Artificial ecosystem > Soil microcosm > Unclassified ... | reverse complement strand
CAGGCGCAGAAAGGGCAGGAGCGGGGAGGAACACTCTCGCCGATCGCCAGCAAAGCAGACATCCTGATGCCGATCAGTTCCTGAGGTGAAACCCCAACCAGGTCGGCAAGCGAGCGATTCACGCGCAGAACACTGTTGTCCTGATCGTGTACCACGATGTAATCGCTGATGGAATCGAAGATCTCGATCCAGTGCCGGTTGGCTTTGTCCATCCGGGCAAACAGACGCGCATTGTCAAGCGCGATGGAAGCGTGACGAGCAATAGCCTGAAGAAGCTGTTTGTCCTCCGAGAGCAGTTGTTGGCCCTTGCCCGCCAGCCCCAGCACACCGATGAGTTCGCCGGCTGAACCACTGAGGCGGAGAAGGGTTACTTCTGAGCCGCCAAGTCCGGCGCCTGCCAGTGCTTCCGGCAACGAGGCATTGGTTATCTCGTCAGTGCCGTGCGTGATTGATCGCTCCCAATGCTCGGCCAGACGACGTAAAACGTCGGGCGGGAGGGGCAGTCGTCCCTGCACCCCTTCGAGAGCGATCAATTCCAGTCCGATTTCTTGTTTCAGGGCGAGGCCCGCGAAAGCAGCCCCGGTCAGCGCGGCTACACGGCGAGTAAATTTTGCTGCCAGTTCCGGCATACGCATCTGCGTGTTGAGGTCTAGCGCCAATCCCATGAGGGCCTCAGCCCGCTCCCGATGCAATTCGGACCGGTGAAGGTTTCTGCTGACCTCAAGTGCTACCGCCACTTGGGCGGCCAGAGCTTTGGCCCGCCGCACATCTTCCTCGCAGATGCGGGCTCCCTCCGGACGATCCAGAACCCCGAACATTCCGAGGATCTCTGATCCCGTTCCGAGGAGCGGCACAGCCAGCACCTGCCGGATATCGAACTCCTGCAGCAGACCAAGGTTGGCGCCAGGAACCGTGCTTGCATCATCGGACCAGAACGCCTCGCCGCTGAGCAGGTTACGGCTGGCAGGCCCCTCCGGTAGAACATGCTCGACGCGCCGGGTTTGACCATTTTCTGCGCCCCACCGCACCCGAAACGCACCATCTTCCAGCAGCCCGATAAAGGCGCGGTTGAAACCCAGGAAGTCGGCGGCGCGCAACGCGAATTGCAGCAGAAATTCGTCGAACTCCCCGATGGAATTCAATTCCAGCAGGATGTCCAGAAGCTGATGAAGTTCGTGCGCCTGAGCCCGCGCCCGGTCATAAAGTTCACCATTGGCGATCGCCACGGCCGCGAAACCAGAGAGTGCGGACATGAGCGACTTCTCTTCAACGCTGAACACTCCCTCCGCACGGGGATAAACCAGCACCGCCCCTTCCGTGGACGAGGTCCGCAAAGGGGCCGCGACCAGCATTCCTGCCGGAGCGATCGATTCCAGGTTGTGGGCTGAGGGATCCACATAGAGCGCAACCGGCATTCCCGCCGCCACCGCCCGCGAGGCCAGATCAGAGGCAAAGGTCAGCATGCGGCGGTCGTGCCGGATCCGCACCATTTCAGCGAGATCCGGAGACTCGGCAGCCACCGCCCGCAATTCAAACGAGCCACGTTCGCGCAAGACGATACAAACCAAGGAGGTTCGCAACAAGATTCTTAAGCGGTCGGCTACAGCGTCCATTACCAGGTCGCGATTGGGCGCGCTGTGCAGGGTCTGGGCCACTTCCGCCAGGATTTCCGCGCGCCGGTGCTCTTCACGCGACACCTGCGTCAGCCGGGTGGCCTCCAGCAGGCTGCCCAGTTGTCCGGCCATGATGGTGGACTTCAGGGCCAGGTCGTCACTGAAATAATCCGGATTGGAAGCCTGCAGAAGGACCAGCGCGCCTGTGACTTCGCCGGCAACGATCAGGGGAGCCGCCAGGATAGCGGCAGCGTGAAACTCCCCCGCCATTTTGTAGTGTTGCGGATCGAGCCGGTTCACATAAAGCGTGCGGCGCTGATTGACCGCGTCGTTCGCCACTGCGTTCTGGCTGGGCAGAAGCACCGTGCCCAGAAAAACATCCGCCATGACTCCGTCCGCCTCTGCCCCCACAAGTTCGTCCGCAGCATTGCGCCGCCAGAAATAAACGCCATCAACCTGGAAGAAATGCCGCAGTTCGCGGCAGAAGTAACGGATCAGATCGCTTGCTGAGGTGCCTTGAGAGGCGGCAGTCGAAAACCGCAGCAATAACTCATGGAAGGCGTCATCCGATTGCGGACTGAAACCCTCGATTAGAGCCGAGTCTTCGGGCATATCAGGGTCAAACTCAGTAAGACCTCATTGCAAGTCATTTAATTGCTTGACATTAGCCTTCAATCTCAATTTGAGTCAAGCACAATAAGTGGGCGGGTGCCGACTTGGGAAAGGTTGTTTCCGGCTTCAACATCTATCTCAGAGTGAGACCATCTGTCGAAGCTGAGACATACTGCGCTCTGCCAGGCGACCATCGAATATAGCTAAGTTGTTTGTTGTCAATAGATTAATCAGACCCGCCCGAACAGTTCCACTGGCAATCACTTTGCAATTACGGTTCGGGGCTTCTCGCCTCGGTGTGTCCGGTTGTGACTCAGGCAGGAGGAACAGGATGACGATTAGTCGCAAACTTTACGGCAGTTTCGGGGCCGTGCTGCTGATGGTGGTAATTCTCTTCCTGGTCAATCTCTGGGCCGTTTACCGCGAACACAACGCTAAGGCCGCCGCTACGCAGGCTATTCAGCTGACCGAGGCCACTGACAAAATCCGCTTCCAGATGATGCAGAACCGGCTGAACCTGAGCAGCTATCTTCTCAGCGGCGATAGCCGCGAGGCGGAACACATGAATGAAGGCATCATCAGCCTGAGCGAGAAGATCCTGGCTGCAGAGAGGCTGGTCGCGTCAGACCAGCAAAAAGATGCTCTCGAGAAGATGCGGCAGATTGAACAGGCCTGGGCAAAAGAGTTTGCCGGCGCTATGGTCGAAAAGCGCCAGCAGGTGGACAACGGCAATTCAACAGTTGCAGAGTTGCAGGTTTTTTACCTGCAAAAAGACGCGGCATCATGGATAAAAACTGCTTCAGAAAACCTTGATCTGGCGGACCAGGAAAACCGAAAGCTGCTCGAAGAACGGCGCCAGTCTGACGCCACGGCCACTACAGCAACCATTGTAATTTCGCTGGTCAGCACCGTGCTTGCGATTGTATTCGGAGGCGTGATCGCTTTCGGATCGGCACGATCCATTACCGATCCGCTGAATAAATTGATGCATGTAGCCAATCAGATTGGCAACGCCGGCGAACTGGACCACAAGATCGATATCAAGGCTGATGACGAAATCGGGGAACTGGCGCGGACTTTCAGCAGCATGGTGGCGTACCTGCGTGAGATGGCAGGAGTGTCAGAAGCTATTGCGGGCGGTGACCTGGCAGTCGAGGTGAAGCCGCGTTCGAAAAACGACACGCTTGGTCATGCCTTCTCGCGCATGGTGGAAGGTCTTCGCCATCTGGTGCGTAACGTTCGTGACGCTGCTACGCAGGTTGCCAATGCCTCCGGTCAAGTAGCGGGTGCTTCGGATGAGTCCGCAAAAATCAGTCTGCAGACCGCGTCGGCCATCGACGAGGTGACCAGCACCATGCATGAGATGAGCGTGAACGTGCAGAACATGGTGAAAAGCACGCAGACCCAGGCCTCGAGCGTGAGTGAGACGTCCGCCTCGATCGACCAAATGGTTGCCTCCATCCAGCGGGTGGCAGATACCGCCAAAGTCTTACTGGATATCTCCAATCGATCCCGCGAAGAAGTGCATAGCGGTATCGGCATTATGGACAAGGCCACCGACGGACTTAACCGGATCAACACCACCATCCATTCCTCGGGCGAAATCATTTCCGCTCTCGGCCAGCGCGCGGATGACATCGGCAAGATCATTGAGGTGATCGACGACCTGGCTGAGCAGACCAACCTGCTGGCTCTGAATGCCGCGATCGAAGCGGCACGTGCCGGAGAGCATGGTTTGGGATTTGCCGTGGTGGCGGACGAGGTGCGTAAGCTGGCGGAAAAATCGGCCCAATCCACCAAAGAAATTTCCGAGCTGATTCAAAGCATTCAGAAAGAAGCCCGAAAAGCGGTGGAAAACATGGACCGCAGCACCGGCATTGTTAACGACGGACTGGCGCTGGGCGGAGATCTGAACGCGGCACTCCGCAAGATCTCGAATGTGGTCACTGAAGTTTACAAATTCGCGCAGGAGATCGGCGCCGCCACCAACGAGCAATCACACGGCTCATCGCAAATCGCCCGCGCCACAACGCGCCTTAACGAAATTACGCATGAAATCAACTCGGCGGTGGAGGAGCAGGCGTCCGGCGCAACCGCGGTGGTCAAAGCAATGGAGCGCATGCGTGAACTGGTACAACAGACAACCTCCGGTTCGACTGAACTTGCGGCCTCAGCCGAGCAGATGTCGCGTATGTCGCGTGACCTGCTGAGTTCGATGGACCGTTTCGGCCTGCAGGAAGGTGCGCGCGCCGAAATCAACGCTGCCTCGCGTCACGCTACTGCAGCAGGGCGCAGCTGACGCCATGCATCGCGAAAAGCACATCGTCGGATTCAGAGTGGGGCGTGAGACCTATGGCCTGCCAATTTCTTCTCTGCACGAAATCGTTCGCATGCCGGAAATCACGGCGGTGCCGGATGCGCCCGACTACATGGAGGGCGTGATCAACCTCCGCGGCAAGATCGTCTCTGTGCTCGATCTTCGCAAGCGGTTTGGATTGAAGACCATCACTACATCCCGGCGAAATCGAATTCTGGTGGTGGAACACGATGGCCATCTGGCTGGATTGATTGTCGACTCTGCCTCAGAGGTCCTGAAGATCCCCGCGGCCGATATTGAGCCCTCCCCCTCGGTTTTGCAGGAAGGCGGCTCCAAGTGGGTGACGGGAATGGCGAAATGCAATGGCCGGCTGATCGTATTGCTCGACGTCGCGGCCGTGCTTGATTTCAAGAAGGCAAGTGCGGACCAGGATGTGAAACCCCAGGCCGAGGCGCGCAGCGCATCGGCCGGCAAATAAGCAAATGACGGCAACCGGCACCAGCGCTTCCTTCGTTCCTGCGCAGCTCACCGAGCCCGAGCTCAAGCTGCTGCAAGCCCTGATTTATCAGGAGTGCGGGATGTTCTTCGATGAGCGCCGCACCCATTTCCTGCAAGACCGGCTGCAACGCCGTTTACGCGAGTGCCACCTGGATTCGTTCTACAGCTACTATCGCCTGCTGATTTCTAAAGAAGGCAAGCAAGAGCTGGCCAAGCTGGTGGAAAACCTCACCGTGAACGAAACCAGCTTCTTTCGAAACAAGTCTCAGCTTGATCTTTTTCACAAGCACATTCTCGAAGACATGCTGAACCGCAAGACTGCGAGGCAGGAGCATCTGATCCGCATCTGGAGCGCAGGTTGTTCAACCGGTCAGGAGCCCTACACCATCGCGATGCTGGTGGCGGATGCGCTGGCCTACTACCAATTACGCCATCCGCAATCGGGTGCGCCAATTTCCCCCAAACCGCTGGTACCTGCACCGTGGAGAGTCGAAGTGCTGGCCAGTGATATCAGCTACCCGGTCCTGCGTACGGCGCACGAGGCCACCTACTCTGAAACGCAAATGTCCACTGTCGACTACAGCTACCGCCTGCGCTACTTCGACAAAGTAGGTGACCGCTATGCGGTGAAGCCGGCGGTGAAAAGCCTGGTTCACTTTGATTTTCATAATCTGAAAACGGAGTACCTGCCGCAGCATAATGACGTGATCTTCTGCCGAAACGTGATGATGTATTTCGATGAGCCCGAACAGAAGCGGCTGATCGACAAGTTTGTGCGCTGCCTGAATGCTCGCGGATACCTTTTTGTTGGCCACGCCGAGAGCCTGCTCGGCCTTACTGACAAGTTTGCCTTGGTGCATCGCAACAACGGCACGGCTTATCAGAAAGTCGAGGGGGCGTCATGAGCCGGCCAACCGACGAGCGCGGCGCGGAACTGCGCCAGATATTTTTTGAGAGCGCGCAGGAACTGTTGGAATCGCTGAATCACGCCGCCCTCAAGCTGGAAAACCAGCAGGGTGACTCTGAGACTGTGCGCACTATCCGGCGGATAGTCCACACTCTCAAGGGTGACTCCGCTGCCTGCGGCTTTCGAGCGCTGACCAATGCTGCTCACGAACTGGAAGACGCACTGGCGGAAGAAAGCGCTTTCTCGCATGCTGAACTCGCTGAGATCGCATTCCGCGCAGCCGATCTCTTCGGCAGCATGGTCAGCTCTTATCGGCGCGGTCAGGAACCATCTCCAAAAAAGGTCCTGAAAAACGGGAAGTCAAACAAGGCGGGTTCGCGCCGCAAAGCAGTCCGCCCCACACCGGCGTCGCAAGCAGCGGCTGTGCGCTGGTCGGAATACGAGCAACTGCAGGCCGAAAGTGCAGTGCAGCAAGGCAAGCATGTGCTCCACGTAGCCATTCAGATTGATCCCGGTTGCGCTATGCCGATTGCTGCCCGCCAGCTGGTACTGAACGCGCTGGCTCCGGTGGGGCAGGTGCTCGCGGTTCGCCCCGAAGCTCCTTCTCCCAAAGGCGACCGGCTACTCGATCTGCTGCTCGCAAGCGGGCGCGCTGCCGGCGAGGTGGAGGGCAAGGCCCGGATTCCCACCGTTGTCGAAAAGGTCAGTGTTCGCGCCCTGGAGATAGCCATCCACCCGGCTCCGGAGCAGGGTGGTGCAAATACCGCCAGCGCCTCTCAGGAGCAGAGTCAGGCGAGTTATACGGGCATATCCGCGGAGCACATCATCCGGGTCGAAGCTACACGTGTCGATATTGTGCTGAACCTGGTGGGTGAACTGATCATCGCAAAGTCGATGCTGCAGCAAGCCTATACGGAATTGTTGCCGCAGCTTCCGAAGGAGACGTCACGTGGACGGTTCATTGATGCTTTGGGCTTTCATGCCCGGGTATTAAGTGACCTGCAACGCTCGGTAATGAAAATTCGCATGGTTCCGGTGGAACAGTTGCTGCGGCGCTTTCCGCGCATCGTGCGTGACGTTGCACGCGAGTGCGGCAAAGAGGTTGAACTTGTGATTCACGGCGCCGACACTGATCTCGACAAGAGCCTGTTGGACGTAATTGCCGAGCCGCTTACCCATCTCGTCCGCAACGCCGTGAGCCACGGTCTGGAAAGTGCCGCCGAGCGGGTCAAGAGCGGCAAATCGGCCCGCGGCCGCCTGCAGCTCTCCTCTTATCACCACGGCAATCAGGTGATCATCGAAGTCGCGGATGATGGCCGAGGCATCGATCCGCAGCGAGTAAAGGCCAAAGCGGTGGAGAAGGGTCTTATAAGCAATGAGGAATCGGCCCGACTGAGTGAGCGGGAAACGCTTGACCTGGTGTTCAAGCCGGGCCTCAGCACGGCCGAGCAAATTACGGAGATTTCCGGGCGCGGTGTTGGTCTGGATGTGGTGAAAGCTGTTCTTGAAAAACTGAAGGGTTCGGTCGAGATTGACACTGCTTTGGGAAAAGGGACGACCTTTCGATTGCAGGTTCCACTTACGCTCGCCATCATCAAGGCGTTACTTTTCCGCGTAGGTGGCCGGCTTTACGCCATTCCGCTTAATGCGGTGGCAGAAATCGCACGTTCCCACGAGCGTGACATTCACCTGGTCGAGAACACTGAGGTACTGCAGCTGCGAAACAGCGTACTGCCCCTGGCGAGACTCGGCCATCGTCCGACGGCTGGTACCGGCGATAAGAAAATATTCGTGCTGACGATCGATACCGGAAAGCGAAAACTGGGGCTGCTGGTAGATGCGCTTGCGGGAGAAGAAGAGCTGGTCATCAAAGCGCTCGATGATGAAACGGTGTCCAGTGAACTGGTGAGCGGCGCTTCCATACTCGGGGATGGTCGAGTGGTTTTGATCGTGAACCTTGCTGCCATCGTCGATCGTTTCAGCACGACCCGCCCGGCGCAAGCTGGCGGAGCGCTCTCTGGTCTGCTGCTCACGGAAAGTGACCGCGCCACTGCGGCTGCGGCAGGGGAGGGCCGATGATGAGCTCTCCGGTGCGCGTTCTGGTGGTGGACGACTCCGCTCTGATGCGAAAGCTGATTCCGCAAATCCTGCGCACCGATCCCTCTATCGAGGTCGTGGGCACGGCGATCGATGGCAAGTTTGGACTACGCAAGCTGGACGAACTGAACCCGCAGGTGGTGACCCTCGATCTGGAGATGCCCGGCATGAGCGGTATCGAGATGCTGAAGGAAATCACCCGCAGCCGGCGTGTTCCGGTGATCGTCGTCAGTTCGCACAGTACCCAAGGTGCGGCTGTGACTCTACAGGCACTGGCATTAGGCGCATTCGATTTCGTCGCCAAGCCGGCCGATGTTTCAGCCCGCATGCCCGAGATCGCGGAGGACCTCATCCGCAAGATCAAAGCCGCTGCCCAAAGCCGGGGCATGCAAATCCGGCCCCTTCCCGAAATGCGCCCGCAATCAAGAAACGGGCAGGCTCCGAAATTGGGACCGTCGCGCATCGTCTCGGTCGGTGTCTCGACCGGAGGCCCTCACGCCTTGCAAGTCATGCTGCCGCAACTTCCGGCAGATTTTCCGGGCAGTATCGTGGTTGTGCAGCACATGCCGGAGGGCTTCACCGACATGTTTGCGCGTCGCCTGGATGAGATGTGTTCTATTCGCGTGAAGGAAGCGCAATCTGGAGACTTGCTGCTTGCCGGACGGGCTCTGATTTGTCCCGGCAGCCGCCATATCAAAGTGAAGCGCCTGCCACTGGGCGACGTGGTCGTTCTTAATGAAGAGCCACGCGTAAACGGTCATCGCCCCTCTGCCGATGTGCTGTTCAAAAGTCTGGCCGAGGAGTTTGGTCCCAAAGGCATCGCTCTGTTGATGACCGGTATGGGTGAGGATGGCGCAATGGGCATGGGCAATGTTAAAGCGGCTGGCGGGCTGACCATCGCGCAGAGCGAGGAATCGTGCGTGGTGTATGGCATGCCGAAGGCCGCCATTGAGCATGGTTTCGCGCAACGCGTAGTCAGCCTGGATCTGCTCTCTACTACTTTGCAGGCGCAGTGCGGCCCGGAGCAGAAGCCGACGGCGGATGAGGCCAAACGCGGCGCAGGTGCCGGAAGTAACTAGCGCAGCGAACCAGAGTGGCGGAATAATTTACGTTGGGCTGGAGCGACATTGGTTGGCCCGCAGTTTGCACGAGTTCGCGCCCGGAAAAAAGCAGCAGGAGGTTTGTGATGGAACAGTTTGCACCCGTAAAACGCAGCAAAGACGGGCAGCCGGTCCGCTATCTGATAGTGGACGACTCGGTGTTCGCCCGGAAAAATCTGACCCGCATGGTTGAGACATTCGGCGGACAACTGGCCGGCGAAGCTGGAGACGGCGTTTCGGCGGTGACCGAATACGACCGTACCAAACCCGATATCGTCTTGATGGACATCACCATGCCGCAGATGGAAGGCATCGAAGCCGCGGAGAAGATCGTGCGCCAACATCCCGAGGCGCGTATCGTGATGGTCTCATCGGTTGGTTACCAGGAAAACATCGTGGCCGCATTGCAGCGTGGCGCCCGCCACTTTGTGCAAAAACCGGTCAAGGCTGAAGTACTGTACGAAGTGATCAAATACGTGATGGGCGAGGACTGCAGCGTTGTGGCAGCGGCGGGAGCAGGAGCCTAAGATGAAGCTGGATCTGATTCAACCCTTTATCAACTCCGCGGACGCGGTGTTGTCGCAAGGGTTGCAATCTCCGGTTTCGATTGCCAGCTTAAGCATGGAGCAGGAAACTTACCGCCGCAAGGGTGTCGCGGCTCTGGTCCGACTTACGGGTGACATCGAAGGCCGTATCGTGTTCGACCTTGATTCCGAGACTGCCGTTCGACTAGCAAGTCAGTTCGCCGGTGCAACTCTGCCGGAAGCCGATGCTCTGGTTCCGGAGACCGTATGCGAGCTCGCGAATCAGATCACCGGAAACGCAATTACATCTTTGAACGACCAGGGTTTCCGTTTTCGGGTGCATCCGCCCGAGTTGCAGATCTCTGACGTGCCACAGAGCACAGAAGACACTGAAGCGGTCGTCATCTCGCTCGATACCGCCAGCGGCAGAGTCTTCATGAACATCGCCCTGCGCTACAGCCCGCGCTTTGAATTCGCTGCCGCGGGAAGCTAGTACCGACCATCCTGCCGGATGCGGTTCCCGCCACAACTACTTACGGTCCTGCCAGCGTGAAGGCCGGATTTTGAAAAGGCACAGCGATGCCCGTTCCGCTCTGGCCGCTGTTTGAAACCCCAGCTGCATTGGTCACTGTGAAGCTGCCCGAGCCAATCGCAGTGACTAAAAAACTGCCGTCGTTGCCGGCGTCCTGCATTCCGGTGATCGATATTCTCACGCCAACCCGAAGCGGCGGGCCGGGAATCGTCTGAGTGTAGGCATATGTAGTCGAAGTTCCGTTCAGAGTGGCATCCGTAACCGTGAGGCTGGTGGGGTTGAAGCTCGCAGGCTGCGCGGACAAGAGCAGCATTTGGGACTGCCCTGAAACCAGCGTGTCATCCGAGGTCTGAATGATGGCCGTGCTACCTGCGTCGCAGCTGGACACAAAAACTTTACTGCTATCGCCGCCGGCCGCAACGGAAACACGAAAAGGCAGGGGTGACGAGCCGAACGGGGTCGAGCCGCATCCGGTTGGGTTCACGGTGTCGATATCGAACAGAGTCTCGCGTGGATCGGCTGGAACGGTGCTGCGGAGGCTGAGACTCTGAGCGTTAATGACTGCAACCTGCCATTCGATGGCGGGCAGTCCATTTGCCGGATCGGTCACCAGAATATAGCTTCCCACGTAGGCGCGAGTGCCATCCGGCAACACCGCGATCGATACCGGATGACAGCCGCTGCAGACAGGGATCTCTGACAGGGCGCGGGGTGCATCGCCACTGACATCAACCACCGTGACGTTCGCCGAACTGGGATTAGCAATATAGATCCGATTCAGGGCTCTGTCATAGACCATGAAATTCGCGCCCGCGCCCGCCGATACGGTTGGGGCGGTTGGCACAAGGCTGTCACTCAAAGTATTAACCGTGGAAAGCTCGCCGCTGCTGCTTTCGAGCACGTAGACGCGCGCACTGTCGCCCCGCGCAACTGCCCAGACCGGGGTGCCTCCAATTGAGATCGGCGCGCCGGTACTGTGATTCAACGTGTTGATTGGGGTCACGTCTCCACTGCCCTGATTCACCGAATAAAGTTTTTTCCCGTCAGGTGTTTCCACCAGGGCCACCGGATGCGTTCCTACCGGAATGAGCGGGCTGGCTAAAACATTGGTCGCGGTGACGATCGCTCCCACGCTGTCGGTGTTGAAGTTCGCGACATACATGGTCGCTGTCTCCTTGGACTCAAGGAACATCGGTATTGAGCCCGCAGGCAGACTGGTGGTTGTGACTACGGTCGGATTAGATGGCGAGAAGGAAGAAACTGTGTCTTCCAGAGCGTTAACTACATAAATCCGCGATCCGTTGGCGGGGATTGCCGCGTGGATCGGGCCAAGTCCAACCTGCGATACCGCAATATTGGTGTCTCCGGAGACATCAAGCCTGCTGGTTCCTCCTGGATTGACCGATCGCCCGGAGGAAACCGGGGCGAAGCCGTTATCGCTCACAACAAAAATGGCATGAACGGCCTGCGGATCGGGAAGCGGCGGCGTGATCGGGATGGCAATGGGCCGAAACTGGTCTCCGCAGCTGATGCAGATCACCGCCAGAAATGTGATACCGGCGGCACGCAGGCACAAACTTCTCCTGGCACTCTCCCCTGTTAAAAGACGCATAGATAATTAGATGCTCAGAAAAGAATCAGTCATTGTAAATGGCGCCGTCGAGCAGCGCCAATCTAGGTAACGATCAAGCTTTTAAATGGCGGCCAGACTTATATAAAGCGTCGGCAATTTGCGCTTCCGCACTTGCATGGATGGGTGCCTTCATGATGGGTTTCGCCGTAATCGCAAGTCAGTTCCTCGCCCTGACGGATCGCCCTGAGCGCATAAAACTCAACCTTGGTTCCCAATATGCGAATGAATGTGTTTGGCGCACAGGAATGGTTTATGTATTTCAGCTGATTACCGTTTTTCGATGCATCGAGCGCCTTATTCCTGCCCAGCTCAACGATGGAGATTCGGCGCAGGCGCTTTGCCCGACGGCGTCCTTCCGCCTGGGTGATCAGGTCACCGGTCAGATTGCCAAGCTTTTGCCGGGCACGAATGGAAGCAGCAGCGAACAGTCCGCGGCCTTCGATCAGACTGGGTTTCATCTCCACTTGGACTCGTAAGCCTGGCGTTGTTTTGCTTTTCATGCTTTGCTGTAGTGTCGGTTCTATCGGCGTGCTCCGTCAAGAATATGAAGCAGCAAGACGACCAATGGAAAACGTTCATAATTGCGGAGAGAAGGCGAAAGTGAAAAAATCTGACATTTTACGCAAAAACGAAGGCTTCTCGGGAGCCATCCTGGATTGCTTCAGGGCAGACGCTGGCGCCGATCTCGGCTGTAAAATGAAGTAACTAATAGCCGTTCCAGCAAAGCACGGTGTACCGGAGCTTTGGCTGCGCAAGTGACATGAATATAGCTGTTCATGATCACGGTGCGAATAGAACAAGGGGACAAACAAGATAATGCGAAAACAAAAAGGTTTTTCCTTAATCGAGTTGCTGATCGTGGTAGCGATCATTTTGATCATCGCTGCGATTGCGATTCCTAACCTGCTGCGCGCTCGTATTGCGGCGAACGAGTCGTCGGCTGTGAGCTCGATTCGTACCATCAACACCGCTGAAGTCACCTATTCAGTCGGATATCCGGGCGTGGGTTTTTCACCCTCACTCGGTGCGCTCGGCCCGGGCGGTGTGGGATCGAGCTGTCCTGCCACAGGACCACTTTCCACCGCCGCTTGCCTGATTGACAGCACCCTTTCTAACGCAACCACGCCGGCCCAGGCGAAGAGCGGCTACTACTTCGCTTATACCCCGCTCGCTAGTGCCGGACTGAACGTGTCTTATGTGATTGGCACTTCGCCTTCGGCCTTCAACGTGACCGGTGTTCGCAACTTCTGCTCGAACGAAGATGGAGTGCTTCACATGAACGCAGGTGCGTCAGGCAGCACACCCATCACAGCGGGTTGCGGTGGCGGTACCTGGCCGGTTCTGCAGTAAGTTTGGCGAAGTTCAGGGGGAGATACAAAGCTCGGGAGCAACCATGACCCCCTCTTCTCTGGGCAGTTAATACATTTCCGTTCTATTCAGATTGACACAAATTGTCAGTTTTCGAGCAAATTGTGACAAGGAGTTCCGAGCGATAACTCCTCCCATGAGTTCAACAAGTAGCCTACGCAGTGCAAACAAGACCTTTGGCGACGTCTCCCGTTTTCCTCTTACCAGCTTCCTTCGGATGGCCGGGAAAGTGCGGATAGGAAGGCATGTCGGTCGTGCTGAGACCAATTTGCTAACGGAGAAAAGGATAACAATGAGGAAACAGAAGGGTTTTTCATTAATTGAATTGCTGATCGTAGTGGCGATTATTCTGATCATCGCTGCCATCGCGATTCCTAACTTGCTGCGCGCTCGCATTGCGGCGAATGAGTCGTCCGCAGTCAGCTCGGTGCGTACCATCAACACAGGCGAAGTAACATATTCCGTTGGCTATCCGGCTATCGGTTTTTCGGCTACATTGGGAGCGCTCGGGCCGGGTGCTGCGGGAACCGTTTGTCCAGCGACTGGACCGGTATCGACCAACGCTTGTCTGATCGACAGTGCGTTGTCCAATGCAACAGCTGCTGCAAGCGCGAAGAGCGGTTACTATTTCGCTTATACGCCCACGGCTA
>Ga0310810_10005824_pt1 | contig 13852 bp, 13 predicted proteins | sample NCmetagenome_FD_207641 | JGI IMG/M metagenome (GOLD analysis project Ga0310810, IMG submission 207641) | Soil microbial communities from experimental microcosm in Duke University, North Carolina, United States - NC | ecosystem: Engineered > Artificial ecosystem > Soil microcosm > Unclassified ... | reverse complement strand
CTATGCGATGTAGTTGGCGGGGTCGACGGGACTCGAACCCGCGGCCTCTGCCGTGACAGGGCAGCGTTCTAGCCAACTGAACTACGACCCCAAATTGGTGGGCGATACAGGATTCGAACCTGTGACAGCCGGCGTGTAAAGCCGGTGCTCTACCACTGAGCTAACCGCCCTTACTCGGTCAACGCTCCGGCTGTGCCCTAAAACGAACCATTATACGTTGCCTTCCAGACGAGCAGCAACATCACGACGACCAGACCCACGACCGCGCGGTACTCGCGGTTGGCGAGCGCCTGCGCCATGCTGAACCGCTTCGTGTCCGATCCGCCGCCGCTCCGGTAGCGATCGTACCCGTCGCCGAACGCCTGGCGCAGAAACGCCTCCTCGGTCCGGATCGCCGCCGTCAGCGTCGCCGCCAGATACCCCGCGATCACGAACGACACGATGATGCTCGCGCACGCGACCGCCAGGCCGATGCCCATGATCGTCGACCCAACGTACAACGGATGCGCGAGAAATCGATACGGCCCCGACGAAGTGACCTCGCGCGCCTTGTTCAGGTGTCCCGCCGCCCAAATGCGGAGCAGCTCCCCCACGAGCGCGATCGTCATGCCGATCGCGATCGACATCCGTGTCGGCGTCGCGAGCAGCAGCACGACGACACCACTCACAAATCCAAGAAACACCCGCCTCCGGGCCAGCAGTTCACGCATGCGCAACCACGAGCCGCTTTTCAACCGCGTCGAGCACTTCGGCGACCTCGATGTCCATCAGACACATGCGGTCGAGTTTGCACCGGCGGAGATGGTGGCACTGGCAGACCGCATCGCGCGACACGGTAACGTCGCGCGCAGCGAGCGGACCGTTGCGGACCGCGCGCGTCGGCCCGAAGATCGCGACGAGCGGCGTGCCCACAGCCGCGCCGATGTGCGTGGGCCCCGTGTCGCCGGACACCAGCACCCGCGCGCCGCGGGCGACGGCCACGACATCCGCGATCGTCGTCTTCGGCGTCAGGAGTGCCGCGCCACCGGAGGCGTCGACCACGGTGCGGGCGAGCGACTCTTCGCCGGGTCCCCACAGCACGACGGAGGCCAGATCGTGCCGCGCGCGGAGCTCGCTTGCCAGCCGGCCGAAGCGGTCCGCCGGCCACCGCTTGTTCGGCCAGGCCGCGCCCGGGTTCAGCAGCGCGTACCGACCGCCCGTATGCTCGATCGCCCAGCGGGCGACGACCGAGTCGACGTCCGCGATCGGAAACTCCGGCGCCTCGGCCTCGATGCCGAGCTTGCTCAGCAGCGCGAGATTGATCCGGACCACGTGCCGCTGTTCCGCCGGATCGTACAGACCGCCGCGCCCGGCATCGTAGGCGTCGGTGTAGAACAACCGCGCCAGCCGCTCCCGCGCGTAGTTCGCCGAAAACCCGACGACGCGCGGCGCGCCGGACAGCCGCGCGAGCAGCGCGGACTTGATGAGCCCCTGCAGGTCGACGACGACGTCGTACGCGGTGCGGCGCAGCGTGCGCACCGCGCTCCACAGCGGCTCGCCGCCTCCCGCGCCTCCACGATCGTTCACCAGAAGCAGCCGGTCGATGACCGGCACCAACTCGAGGATCTCGCCGTGCTTCGCGCTCACGAGCCAGTCGATGCGCGCGTCGGGATGCGCGCGCCGCAGCGCCGCCGCGACCGGAATCGCGTGGACAATATCACCCAGCGCGCCCAGCCTGACAATCAAGAAGCGTGTCACTGCCGTTCGACGTTCGAGGTTCGCCGTTCGGCGTTCGGGTTCGACGTTCGGGGTTCGAGGTTCATCGTTCGGTGTCGCCGTCGTTCGGCATTCGAATGCGAGCAAAGAGATCGCGCGTCGCGTGGTGTTTGGGATCGCCGACGATCGCCGTCCGCCCTCCGTACGCGGCGACCACCGCACGCTCGGGGACCGAATCGACGGTGTAGTCGGTGCCCTTGCAGTGGACGTCCGGCTGCAACCGCGTGAGCAGCGCGCTCGCAGTCGCGCCGCTGAAGACGACGACGTAGTCGACGCCGCGAAGGCCCGCGACGAGCTCGGCACGCTCGGCCGCCGGCAGAATGGGCCGGCCCTTCCCCTTCAACCCGGCAACCGACGCATCGTCGTTGATCGCGACAATCAAGCGGTCCGCCTCGGCAGCCGCGCCCTGGAGGTAGCGGACGTGTCCGACGTGCAGGATGTCGAAGCAGCCGTTCGCGAAGGCGATCGTCTTCCCCGCCGCTCGTTCGCGGTCGACGATCTCGCTCAGCTCCTGCTCGGAAACAACGACGCCCATCGCTCGGCTTTAGCCTCGCGCTCCATTCTGCATTCTTAGTTCTTGGAGCGCGTTGCAAAATTACGGTCGCGGGTGGCCGAGGACGGGCGCCCGCCGGCGCGGAAGGCCCTCAGCCGTGCGCATGTTGGTGGGCCTGAGCACCGGTGGGCCGGCCGAGGCCAGGACCCGCCAGTGGTAATTTTGAAACGCGCTCCAAGTTCTTACTTCCGGCGCCCCTGCGCCGGCCCTTCTTGAGACCACGACTCCGTCGTCGTGTCGTGGTCGCTGATGATCGCGTCGCTCAGTTCCTGCGCCGAGACGGTGGCCGTTCCTCGCTTCATCACCACGATCCCGCCGGCGTAGTTCGCGATCCGCGCGGCCTCGTAGAACGACGCGCCGGCGGCAAGCGCGAGGCTGAACGCCGCCATGACTGTATCCCCTGCACCGGTGACATCGGTCACCTCGTCGGGTCCGAAGATCGGAATGTGCGTGGTCGGCTGCTTCGGCTGGAACAGCGCCATGCCGCGGCTGCCGCGCGTGACGAGCACCGCCTGCATCCGCGTACGCCGCAGCAGGAGTCGGCCCGCCCGCTCGAGCGCCGCCGGGTCGTCGTCGATCTGGATGCCGAGCGCGCGTTCGACCTCCGATTCGTTGGGCGTGCAGGCGGTCAGTCCTCCGAACTCGAGCAGGCGGTAGCGCGAGTCCACGAGGATCGGGATCGGACGGCGGCGCGGTCGTCCCGCGACGATGCCGCGGACGAGCGATGCAAGCGCGGGCGTCACGAGGCCGGACCCGTAATCGGACAACACGACGAGATCGCATGCCTGAAGCGCGCGAGCCAACGTCCGCGTGAAGCGGCGAATCAACGTGTCGGGGACGGGCCAGTCGGATTCGCGATCGATCCGCACGACCTGCTGGCGCGCCGCGTGGACGCCGCCGGCAAGAATGCGGGTTTTGACCGGCGTGCGATACGCAGGCGCCCGCACGATCGCCGATTTGTCCACGCCGCGCAGAAGACTTGTGACGAGCCGGCGCCCCTCCGGATCCTGGCCGACCACGCCGGCCAGCCGCGCGCGGCCGCCGAGCGCCGCCACGTTATTGGCGGCATTCGCGGCGCCGCCGCCGACCATTTCCGTGGCGTCGTACTTGAGAATCAGCACCGGCGCCTCGCGCGACACGCGCGCGATCTCGCCGTAGATGAATTCGTCGGCAATCAGATCGCCGACGACGAGCACGCGGCGGCTCGAAAAGGCGTCGACAAGCCCGAGCAGACGCTCCTTCCGCTCGGCCTCGCCTGGCAACGGATGCACCGAACGCGCAATCAACATCGCATCAGAATCCAGCTGACAGCTGCCGCGAGATTATCCACGATTGCGTCGGCGGTCGGGTCCGTCGGACGCATCGACCGTTCCTGCTCGGCACCGGCGCCCGTCCGGACCAGCACGCTCCGCGCACCCGCCGCGCGCGCCATGCCGACGTCGAGCCACGTGTCGCCGACCACGAACGATCGCGACGGATCGAGCCCGAGATCGCGCGCCGCTCGATCGATCATGCCGCGACCGGGCTTTCGGCATTCGCACGCCATGGCGTACTCGGCGACCACGCCTTTGGTCGGATGATGCGGGCAGTGGTAGTAGCCATCGATGCGTGCACCGCCGGCCGCGAGCCGCACGGTCAACTCGCGATGCGTCTCCGCGACGAACGCCTCCGTGAAGAGTCCTCGGGCGACGCCCGCCTGATTCGTCGTGACGACGACGGGCAGCCCCGCGAGGTTGAGGGCGCGAATCGATCCGGCGGCCCACGGAAACAGCTGGATCTGATCGAGCCGCCGCAGGTACCCGACGTCTTCGATGATGGTGCCGTCCCGGTCGAGGAAGACAGCAGTTTTCACAAGCTGCGGCGCGCCGCGTCGATCACCACGGCCGGATGGATGCTGCGCATGCAGCCGTGATCGATGGGACATTCGCGGAGCATGCACGGCCGGCACCAGACGTGGTGCGTCAGCACCGTGTGCGCTTCGCCAAGCGGCCGCGTGGCATGCTCGTTGGTGGGGCCGAAGAGCGCCGTCACGGCGACGCCGACCGCTGCGCCCAGATGCATCGCCCCGGAATCGTTCGTCACGAGCGCGCGGCACAGCGTCAGGACGCCCGCGAGCGCCGCGAGATCCGTCTGACCGATCGCGTTCACGACGCCGTCGCGGCGGGCGACGCGCTTCACGACTTCGGCGCCGGTTCGCGCGTCAGCGGCACTCCCGACGAGCACCGACTGGACGCCGTCCGCGCCGAACGCGTCGATCAGCTGCGCGAACGATTCGGGCGGCCACCGCTTCGCACCGCCGTACGCGGCGCCCGGCGCGACCGCCGCCAACCTCGAGCGTCCGTCCCAGCCCAGCGCCTTCAACGTATCCGATGCCCGTTCGCGACTCTCCACCGAGACAGGCACGTGCGGCTCGGGATCGCCGTTCGGGAAGCCCAGCTCGCGCACGAGCCGCTGGTAGTACTTCGCCTGATGCAGTCCCGACGGCGGATCGATCGCTCGCGTCAGCCACCGCGATCGCCACGACGTGCCGTAGCCCCAGCGCTCCGGAATGCGCGCGCGCTCAGCGACGAGTGCCGCGTGAATCGAATTCGGGAGGAGCAGCGCGGTGTCGAAGCCGCCGCCGACCAGATCGGCGCCCATGTCTCGCCATGACGACACGCGGCCGATCGACGCGCGGCGGCGCAGCACCACGACCTCGTCGACATTCCCGGCCAGCGTGAACAGCTCCGCCACCGACGGGCGGGCTGCCACCGCGACGTGCGCGGACGGCGCGGCTCGCCGCACGTCGGCAATCGCCGGCAGCGCCATCACCGCGTCGCCCAGCCAGTTGGGCGCGAGAATGACCAGACGGTTCATCGTGTGCTACCGTTTACTTCTCGCATGAAATTGGTCGACCCGCTGCTTTCGGTGGTGATGCCCGTGTACAACGAGCGTACCACGATTGACGAAATCGTCCGCCGGGTGCTCGCCGTTCCGCTCCGCATCGAATTGATCGTCGTCGACGACGGGTCGACGGACGGCACGGGCGACATGCTCGACGCGCTGCAGCGCGAGTTGAAGTTCACGCTTCTGCACCAGAAAAACGCGGGCAAGGGCGCAGCGCTCCGGCGAGGTTTCGCCGCGGTCACCGGCGACATCATGGTGATCCAGGACGCCGATCTCGAGTACTCGCCCGAGGAATTCCCGGAGCTCATCGAGCTGATCTGCCAGGACAAGGCGGACGTCGTGTACGGATCGCGGTTTCTCGGCCGCCACCGCGTCTTCATGTTCACGCACTACCTCGGCAATCGCATCGTGACGCTCGCGACGAACATCCTCTACAACACGATGCTCACCGACATGGAGACCTGCTACAAGGCGATGCGGGTCGAAGTGCTGCGGTCGATGACGCTGCAGTCGAGCGGGTTCGCCATCGAACCGGAAATCACCGCGAAGATCTTCAAGCGCGGCTACCGCGTCTACGAAATCCCGATCACCTACGCGGGACGCGGCTACGATCAGGGCAAGAAGATCACGTGGGTCGCCGGGTTCGGCGCGCTGTGGGTGCTGCTGAAGTATCGTTTCGTCGATTGACAGTGACGCAGGACTTTAGTCCTGCGATCCTATGAAGATCGCCCTCCTCCAGATCGATCCCACTGTCGGCGATCTCACCGGAAACGCGGCGCTGATTCGCGAGGCGCTCGTGCAGGCGGGCGCGCGCGGCGCCGACCTGGCGATTACCCCGGAGCTCGCGCTCGTCGGCTACCTGCCGCGCGACCTGCTGCTCGATCCGGCGTTTATCGCGAAGAGCTGGGACGTCGTCGCCGATCTCGCGCGCGACGCCGCGAGCCTGCCGCCGGTGCTCGTCGGTCTGCCAGAACCGAATGACGCCGACGAAGGGCGGCCGCTCTTCAACAGCGCCGTCCTGCTCAGCGGCGGACGACTGGAGCAGCGCTTCCGCAAGGCACTCCTCCCCACCTACGACGTGTTCGATGAGGATCGCTTCTTCGAGCCGTTCCACGGGCCGCAGATCCTCAACCTCGCCGGACGGCGCATCGGCATCAGCATCTGCGAAGACGTGTGGAACGACCGCGACTTCTGGAAGCGCCGCCGCTACCACCACGACCCCATCGTCGAGCTCGTGCGCGCCGGCGCGGACCTCATCGTCAACCTGTCCGCGTCGCCGTTCACGGCCGGCAAGCATGCGAAGCGCGAAGCCATGCTCGGCAGCATGGCGCGCAAGCACGGCGTGCCGGTCGCCTACGTCAACCAGTACGGCGGCAACGACGATCTGGTGTTCGACGGCCGCAGCTGCGTGTTCGCCGGCGACGGCGCGCCGATCGCACGCGGACGCTCGTTCGGCGCCGACGTCGTCGTCTGCGACGTCGACCGGGCGGTCGAGATCGGGCCGCCCGACGATCTGGACGTCGAATCAGAGATCTGGCGGGCGCTCGTGCTCGGCACGCGCGACTACACGCGCAAGTGCGGTTTCTCGCACGTCGTCATCGGCCTGTCGGGCGGCATCGACTCGGCGCTCACCGCGAGCATTGCGGCCGAAGCGCTCGGGCCGGCGAATGTGCTGGGCGTGCTGATGCCGTCGCCGTATTCAAGCGCCGGCAGCCTCACCGACGCGCGCCAGCTCGCCACGAACCTCGGGATCGAGGCGCTGACGCTGCCGATCGAACCGGAGATGAACGCCTTCGACGAGACGCTTCGAGAGGCGTTTCGGTCCGGGCGCTGCGACGTAGCCCTCGAAAACGTGCAGGCCCGGATCCGCGGCACGCTGCTGATGGCGCTCTCGAACCAGCGCGGCGCCCTGCTGCTGACCACGGGCAACAAGTCCGAGCTCTCCGTCGGCTACTGCACGCTCTACGGCGACATGAACGGCGGGCTCGCCGTCATCGCCGACGTCCCTAAGACGATGGTGTATCGGGTGGCGCGCTGGCGGAACGAGACGGCAGGCCGGCCGATCATTCCGGATTCGTCCCTCGCCAAGGCACCGTCCGCGGAGCTGCGGCCGAACCAGACCGATCAGGACACGCTGCCGCCGTACGAAGTCCTCGACGCGATTCTGGTGCGCCACATCGAACAGCACCAGTCGGTCGACGAGATCGTCGACGCCGGCTTCGATCGCGACACGGTCGCGCGCGTGCTGCGCATGGTCCGCGGCGCCGAATTCAAGCGCAAGCAGGCAGCGCCGGGACTCAAAGTCACCGACCGCGCGTTCGGCACCGGCTGGCGGATGCCGATCGCGGCGCGCGTCAGTCCTTAGTCGTCGTCCTTGATCGTTCGCCCGGCCGCGTTTCGCCACCCGATTGAGAGGCCTCGTCGCCGACGCGGGAATCGGAATCAGAGCCGCCAGCGAGAGCGATTTTCCGCGCGTTGTCCGCTCGATCGCCGCAGCGGTACCGCTCGGCCGGTCGCCCACTCTATGATTCCGCCTCCCCGGCAGGAAACATCCCGCGATCTGATTCCGAGGGCGGCGAATCGTCTCTCCAGCGCCGGTGCATCCACAGCCACAGATCCGGATGCCGGCGGACGTACATTTCGAGCACATCGGTGCAGCGCTGCGTGAACTCCCGGATCGCGTCCGCGCTGTCGGCGCGCGGCGGCTCGACGGGGTGCTCGTAGATGACGCGAATCCGGCCGTCGACGAGCGGGACGGCAAACACCGGGACGACCGGCGCCCCCGTGCGCAGCGCGAGCGCGGCGACGGCGGACGTCGTCGCCGCCGGCCGCTCGAAGAAGTCGACGTAGATCGCGTCGCGTCCCATGACGTGCTGATCGATCAGCACGGCGACACCTTGTCCCTCCTGTAGCGCGCGCATGACGCGGCGGATGGTGCCGCGGCGATAGATGACGAAGTTGCCCGTGCGCTGGCGCATGCGTTCGAGCTCGGCGTTCAGATACGGATTGTCGAGCGCGCGCGCGAGCAGGCCGATCGGCTGGATCTGCAGGGCGTGGACCATGGCGTGCAGCTCCCAGAAGCCGAAGTGCCCGGTGACGAACAGCACACCCTTGCCCTGCGCGTACGCCAGCCGAGCGCGATCCTCGCCCTCGAACTCGACGCGCGCGAGCATCTCCCGCGTCGACAGCGTGCTGAATTTGAGGAGTTGAAACAACAGCCGGCCGAAATGGACGAACGCCGCCCGCGCGATGGCGCGGCGTTCGCGATCGGGGCGCTTCGGAAACGCCGTCGCGAGATTCCGGTGCGCGATGCGCCGGTGCGTGCCGTCGAGCGTATAGAACGCCAGCCCGAGCATCGTGCCGCTCGCGCGAATGGCGGCATCCGGCATCACGCGGACGATCGCCGTCAGCATCCGCACGAGCATGTACTCGATGCGATGCTTCATTGCGGACGCCGCGCCGCCGCCAGCCGGGTCAGCAGCCAGTCACGGAACCCTTGCTTCGGTTCGAGGCCGACGTCGAGCGGCACCGACGCGATCGGCAGATCGCCGAGATCGCACGCGGCCAGCCGTACCGCATCCTTGTCCGTCGTGAGCACGATCGCCGAGGACGCGGACCGTGCCGCCCGCGTGATGCGACGGACGTCGTGCGCGGTGTAGGCGTGATGATCGGCAAACAGCATCGTGCCGACAATCTGCCAACCGGCAGCGACGACGTCCGCGGTGAACCGATCCGGGCGCGCGATGCCGCAGACGACGAAGACGCGCGACCCGGCCGGCACGACGACAGAGTGGCGCGCGTCCGCGACCATCCGCGGCGCGCCAATCGCGCGCGTCACGCGGAAGACCGTCGCGATTCCGAGCGCACGCGCGATGCGCTGCGCGGCCGTGTCGTATCCGGCGGTGACCAGCGCCGCATCGGCGAGCGACGCGGCGGCCAGCCCCTCGCGGAGGCGGCCGCCCGGCAGCGGCGAATCGCTCAGATCATCTTCCGACGCGAGCAGGAGATCGACGTCTCGCGCCAGCTGCAGGTGCTGAAAGCCGTCGTCGAGCAGGTGCACCGTCGCGCCCAGCCGATGTTCGGCGAGCAGGCCCGCCTGATGGCGGTCGCCGCTCACCACGACCGCGACGCCGGGCAGCGCTTCGGCCAACATCCGGGGCTCGTCGCCGGCCTCTGCGACAGAGGCGCGGACGGCTGCAGCGTCCGACACGACCGTGACGCCGTCGCGCGCGACGCGCCGCGCATAGCCGCGCGTCAGGATCGCCGGCCGTTCGCCGTGCTCGAGGAGCAGGCGCGCGATATAGCCGACCGTCGGCGTCTTCCCGCTGCCGCCGACGCGCAGGCTGCCGACGCTGATCACCGGGCGGCCGAGCCGCCGCCGCCGTTCCGGCGCACGCGCGTACCACCGGCGCCGCCACGCCGCTGCCGCGCCGTAGGCTGTGCTGAGCAGGTCGCTCAATGCACCAGACGGAAAGGACGGACGACCGCGGCGCCGCCGGCGGCTGGGAGCAGCTCGGCGATCACGTCCAGCGTCTTGATCTTGGCGCCGCGGTTGGCTTCGACGAGCGCGCGGGCGGCGGCGCCGAGCCGCGCACGCCGCACCGGATCGGTCACCAGCGTCAGCAGCGCCGGCTCGAGCTCGCGGTCGGACGGCACCTGTACGGCGGCGTCGTTCGCGAGAAACGCCTCGGCGATCTCGTGGAAGTTCTGCATGTGCGGACCGAAGACGATCGGCTTGCCGAAAATCGCCGGCTCCAGGATGTTGTGGCCGCCGTGCGCGACGAGGCTGCCGCCGACGAACACCGCCGTCGCGAGCTGATAGATCTGCGCGAGCTCGCCGATCGAATCGAGGACGACGACGTCGGCGCGCGGTTCGGCGTCGATCGGCAGCTCGGTGCGGCGAATCGTCACGAACCCCGCCTCGCGCGAGATCCGCTCGACCTCGCCGAACCGCTCCGGCTGCCGTGGCGCGAGAATGGCGAGCGCGCTCGGCAGCGCCGCCTTCACGCGCGCGAAGGCGCGCAGCACCGCGGCCTCCTCGCCGCGCACCGTGCTGCCGGCCACGATCACGGTCCGCTGCGGCCCGATGCGGAAGAAGCGCAGCACGCGTTCTCGGGGTTTGCCGTGCACGGTCGCGGCGGGCAGTTCCAGCGAGTCGAACTTCAGGCTGCCCGTCACCGTGACCCGCGCCGAATCCGCGCCCAGATCGATCAGCCGGCGCGCCGACTCCTCGCTCTGCATGCAAAACCGATCGACGTCGGCAAGTACGCGGCGGAAGAAGGGCCGCACCATCCGGTACCGTGGATATGACCGCGACGAGATCCGTCCGTTGATGACGACGGTCTTCACGCCCGCCTTGCGGCAGGCGCGCAGCAAGTTCGGCCAGATCTCGGTCTCCATCATGACGAAGAGCCGTGGGCGCACCAGCCCGAGCGTCCGCCGGACGATGAACGTCCAGTCGAACGGGAAATAGAACACCGCGTCGACGTTCGACAGGCTCCGCCGCGCCACCTGCTGGCCGGCGATGGTCGTCGTCGAGAGGAACAGCCGCAGACGCGGATAGCGCGTCTTGAGATCGGCGGCGAGCGCGCGCGCGGTGAGCGCCTCCCCGACCGACACCGCGTGAATCCAGATCGAGTCTTCGCCGTCGACGTTGAACGAAATCGGCAGGAAGCCGAGACGCTGCCGCAGGCTGCCGATGTACTTCTTGTAGCGGATCGCCTGATACAGGAAATACGGCGACACGAGGAGAAACACGAGGAGCGTGAGGACGCTATAGACCGCGTACATTTCGGAACGGCTATTGTAGAATGAAATGTTTGTCCTGGAGGATCGAATGCCTGTCAGGGTGGGAATCAACGGCTTCGGGCGCATCGGCCGCAACATCATGCGCGCGGCGCTCGGAGACAAGAACATCGATTTCGTCGCGGTCAACGATCTCACGAGCGCCCACACGCTCGCACATCTGCTCAAGTACGACTCCGTGCTCGGCAACCTGCACGCGCGCATCGACGCCACGAAGGACACGATCGCCGTCGACGGCGACGAGTTCAAGGTGCTCTCGATGCGGGATCCGGCGCAGTTGCCATGGAAGGATCTCGGCGTCGACATCGTCTTCGAATCGACGGGACTGTTCACGAACCGCGACGATGCCGCGAAGCACCTTGCCGCCGGCGCGAAGCGCGTGATCATCACGGCGCCGGCGAAGAAACCGGACGTCACGCTGGTCCTCGGCGTCAACGACGAGGCGTACGACCCGGCGAAGCATCAGATCATCTCGAACGCGTCGTGCACGACCAACTGCCTCGCGCCGCTCGCCAAGGTGCTGCACCAATCCTTCGGGATCAAGAAGGGCTGGATGACGACGATCCATTCCTACACGAACGACCAGCAGTTGCTCGATCTGCCGCACAAGGATCTGCGGCGTGCGCGCGCCGCCGCGCTGTCGATGATTCCGACGACGACTGGCGCCGCCGCGGCCGTGGGCGAAGTGCTGCCGGATCTCAAGGGCAAGCTCGACGGCATTTCCGTCCGTGTTCCGACACCGAACGTCTCGGTCGTCGACCTCGCGGCGCTCCTCAACAAACCCGCCACCGCGGAAGAGGTCAACAAGGCGCTGCAGGCGGCGGCCGACGGTCCGCTCAAGAACATCCTCGCCTGCTCGCACGATGAGCTGGTGTCGATCGATTTCAAGGGCAACCCGCATTCGTCGATCGTCGACATGCCGTACACGAAGGTGATGGACGGCGATTTCGTGAAGGTCCTCTCCTGGTACGACAACGAGTGGGGTTACTCGAACCGCTGCGTCGATCTTCTGCACAAGCTGGTCGCCAAAGGCGTGTGAAGCTCTCGATCACCGATCTCGAGCTGGACGGCAGGCGCGTCTTCGTGCGCGTGGACTTCAACGTCCCGCTGGAGGACGGCCGCATCGCGGACGACACGCGCATTCAGGCGTCGCTGCCGACTATCCGGTACGCGCTGGATCGGGGCGCGACGGTCGTCCTGGCGAGCCACCTCGGACGGCCGAAGGGCAAACCCAATCCGAAGTACTCGCTGAGGCCGGTGGCCGATCGCCTCGCCGACGTGCTCGGACGGCCGGTCTCCTTCGCGACCGACTGCATCGGCGACGACGCCCGAAAGGCCGTCGAAGCGGCGGCCTCGTCGAAGGTCGCGCTGCTCGAGAATCTGCGGTTTCATCCGGAAGAAGAGAAAAACGACTCTCAGTTCGCCGCGGCGCTCGCCTCGCTCGCCGACGAATACGTCGACGACGCGTTCGGCGCGGCGCATCGAGCGCATGCCTCCGTCGAGGGCATCACGCACCACGTCCGCCGCGCGGCCGCAGGCCTTCTGATGGAGAAAGAGCTCCGTTATCTGGGCCATGTGCTGGAAGCGCCCGAGCGTCCGTTCGTCGCCATCCTCGGCGGCGCAAAGGTGTCCGACAAGATCGACGTGATTCAAAACCTGCTTCCGAAGGTCGACCGCCTGCTGATCGGCGGCGCGATGGCGTACACCTTCTTCAAGGCAAAGGGCCTGCCGGTGGGACGCTCGCTCGTGGAGGACGACAAACTCGACGCGGCGCGCGCCATCGAGAAGACCGCCGCGGACCGCAAGCTGCGGCTGCTGCTGCCGGTGGACCACGTCGTCACCGACCGGATCGCGGAAGGCACGGCGCACGAGGTGCTGGCCGTCGACGACGCGCGGATCGGCGATCGGATGGGCGTCGACATCGGGCCGGCGACAAGCACGACCTACGGCGCGGCGGTCGCGGACGCTCGAACAGTGGTATGGAACGGTCCGATGGGCGTGTTCGAAATCGACGTATTTGCCGCGGGCACCAACGCCGTCGCGCGCGCCGTTGCCGACGTGAAGGGCACCACGATCATCGGCGGCGGCGATTCGATCGCCGCGATAAAGAAGGCCGGGCTCGCCGATCGGATCACCCTCATCTCGACCGGCGGAGGTGCGTCACTCGAATTCCTGGGGGGTCGCGCGCTTCCTGGAGTAGTGGCACTGACGGATAAGACGTGAGCGCGCGTTTGCCCTGCTCACCAGACCTATGAGGATCCCCTTCATCGCCGGGAATTGGAAGATGTTCAAGACGGTCCACGAAGCCGTCGTCTTCGTGAAGGAGCTCAAGACCGTCGTCAAGGACCTGCACGACGTGGAGATCGTCGTGGCGCCGCCGTTCACCGCGGTGCACGCGGCAGCCGAAGCCGCGCGCAACTCCAACATCGGCGTCGCGGCGCAGGACGTCTACTGGGAGCGCGAGGGGGCGTTCACCGGCGAGGTCGCGCCAGCCATGATCAAGGAAGCCGGCGCCGAGTACGTGATCATCGGCCACTCCGAGCGTCGCCGGCTGTTCGGCGAGACCGATCCCGTCGTCAATCGCAAGACGGTCGCCGCGCTTGCAGCAGGCCTGACGCCGATCGTGTGCGTCGGCGAGACCCTCGAGGAGCGCGAGCGGAACGAAACGTTGGCGGTGCTCGACCGGCAGATCAAGGACGGCCTCGATCGGCTCACGGCGGAACAGATCGCGGAGATCGTCATCGCGTACGAGCCGGTGTGGGCGATCGGAACCGGCCGCAACGCGACGGCGGCGCAGGCCGGGGAGGCACATGCGCACGTTCGTACGCGCCTGCGCCAGTGGTTCGGCGCGCC
>Ga0310810_10005823_pt1 | contig 13853 bp, 8 predicted proteins | sample NCmetagenome_FD_207641 | JGI IMG/M metagenome (GOLD analysis project Ga0310810, IMG submission 207641) | Soil microbial communities from experimental microcosm in Duke University, North Carolina, United States - NC | ecosystem: Engineered > Artificial ecosystem > Soil microcosm > Unclassified ... | reverse complement strand
TGATCCCGCCGGCCTACCGGCCGGAGACTTATCTGCCCTGGCCGATCCCGGGCACCGGCCTCGTCATCGCCATCGTCGGCCTGACGCTGCTCGGCTTCCTCACGGCCAACCTCGTCGGACGCAGCCTCGTCGAGCTGGGTGAGGGCCTGCTCAATCGCATGCCGATCGTGCGGCCGATCTACAAGACGATGAAGCAGATCTTCGAGACCCTGTTCTCGAAGTCGGGCTCGAGCTTCCGCAAGGTCGCGCTGGTCGAGTTTCCCGCGCCGGGCATGTGGTCGCTGGTGTTCATCTCGCTGCCGCCGGGTGGCGACGTCGCTACCAAGCTGCCGGCCAAGGACGGCGACTACGTCTCGGTGTTCCTGGCCTGTACGCCGAACCCGACCACCGGGTTCTTCTTTTTCGTACAGCGTAAGGACCTGATCGAGCTCGACATCAGCGTCGAGAACGCCATGACGCTCCTGATCTCCGCCGGCATGGTGCAGCCGGGCGCCGACAAGGACGCGCAGAAGAAGCTCGCGGCGATGGCCGCGACTGCGCGCGCGGCGCAACTGCCGAAAGCGGAAGCGGTGGAATAGACGCCATTATTGACGCCGTCTTTCTGTAAAGCTCGTTCGTCTCCTGATACCCTGCTGTCGTCTTTCTCGGGGGGTATGACGATGAACTTCCAGGACGCAATCCGCTCAGGCTTCCGCAATTACGTGACGTTCTCCGGACGCGCCTCGCGTTCGGAGTACTGGTACTGGGTGCTCTTCGCACTGCTGGTGGCCATTGCGGGCAGCATCATCGACCACACGATCTTCCCGTTCGCCTCGACCGGGCCGATCGAAGGGCTGACCTCGCTGGTGCTGTTCCTGCCGGGGCTCGCCGTGTCGATGCGCCGGCTGCACGACATCGACCGGACCGGCTGGTGGTGGCTGATCGCCTTCACGGTGATAGGGATCATCCTGCTGCTGGTCTGGGCGTGCACGCGCGGGACCGCCGGTGCGAACCGCTACGGTCCCGATCCGCTGGCAGGAGCCGCGATCAGCCAGCGCGTATCAGCGTGATCGCTTCGTCCTTGCCGAACAGGTAGAGCAACTGCCGCAACGCCTGGCCGCGATCGGTCTGCAATGACGGATCGCGGGTCAGGATCAGTTGCGCGTCATCGCGGGCGGCGCCGAGATATTTGCCGTGAAATTCGGGCCGCGCGATGCGGAAGCCCGGCATGCCGCTCTGCCGCGTGCCGAGAAGGTCGCCTTCGCCGCGCAGGCGCAGGTCCTCCTCGGCGATGCGGAAGCCGTCCTCGGTGTCGCGCAGGATGGCGAGCCGCGCCTTCGCCGTTTCGCCGAGCGGCGCCTTGTAGAGCAGGAGGCAGGTCGACTTGCCGGAGCCGCGGCCGACGCGGCCGCGCAGCTGGTGGATCTGCGCCAGGCCGAAGCGCTCGGCATGCTCGATCACCATGATGGTGGCTTCCGGCACGTCGACGCCGACCTCGATCACCGTCGTAGCGACGAGCAGGCGGCTCTCGCCGCGGGCAAAGCGCGCCATGGCGGCGTCTTTCTCAGCGCCCTTCATCTTGCCGTGCACGAGATCGACGACGTCGCCGAACTTGCGCCGCAGCTCCTCGTGGCGATCCTCGGCGGCGGCAAGGTCGCTTTTCTCGGATTCCTCGACCAGCGGACAGACCCAGTAGGCGCGCTTGCCTTCCGACAGCGCGCGGCCGATCGCGTCCTCGACTTCAGTGAGACGGTCGAGCGGGACAGTGCGCGTGTCGATCGGCTGACGTCCGGCCGGTTTCTCACGCAGTTCCGAAATATCCATGTCGCCGAAATAAGTGAGCACGAGCGTGCGCGGGATCGGCGTCGCGGTCAGCACGAGCACGTCGACGGCCGCGCCCTTCTGCGTCAGCGCGAGACGTTGATGCACGCCGAAGCGATGCTGCTCGTCGACGATGGCGAGCGCGAGGTCGCGGAAGACGACGTCGTCCTGGAACAGCGCATGCGTGCCGACGAGAAGATGGATGCCGCCGAGCGCAAGTCGTTCGAGGATGGCGTCGCGTTCCTTGCCGCGCTCGCGTCCGGTCAGGATCGCGACCTCGATGCCGGCGGCTTCCGCAAGCGGCGCGATGGTTTTCAGATGCTGACGCGCCAGGATCTCCGTCGGAGCCATGAAGGCGGCCTGCCGTCCGTCCTCGATCACGGCAGCGGCGGCGGTGAGGGCGACCACTGTCTTGCCGGAGCCGACGTCTCCTTGCAGCAGCCGCAGCATGCGCTCGGGCTTGCCGAGATCGGCGACGATGTCGTCGACCGCCTTTTGCTGCGAGTGAGTCAGCGCGTAGGGCAGGGCCTTGAGCACCTTGGCGCGCAGATGCCCGTCGCCGGCATGCTCGTGGCCTGCCTGACGGCGCATGTTGGCGCGCACCAAAGCGAGCGCGAGCTGGCCGGCGAGCAGTTCGTCATAGGCGAGCCGCGTCCAGGCCGGGTTTTCCGGCGCGACGTCGTTCGGCTCGTGTGGCCGATGCAGTGCGCGCAACGCCTCGGAAAAGGCGGGCAGACGCTCGCGCGCGACCCAGGCTTCGTCCTGCCATTCCGAAAGGTCCGGCAACTTGGCCAGCGCGCCGTCGACCGCGCGGCGCACATTGCCGAGAGCGAGGCCCTCGGTGAGCGGATAGACCGGTTCGACCAGCGGCAGCGCGGCGAAGCCCTTCTCGTCGACGACGCGATCGGGGTGCACCATCTGCAACATGCCGTCATAGAACTCGGCGGTGCCGGAGACGTAGCGGGCCTCGCCGACCGGCAACAGCTTTTCAAGATAGTCGGGCCGGGCGCTGAAGAAGGTCAGCGTCAGCGTGCCCGTGTCGTCGCTGGTGACGATGCGGTAGGGGGCGCGCGGCCGGTTCCGCGGCGCGGGCCGGTGCTCCTCGACCTTTACCGCCACGGTAACGACCTGCCCCGGTTGGACCTCGTTGAGCTTGGGCCGGGCGCGGCGGTCGATCGTCCCCGAGGGCAGGTGGAAGAGCAGGTCGACAAGGCGCGGCGTCTCGCGGTCGAGCAGACGCGCATAGAGCGCCTCCAGCTTCGGTCCGATGCCGGACAGGCTGGTGAGTGCGGCGAACAGCGGGTTGAGGACCGGCGGGCGCATGGCTCTCTAGTGTAATGGATTCCCGAGACGCACAGCATCAATCGCTGTCGTCACCGGGCTTGTCCCGGTGACCCCGCTTAGGGACGCATTGCCCTCATAAGCGAGACGGCCGGGACGAGCCCGGCCATGACGGAGGTGAGGCTGTGCAAGAGCGTCCGCGCGACATGACACGGGACGGCTGCGCGCCTATATAAACCCCGCCCGGCCCCGTCCGGGTTTTTGGCGTTGGAGAGAAGCGTGACCGAACTGTCGAGCGAAGGCCTGGACGCGCGCCGGCGGCGTCTTCTGTTCCGCTGCCGCCATCGCGGCATTCGCGAGATGGACTTCGTGCTTGGGCGCTTTGCCGACGCCGAACTCGAGCATCTGAGCGAACAGGAGATGGACGTGCTCGAGGGATGGCTGGACATCCCCGACCAGCAGATGTTCGCCTTCGTGAACGGTTCGGAACCGACGCCGGCGGAAATCGATACGCCGATGTTCCGCCGACTCCGCGACTTCCATGGCGCTGCCTCCGCCCATAAGTGAAAGAAGTAATGCCCGTCTCTCCCGCTCAATCCCTTCAGCCCGGAAAAGTCTTGACGCTGGCGCAGGTCGCCGACGGTGCCGAAGGGCTCGTGCTCGCCGATCTCGCACGTTCGATCGCCGCGAAGGCGGACGCGCCGGCGATCTCGCTCGTCGTCATCTGCCGCGACGGCCAGCGCATGCAGGCACTGTCGCGGGCGCTCGGCTTTTTCGGTCCCGAACTGGAGATCATGGAATTTCCGGCCTGGGACTGCCTGCCATACGACCGCGTGTCGCCGCATGCCGGCGTCGTTGCGCAGCGCATGACCGCGCTGTCGCGGCTTGTGCGCACCAAGGGCCGCGACAAGCCGTCAGTGCTGCTGACGACGATCAACGCCGCAACGCAGCGCGTGCCGTCCCGCGAATTCGTGGCGACGCATGCGCTCTCGGTCGCGCCGGGCAACGTCGTCGGCATGGCTTCGATTGTCGAATGGCTGGAACTCAACGGCTATATGCGCGCCTCGACCGTGCGCGAGGCCGGCGAATATGCCGTGCGCGGCGGCATCCTCGACCTGTTTCCGCCGGGCATGGACATGCCGGTGCGGCTCGATTTCTTCGGCGACGCGCTGGAGTCGATCAAGACCTTCGACGCGCAAACGCAGAGAAGCGAGCTCGCCATGCGCGGGCTCGACCTGGTGCCGGTCGCCGAATTCCAGCTCGTCACCGAGACGATCCGACGTTTCCGCACCGGCTACGTCGCGGAGTTCGGCGTCGCCGGTCCCGACGATCTCCTCTACGCGGCGGTGAGCGAAGGCCGCCGCCATCCGGGCATGGAGCACTGGCTGCCGCTGTTCCATACGCAGATGGAGACGTTATTCGATTATCTGCCGGGAACGCCGGTCGCGCTCGAGCATCTCGACGAGGATGCGGCGCACGAGCGGTTCGGCCAGATCGCCGACTATCACGACGCCCGCGCCGAAGCGCTCAAGCAGGGCGTCACGCCGTCCTACAAGCCGCTGCCGACGAGCCGGCTCTATCTCTCCGAAGACGAATGGAAATCGCGGCTCGACGCGGCTGCGCGCGCCAAGCTGACGCCGTTTGCGGTGCCGGAGGCGCGCGACGTTATCGATATCGGCGCCCATGCGGGGCACAATTTCGCGGCCGAGCGCAATGCGCCGGGCGCCAATGTCTTCGAAGCCGTCGCGAAACACGTCTCGGCGCGGATGGCTGCGGGCAAGCGCGTCGTCATCGCCTTGTGGAGCGATGGCGCACGCGACCGCATGAAGCACGTGCTCGGCGACCACAAGCTCGTCAACCTGACTGACGTGCGGTCTTGGCCCGATGTGGCGAGCCTTCCGAAGCACGCCATCGCGCTCGCCGTCCTCGGCATAGAGGCCGGCTTCGAGACCGAGGACGCCGCCGTCATCGCGGAGCAGGATATCCTCGGCGACCGGCTGGTGCGGCCGCGCCGAGCGCAGCGCCGTGCCGAGAATTTCATCGCCGAGGCAACCAGCCTGTCGACCGGCGATCTCGTCGTGCATGTCGACCACGGCATCGGGCGATTCGTCGGCCTGCAGGCGATCGAGGCGGCCGGCGCGCCGCACGACTGCCTCGAGATCCATTACGCCGAGGGCGCCAAGCTCTACTTGCCGGTGGAGAACATCGAACTCCTGTCGCGCTACGGCTCGGAGGAGGCGGGCGTCGAGCTCGACCGCCTCGGCTCGGGCGGCTGGCAGACGCGCAAGGCGAAGATGAAGGTGCGCATCCTCGCCATCGCCGGCGATCTGATCAAGATCGCCGCCGAGCGCCAGTTGCGCGAGGCGCCGAAGCTCACCGTCACGCCGGGCGCCTATGACGAGTTCTGCGCCGGCTTTCCCTACGAGGAGACCGAAGACCAGCTCGCCGCGATCGATGCCGCGCTCGACGATCTCGCCAAGGGCCGTCCGATGGACCGGCTCATCTGCGGCGATGTCGGCTTCGGCAAGACGGAAGTCGCGCTGCGCGCGGCCTTCGACACCGCGATCAACGGCAAGCAGGTGGCGGTGGTCGTGCCGACGACACTGCTCGCGCGCCAGCACTTCAAGACCTTCACCGAACGCTTCCGCGGCTTCCCGGTGAACGTCGCGCAGGCCTCGCGCCTCGTGCCGGCGGCGGAGTTGAAGGAGGTCAAGACCGGGTTGGCCGAAGGTCAGGTCGACATCATTGTCGGCACGCACGCGCTGCTCGGCAAGGGCATCAAGTTCAAGGACCTCGGCCTCGTGGTCGTCGACGAGGAGCAGCACTTCGGCGTCGCGCACAAGGAGAAGCTGAAATCGCTGCGCGCCGAGGTGCACGTGCTGACTTTGTCGGCGACGCCGATCCCGCGCACGCTCCAGCTTGCTTTGACCGGCGTGCGCGATCTCTCGATCATCGCCTCGCCCCCGGTCGACCGCCTCGCGGTGCGCACCTTCGTGACGCCCTTCGACCCGATCACCATCCGCGAGGCGCTGTTGCGCGAGAAGTACCGCGGCGGCCAGTCCTTCTACGTCTGCCCTCGCATCGAGGATCTCGCCGGCGCCAAGGACTTTCTCGACAAGCACATCCCGGAAGTGCGCGTCTGTGTCGCGCACGGGCAGATGCCACCGACCGTGCTCGACGACATCATGTCGGCCTTCTACGACGGCAAATACGACGTCCTGCTCTCGACCACGATCATCGAGTCCGGCCTCGATATCCCGACCGCCAACACGCTGATCGTGCACCGTGCCGACCGTTTCGGCCTGTCGCAGCTCTATCAGTTGCGCGGCCGGGTGGGGCGCTCGAAGCTGCGCGCCTATGCGCTGTTCACGCTACCGGCGGAAAAGCCGATCACGCCGCAGGCCGAGCGGCGCCTGAAGGTGCTGCAATCGCTCGACACGCTCGGAGCCGGCTTCCAGGTCGCGAGCCACGATCTCGATATTCGCGGCGCAGGCAACCTGCTCGGCGAGGAGCAGTCCGGCCACATCAAGGAGGTCGGCTTCGAGCTCTACCAGCAGATGCTGGAGGAGGCCGTGGTCAGCCTGAAGGCCGGCATCACCGCGCCGGTCGAGGACCGCTGGTCACCGCAGATCACGATGGGCACACCGATCCTCATTCCGGAGGACTACGTCGCCGACCTGTCGGTGCGGCTCGCGCTCTACCGTCGGCTCGCAGATCTGGAGGACGAGCGCGAGATGGACGCCTTCGGCGCCGAGCTGGTCGACCGCTTCGGGCCGTTACCGAAGGAGGTCGAGCACCTGTTGCAGGTGGTGGCGATCAAGGCTTTGTGCCGTCGCGCCAATGTCGAGAAGGTCGACGCCGGACCGAAAGGCGCGGTGCTGTCGTTCCGCGACAACGTATTCGCCAATCCGGCCGGCCTCCTGCAATTCATCCAGGCACAGGGGCCGAACGCGCGCATCCGCAACGACAAGTCGGGCCAGAAGCTCGTCCTGCTCGGCGACTGGGACACGCCGGGGCTCCGACTCAAAGGCACGACCGCATTGCTGCGCCAGCTTGCGGGTCTGGCCGAGAAGAAGGCGGCGTGATCAGCCGCGGGCCGCGTCCTCCAGCACCATGTCGGCGCCCTTCTCGCCGATCATGATCGCGGCGGCATTGGTGTTGCCGGAGACGACCATCGGCATGATCGAGGCGTCGATGACGCGCAAAGCCTCGAGGCCGTGCACGCGCAGGCGCTCGTCGGTCACGGCCTGCGGGTCCTGACCCATGCGGCAGGTGCCGCAAGGGTGAAATGTGGTGCCGCCGGTACGGCGAATGAAACCGAGGAGGTCCGCGTCGCTGGCGCAATCCGGCCCCGGTGCGACTTCCGCCTCGACATAGCGCGCCATGGCCGGCGCCGCGAAGATGCGGCGCAGCGTGCGAACGCCCGCAACGAGCGTGTCGCGGTCGCGTTCGGCTGCCAGATAGTTCGGATCGATGGCCGGGGGGCGCGCGGGATCTGCTGACACGATCCGCACGGTGCCGCGGCTTTCGGGGCGCAGCAGCGTGCAGACGCCGGTGACGCCGGAGAAAGGGTGGAGTTCCTCGCCGATAGAGTTGGTCGAGAACAACGCGATCGAGCACTGCGCGTCCGGGGTGTCCGAGAGCGGATGCGCGCGATAGAAGAGGCCGGCGGTGATCGCGGAGGTCGTCAGTGGCCCGCGACGGGTCAGCGCATAGTGCAGGGCGGCGGCAGCCTTGCCGCGCAGGCTGCCGACCGTGTCGTTGAGCGTCGGGATGCGGGTGCGCAGCGCGATGCGCGCCGAATAGTGGTCGTTCAAATTGTCGCCGACGGCCGGCATGTCCGCGATGACCGGGATGTCCAGCGATCGCAGCAGAGGCGCCGGTCCGACGCCCGAGAGCTGCAGGAGTTGCGGGGAGCCGAAGGCGCCGGCGGAGAGGATCACTTCTTTGGCGGCGTGGGCGACGCGCGTCGCGTTGCCGGCTGAATATTCGACGCCAATCGCGCGCCGGCCGTCGAACACGATCCGCGAGGTCAGCGCACCGGACACGATCGTCAGATTGGGCCGTTTGCGCGCCGGCCTGAGATAGCCCTTGGACGCCGACCAGCGCAGGCCGCCGCGCATCGTGAGCTGGTAGAGACCGACGCCTTCCTGCGTCGCACCGTTGAAGTCGTCATTGCGCGGGAAGCCGCATTGCTGCGCCGCCTCGATATAAGCGCGCGCCAGCGGATGCTGGTCACGTGCGTCCGACACGGCCAATGGCCCGCCGGCGCCGTGCAGTTCGTCGGCGCCGCGCTCGTTGTCTTCCGCCTTGCGGAAATAGGGCAGTACATCGTCGAAGCCCCAACCGGCATTGCCGAGCTGACGCCACTGGTCGAAGTCCTGCGCTTGGCCGCGAATATAGATGAGGCCGTTGATCGAGCTCGAGCCGCCGAGCACCTTGCCGCGTGGCTGGATCATTTCGCGGCCGGCACAGCCGTCCTGCGGCACGGTCGTGAAGCACCAGTTGTGGCGGCGGTCCTTGAACAGGCGGCCATAGCCGACCGGAATGTGGATCCACGGATTGCGGTCGGGAGGGCCGGCCTCGATGAGCAGCACCGTGTAACGGCCGCTCGCGGTCAGCCGGTTGGCCAGCACCGAGCCGGCGCTGCCCGCTCCGACGACGATGAAGTCGAAGGTCTCGGCCGAGGACACGCTGCGCGACTTGCTATTCGGCTGCTTGCGCGCTGATCTGCTGGATCGCCTGCGCCAGCGCCTCCGGCTCCTGCGCGCCCGAGATGGCGTATTTGCCGTCGAGGATGAAGCAGGGGACGCCCTGAATGCCGGCTTCCTTGGCGGCGTTCACCTCCTGCTCGATCTCGGCAATGTCCTTGTCGCTGTCGAGCGCGGCGCGGACGTCCTCCGGGTCGAGGCCGACATCGGCGGCGGCCTGGACCAGCACGGCCTCGTTGGAGAGGTCGGCGCCTTCGGTGAAGTAGAGGTCCATCAGCCGCTGCTTCATCTCGGGCGCTTTGCCGATGCCCTCGGCCCAGCGGATCAGGCGGTGCGGGTCGCGGGTGTTGGGCTGGCGGCTCATCTTCTCGACCGCGTAGACGAGGCCTTCGGCGGCGGCTGCGGCCTGCACGCGCCTGGCGATGTCCTTGTAACGGTCGGGCGAGCCGAACTTGGTCGTCAGGTACTCCTCGCGCCTCATGCCCTCGGCCGGAATCCATTCGTTGAGGTAATAGGGCCGGTAGTGAACTTCTACTGGAACGTCCGAGGCGAGCGCCAAAGCCTTCTCAAGACGTCGTTTTCCGATGAAGCACCACGGGCAGACCACGTCGGAGACGACGTCAATGCGGATGGGGCGGCGGTCGGACATGGGAGCGGCTCCTCGTGGGTCCCGGAGCCTGAACCTATGCGTCCGCCTACTCGGCGGCAACCATGCGGCTGCCCATGACCCGCACCATCAGCGTGTCGAGGGTGTCACCGGCCTTCAGCGTCGCCAGCGTCACATTGGCCGTCACCTGGCGGGACGCGCTCTGCGCGCCGAGCATCGTGGTCTTGAGCGCGCCGGCGATGCGGCGGGCGACCACGTGCGCCGAGCGGAGATCGGTCTGGGTGAAGGCCATGAGGATGGCGCCGTCCTCGTCGCGCGCCGCGAAATCAATGGCACGCGTAAGCCGCGTGACGAGACGGGCGCCGTCAAGCGCGGCGCGGTCGTCGAGCGGCCCTTCGAACGCGAAGCGGGCGAGCGACAAAGGCTGACTGCGGTCGGCGGCTTCCGCAATCGCCTTGCCGAGGTCCCGCCAGAACGCATCGCGGGTGAGGAGCCCGGTTTCGGGATCGAACATGCCGCCGGCTTCCAGCGAGGCCATGACGCGCTTGAGCCGCGCCTCGAAGGCATGCAGCCGCACCAGCGGCACGATGCGCGAGACGATGCGGTGCGGGTCGGGATCGAGATGGTCGACGTTCGGCAGCACTTCGGCGAAATCGTCCGCGATCGCGCCGATGACGGCGACGGGCAGGTCGCGGAAACGGGTGTCCTCGGCGAGCGCCGAGAGGAAAGCTTCGGTCGTGACCTGCGGGAAGCCGTCGCCGACCACGACGCCGTCAATGTCGCGGGCGTTGAGATGCTTGGCGGCGTTCTCGACGCTGAGCGCGCCGATCATCTTCACCCGCTCGCCCATGGCGACGCTGAGCGCCGGATAGAGCGGCCCGCGGCCGACGATGAGCACCGTCGCGTCGTCGAGCGCATCGGTCGTCGGCATTGGCGGGAAGGGGCCCGCACCGGCTTCGTCATAGCGGCGGAGCACCGTGGCATGCAGCGCGCGCACGCGCAGGGCCGATTGCAGCCGCGCGACGATGCGGGCGACCGGTAAGGACGCGTCGGCGGGCAGGGCATTCGGCAGCGCCGCTTCGCGGTCGCCGTCGGCGAGGCCAATGACCGGAACGAGCGGGCCTTTGGCGGTGGCGATCTGGAGGCAGAGCATGCGCGCGGAGGATTCGCTCGGCGGCGGGCCGGGCTCGGCAATGACCACGGCGGAAGGCTTGACTGAAACGAACGCGGTCGGCGCATCGGCCCAGGTGGCTTCGACGATGGGGAAGGCGCCGGCAGCGCTCAAAGCGCCCGTGAGCTCCGTCGCCGGTGTGTCGGCGACCACGATCAGAGGACCTTGCAGCGACATGACACGCACGCGGGTTACAAAACGACCGCGGCACAGTACCGGCGGGCTGTTAATACCGCGTTGACGACGACGGGAGAGGTTGCCGCGCGCGGAAGGCCTGAGCCACCAGCGGATTGACGCCTTGCGCCGTCAAGACCGCGGCGAGGCCGGATGCATCCGGCGCGTGGCCGGCGAGGCGGTTGCCGAGCAGCGCGTCGGGCAGTGCCGCGATCATTGCGGCCGGATCGGCCGCGGCGATGGCGGCATCGAGCGCCGCCTGCCGAAATTGATAGGCGCCGACGGCAATCGTGCCGGGCGCCGCCATCCGTGCGGCGCTCTCGATCAGCGCCGGATCGGGCAGGCCGTCGGCGTCGCGTGCGGCGGCCGTGACGCAGGTCTCGTCGCGGGCAAAGCAGTCGACGACGTTTTCGAATGGCGCGTGCGCGGCCACGCCCAATGGCGCGCGCCAGAGTGCGACGATCCTGTTCGAGGCCCCGACGCTATCGGCGAGCGCCGCCAGAGCAGGTCCCGGCAGCAGGACGGAACCGCCGTCCAGCCATAGCGACTGAGCCGCGAAAATGTCGGCATCGAAGCCGTGATGCAGATGAAGCGCGCCGCCCGTGATCAGCCACGGCATGAGGCTCGCAGCGAGCCCCGCGAAGGAGGTGAGCGGAATGGTCGACAGCATCGGGGCGTCGGGCGCGAGGCCGGACGCATCGACGAGCGCGAGCCCGGTTTCGAGCAGGCGGGCCTGATCGTGCGCGACGGCGGTGACGCCCTCGGCGCTTACCTGGAACGTCATGGCGACGACCTGCGCGGACACATCACCCAGACGCTGCGGCGGGGTCTCGACCATGCCGCCGCCGAACACGCCGTCGAGCGGCACGACGCCGTCGGGCAGGTCTTCGCCGAAGGCGCAAATCTGGCGGATCGGAAACAGTTCGGCCGCGACCTCTATGGCGAATTCGGCGTGCCGCGTTTCACCGATGCGCGCCGTGGTGACGATCGCCTTGGCGCCGGCGCTCCGAAGCGCCTCCACCAAGTCCTGCCGGCGCCACAGGAGCGGCAGTGGCGCGGCGATCATGCCGGCGCGCACGGTGCCGAGGAGGGCGATCACGCTCTCGACGGTGTTCGGCAAGTGCAGGCCGACGACCGTGCCGGTGGAGAGACCAAGCCCGCGCATCGTCGCGGCGAAGGTTGATATGGCGCGGTCGGCCTGCGCGAAAGTGAGCCTGCGCGGCGCGCCGGATGTGAACGCCCCGCGGTTCGGCGGATCGGCGAGTGCGGGCGCCTGCGCGTTGCGCACGCCCGCGCGGCGGAAGAGGCCGTCGAGGGTCAATCCCGCGCTCATGGCTTGTTGTCCTTGCCGTCCTTCACCCACCACGTCTCCGGCAGATAGCCGTAGAGCGCGGTACGCTGCGGGTGAGCGATGCGGGTCCAGCGCGCGATCCACTGCACCGGCGGATAATAAAGCGGGATGACGTAGAAGCCGGACAAAAGCACACGGTCAAGCGCGCGCGTCGCCGCGACGAAGTCTGCCTGCACGGTCGCAGAGAGAAGCGCGGCGATCATGGCGTCGATCGCCTTCGATTTGACGCCCATGTAATTGCGGCTGCCGTTCTGCTCGGCGGCGTCCGACGAGAAGTAGAACAATTGCTCGTTGCCGGGTGAGAGCGACTGCTCCCAGCGGTACTGCATCATGTCGAAGTCGAAGCCGATGCGGCGATGCTCGAACTGCGTCGGGTCGACATTGCGCACGCGCGCGTCGATGCCGGCGCGCTTGAGGTTGCGCGTATAGGCGAGCGCGAGGCGCTCCTGGTCGCGCGTGTTGGTGAGGATCTCGAAGGCGAAGGGCCGTCCGCTCGCGACATTGACGAGCTCAGTGCCCTTGAGCGCGTATCCGGCCTCCTTGAACAGCGCGAAGGCGCGGGCGAGGCCGTGACGGTCGCGGCCGGTGCCGTCGGTCTTCGGCGGCTCCCATTGGCCCGCCATGATGTCGGGCCGCACCGCGCCGGGGAACGGCGCGAGCAGTTCCTGCTCGCGTGCGCTCGCGGCCATGCCGTGCGCCGAGAGCTCGCAGCCGTCGAAATAGCTGGCAGTACGCTTGTAAAGGTCGAAGAAATAGGTGTGGTTGATCCACTCGAAATCGAACAGATACAGCAGCGCTTCGCGCACGCGGATGTCGGAAAAGATCGGCCGCCGCATATTGAAGCAGAGCCCGTCCATGCCTTTCGGCAGGCCATAGGAGAAGGGCTCCTTGACGACGCGGCCGTCACGCAACGCGGGGAAGTCGTATGCCGTCTGCCAGCGGCCCGGATCGGTTTCGAGGCGGACGTCGTAGAGGCCTTTCTTGAACGCTTCGAAATGCGTGTTGCCGTCGCGGTAGTAGTCGTAGCGGATGGTGTCGAAATTCCACACGCCGCGATTGATCGGCAGATCGCGGCCCCAATAGTTCGGATCGCGCGTGAAGGTGACGCTCTCGCCGGGCTTCACCGCGCTGATCGTGTACGGGCCGCTGCCAAGAAGCGGCGTGAAGGTCGTGTCCTCGAACGTGTCGATCTTGATCGCGTGCTTCGCCAGGATCGGCATCAGGCCGATGATGAGCGGCAATTCGCGGTCGTCGGCGCCGGCGAGGTCGAAGCGGACGGAGCGCTCGCCGACTGCGGCGGCCTGCTTCACCTTGGCGTAGTAGATTTGATAGTTCGGCCGTCCGTGGTCGCGCAGCAGGCTCCACGAGAAGATGACGTCCTCTGGCGTCACCGGTTTGCCGTCGGCGAAACGCGCCTTGGGATTGATCGTGAAGGTGACGCTGGTCCGCGCCGCGTCGGTCTCGACCGTCTCGGCAATGAGGCCGTAGAGCGTGAAGGGCTCGTCATAGCCGCGCGCGAGCAGGCTCTCGATCTGGTAGCCGCGGATATTGGCGGCGGGGATGCCCTTGACGATGAAGGGGTTGACGCTGTCGAAGGCGCCGAGCACGCCCTGAACGAGTTGCCCGCCCTTGGGCGCGTCCGGATTGGCGTAGACCGGGGCGACGAAATCCTGCGGCCAGGCCGGGGCGCCGTGCATGGCGATGGCGTGGCCGGCCGTCTCGGCCCGCGCCGGCGCGAGTTTAAAGGGGAGCGAGGCC
>Ga0310810_10005822_pt1 | contig 13854 bp, 10 predicted proteins | sample NCmetagenome_FD_207641 | JGI IMG/M metagenome (GOLD analysis project Ga0310810, IMG submission 207641) | Soil microbial communities from experimental microcosm in Duke University, North Carolina, United States - NC | ecosystem: Engineered > Artificial ecosystem > Soil microcosm > Unclassified ... | reverse complement strand
CGCGACGCGACGGCGGCGGAGCGGCAGATCCGCGAGATCGCCACCAGCGTCTACTGCTTCGACGCCCGGCGCTTCTGGCCCGCCCTGGCCCAGGTGACGCCCGACAACGAACAGCACGAGTACTACCTGACCGACGTGATCGGCATCCTGCACCGCCAGGACCAGCCTCTCGACGCGGTGATCACCCAAGACCCGAGCGAATGCCTGGGCGTGAACGACCGGCGGCAGCTGGCCGAGCTCGCCGGGATCATGCGCCGCCGCATCCTCGACCGCCTGATGGCGGCGGGGGTGAGCGTGATCGATCCGGCCACCACCTACGTCGACGACACGGTGACGATCGGGATCGACACCGTGCTCCACCCGAACGTGAGCCTGACCGGGCGCACCGTCGTGGGCGCCGACTGCGTCGTAAGCGCGGGCTGCCAGGTCACCGACACCACGCTCGCCGATTCGGTCCTGCTCAAGCCCTACTGCGTGCTCGCCGAGTCGACGGTCGAGACCGGCGCCCAGCTCGGCCCCTTCTGCCACCTGCGGCCGTTGAGCCACGTCGGGGCCAACGCCAAGATCGGCAACTTCGTCGAGCTCAAGAAGTCCAGGATCGGCCGCGGCTCGAAGGTCCCGCACCTCTCCTACGTGGGCGACACCCAGATGGGCGAGGGTGTCAACGTGGGCGCGGGCACCATCACCTGCAACTACGACGGGGCCAAGAAGCACGAGACCGTCATCGGCGACCGGGTGTTCGTGGGCACGAACTCGAGCCTCGTTGCCCCGCTCACCATCGGCGAAGGCGCCTACGTGGCGGCCGGCTCGGTCATCACCAAGAACGTCCCGCCGGGATCGCTGGCCGTGGCGCGCGGCCGGCAGGAGACGCGCGAGGGCTGGGTCGCGCGCAAGCAGAAGGACAAGACCGCCAAGCAGGGGGAGTAGGGCCATGTGTGGAATCGTCGGCTACGTCGGGGACAAGAGCGCGACCGAGATCGTGCTGGAGGGCCTCAAGCGGCTCGAGTACCGCGGCTACGACTCGGCGGGCGTGGCGGTGATCGGCCCCGGGGGGCTGCAGATCCGCCGGGCCGCCGGGCGAATCAAGGTGCTGGAGGGCATTCTCCGCGAGCGGCCGATCGACGGCCCCATCGGGCTCGGCCACACCCGCTGGGCGACCCACGGCCGGCCCACCGACGAGAACGCGCACCCGCACACCGACGGCTCCGGCGACCTGGTCGTGGTGCACAACGGCATCATCGAGAACTACCTGCCGATCAAGGAACGCCTGCAGGCCGAGGGCCACGTCTTCAAGTCGGAGACGGACACCGAGGTCATCGCCCACCTGATCGAGCGGCATCTCAAGGACACCGCGCGCCTGGACGAGGCGATCCGTCGCGCCCTGCGCGAGCTGCGGGGCTCCTACGCGATCGTGGTGCTCCATCGCCGGATGCCCGACCGTTTGGTGGCGGCCAAGCTCGGCGCGGGCAGCGTGGTGGTGGGGCTCGGCGAGAACGAGACCTTCCTCGCCTCCGACATCCCGGCCATCCTGTCCCACACCCGTGACGTGGTCGTGCTGGAGGACGAGGACGTCGCGATCATCACCCGCGCGGGGGTCGAGATCACCGACCTCGAGGGCGCGCCGGTGCAGCGGGCCCCGAGCCGGATCCTGTGGGACCCGATCATGGCCGAGAAGGGGGGATACCGCCATTTCATGTTGAAAGAAATCTTCGAGCAGCCGCGCGCCGCCGCCGACACCATGCGGGGCCGCGTGCAGCTCGAGGGGGGCACGGTGGTGCTGCCGGACGTGCACCTCGATCCCGAAGTAGTCGCGGGAATTCAAAGAATAGTCCTGGTGGCCTGCGGCACCTCCTATCACGCGGCCATCGTCGGTCGCTTCATGATGGAGCGCCTGACCGGCATCGCCTCCGAGGTCGACATCGGCTCCGAGTTCCGCTACCGCGACGCGGTGCTGGGCCCGGAGACCCTCGTCATCGCGCTGTCGCAGTCCGGCGAGACCGCGGACACCCTGGGGGCGGTCAAGGCGGCGCGGGCCAAGGGGGCCCCGATCGTGGCCATCACGAACGTGGTCGGCTCCGCGCTCTCGCGCGAGGCCACCGGCACGCTCTACACGCACGCCGGGCCCGAGATCGGGGTGGCGTCCTCCAAGACCTTCACCGCGACCCTGGTCGCGCTGTACTTGCTGGCCCTCTGGCTGGGGCGTCGCCGAGGCGTGCTGCTGGCCGAGGACGGGCGCAAGCACATCCAGGGCCTGCTCGAGCTGCCGCGCCTCATGGAGCAGACGCTCGAGATGGAGAACGCGGTGGCCGAGCTGGCCCGCGAGATCTCGCGGCACAAGAACTTCCTCTTCCTGGGCCGCGGGATCAACTACCCGCTCGCGCTGGAAGGCGCGCTCAAGCTCAAGGAGCTCTCCTACGTGCACGCGGAGGGCTACCCGGCCGGGGAGATGAAGCACGGACCGATCGCGCTGCTCGAGGACGGCTTCCCGGTCATCGCGCTCAGCCCCCGCGACTCGTCCTACGACCGCATGATGGGCAACCTCGAGGAAGTGCGGGCGCGCGAGGGGAGGGTGATCGCGATCGGCCACGAGGGGGACCGCGAGCTCCGCGCCAAGGCCGACATCATGCTCTCGGTGCCGGTCGCGGGCGACCTGCTCACCCCGATGCTGCTGTCGATCCCGATGCAGCTCTTGGCCTATCACATGGCGGTCCGCCTCGGCCGCGACGTCGACCAGCCCCGGAACCTCGCCAAGTCGGTGACCGTCGAGTAGCCGTCGGCCTCTCCGCCCTCTCCCCACCGGGGAGAGGGCAGGGCGGGGGCACGACCCCTCGCGGTTGTGGTAACGTTAGCCTCCATGCCGCACCCCGCAGTGACCGCCGAGAGTCTCCTCGCGCCGCTCAACCCCCCGCAGCGCGAGGCGGTCACGACGACGAAGGGGCCGGTGCTGGTGCTGGCCGGAGCCGGCAGCGGCAAGACCCGCGTCATCGCCCACCGGATCGCCTACCTGCTCGCGGTCGAGGGTGTCGGCCCGCGTCACGTGCTGGCGGTGACCTTCACCAACAAGGCGGCCGCGGAGATGCGGCACCGGGTGGAGGAGCTGCTGCTGCCGGCCGGCATCCGGCCCCCGCTCATCGCCACTTTCCACTCCGCCTGCGTGCGCATCCTGCGCGAGCGCCCGGTCCACGCCGGGCTGCCGCCGTCCTTCGTGATCTACGACGAGGACGACCGCCAGGCCCTCGTCAAGGAGGCGCTGCGCGAGCTCGACTTCGACGAGCGGACCCTGACCCCGAGCACGGTCGTCCACCGGATCAGCCACTGCAAGAACCAGATGCTGACCCCGGCCGACGTGGAGCAGCTCGCCCGCACCCCGCGCGAGGAGCGCATCGCCTCGCTCTACCGGCTCTACGAGCAGAAGCTCGAGGCCGCCGGTGCGCTCGACTTCGACGACCTGCTGCTCCGGGTAGTGCGGCTGCTCGAGACGGTGCCGGAGGCGCTCCGCTGGTACCGCACCCTCTGGAGCCACGTCCTGGTCGACGAGTACCAGGACACCAATCGCGCCCAGTACCGCATCGTGCAGCTGCTGACCGAGGAGCACCGGAATCTCTGCGTGGTGGGCGATCCCGACCAGTCGGTGTACCGGTGGCGCGGGGCCGATCTCCGCAACATCCTCGACTTCGAGAAGGACTACCCGGACTGCCGGGTGGTGGCGCTCGAGCAGAACTACCGCTCGACCAAGCGCATCCTCGGCATCGCCTCCGCGGTGATCGTCAACAACACCGCGCGCAAGGACAAGCGGCTCTGGACCGACAACCACGAGGGCGAGCGGCCCGAGGTCTACCGCGCGTGGGACGAGAACGAGGAGTCCGCCTTCGTGGCTCAGAAGGTGCGCGCGCTCCGCGGCGAGGGGCGCGACTACCGCGACATGGCGGTGTTCTACCGCACCAACGCCCAGTCGCGCGTGCTGGAGGACGCGCTGCGCCGGGCCGGCGTCCCCTACCTCATCGTGGGCGGCGTGCGCTTCTACGAGCGCCGCGAGGTCCGGGACGTGGTGGCCTACCTCCGCCTGCTGTCGAACCCCCTCGACGACGTCGCGTTCCGCCGCGCGGTGGCCGCGCCCGCGCGCGGCATCGGCAAGGCCACCCTCGATCGCCTGGCCGACGGGGCCCGCGCGGCGGGCGTTCCGCTGCTCGCGACGTGCGCCGCGATGCCGACCGACATCACCGGCAAGCCGCGCCGCGCCCTGGAGGAGTTCGCCGGGCTGATCGCCCGCCTGGCCGAGCGCCGGAGCGGGCTGACCGTGCCCGCCCTCATCGACGAGGTCTGCGCGGCCTCCGGATACCGCGAGGCGCTGAAGGTGGAGCGGACCGCCGAGGCGCAGGCCCGGCTCGAGAACCTGGAGGAGCTGGTGGCCGCGTCCGAGGAGTTCATCGTCACCCAGCAGGCGGCCGGCCTCGAGACGGTGACCCTCGAGGCCTTCCTCGACTCGATCGCGCTGGTGGCTGACACCGACGAGATCGACCCCGAGGCGGGTGGGGTGACGCTGATGACGCTCCACTCGGCCAAGGGGCTCGAATTTCCGGTGGTCTTCCTCACCGGGCTCGAGGAAGGGGTCTTCCCGCATTCGCGCTCGATGCTGGAGCCGGAGGAGCTCGAGGAGGAGCGGCGCCTCTGCTACGTGGGCATCACCCGGGCCCGCGAGCGGCTGCTGCTCTCCTACGCGCTCCACCGCCGCATCCAGGGCTACGGGGTCGCCGAGCCGTCACGCTTCCTCCTCGAGATCCCGGAGGAGCAGCTGCACCTGATCAACGCGCGCCGCCCGGAGCCGGTCGCCCCCGTGGCGCCCTCTGCCCCGATCGACTCCGGCGACGACTTCCCGTTCCGCCTGGGCGCCAAGCTCCGCCACGCGCGCTGGGGCGAGGGCCTCCTCGTGGGCATGGAGCGCGAGGGCTCCGACGTGATCGCCACCGTCCACTTCGCCAGCGTCGGCCGCAAGCGCCTGTCCCTCCAGTACGCACACCTGGAGGAGCTATGACCACACAACCGCGGGTAGCCGCGATCATCTCGCCCACGGCCAACATGGCTCAGCCATGTTGAGGATGAAGAGGGGCTAACGGTGGCGACACCGAAAACGAAGATCAGCCTCGAGGACGTCGACCACGTGGCGCGCCTCGCGCGTCTCGAGCTGTCCGCGGCCGACAAGGAGCGGATGCGCAGCGAGCTGGACGGCATCCTCTCCTACATCGATAAGCTCCGCGCCCTCGACACGCGCGACGTGGAGCCGACCTCGCACGCGGTCCCGGTCACCAACGTCATGCGAGACGACGTCGAGCGCCCGTCCCTGGCGCAGGAGGACATGCTCGCGAATGCCCCCGACCGCCACCGCGACATGTTCCGCGTCCCCCGGATCATCGAGGAGTAGATGCCGGAGCTCCACTCGCTGACCGCTCACGAGCTGGCCGCCCGCTACCGCAGCGGCGAGGCCACCCCGACCGGGGCGGTGACCGAGTGCCTGACGCGGATCGAGTCGCTCGACCCGCGCGTGCGCGCCTTCCTCACCGTGACCCGCGAGGACGCGCTCCGGCGCGCCGCGGAGGCGGACGCCCGCTTCCGGGCCGGCACCCCGCGCGGCCCGCTCGACGGCGTGCCGGTCGCGCTCAAGGACGTGCTCTGCACCCGGGGGATCCGCACCACCTGCGGCTCGAAGATCCTGGAGCGGTTCGTGCCCCCGTACGACGCGACGGTGGTCGCGCGGCTCTTCGCGGCCGGCGCGGTCCTGCTCGGCAAGCTCAACATGGACGAGTTCGCGATGGGTTCCTCCACCGAGCACTCCGCGTTCTTCACCACCCACAACCCGTGGGACCTCGCCCGCGTGCCGGGCGGGTCCTCCGGCGGCGCGGCGGCCGCGGTCGCGGCCGGCATGGCCCCGCTCACGCTCGGCACGGACACCGGCGGCTCCATCCGGCAGCCCGCCGCGTTCTCGGGCGTGCTCGGGATGAAGCCCACCTACGGGCGGGTGTCGCGCTACGGGCTCATCGCGTTCGCCTCGTCGCTCGACCAGGTCGGGCCCTTCGCCCGGGACGCGGAGGACGCCGCGCTGCTAATCGGCGCCATCGCGGGCGCCGATCCGATGGACGCCACCGCGATCGACGTCCCGGTGCCCGACTACCGGGCCGCGCTCGGGCGGGGGATCGACGGGCTGCGCCTCGGCGTGCCCGCCGAGTACTTCATGGACGGCATGGATCCCGAGGTCGAGCAGGCGGTACGCGCGGCGATCGCCACGCTCGAGAAGCTGGGCGCCCGCACCGAGCCGGTGTCGCTGCCCCACACCGAGTACGGGCTCGCCGCCTACTACGTCATCGCGCCGGCGGAGGCCTCGTCGAACCTCGCGCGCTACGACGGCGTGAAGTACGGGCTGCGCGCGTCCGGCGCGCGCGACCTGATCGACATGTACAGCAAGACGCGCGCGGCCGGCTTCGGGGCCGAGGTGAAGCGGCGGGTGATGCTGGGTACCTACGTGCTCTCCGCCGGCTACTACGACGCCTACTACGGCCAGGCCCAGAAGGTGCGCACCCTGGTGCGGCGCGACTTCGACCAGGCCTTCGCGCGGGTGGACCTGATCGTGGCTCCCACCACTCCCGGAGTGGCGTTCAAGATGGGCGAGAAGGCCGACCCGCTCCAGATGTACCTCAACGACATCTTCACGATCCCGGTGAACCTGGCCGGGCTGCCCGGCGTGTCGATCCCGGGCGGCTTCACCCGGGCGGGGCTGCCGATCGGGCTCCAGCTCATCGCGCCCGCCTTCGACGAGGCCACGCTCCTGCGCGCCGCCCACGCCTACCAGACCGTCACCGACTGGCACACCCGCACGCCCCCGCTCGACATGACGACAGCTGAGACGACGCCTCGATGAGGGCCCGGTTGATCGCGCGCCCCGATGAGGGCCAAAGGCCCGAAGAGGCCCAGCCGCGAGCCAAAGTCATCGACATTCAAGCGCGATGAATAGTTACGAGACCATCATCGGCCTCGAGGTCCACGCCCAGCTCGCGACCGTCACCAAGATGTTCTGCGGATGCCGGGCCGAGTTCGGGGCCCCGCCCAACACCCGCACGTGCCCGGTCTGCCAGGGGATGCCCGGCTCGCTGCCGGTGATCAATCGGCGCGCGGTGGAGTTCGGCATCATGACCGCGCTCGCGATCGGCTGCGGGATCAACGCGCACAACCGGTTCGCCCGCAAGCACTACTACTACCCGGACATGCCGAAGAACTACCAGATCAGTCAGTATGAAGAGCCGCTGGCGGAGCATGGCCGACTGGTGGTTGACGCGGGCTCGGGTCCGCGCGAGGTCGGCATCCAGCGCGTGCACCTCGAGGAGGACGTGGGCAAGCTGCTCCACGAGGGCGCGCTCGAGACCGCCCAGTCGAGCAGCGTGGACTACAACCGCGCCGGTGTGCCCCTCATGGAGATCGTCTCGAAGCCCGACCTGCGGAGCCCCGACGAGGCCGCGGCGTATCTCCGGGCCCTGCGCGCCATCCTGATCTACCTCCGGGTGTGCGACGGCAACATGGAGGAGGGCTCCCTGCGCTGCGACGCCAACATCTCGCTCCGGCCGCGCGGGCAGGCGGAGTACGGCACCAAGGTCGAGATCAAGAACATGAACTCGTTCCGCAACGTCCGCGACGCGCTCGAGCACGAGATCAAGCGGCAGACCCGCGCGCTCGAAACCGGGGAGCGGATCGTGCAGGAGACCCGGCTCTGGGACCCGGACCGGGCGGTGACGGTCTCGATGCGCTCGAAGGAGTTCGCCCACGACTACCGCTATTTCCCGGAGCCCGACCTGCCGCCGCTCGACGTGCAGGGGGCGTGGGTGGAGGAGGTGCGGGCGCGCCTGCCCGAGCTGCCGGAGGCGCGCCGCGCCCGCTTCCAGTCCGCCTACGCGCTGTCGGCCTACGAGGCGGACCTCCTGACCCAGGGGCGCGGCCTGGCCGACTACTTCGAGGCGGCCGCGCGCGCGTCCGGCAAGCCCAAGGGTGTCGCCAACTGGGTGCTCAACGAGCTGCTCCGCGAGCTTCCGGCCGATGACGATCGAGCGATCGACGCGTGCCCGATCCCGCCCGCCAACCTGGCCGGGCTGCTGGCCCTGATCGACGACGGCACCATCAGCGGCAAGATTGCGAAGGACGTGTTCGAGAAGATGTACCGCTCGGGCGACGCCGCCCAGGCCATCGTGAGCCGTGAGGGGCTGACCCAGATGGCCGACGAGGGCGCGCTCGGCGTGGCGGTGGACCGGGTGCTCGGCGAGCACGCCAAGGTCGTGGAGGACTACCGGGCTGGAAAGAAGGCCGCGCTGGGCTTCCTGGTGGGCCAGGTGATGAAGGCGACGCAGGGCAAGGCGAACCCGGCCCTCGTCAACCGCCTGCTGACCGAGAAACTACCGAAAGTCTGAATAGTTAGGTAAGATGGAAGGCAGCCCATGATTCGGCTGCAGCACGTGTCGAAGGTCTTCGGATCCGGCGCCTCCCGGGTGGCCGCCCTCAGTGGCATCTCCTTCAGCGTCGCCAAGGGCGAGTTCGTGGTGCTCACCGGGGCCAGCGGAGCTGGAAAGACCACGCTGCTCCGCATGCTGTATCGCGCCGAGACGCCCTCCGAGGGCGACATCGAGGTGGCCGGCTTCGACGTCACCGAGCTCCGGCGGTCGGAGATCCCGCGTCTGCGGCGCTCGATCGGCATCGTCTTCCAGGACTCCAAGCTCCTCGCCGGCCGCACCGTGTTCGAGAACGTGGCCTTCGTGCTCCGGGTGCTGGGCACCCCGCGGCGTGACATCACGCCCAAGGCCTTCGCGGCGCTCAAGGCGGTCGGGCTCTCGGCCCGGGCCCAGGCCTATCCGAACCAGCTCTCGCAGGGCGAGGCGCAGCGGGCCTCGCTGGCGCGGGCCATCGTCAAATCCCCCGGGCTGCTCCTGGCCGACGAGCCCACCGGCAACCTCGACGAGGACATGGCGGGCGAGATCCTGGGCCTGGTCAAGGAGATCTGGAGCCGCGGCACCACGGTGCTCTTCGCCACCCACCAGGCCCGCCTCGTGCCCCTCCTCAAGCGCCGCACCCTGCGCCTAGAAGGCGGAAGGCTAGTAAAGGACGAGGGCTGATGCTCAGCTTCGTCTTCAACGAGGCGATGCGCGACCTGCGTCGCGCCGGCCGGGTCGGGATCAGCGCGATCCTGCTCATCGCCCTCTCGCTCACCGCGCTGGGCGGCTTCTGGCTCCTCTCGCTCAACCTCGGGCGTGCCATCGACCAGTGGGGCGATCGCGTGCGGGTGATCGTCTACCTGAAGGACGAGCCGCCCGCGGCCAAGCTCGACGAGGTGATGCAGCGGATCGAGGCGGTCGGTGGCATCCAGCGACTGCGCTTCGTATCCAAGGCCGACGCCCTCCGCGCGCTGAAGCGCTCGCTCGGCAGCCAGGCCGACGTGGCCGACCAGCTTCCCCGCAATCCGCTGCCCGCCTCGGTGGAGGTGACGCCCGACGCGGCCATCGCGACGCCCGAGGGCACCCGCGCGCTGGTGGGGCGGCTGGTCGCGCTGCCGGAGGTGGAGGAGGTGCAGGGGGGCAGCCAGTGGGTGGACGGGCTCGAGCAGTTCCGGCGCCTCTTCCAGGGGGTGGGCCTCGTGGTCGGCGCGGTGCTGGCCCTGGCCGCGATCCTCACCGTGACGACCGCGACCACCCTGGTCCTCCACCTGCGGCGCGACGAGATGGAGATCATGCGACTCGTCGGCGCCACCGAGAGCGTGATCCGCTGGCCGCGGCTGCTGCAGGGCATGGCCCAGGGCCTGGTGGCCGCCATCGTGGCGCTGGCCACCCTCGAGATCGCCTACGCGGTGACGGTGCCGCGCCTCGAGCCGCTCCTGCCGGTCACCATCGGCCTCGAGCGGGTCACCTTCCTCTCGCCGCTCCACGCCCTGGCCCTGATCGCGGCCGGCGCCATGCTCGGCGCGATGGGCGGCCTGCTCGCCCGGGGGCGCGCGCAGGCATGATGCGCGGCTGGCTGCTCGGGCTCACCCTCGCGATGGCGCCCGGACTCCTCGTCCCGGTCGCGGGCTGGGCCCAGGCGACCAAGCGCGAGGGCCCCGCCGAGATCGGCGACAAGCAGCGCGACCTGCACCAGACCCAGAAGCAGCTCAGGGAAGAGCGCGAGAAGGCGGCCGACGCGCGCAAGCGCGAGGCGAGCGTGCTGAGCGCGCTCGAGGCCATCGACCAGCGGCTCACCGAGAAGCGCAAGCAGGTGGCCAACATCGACGGGCGCATGCGCCGGGCCCAGGCCGACATCGTGGAGCTGCAGGGCGAGATCGGGCGGCTCCAGACGCGGCGCTCCGGCCAGGAGGACGTCCTCGGGCGCCGGCTGCGGGCCCTCTACAAGCTGCAGGCCCAGGGCGGGGTGCTGCCCATCGTGCTCTCTGGTGACGACCCGGTGAACCAGGCGGTCCAGCTGCGGCACCTGACCACCCTGGCCTCGGTGGACGCCCGTCTCATTCGAGAGTATCGTGTGACGTCCGAGGTCCTGGCGGATCGCAAGAGCCGGGTCGAGGCGCGCGGCAAGGAGCTGGCGTCGCTCAAGTCCGAGGCGGAGCAGGAGCGGCTCGAGTTCGACCAGGAGGCGGCGAAGCGTCGCGCCCTGCTGGCGAAGGTGCAGGACGAGCGCGCCTACCACGACCGGATGGTAGGTGAGCTGTCCGAGGCGACCCGCCGGCTCGAGGCCTTCATCCGGGACCTGCAGGAGAAGCAGCGGCGGGCTGTGGCGAAGGTGCCGCCCCCGAGCCGGCCGGCGCGGCCGGCGCCGGGTGACGCGCCGTCGGGGACCGGGTTCGCGTCGCTGCGCGGGCGGCTCACGTGGCCGGCGGACGGCCGGGTGGTCGCCGAGTACGGTCCGCAGGTCAACCCCCGCTTCGGGACGAAGACGTTCCGCAACGGGATCGATATCGAGGCCACCGAGGGCTCGAATATTGCGGCGGTGTTCCCGGGCCACGTGGTGTACACGGGATGGTTCCGGGGTTACGGGAACCTGATCATCGTGGATCACGGGGGCGAGTACTACACGGTCTACGCCCACGCGGCCGACATCAGGGTCACCGAGGGCGACGAGGTCAAGCAGGGCCAGATCATCGGAACGGTCGGAGACACCGGCTCGCTGCAGGGGCCGCGCTTGTATTTCGAGGTCCGGCACGAAGGGAAGCCCCAGGACCCGGCGCAGTGGCTGCGCCCGAAGGGGTAAGCTCAAGAAGAACGGAGGCGTACACGATGCGGCCCATCCGGCACATGAAGAAGGTGGTCATGATCTCCGCGCTGCTGCTCATCCTCACCCTGTCCCTCGGCGGCGGGGTGGCGAGCAAGGGCAACGACACCGCGGCCACCTACGAGAACCTGCGGTTGTTCACCGAGGTGCTCTCGATCGTGCAGAGCCAGTACGTGGACGAGGTCCCGCCCAAGGACCTCATCTACAACGCGATCAAGGGCACGCTGCGGGGGCTCGACCCGCACTCCTCGTTCCTCGACCCCGACATGTACCGGGAGATGCAGGTCGAGACGAGCGGGTCCTTCGGCGGGCTCGGCATCGAGATCACCCTGCGCGACGACGTGCTGACGGTGGTGGCGCCCATCGAGGGCACCCCGGCCTACCGCGCGGGCATCCAGCCGGGCGACCGCATCCTCAAGATCGAGGGCCTCTCCACCAAGGACATGCAGCTGGCCGACGCGGTCAAGCGCATGCGGGGCAAGCCGGGTAGCAAGATCACGGTCACGATCGTGCGCGAGGGCTGGACCGAGCCGAAGGACTTCCTGATCACCCGCGAGCAGATCCGGGTGCAGTCGGTGAAGAACAACCAGCTCGAGCCCGGCATCGAGTACATCCGGCTGCGCCAGTTCCAGGAGCAGACCTCGAACGACCTGGAGACGGCCCTCGAGAAGTACGCCAAGGAAGGCAAGATCCAGGGCCTGGTGCTCGACCTGCGCAACAACCCCGGCGGCCTGCTCACCTCCGCGGTCGAGGTGACCGAGAAGTTCCTCGAGCCCGGCAAGCTGGTCGTCTACACCGAGGGCCGCGTGCGCAACCAGAACATGCGCTTCTCATCGAACGCCAAGCGGTCCTTCACCGATTTCCCGGTGGTGGTGCTGGTCAACCAGGGCAGCGCGTCCGCCTCCGAGATCGTGGCCGGGGCGCTGCAGGACTACGGGCGCGCGGTCGTGCTGGGCACGCAGAGCTTCGGCAAGGGCTCGGTGCAGACCATCATCCCGCTCTCGGACGGCTCGGGGCTGCGGCTGACCACCGCCAAGTACTTCACTCCAAAGGGCCGGTCGATTCACGGCAAGGGCATCACCCCCGATATCGTGGTGGACGGGCCGAAGACGACCGCCCAGGCCCCCACCGGGGAGAGTCCGAACCCCACGCCTCCGGTGGCCGAGACCCCGCAGGAGCAGCTCAAGCGGGACCCGCAGCTGCAGCGCGCGCTGGATCTGTTAAAGGCGATGAAGATCCTGGACAAGAGCCGGCCGACGCCGGCGCAGGCTCAGGCCCGCTAGGCCGACGGGGAGCCCACGAGTGCCGGCGAGAGTGTGGAAGGCTCTCGCCGGCCTCATCGTGCTCCTCCTGATCGCGGTCGTCGGTCTGGACCAGTGGCAGGTCCGTCGCGGGGAGGCGAGCCTGTTCGGGCGGGGGCTCTTCGGCTCGCCCCCGCCCCGCTCGATCACTCCGTCGGCGCCGACGGTCCCCCGGGCGGGCCTCGAGCTCGAGCCGGCCCCGGCTCCGCCCCCACCGGGAGCACCTCGGATCGCGGTCATCGTCGACGATCTGGGCGGCCGCCGGGACGTGTTCGACATGCTGCGGGAGATCCGGCGGCCCCTGGCGGTCGCAGTGCTGCCAGGCCTGCCGCTGTCCGCGCCGATCGCGCGGGACGCGTTCCGGGCCGGCATGGAGGTGCTGCTGGACGCGCCGATGGAGCCGTACCGGTACCCGGAGCTCGATCCGGGGCCCGGGGTCCTGCTGACGTCGATGTCGCCCGGCGAGATCCAGCAGGCGGTGGGCAAGCAGCTCGAGACGGTGGCGCCGGCGGTCGGGGTGATGAACCGGATGGGCTCGCGGCTCACCGAGGACCGGACGCGGATGCGGGCGATGCTCGAGGTGCTGGCGGCCCGGCGGCTGTTCCTGGTGGACGCGTACACGTCCAGCCAGTCGCTGGCCTTCGACGAGGCGCGCGGTGCGGGGGTGCGGGCGGCGCGCCGGCAGATCCTGGTGGATCACGCCCGCGGGGACGCGGGGGACCGGGTGCGCTGGGACGAGGTGGCGGGATGGGCGGAGCGGCGGGGCGAGGTGATCGTGGTCGCCCACGGGCATCCGCTGACGGTGAGGCTCCTGAAGGAATACGTACCGCGGTGGGAGGCGCGCGGGTTGAGGCTCGTTCCCGTGTCGACCCTGGCGCGCTAGGGTCTACGACATGATCGTGCTCGGCATCGAGACCTCCTGCGACGAGACCGCGGCCGCGGTGGTGGACGGCGGCCGCAAGGTGCTCTCGAGCGTCGTCGCCTCGCAGGACGACGTCCACGCCCCCTACGGCGGGGTGGTGCCCGAGCTGGCCTCCCGCCGCCACCTGGAGGTGCTGGTGCCGGTGGTGCGCCGCGCTCTCGAGACCGCGGGCATGGGCCTCGACGACGTGGACGGCATCGCGGTGACCTACGGCCCCGGGCTCGTCGGCTCGCTCCTCATCGGCTGCTCGGCGGCCAAGGCGATCGCCTACGCCCGCCACCGGCCCCTGGTCGGCGTCAATCACCTCGAGGGCCACATCTACGCGGCCTTCCTGGAGGGCGAGCCCCC
>Ga0310810_10005821_pt1 | contig 13856 bp, 10 predicted proteins | sample NCmetagenome_FD_207641 | JGI IMG/M metagenome (GOLD analysis project Ga0310810, IMG submission 207641) | Soil microbial communities from experimental microcosm in Duke University, North Carolina, United States - NC | ecosystem: Engineered > Artificial ecosystem > Soil microcosm > Unclassified ... | reverse complement strand
TCCTGACCAGCGAGCAGGCGAAGCTGCTCGACGTGGTCACCGCGCACCTCATTCCGACGGACGATACCCCCGGCGCGCGTGAGGCGAAGGTGGTGCGATTCATCGACCACGCGCTCGTGACGATCTTCAAGGACAACCAGAAGGACTTCGCGAAGCTGATCGCCGACTTCACGGAGTTCACGTCGCGCTACCGCCCTGACGGTGCGGCTTTTCTGGCGTTGACACCTAACGAGCAGATCGACGCCATCGGCGAGCTCGAGCGGCTCGAGCCCGGCGTGTTCCGGGATCTTCGCGGCATGACCATGACCGGCATGTTCGCGCACCCCGAGCATGGCGGCAACTTCGGCAAGATCGGCTGGAAGCTCATCGGCTACGAGGACCGTTACTCCTGGGCGCCGCCGTTCGGTTACTACGATCGAGGTCGTGAATGAGCGGGCATCCCCATCACCCCGACGAGCCAGTCCGCCTCCTGCCGCCGATGCGCACGTACGCGCCGACGGACGAGGTGGATTTCGTCATAGTCGGGTCGGGCGCGGCGGGCGGTGTGATGGCGCGCGAGCTGTCCCGCAACGGCTTCTCGGTGGTCGTGCTCGAGCAGGGGCCGTTCCTGACGGAGCGTGACTTCAGTCACGATCAGTTCTGGGGAGAGCTGCACCCCGACAAGGCACTCACGAACAATCGCAAGGACCAGCCGGGCACGAGTCGCAAGACCGAGAAGGACGAGGCCAAGCTCAGCACCTGGAACAACTACGGCCGCGTCGTTGGCGGCGGCTCCGTGCACTTCACGGCGAACTACTGGCGATTCCCCGAGCTCGAGTTCGAGCAGGCCACACGGTTCGGCGTTCCCGACGACTCCACGATCGCGGACTGGCCGATTCGTTATGCGGACCTCGAGCCGTACTACACGAAGGTCGAGTGGGACATCGGCGTCTCGGGCCTGGCGGGCAATCCGTTCGAGCCGCCGCGGACGAAGCCGTATCCGTTGCCACCACTCCCGATCAAGTCCGAAGGGGTGCTGCTGGAGCGCGGCGCGAACAAGCTGGGCATGCATCCGTGGCCGGCACCCATGGCGATTCTCTCGCGCCCATATCGTGGTCGCTCGGGATGCGTGGCGTGCGGCATCTGCATCGGGAACGCGTGCGAGGTGCGCGCCAAATCGAGCTCGCTCGTCACGATGATTCCCGAGGCGGTGGCAACGGGGCGCTGCGAGATTCGGACGACGAGCTACGCGCGCAAGGTGGAGACGGATGCCAGCGGGCGCGTCACGGGCGTGACGTATTTCGACAAGAACAAGAAGGAGGTCGTGCAACGCGCGAAGGCGGTCGTGCTCTCCGCCAACGGCTGTGAGACGCCGAAGCTCCTGCTCATGTCGGCAACGAGCGCGTTCCCTGACGGCCTCGCGAACTCGAGCGGGCAAGTGGGGCGAAACATCATGTTCAACGGCAGTGCGCTCCGCGACGGCCTGTTCGAGCACGAGATCAACGGCTGGAAGGGGGCAGTCGTGTCGCGCGTGGTCTGGGACACGTACGAGATGCCGGCATCGTTAGGCCTCTACGGCGGCGGCGGGTTCGACTTTCGCTGTGGGTACACTCCGTTGGCCGGCGGCGCGGCGTGGCCCGGTGAGCCCACCTGGGGCAGCGCGTGGAAGAAGCGCGCGCGGGACTACTTCACGAAGTCGCTCAGCGTGTACGGGCACATGAGCAGTCTGCCCACGCCCAACAACCGCGTGGATCTCGACCCGAAGGTGAAGGACGCGTGGGGTCTCCCCGCGCCTCGCCTAACGTTCACGGGGCATCCGAACGACTTCAAGCTCGGCGCGTGGTTCGGCAAACGCGGCGAGGAGCTGCTGAGCGCCGCTGGCGCCCTCAGCGTCGCGGGCGAGTACGGCGGCCCGGATGGCGGCGGCCCCCACCTGCTCGGCACGTGTCGCATGGGCAACGACCCGCGCACGTCGGTGGTGAACGCGGACCATCGCGCGCACGATGTGCCAAACCTGTTCATCGTGGACGGCAGCAATTTCGTCACGTCGGGGCGTGGCCAGCCGACGATGACGATCCAGGCGCTCGCGTTTCGGGCGGCGGACCGGATCGCGGCTCTGGTGAAAACCAAGTCCCTCTGATCGCGCGTCGCGCCCTGGACTGGCGTCCCGTCGGCGTTGACAGTCGCGGGCGAGATGATGTATTCTGCGCGCCCGATCTACCGAGTCCAATGAACTTCTGCCGCATCTGCACCCACCTCGACGCGCGAGACGCCGAGGGTCTTCGAGACCCGCGGCGGTATCGGCGCTTGGTGCAGACGAGCCGGGAGAACGTCGGATGAAGTAGACGCCACTCCCGCCGGGAGTGTGAGTCCCACGCCCCATCCGCGCCAAGCGCCGGATGGGGCGTTTTTGCATCTACCAACAAACTGGAGGACTTCGCCGTGTCACGCCTCACGGTGCAGCAACTCAAGGAGCTCCGACAACGAACCGGAGCCGGCATGCTCGACTGTCGCCAGGCACTCGAGCAGGCCGAAGGGAACATCGAGCAGGCCGTCGAGCACCTGCGAAAACAGGCGGCGGGTGAGGCGGCGAAGCGAGCCGCGCGACTCACGGGCGAGGGCCAGGTGGGCAGCTACATCCACCACGACGCCAAGCTCGGCGCGCTCGTGGAGGTGAGCTGCGAGACGGACTTCGTCGCGCGCACCGAGGACTTTCGTTCGTTGGTGCGCTACGTCGCCGAGCAGGTCGCGGCGACGCCGGGGGACGCGCTCGAGACCGAGGCCTCGCTGCTCGAGCAACCGTGGATTCGTGACTCGTCACGAACGATCGGCGATCTCGTGAACGAGACGTCGGCGCGCGTCGGAGAGAACGTGCGCGTCAGGCGCTTCGCGCGCTTCAGGATTTCGGACGTCTGACCCGCCGGCTACGACGGGAGCCGGGAACGCGGATCGGTTCCCGGCTCCCGGGTGCTTCGCTGGCCCAGCCGAAGCCCGACCGATATCGTTCGACCTCATGCCTGACGATCTTCGCGACCGCCTCCAGGCCGCACTCGGCGACGACTACACCATCGAGCGCGAGCTCGGTGGCGGTGGCATGAGCCACGTCTTTCTCGCCACCGAGCGACGACTCGATCGTCAGGTCGTGATCAAGCTGTTGCCGCCGGACCTCGCCGGGGGCGTCAGCCTCGATCGTTTCCACCGCGAGATCCAGCTCGTCGCGAAGCTGCAGAACCCGCACATCGTTCCCGTGATCACGGCGGGCGACGCCGACGGCGTGCCGTTCTTCACCATGCCGTTCGTCGAAGGGCGGTCGCTGCGCGACATGATCAACGCGGGGACAACGATGTCGATCACCGAGGGCGTGAACGTCCTGCGCGACGTCGCGACCGCCCTCGCGTACGCCCACGAGCGCGGGATCGTGCACCGCGACATCAAACCCGACAACGTGCTGCTGTCGGGCGGGGCAGCGGTCGTCACGGACTTCGGGGTCGCCAAGGCAATCTCGACAGCCCGACAGGGTACGGCACCCGGCGGATCGCTGACGCAGATCGGCTTCTCGTTAGGTACGCCCATGTACATGGCGCCCGAGCAGGCGGCCGCGGACCCGAGCACGGACCATCGCGCGGACATCTACTCGTTTGGCGTGATGGCCTACGAGCTGTTCGCGGGGGCACCGCCGTTCGTCGGGCGATCGCCCGCCGCGCTGCTCGCCGCCCAGATGACCGAAACGCCCCCGCCGCTGTCGGTCGCTCGGCCGGACGCCCCGCTGCCACTCGTCGAGCTCGTGCGCCGCTGCCTCGAGAAGGATCCCGGCCGGCGGCCGCAGCACGCCTCCGAGATCATCCAGGGACTCGACCAGGCGCTCGTCTCGAGCGGCCACTCGGCGTTAGGCACCGCGGGGATCGCGGCGGCTCAGCCGCCGCGACGGACCAACCGGACCGTCCTCGCGCTCGCCCTCGGCGCCATGTTCATCGTCGCGGCAACGGCCGGGGTGATCGTGTCACGCCGCAACGCCCCCGCGTCGGCGACCCGCGGGGACACCGCCCGCTCGATCGCCGTCCTGCCGCTCGAGAACGTCGGCGGCAGCGACAGCGACCGCTACTTCAGTGAAGGCATCACCGATGAGCTCACGAGCACCCTCGGAAAGATTCCCGGGCTCCGCGTCGCATCGCGCACGTCCGTGTTCGCGCTGAAGGGCAGGGGGATGGATGCGAGGGAGATCGCGAAGACGCTCAAGGTCTCGACCTTGCTCGAGGGGACCATTCGGCGCTCGGGGGAACGCCTGCGCGTGACGGCGCAGCTCACGAACGGGAACGACGGGCTCGAACTGTGGTCCGATACGTACGAGCGCCAGATGAAGGATGTCTTCCAGGTACAGGACGACATTGCGGGCAGCATCGCCGGCGCGCTGCGCGTGGCGCTCGCGCCGACGCCCAACAAGAAGCAGGGGTTGGCGGCAGGAACCGCACCGGCCGGGACCGAGGACCTCGGCGCCTACGACCTGTACCTGCGTGGCCGGTACTTCTGGCACCAGCGCGGCAACGACGCGCTGCACCGCGCCGCCGAGTATTTCGGGCAGGCCATCGACCGCGACCCCACGTTCGCTCGGGCATACGCCGGTCTCGCCGACGCGCTTGGCCTCCTCCCCATCTACGGATCGACGCCGGCGGACAGCGCATTTCCGCTCGCGCGCGAGGCAGCGGAAAAGGCACTGTCGCTCGACAGCACCCTGGCCGAGGCGCACACGACGTTAGGCTTGATCCTCAAGAGCACGGGCGAGTGGGAGCCGGCCACCACCGAATTCCGCCGAGGGCTGGCGCTCGACAGTACCTACGCGACGGGTCATCAATGGTACGCCGAGGTGCTGATCATTACCGGGCACGTACGTGATGCGGTCACGGAGCTCGAGCGGGCCCGGGACCTCGAGCCGCTGTCACCGGTGATCAACGCCGAGTTGGGGTACGCGCTCGGACTCGCCGGCCGTTACCAGGAAGCCATGCTGGCCGGCCAGCGCGCCGTGGAGCTCGATTCGACGCTCTGGACGGGACACGCGTTTCTTGCGTTCACCCACGCGTTCGCCGGTGAGTACGCGGCCGCGGCGTCCGGCTTCCGCCGAGCTGTCGCGTTGGGCTCGGGGCTCGACCCTCTCGTCGGGGCACTCGCCTTCTCACTGGCGAAGACGGGTCAGACCGACAGTGCACGGGCTGTGATCGCGCCGGCCGAAGCGCGCGCCAAGGGCCGCAGCGGTTCACCGATCGCGATGGCGATGGCCTACACGGGCCTGGGGAATCGCGACGCGGCGCTCGCGTGGCTCACGCGCGCCGCGCAGGAGAAGGACCCGTGGCTTTACGCGATGTCCATCAACGCGCCGATCTTCGACGCGATTCGCGACGACCCGCGCTTCGCTCGGGTCGCGGCGACGATGCGGCTCGACCCGGCCGTCATGACGAAGCCGTCGAAGACGACGTGACGTTAGGCATCCCGCGGTTGCCGCCGCGCGACGCGTGACGGCTCGATCGACAGCGGCGCGCTGGCATCCGGCAGCTCCACGACGACACACGCACCTCCGGCCGGTGTCGCCTGGATACGCGCCGTGCCGCCATGCCGCCGAACGATCTGACTCACCACCGCCAGGCCGATACCGCTGCCAGCCGTCTCGGTCTCGAGATCACGCGTCAGCCTGACGAACGGCTCCCACACCCGCTCCCGGTCGGCCGCCGGAATGCCAGGACCTTCATCCTCGACCCAGATGCGGGCGACCTCGGTGCCCCGTTCGCCGAAACGCGCCAGGCCGACGGTTACCGTCTGCCTCCGTGGTCCGTACTTCACGGCGTTGTCCAGCAGGTTGAGCAGCAGCTGGCGAAGCTCCGCAGCATCGGCTGGGACGACGCAGTCCTCGAGGTGGTGCGCCCGTAACGTGACGTCGGCCGCAGCGGCGAGTGGTCCGAACGCCGTGAGCACGTCCCGCACGAGGGGCGCCAGCGAAACCGGCTCCGATGGCTTTGGTCCCGTCCTGCGCTCGCTGCGCCCGAACAACAAGACGTTGTCGACGAGCTGCATCAGCCGCCGCGTTTCGCCGACGATGATGTCCGCGGCACGTCGCACTTCGCGCCGCGTCGTCATGCGACCGAAGCTCAACGTTTCGCCGAACAGCAGCAGCTGAGCAAGCGGCGTTCGCAGCTCGTGCGACACGCTGGCGACGAAGTCGGACCGCGCCCGCGCGAGCTCGGTCGCCCGCCAGGCCAGGACGATCGTCGCCGTGAGCAGAAGCGCGCACAGCACCAGTAGCGAGATGAGCAGCGGAAGCCGCGACGTCGGGACCCCGCCGATGAGGATGCGCGGCGCCAGACCCGGATGAAGGGCGACCTCGATCGACGCAATGCCGGCGACCCCGGGGAATGGAATCGACGCGGCGTATCGAGACGCGTACCGGTGGCGGGTGGCGACGAACTGTACCAAACCACGATCGGAAAGCGCGACGCTCAACAGTGAATCGTTAGGCGACCGCTCCGCCGGTGTCAGCGGCAACAACGACGGAGTGGGCGGCAATCGGAATATCCTCTCGTAGAACGCAGCTGCCGGGACGCCGAAACCGTAGACCGCGACCGGCGCCCTGTCCGGCCCGCGGCGCAGCGACACGACGAGGACCCGCGGCGCTGCGCCCGACACGTCGTGGATGGTTGCGTAGTCCCAATCGGTCGCCGCGGCGAGCGCAGGCCCCACGGAATCAGGAAGGCCGGCGAGCATCGCGAGCTCGCTCGGCGTCGGCTGCGTTCCCGAAATCGATACGGCGCGATCCGACGTCCGCACGCGAAAGTACAGCGTGGGCTCTACGGCTGGCCCGCATCTGCATTGAACCACCTGCTCGGCCAGCTCGCGAAGCCGGGAGACGTCGGGCAACGGGCCGGCAGGTCTCGCGATGCGCGGGTCAGCGACCGGGCGCACGACGCCAACCAGGGACGTGTACAGGCGAGCCTGAACCCGCTGCCGATACGTCAGCGCGGCGAACCGCGCGTATTCGCGAAGCGCTCGCTCGGCGGCCGCCTGCTGTGCACGCCCCGATCGCCACGCTTCGTACGCGAGAGCGGCCGAGACGCCGAGCGTCATCACGAGAAAAAGGCCGAGTGCAATCACTCCCGCACGCGGTGAACGTGCGGGTCGTCCAAATCGGTCCGAGAGCGACCTGGTCACCCCGGTACGTTGCGCTTCGGACGCCCCGTGTGCGAGACCCGCCACAGCTTATCACGCAACGCACACGCGCCGATCACCATTTCCTCACCTGTCGCGATGGTGTGCGGCCTAGCTTCGCCGCGACCCTTTCGGGAGCCCCATGCGCACTCTCCGTCTATCGGCAGTCGCCGCGGTCGTCGCAGCCATCGCCATCGAGGGATGTCGAAGCGACGCCACCATGTCACCTCGAGCGGCGCGACCGATCCCGCTCGCTATGAACGCCTCCCTGCTGCCACTCGACGTCCTCGGAGCGAGCCACGTCCCGCCCGGTCAAGCCTGCCGGAGCGCGGGATATCACCAGTTCGACTTCTGGCTGGGAAACTGGGATGTGCACACGGCGACCGGCGCGCTGGGCGGAACCAACGTGGTCAAGTCGCGGCTGGATGGATGCGTCATCGAGGAGAACTGGACTGGCGCGGGGCTCGGGCACGGACGGAGCCTCAACTTCTTCGACGCGTCGACCGGAACGTGGAGTCAGATGTGGGTGTCGAGCGGTGGCTGTCCCACCGGTGTCATCATCATCGACGGTACGTTCGCGAACGGCAGCATGACGATGACCGGGCGCAAGGAGCAGCCGGAAGGTTTTGTTCTCGGGCCGCCGTGCGCACCGCCCCCGCCAGTGCTGTCGTTCGTCCGGACGAACCTCATTCGGTGGACTCGCATCGACGGCGGCGCGGTCCTGCAGGAGTTCAGCGCTTCAAACAACGGCGATCCGTTGCCTCCGCTGGGTCCGCCTTCGGTGCTCAACGGGTATCGATATGACCCGGTCGCTACGGTGACACCGCTCGATCCGCCGGACCCTTCATTCTGCCCGAATCGCGCCGCTGCTCATCAGTTCGATTTCATGATCGGCACGTGGCGCGTGCACGAAGGCAACGGAAACGGAGCCCAGGGCACTGCGGTGTTCAGCGCGGACCTGCAGCACTGTCTCATCGAGGAACACTTCGCGGGCCCCGGGAACTATGAAGGCCTGAGCTTCAACACATTCGATGTCTATACGCAGCTGTGGCATCGCACGTACGTCGACAACGACGGCAAGCGTCTTCTTCTCGCCGGGGGAATCTCGGACGGGAGCATGGTGCTGACCGGACCGCGATTGGCCGCCGATGGTCAACAGGTGACGGTTCGAGTGACGTGGACACCGGACGGTGCCGACCGGGTCGTGCAGCGGTGGGAGTTCTCGCGCGACGGCGGCGCCCAGTGGTCCACCGCGAAGGAGTTGATCTACACGCGCGCATGATCCTGGTGCGCAGGCAGCGAACGCGTCGCCATTATTCATCATGGCGAAGCCCACGATTCGCGCCGCGCAATGCAGATCCTGATCGTCGAGGACAACCGGAACCTCGCGTCTGGCCTGCAGCACAACCTCGAGATGGAGGGCCATATCGTCCAGGTCGCGCACGATGGTGCGACGGGTCTGCAGCGCGCACAGCAGCCGGGCGTCGACCTGGTCATTCTCGACCTGATGCTGCCGAGACCCGACGGCTACCAGATCCTGCGGACGTTGCGCGAGTCGGGGATCGAGACGCCGGTCATCGTGCTGACGGCGCGCGGCGAGGAGGCGGACAAGGTAAGGGGCTTTCGGCTCGGCGCCGATGACTACGTGACGAAGCCCTTCGGATTGCTCGAGCTGCTCGCGCGCGTGGACGCCATTCGACGGCGCATTCGGCTCGGTGCGGCTGCGGTGACGGTGAAACGGCCTCTGTCGAACGTGGTGGAGTTCGGGACGGTGCGCCTCGATCCGGCTACGAGAACGGTGGAGCGGGATGGAGAACCCATCTCGCTCCGGCCGAAGGAGTTCGATCTGCTGCTCGCGCTCGCGCGACACGATGGCGAGGTCGTGTCGCGCGTCGATCTCCTGGAGGAGGTCTGGGGGTACGACTCGGAGGTTGTGTCGCGAACGGTCGATACCCACGTCAGGCAGCTGCGCCGCAAGCTGGAGCGTGACCCGAATGCCCCGAAACACATCCTGACCATCAGGAAAACGGGGTATCGGCTCAAGCGGTGATGGGCTCGTGCCTTCACGTGTGGGAGGGGCATCCCGACGTCTAGTCGCTCCGGAATGCCTGGCTCGGATCCACGCGGAGCGCGCGAGCCGCGGGGACGAAGCACGCCGCCAGCGCCGCAGCGAGCAGCACGCCAGTCGCGATGGCGATCGTCGCTGGATCGTTAGGCCCGATGCCGAACAGCAGCGCCCGCAGCGAACGCGTCAACGCGAACACGCCAAACAACCCCACGGCCAGTCCAATGACCGCCAGGCGGGCCCCCTGCCCCACCACGAGCTGCAGGATGTTGCCCGGCGTCGCGCCTAACGCCGAGCGCAGCCCGATCTCCCGCGTCCGCTCGGCCACATTTCCCGCCAGCACGCCGTAGATCCCGGCCACCGCCAGCAGCAGCGCCGCCACCGCGAAGCTGGTGAACAGCGTCAACGCCAGGCGCCGCTGCGCCGTGGACGCCGCCACGACGTCCTCCATCGCCGCGATCTTCACCACCGGCTGCGCGGGATCGATCTCGAGGATCGCGCGACGCACCGCCCCGGCCAGCGCCGCCGGGTTACCACGTGTCCGCACCACCAGCATCTCCTGGTCGTCGGAGAAGAACCACTGCCGCTCCGGAACGTAGAACTGCTTGAGCTGCGTCGCATCGAGCCCCGCGTGATGCACGTTCCCCGTCACGCCAATGATCGTTCGGAACGGACGCTCCGGACCGCCCAGCCTGATCCGCTTCCCGATCGCGCTCTCGCCCGGCCACAGCCTCGTCGCCAGCGCCTGGCTCACCAGCGCGACCCGGTTGACCGTGTCGCGCTCCTCGGCGGGCGTGAAGGTGCGACCTGCCACGACGGGGATACGCATCGTACTCAGATAATCCGCCGACACGACGAACCGGTCCCCCGACGGCACCTTGGTGGGATCCGACTCGGGCTTGTCCTGCGCCTCGACACCATACATGTCGATGTTCCCGCCTAACGGCAGCTGATTCACGACGCCAACGCTCAGCACGCCCGGCAGCGAGCGGACGGCGTCGCGCACCTTGTCGTGATAGGCGAACACGGCCTCGTTGGTGGCATACCGAGGCCCGACCGCGTTGAACTCGAGCGTCAACAAATTCGAGGCGTCGAAACCCTTGTCCACGTCCAGCAGGCGGATGACACTCCGCGCGAGCAGTCCCGCGCCCACCAGAAGCATGAGCGCGAACGCCAGCTCCGTCACCACGAGACCGGCACGTATGGCGGAATGTGGCGTACCGGTGAGACGCCGCCCGGCACGGAGGCCATCGGCGATGTTCGAGACGCGCCGTCCCCGACGCGGCGCGAGCCCCACGACGATTGTCAGTACGACGACGATTCCGCCGATCACACCGAGCGCCGCCAGGTCGAGGTGAATCGCGCCGAGCCGCGGCAACTGGGGAGGGAGCTGCCTGACGAGGGCGGGAATCGCCGCCCACGCGACAGCGAGCCCGGCGAGCCCGCCGAGTACCCCGATGAGCATTGCCTCGGTGAGCAGCTGTCGAGCGAGCCGAGGCGCACTCGCGCCCAACGCCGTTCGGATCGCGAACTCCTCGTTGCGCCTCACGAGCCGGGCCAATTGCAGATTGGCCATGTTCGCGATCGCGATGACGAGCATGAGCGCGACCGCCGCACCGAGGGCGAGCAGGGCCGGCCGGTACTGCAGCGTGACTTCCCGCTGCAGCGGAGCCACCAGCACATCAGGCGAACCGTAGTCCTCCGGATGCTCGGCCACGATGGCCTTGTGAACCTTCGTGAGCTCGCTCTGCGCGCGCTCGACGGTCACGCCGGGCGCGAGCCGGGCGATCATTCGAAGGTGCCGGCAGGTGCGGCACGCGTAGGGGTCAGTGACCGCGTAGCCGAGAACGCGCCAGATCTGCGCGCCGGGGGCGGTGACGTCGTCGAACCCGTCGGGCATCACACCCACGACCGGCATGGGGGTTCCGCCGATCGAAATGGGCTTCCCGATGATGGACGGATCGCCACCGAATCGTCGCTGCCAGAGCGCGTAACTGATGATGACCACGCGTTGAGCGCCGGGCACATCCTCGTCCGCGCGGAAGTCACGGCCCAGAGCCGGCTGAGCGCCGAGCGTGTGGAAGTAGGTGGACGACACGCGTAGGCCCTGCAACCGCTCGGCCTCGTTCCCCTCGGTAACCGTCGGCTGCCAGTCGCCTAACGCTGCCGAGCTTTCGAAGGTCGTGGCGCGGGCGGCGTAGTCGCGGATCGTCGTGAACCCAACGGTCGAGCGCGAGCCATCCCGTTCCCGCTCCCACACGACCATCACGCGGTCGGCGTTGCGATACGGCAGCGGCCGGATGAGCACGGGGTTCGCGACGCTGAAAATGGCCGCCGTCGCGCCAATCGCGATGCCGAGCGTGAGGACGGCGGCCGCGGTGAATGTCGGGGCGCGCGCGAGCAGGCGCGCGGCAAGCCGAAGGTCGGAGAGAAACGACGACATGAGCTCCACCTCTTTCGGGGCTGGGTCGCGCAGGTGCCAGATCGCAACCAGCGTTTCGCGCCAGAGTCGCACACCAGTCAGGTGGCGCTCGATGAGGTCGCCCACGACGGCGTCGGCGGTGGACGAAGGGAGAAATCGTTCCAGCAGACGGAACGGAAGCGGCGTCGGTGGGCTCATCGCGTCAGCCGGGCTCGAGTCCCACGTCGAGGCCGACGGCCATGCGGCGGAGTGTCGCGAGCGACGACTCGAGCGATTTGCGGCCAGCGGTGGTCACGGCAAAGCACCGCGTCCGTCGCCCGCCGCGCTGTGGAGTCGGGTCGCCCTCGTACGAGCGGACGAATCCCTTCTCTTCGAGCCGCGAAAGGGTCTTGTAGACGGTGCCGAGCGTGAGATCGCGCCGCGCGAGGCGAACGATCTCATCGTGCACGGGGACACCGTACGCGGCGTCGCCGACACGCAGAACGGCGAGGAGGACGACCTGTTCGAGCTCTCCGAGCATGGCGGTCATTTGATAGACAATGTCGAGAATATATGCGGACGCCGGCCCGCGCAAGAGCATCGGTACGGTTTCTGCACGTTGCGGCCTCTGCGAAAGGTTTGTGACCCAACGAGCGCCGCGCAGCGGGCGACGACAGGGGCCTCCGGCATGTTTTCTCCCTTCCGTAATCTGACCGCCGGCATTGCCGTTCTGTGCTTCATGGGAACGGCCGCCGGCCCCCGTGCGGCCACACCGGCGCGGTCGGCTGTCACGTTAGGCGCGTTCCGCGTGTGCGCGGACCCCAACAACCTGCCCTTCTCGAACCAGCGCGGCGACGGTTTCGAGAACCGCCTCGCTTCCCTGATCGCCCGCGACCTGCACGCCCGCGTCGAATACACGTGGTGGGCGCAGCGCCGCGGCTTCGTTCGGAACACGCTCAAGACCGGATCGTGCGACGTCATCATGGGAGTCCCAGCCACCATGGACATGGTGCTGCGCACGGCGCCGTATTACCGCTCGACCTACGTCTTCGTCACTCGACGCAACGGTGGGGTGGCCGTTCGGTCGTTCGATGACCCGGTGCTGCGCCGCGTTCGCGTCGGCGTGCAGCTCATCGGTGATGACGGCGCGAACACGCCGCCGGCGCACGCGCTCGCGCGGCGCGGAATCGTTCGGAATGTCCACGGTTATCCCGTCTACGGCGACTACACGACGGACAGCCCGCCATCGCGGATCGTCGACGCCGTCGCCCGCGGCGAGATCGACGTCGCGATCGCGTGGGGCCCGATGGCTGGCTACTGGGCACGACGCTCGACGGTGCCGCTCACGGTCACTCCGGTCCAACCGCAGGTGGACGGCCCATCGGTGCCGTTCGTTTTCGACATCGCGCTCGGACTCCGCCGGGGCGATACGACGTTCCGCGCGTCCCTCGACTCGATCCTGACGCGACGCCACGCCGAGATCGACCGGCTCCTCGAGCAATACGGCGTGCCGCGTCTCGACCGTGTCGGGAGGCCGACGACATAGCGGCGACACGGCACACTGACCGCCCATCGACTGATCGGCGCGATCACCGAATACCGCGCTGCGCTATGACTGAGCCGATCACCTTCGTCCGGCCGCGTCAACCGTATGCGTCGCGTCGGCGCCCTCCCACTTCACGTCGGCCGTAGGACCGTAGGTCGCGGGCACGGCACGACCCATCATGCGCAGATACACCGTGAGCTGCGTGCGGTGATGCGCGGTGTGGAGCACGCGACGCCAGAAGATCCAGCCTCGCGCCCGCTCCACGTCGAAGAACGAAACGCGCTCGATCCACCACTCCGCGCGCTGCGCGCCGAGGAACGCTAGCCGAGGCATCGCCAGCTCGACGAGTCGCTGGGTGGCGGACGGGACGGTGATCGACGGTGGAAGCACGTCCTTCGCCGGCGGCTCGGGGACGCCGAGGAATTCGCCGAAGAACCGACGTTCCGAAAGGAGCTGGTGCTGGAGAATGTCGCCGACGGTGCTCGCTCGCTCGTGCGGGCGAAACACGAGGTCGTCATCCCGAAACTCGCGCCACACGGACGCGACCTTGTTCGTTTCGCTCGCGTACGTGTCGAGCGCCGGTTGAAGGAGCGGTTCCACGGCGCTCGGAACGACGTGATCGGGGATCGCGGTGTAGGCGTAGGACAGCGGCATTGAATGCTCCGAGGCTGGAGTAT
>Ga0310810_10005820_pt1 | contig 13857 bp, 15 predicted proteins | sample NCmetagenome_FD_207641 | JGI IMG/M metagenome (GOLD analysis project Ga0310810, IMG submission 207641) | Soil microbial communities from experimental microcosm in Duke University, North Carolina, United States - NC | ecosystem: Engineered > Artificial ecosystem > Soil microcosm > Unclassified ... | reverse complement strand
TGATGCTGCTTCAGCCATTCAACAGAAACCAGCGGCTCGGCGGAAGCCGGTATCGCTGCCGCAAGGCACAACGCGATCGCTGCGGCAAACACAGGCCTGATAAGAGACAGGAACATGCACGGCTCCGAAGGACCGCCCTGGGAAAATCTCGGGCTCAAAAGAAGGAAGCTTGAAATAGAATATTTTACTCGCTAAACAAAGTATCTCTGCAGATAAAGAAATAATATTCCTTATTACACCAGAATTTAGATATTTCCGCCCGCTCTACCGGAGTTCAACAGCATGGATGGCATCGACCGCAAGATCCTGGCCGTAATGCAGGAGGACGCGTCGTTATCGGTCGCCGAAATCGGCAACCGAGTCGGCCTGTCGTCGACGCCATGCTGGAAGCGAATCCAGAGGTTGGAAGCCGACGGCGTCATCACCCGCCGCGTTGCCCTGATCGACCCGGCCAAGATGGGCCTCGGCATCACGGTGTTCGTCTCCGTCGAAACCGGCGATCACTCACAAGAATGGCTCAACCGCTTCGCCCAGGAGGTCAGCGGCATGCCGGAGGTGATGGAATTCTATCGGATGGCGGGCGATGTGGACTACATGCTTCGCGTCGTCGTCCCCGACATCGCGGGCTACGACACGTTCTACAAGAAGCTGATCGGCACGGTGCCGTTGAAAAACGTGACGTCGCGTTTCGCGATGGAGAAGATCAAGTCGACAACGGCGCTGCCGATCTCGTAGTCCGTCAACTCGTCGTTCGCTTCACGTCGGCGGACAGCCGCGGCGTCATGAAGCTCTGATCCTTGAGGGTCAGAGTGCCGCTGATGACATAACCGATGGTAGGTGTGTAGGAGTATTGCACCTCACTCCAGATCAGCCACGTATTCGGCACGACCAAAGCCGACGGCAACGTTACCGTTGAATTCACGGCCCGCGCGGCGCCATTGTACGTATCGCTCCATTCGATGGTCGCCTTGCCGGTGGAGTCGATCTTGACGCTCGATACCGTCACCTTGAGGTTGCTGGTCGGGTACGGCGACATCACCGCGGCCGAGGCATTCAGCGAATTGGTCATATCCGCGTTGTTGATGCTCGCGGTCTGCGATACCAAGTCTGCGACCGTGCGCGCGGTCAGCGTGACCTTACGGTCGGCGCCGACGCCCTGCGAGAGCTCGACCGCTCCAAGGTAGAGCGTGAGCATCAGCGGCAGCATCATGGCGAACTCGACGGCCGAGACGCCTCGCTCATCGCCGGCGAGGCCGCCCAGTTTGCGCTTGACCGGTTCAAGCGATCGCAGGACGTGATTCATGGCGCGCCTTACTGATAGGGTTCGTTACGAAACGCGATGGTGGACATCAAGATGCGGTTGCCGCCTGCCGAGTCGGACAGATTGAGACCAAGCAGCGACACATACACCGGCCATTGATAGATCAAGCGCACGACAACAATGTCTCCCGGACCGCCCGGCTCATAGCCGAAGCTGCCGGTTTGCAGGTTGCCGGCGCCGTCGACCGGCAGCTTGGAATTGTCGATGTTCGAGAAGGCCTTGTAGGTCTTGACGTCGACGTAGAGACCGGCCTGGCAATTGAACAGCCCGTAAATCTTGGCGCACACCGCGTTCTTGTACTGCGCCTGGCTGAAGCCCTGGGTCTGCGCTTGGCCGGTCATGATCAGACGCGCGCTGTCCAGGCCGGCCGTCTCCAGCGCCTGGCCCGCGAAGAACACGAGCGCGGTCTCCATGATCGCGAACACCATCGCCAAAAACGGCGCGACCACGATTCCGAACTCGACCGCGGTGGCCCCGTCCTGCTTGCGGATGAAGCGACGCACAATCGGTGAAGACAGCGGCCGCCTGATGGCGCGACCCAGTATGGCCTGGAAATTCACGATCATGGCTTTCATCCGAGCTGCGCGCAGAGTTCGCCGAGCGGTTCTGTGTTACCAAAGAACCGTTTTCGAATTATTGTGGAACATCCCCACAACGGGGCGGTGGGTCTTCACGCGCCGCTAACCAAGCTCGCCGCGAAGAGCTATTTCTTCTGGTCGCCGCCGGACGCGGACTGAGCGGTGTAGGCGCTGAACGTGGTGAGCGCCTGCGTGAAATAGGGTTGCGAGTCGCCGAGCGTAATGCGCCGTTCGCATTTTATAGCGCAGCTATAGGACTCTCGCTCGACCCCGCGATAGACCACCACGACATTCTCGGTCGGACCCACCACCTGAACCGAAAACTCGCCGACCGTAGCGCCGCTGCGGTCAAGCGCCACAACGTTGGTGAGTCCGTAGCTCTTGCCGGTGACGACCAGCACGGTCCCCTGCACCACACCGTCGGCGATCAAAGGATTGCCGATCACCAGAGTGGCGGTCCGCTCCGGCAGTTTCAACAATTGGGCCTGGTCGAGATGGACCGTAACGGGCTCACCACGGATGCTTTCGGATGCCTGATCGATGGCAAGGGCCGCGTTGAGGGGTACAACAGCTGTAAAAGCTACGGCCAAAAGCCCAAGAGCGGGAAACAGCAACGGCCGGTGGCCGCGGCAGGCAACGATTGCCGACATTGAACTCTCCGCACGCTTTACAACCGGCGGCCCGTCACGCGGCAGCGCGGCATCTCGACCCCGCCGATTTAACAAGAAATTGGTGAATGAAGTGCGAAGCCAGGGGCGTTGCGCCAGCCGCGTGCTGGCCCCAGAGCCAGAGCAGCCCATGGAGTGCCCGCCCACAATTCGAGCGGGTTTTAAATAAGACGCGACGGGATATTCAATATTCGTAAGATCAAATGGGTCAGTAACTACAATTATACTTTTACAATTTCAATCAATCACTTGTTAACCACGAAGCTGTTCCCGTTGAAAGCTTGAAAAGCGCGGGATCGAATTAACTTGACCGCAAGACCCCGCTGTTAGGGTCAGACATGGTCCCAAACGGGCCGGAAAGCCCAGGACCAGCTCAGACAGCCACGTGGACCCTAAGGAGTTATCCAAATGAAGTCCCTCGTTTCGCGTTTTGTGAAGAATGAGTCGGGTGCGACCGCCATTGAGTATGGCCTGATTGCTGCCGGCATCTCCGTTGCCATCATCGCGGTCGTGCAGGGCCTCGGCACCAAGCTGACCTCGACCTTCACGTCGGTCTCGAACGCGCTCAAGTAAGCTGCGTTCGACGGGATTTGCGGAAGGCTCCGGGCTTCCGGAGCCTTTTCGTTTTTGCAGAGCGCGTCGCACTAGGATGCACATCGCCGTCTTTTAAGAGAAACTACCGGCAATTTCTGGAAAATTGGCGGAAAATTTGGTCCAGCGTCTTACACCTGAATTGAGATTTGCTCCGTAAACCTCAAGACGCGCCGGGAACCTTCGGCGGAAACTCAGTGCGACAAACTCAGTCAGGAGAGTAGAACAATGTCCCTTCTTGTGCGCTTCATTCGCGACGATGCCGGTGCCACCGCCATTGAATACGGCCTGATTGCTGCCGGTATCTCGGTCGCCATCATCGCCACCGTGACCGGCCTCGGCACCAAGCTGACCTCTACCTTCCAATCGGTCTCTGACGCGCTCAAGTAAGTCGCGTTCGACAAGTTTTTGGGGAGGCTCCGGCGGTTTCCGGAGCCTTTTCCTTTTGCGAACTCGCAACGCGAGGGGCACCCAGCAACTGCTGGGACAGAGATGGACGATCACCTTTGCCAAGGCCATCGCCGAGGCGGAGGTCTTCTGTTTTTTGGCCTTGGCGATAACGAAGCCGCAATGAGCACCCTCTAAGGTCGCGCTATTCCTGAGGGATGGTCATGCTGGCTGACGCGATAAGGCTCCTGATGTTTCCGGCCTTGATGGCCTTTGCGGCCTCGAGCGACCTTTTCACCATGACCATATCGAACCGCGTGTCGCTAGCGCTGATCGCAGGCTTCGCGGCGATGGCCTTCATGAGCGGCATGAGCGCCGGAGAGTTGCTGGCGCACGTCGAAGCGGCAGCTCTGGTCCTGGTCGTCAGTTTCGTGTTCTTCGCCCGCGGCTGGATCGGCGGCGGCGACGCTAAGCTCGCGTCTGCCACCGCACTCTGGTTCGGATTCGACCATCTGCTGGCTTACCTGCTCTACGCATCGATTTTCGGCGGCATACTGACGTTCGCGTTGATCCGCTTCCGGTTGATGCCGCTGCCCCAGATCCTGGCCGAGCAAGAGTGGGTCAATCGTCTGCACCGTCTGGACGAAGGGGTGCCCTATGGCATCGCGCTCGCCGCCGCAGCGCTGCTGATCTACCCCGACACCACCTGGATGCAGCCCGGCTAACGCGCCGGCGTTCGTTTACTTGCAATCACCGTCGTTCGCCGCAGCAGTCTGCGGGCAGCCGCGCGTCTGAACGCACGGCTTCCCCCGGCAAGACATTTTTAACTGCATTTAGATACGCCCCGTTAACCACGAATTGACGTTTACGGACTTAACTGCGGGAGAGTTCGCTCCAGCATCGCGGAGCCGCACTAGGTGAAAACAGACGGTCAGGTGGGGCCGTTGCCTCCGTAACAGAGTGAGTGGAGCGTTATGAAAGCCGCGCGTATTCTTGTTCTTGCTACGGCGTTCGCAGCGGGCGGAGCCGCCGCGTATTTCATCGGCGCTGGCCAAGACCAAGAGAAGAAGAAGCCTGAAGCTCTTCTCGCCAAAAGCACAATCAGCACGCTGTCATCCGAGATTCGCAGTCTGTTCGGCGCCAACACGGTCTCCGATCGGATCGCCGGACGCAAAGCGGTGCCCGCAGCGCCCGCTTTGGCATTCGCAGCAACAATGGCCTCATAGGAGCAGCTCCATGACGAAAGCAACGCTGACGCGCACCGCAAGCTCTGCGGCGCTGATCGTCATGACGCTGCTAGGCCCCGCCGCGCCGCTGGCCGCCGCCGAATTGCCCGGAAAACTCGCCGCGGCCGGTCCCGGAATCCAGATCTATGGCGACAAGGCAGCGCAATTCGTGCCGCTCGGCGTGAGCAAGAGCATCGTGATCGACCTGCCGGGCGACATCAAGGACGTGCTGGTAGCCGATCCTAAGATCGCCAATGCCGTGGTCCGCACATCCCGGCGCGCCTACATCATCGGCGTCGCGGTCGGTCAAACCAACGTCTACTTCTTCGACGCCGAGGGCAGGCAGCTGATGGCCTTCGACATCGCCGTGACGCGCGATCTCAACGGCATCCGCGCGTCCCTCAAGCGAACAATGCCGGATTGCGACATTGCGGTGGAAGGCCTCTCCGACGGCATCATGCTGTCGGGATCGGTTTCGAGCCCTGCCGATTCGCAACGCGCCTTCGATCTCGCCGCCCGCCTCGCCGGCGACGGAGCCAAGGTCGTCAACGGCATCACGGTGCGGGGCCGTGACCAGGTCATGCTCAAGGTTACCGTGGCCGAGGTGCAGCGCGACGTCATCAAGCAGCTCGGTATCAACCTGACCGGCCATCTTGGCAATGGCACGAAGGTGTTGGACTTCACCAACGTCAACCCATTTCCTGCCTTCGGTTCGGCGCTGAACAACAACTCGATCAGCGCAACCTTCAAGGGCGTGACGGCGTCGCTCCAGGCCATGGAGCGTGCCGGCGTCATCCGCACCCTGGCCGAACCCAACCTCACCGCCATCTCCGGCGAATCGGCCAATTTCCTGGCGGGCGGCGAGTTTCCGATCCCCGCAGGCTTCACCTGCGATCCGACAACCCGCAATTGTCAAACCCAAATTCAATTCAAGAAGTTCGGCGTGGGACTGAACTTCACCCCGGTCGTGATGGCCGAGGGGCGCATCAGCCTCAAGGTCCTGACAGAGGTCTCCGAACTGTCGAACGAAAATGCGCTGACGCTGACCCAGTCGATCAGCCTGACCCAATCCACGACCATCAGTATTCCGTCGATCAAGACCCGCCGCGCCGAGACCACTGTCGAGATTCCCTCCGGCGGTACGCTCGCGATGGCCGGCATGATCCAGGAGCAGACCAAGCAGCAGATGAACGGCCTCCCCGGCTTGATGAACCTGCCGGTGCTCGGTGCTCTGTTCAAGAGCCGTGACTTCGTCAACCGGCAGACCGAATTGGTCGTGATGGTGACGCCCTATATCGTGCGCGCTGTCGCTCAGAAGGATCTGTCGAAGCCGGACGATGGCTATGCAGACGCCTCCGATCCCGCGAGCATTCTGCTGGGCCGATTCAACCGCATCTATGGCACCCCGGGACATGAGAATCCGCACGACCGCAGTTACGTCGGCAATGTCGGGTTCTTCCTCGATTGATACGCGCGACCAGGAGACGACTAATGCACTCTGAATTTCCCAACGTCGCCTGCCGCCGCCGAGGCGCCGCCATCGGTATCCGATGTCTGCTGCTCGCAGGCCTCGCCACGGCCCTGACCGGATGCAATGTCTTCACCTCGAGCGATCCCACGCACGGTATTCCGCTCGCATATCAGGATCGCCATCCGATCACCGTCCAGGAAGGCAAAAAATCGCTGGTCCTATTCGTCGGCGCCGGCCGCGGCGGACTTTCGCCGACGCAGCGCGCTGAAGTCATGGCGTTTGCTCAGAACTGGAAGCGCGAAGCCACCGGCGGCGTCACCATCGACCGCCCGGTCGGCGGCGGCAACGATCATGCCGCCAACGACACATTGAAGGAAGCGCTGTCGATCATGGGCTTCGCTGGCATTCCCCGCAGCGGAATCGGCGTCCGGCCATATCATCCGCATCCCGCCAACAGCCCGACATTGCGGCTGAGCTATCCCCTGACAAAGGCGCTGGCGGGCCCGTGCGGGCTGTGGCCTGACGATCTGGGCGCCAGCTACGAACGCAAGCATTTCGAAAACATGGAGTACTACAACTTCGGCTGCGCAACCCAGCGCAACCTGGCGGCAATGGTTGCCGAACCGGTGGACATCGTGCAGCCGCGCGCCGAGGTGCCCGCCTACACCGCCAAGCGGACCTTCGCCATCGACAAATGGCGCAAGGGCGAGAGTCCGGCCACCATCTATCCCGAAGCTGGAAAGGGCGCGATCAGCGATATCGGAAAATGATCAGAAACGCACTGCAATCGATCACGCCAGAGTCTGAAGCGGCCGAACTCGCCTCCCGCGAGGAGCATATCGCGCCGGCGCCGCGCGTTTCGGTGCAGGCGTTTTGCGAAACGGTCGAGACCGCCGCGGCGGTCCAGTCGGCCGGTGACGACCGCCGGCTTGGCAAGGCTCATGTGAAAATCCAGATGGGCGGCATCGCTGCCGCCATCGAGGCCTATCGCGGCTCGCCGACGCCCAACGTCATCATCCTGGAGACGGATGGGCACGACGACAGCATTTTGGGCGGCCTCGATGCATTGGCCGAATTCTGCGACGCCGGCACCCGCGTCATCGTGATCGGCCGGGCCAACGACGTGACGCTCTACCGCGAACTGGTCCGACGCGGCGTCAGCGATTACATGATCTCGCCGGTCGGCACCATCGACGTCGTGCGTTCGATCTGCGGGCTGTTCTCCGCGCCGGACGCCAAGCCGGTCGGCCGTGTCGTTGCCGTCGTCGGCGCCAAAGGTGGTGTCGGCGCGTCCACCGTGGCTCACAACATCGCGTGGGCCGTGGCGCGCGACCTCTCGCTCGACAGCGTTGTCACCGATCTCGATCTCGCCTTCGGCACCGCCGGTCTCGATTACAATCAAGATCCCCCGTTGGGCATCGCCGATGCGGTGTTCTCGCCCGACCGAATCGATACCGCGTTCGTCGATCGCCTGCTGTCGAAATGCAGCGATCATCTGAGCCTGCTGGCCGCTCCCGCCACGCTCGAGCGGGCATATGACTTCGCTCCAGAAGCCTTCGACGGCATCTTTGACGCGTTGCGAGCCACCATGCCGTGCATCGTACTCGACGTTCCGCACATGTGGAGCGGCTGGACCCAGCGCACCCTGGTGAGCGCCGACGACATCCTGATCGTTGCCGCACCCGACCTCGCCAATCTGCGCAACGCCAAGAACCTTTTCGATTACCTTCGCGCTACCCGCGTCAATGATCACCGTCCGTCATATTGCCTCAACCAGGTCGGCATGCCGAAGCGGCCGGAAATCAAGCCCGGCGATTTCGCCAAGGCGCTGGAGGATCAACCGGTGGCGATCATCCCGTTTGAACCGCAAATTTTCGGCGCAGCCGCCAACAACGGCCAGATGATCGCCGAGGTGTCGTCGAACCATCGCACCGCCGAAACATTCCGGCAGCTGGCGCAGCTCCTGACCGGCCGTTCGGAAGCCAAGAAGTCCCGCGGCGGTCTGTTATCTCCCCTGTTCAGCAAGCTGCGAAAGAAATAGGGCGAGCAGAAAACACCAAGGAACCCGTTCGTGTTCGGAAAGCGAAGCACCACCGATACGAGACCGCCGCCGGCGGCAGCGCCGACGGCGTCGAAGCCGGTGGGCGCGCCTGCCGCGCAGCCCGCCGATCGCCTCGCACCGCTCTCTTCGGCCGGGCTCGGTGCGCCGCTTGTCCCGGCGCCCACGACGCCGGCGCGCCTCGCCGCGCAGCCTCCCGCCATCGCCACCGACACCCGACGATCTGAAAGCTATTACGAGACCAAGGGCACGGTGTTCGGCGCGCTGATCGAGGCCATCGATCTTGCCCAGCTCGCCCGTCTCGACACCGAGGCCGCACGCGAAGAAATTCGCGACATCGTCAACGAAATCATCGCGATCAAGAATGTCGTGATGTCGATTTCCGAGCAGGAAGAGCTGCTCGACGATATCTGCAACGACGTTCTCGGCTACGGTCCGCTTGAGCCGCTGCTCGCGCGCGACGACATCGCCGACATCATGGTCAATGGTTCCGGTCTGGTTTTCATCGAAGTGAAGGGCAAGATCCAGAAGACCGGTATCCGTTTCCGCGACAACCAGCAGCTTCTCAACATCTGTCAGCGCATCGTTAGCCAGATCGGCCGGCGCGTCGACGAATCATCGCCGATCTGCGACGCGCGCCTCCCCGACGGCTCCCGCGTCAACGTGATCGCGCCACCTCTCGCTCTCGACGGCCCCGCCCTGACCATCCGCAAATTCAAGAAAGACAAGCTGCGGCTCGCCAACCTTGTCAGTTTCGGCTCCATCACCGAAGCAGGCGCCGAGGTGCTCAGGATTCTCGGCCGCTGTCGCGTCAATACCATCGTCTCCGGCGGCACTGGTTCGGGCAAAACCACGCTGCTGAACTGCCTCACGCAGTTCATTGACGATGACGAGCGCATCATCACCTGCGAGGACGCCGCCGAATTGCAACTCCAGCAGCCGCATGTGGTCCGTCTGGAAACACGCCCGCCGAACCTCGAAGGCGAAGGCCAGGTCACAATGCGCGACCTCGTCAAGAACTGCCTGCGTATGCGCCCGGAGCGCATCATCGTCGGCGAAGTGCGCGGACCCGAAGCATTCGACCTGCTGCAAGCGATGAATACCGGTCACGACGGCTCGATGGGCACGCTGCACGCCAACTCGCCGCGCGAGGCTCTGTCGCGTATCGAATCCATGATCACCATGGGCGGCTATTCTCTACCGTCGAAGACCATCCGCGAGATGATCGTCGCTTCGGTCGATGTCGTGGTGCAGGCTGCGCGCCTTCGCGACGGCTCGCGCAAAATCACCCACATCACCGAGGTGGTCGGCCTCGAAGGCGATGTCATCATCACCCAGGACCTGTTCGTCTATGAGATGACCGGCGAAGACGCTCAGGGCAATCTGATCGGCCAGCACAAATCGACCGGCATCGGCCGGCCGAAATTCTGGGATCGCGCACGCTACTACGGCGAAGAACAGCGTCTGGCCGCAGCGCTCGACGCGACGGAAATCGCCAACGCGTCCGCCCTGTGACAGGTCGTTCCCGATGAGTATGCAAACACTGGCCTTGTTCGCAATGGTGGCGACCGCGATCGGCGGCATCGCCTATGTCTTCATCTATCCGCTGCTGTCTGGCGAACGAAAGATCGAACAGCGGCGCGCCAGCGTGACGCGCGCCGAGCCGGCGGCTGCCCGTGTTTCACGGACGCAGCAAAGATCGCGCCGCGAGCAAGTTGAGGAAACGCTCAAGGAGCTCGAAGTCAAAGCCAGTAAGCCGAAAAACCTCCCGCTGCCGATGAAAATCGCGCAGGCCGGGCTGTCGTGGTCGAAAACTCAGTTCCTGATGATCTCGGGCGGCCTCGGCCTGTTTGCCTTCGTCACGCTGTTCATCATGTCCGGCAGTCTTCTACCGGCCGCGGCGGCCGGCTTTGCCGCTGCCTTCGGCATGCCGCGATGGCTGTTGTCGTTTCTTAAGAAGCGCCGCGAGAAGAAGTTTCTCAATAATTTTCCCGATGGCGTCGACGTGATCGTGCGCGGCATCAAGTCCGGCTTGCCGCTGCTCGACTGCCTGAAGATGATTGCCGCTGAGGCGCAGGAGCCGATCAAAAGCGAATTCAGGGCGATCGTCGAGACGCAGACCATCGGCATGCCGATTGGGGAAGCCTGCGCCAAGCTCTACTCGCGAATGCCGCTGCCCGAAGCCAACTTCTTTGGCATCGTCATATCGATCCAACAGAAGGCCGGCGGCAACCTGTCCGAGGCGCTCGGCAACCTGTCACGGGTGCTTCGCGACCGCAAGAAAATGAAGGCTAAAATTCAAGCGATGTCGATGGAGGCCAAAGCCTCCGCGATGATCATCGGATGCTTGCCGATCGCGGTCGGCACACTCGTCTACCTGACCAGCCCTGACTACATCGAACTGCTTTGGACGACCGATCTCGGCCGCATCATGATCGCCGGCTGCGCGATGTGGATGGGCATCGGCGTTTTCGTCATGAAGCAAATGATCAACTTCGACTTCTGAGTACACCCAATGTTTTCGAGCCTGGTCGACGCGATCTACAGCATGGGCGCCAAGCAGCTCGCCGCACTCCTGGCGGCGGTGGCCGCGGTGGCGACCGTGCTCACCTTAGCCATGCCGGTGCTGGCGCCGGACGTGCTCGACAAGCGCATGAAGTCGGTGGCGCTCGAGCGCGAAAAGATCCGGCAGCGCGAGCGTGAGCGGCTGGCGCGCGGCGAAAAGGAAAAGGTTTCGCTCCGGCAGTCGCCGAAGGAATACATGGCGCGGATCGTCGACCGCTTCAATCTGACCAAGTGGCTCGCCCAGGAGGAAGCCCGCGAGAAGCTCGTGCAGGCTGGCTTCCGCGGACAGGCACCCTATGTCGCATTCCTGTTCTTCCGCCTGGTGACTCCGGTCGTCATGTTCCTGGCCGCGCTGTTTTACATGTTCGTGGTCCTGAAACTCGACCAGCCCACTATGGTCAAGATCGGCATTTGCCTGGGCGCCGCGTATGCCGGCATGCAGGTGCCGTATTTCTTCCTCAAGAACCGCATCGCCAAGCGCCAGCTCTCGATCAAACGCGCCTTCCCCGATGCGCTGGATTTGCTGCTGATCTGCGTCGAATCCGGCATGTCGATCGAAGCGGCCTTCAAGAGGGTGAGCGGTGAAATCGGCTCCCAGTCGATTGCGCTGGCCGAAGAGCTCACGCTGACCACCGCGGAGCTGTCCTACCTGCAGGAGCGCCGGCAGGCTTACGATAACCTCGCCAAGCGAACCGATCTCGATGGCGTCAAATCCGTCTGCATGGCCTTGCAGCAGGCCGAGCGCTATGGAACCCCGCTGGCCCAGACACTGCGCGTCATGTCCCAGGAAAACCGCGACATGCGCATGTCCGAAGCCGAGAAGAAAGCCGCCGCGCTCCCGCCAAAACTCACAGTCCCGATGATCCTGTTCTTCCTGCCGGTGCTGTTCGTCGTCATTCTCGGGCCAGCAGCCATCCGCGTGATAGCGACTCAGCACGCCAATCCCGACGCCCCGATGGTGAGGTCGAGATAGCGGGTCCGTTCAGGATCCGGTCGTCGGTGCCAATGGCGAGCCCTTCTTGCTCTTGGTCCACTGGTTCTGCTGCGCCAGCATCTTCTGGAGATAGGCGACATTCGCGGCGGCCTCGCCGGGCAAGAGATCGCCTCGCGCGATAGTCTCGGCTTCCTGGAACCGGCCTTGCAGGCCTACGACGAGAGCAAGATTCTGCCGGACCTTCGGTTCGGCCCTTTTCTGTGCCGCGGCGCGCCGCAAGGTCTTCTCGGCCTCCGGCAGATTTTTTGACAGCGCGTACGACAAGCCGAGATTGGATAGTACCGACGGCTCGTCAGGCCGTAACCGCAGCGCACTGGCGTAGTAGCGTTGGGCGTCGGCGTGGCGGCCCATCTGGTCGAGCACCGCGCCCTGCACCGAGAGGATGCGCCAATCGGGCTGATCCTGCGTGTGGGCTCGGTTGAGTACGTCGAGCGCTTCCTGGAAATTGCCATTGTCGGCGAGCGCGCGGCCGTAGGCGCCGAGCACGACACGGTTGTTCGAGTTTTGAATCGCCGATTGTTCCAGCACCGCGGCCGCCTGGGCACGCTGGCCGATCGCGCGCAGAGCCTTGGCGTACTGAACCGCCGCGTCTGGATCGTTCGGCTTGGCGCGATAACGTTGGCCCCACGCGTCCATTTCTTCCCGCCACTGTTCCACGGTGCGCGGCTTCGTGTCGGTCGCAATCGACCCGGTGGTGTCGAGCGACCCGGGGGGTGTCGTCGTAGTCGAGCAGCCGCCCACGATCAGGGCGGCCATGACGGCGGCCGAGGCAAGCAGGCGCGCAGGGGGTCGATGCATCGTGAGCCCTTCGCGGAAATCGGGCGGCGGCTGCCCAAGGCGATGACCGAGCAATAAAGCGTTAACCCTAATGAGAGGTTAACTGCGGAAATTGCTGGGTTTTGCCGCCTCGACACCAGGGCATCGCCTTGTTGCCCTGCGATGGGCATGACATCCTTTGCATCCCACCAACGCCCCGGCCATCGAGCCCAACCGAGCACCATGCACCCCGTTTTCGTGGCCCGGAGCAAGACGGGATTGCCGATCTGGTTCGTCACCGCTGCGACGCTTCCCAAAATCGTCGCCAAGCTCGACAAGCGCACCCGCGCCTACGTCAAGGCGGCAGGCTTCGAACCCCGCCCCGGCAGGCACTTGACCCTGCCGGCTGCCGGCGGCATCGGCGGCATCCTTTTCGCCCTAGAAGGCGGCAAGGACGGTCACAACGCCTTCCTGCCCGGTTTGCTGCCCGGACTGCTGCCGCCCGGCACCTTCCGGTTCGCCAACGCGCCGCATGACACTCGTCTCGCCGCGTTGGCATTCGCGCTCGGCGCCTACCGCTTCATGCGTTACCGGAAAAATGACGGCAAGGCCGTGCGGCTGGTGCTGCCCGACGGCGTCGATGGCGACGAGCTTTCACGCATTGCCGAGGGCATGACGCTCGCGCGCGATCTCATCAACACGCCAGCCAACGACATGGGTCCGGCCGACTTGGAGGCCGAAGCCCGTGCCCTGGGTAAACGGCACGGCGCGAGACTCCGTTCTATCGTCGGCAACGAACTTTTGAAGCAGAACTTCCCGTTGATTCACGCCGTCGGCCGCGCCGCGGATTCCAGGCGCGCACCACGGCTGATCGAACTGCGCTGGGGCAAGTCCGGCGATCCCAAGGTGACCCTGGTCGGCAAGGGCGTGTGCTTCGACACCGGCGGGCTCGATCTCAAGCCCGAGAGTGCCATGTTGATCATGAAGAAGGACATGGGCGGCGCCGCCACCGTCCTTGCGCTGGCGCATATGATCATGGGCGCGGACCTGAAAATTGCGCTGCGCGTGCTGATTCCGGCGGTAGAGAATGCCGTCGCTGGTGATGCATTTCGCCCGCTGGACGTGTACCCATCGCGAAAGGGGCTCAGCGTCGAAATTGGCAACACCGACGCCGAGGGCCGCCTGGTTCTCGCCGACGCGCTGGCGCTCGCCGACGAGGAATCGCCGGAACTCCTGATCGA
>Ga0310810_10005819_pt1 | contig 13857 bp, 10 predicted proteins | sample NCmetagenome_FD_207641 | JGI IMG/M metagenome (GOLD analysis project Ga0310810, IMG submission 207641) | Soil microbial communities from experimental microcosm in Duke University, North Carolina, United States - NC | ecosystem: Engineered > Artificial ecosystem > Soil microcosm > Unclassified ... | reverse complement strand
AAGGTGTTCGAGGGTGCGGGTCACTCGCGGCTCGTCGTGCACAACGACACGCTGGATGACCCGGTCGGGATGGTGCACATCCGTGACGTGATCGGCTACATGGTCCGCTTCGCGCAGCAGGGGGCGTCGAAGAGCAAGCGCAAAAAGCCGTTTCCCGCCGGGCTCGATCTCAAAGCGATCGATCTTTCGGTGCCGCTCAGCGACGCCAAGATCATTCGCGAGATCCTCTTCGTTCCGCCTTCGATGCCGGCGCTCGACCTGCTCGCCAAGATGCAGGCGACCCGCATCCATCTCGCGCTGGTGATCGACGAGTACGGCGGAACCGACGGCATCGTTTCGATCGAGGACGTGGTGGAAGAAGTCTTCGGCGAGATCGAGGACGAGCACGACGAGGACGAAACCCCCAGAATCGTGGGCCAGCCGGACGGCTCGTTCCTTGCCGACGCACGTGCGCCGCTCGAGGACGTGGTGGCGACCGTCGGGCCCGAATTCGACATCGGCGATATCGGCGACGAGGTCGACACGCTCGGCGGCTACGTGATGACGCGGGCAGGTCGGCTGCCGACGCGCGGGCAGGTCGTGCCGGGGCCGGGCGCTTTCGAGATCGAGGTGCTCGATTCCGACCCGCGCCGGCTGAAGAAGGTGCGCATCACGCGCGGCTCTCCGGATCGGAGCGGACGCAGCGTGCGCAGGCGCGACACGGCGCCGACCATCGTGCCGGCAGACCCCGAAGCGCCGCCCGGCAAGGATGTGCCGTGACGGGGCTCGCGTGGCTCACGCGAGCGTCGCATGCGGTGGTGCTCTCCTACGGGTGGCGGCGCGCGACAATCGCGTTTGCGGCAGGTGCAATTTCGGTGCTGGCGCTCGCGCCGGTAAACGCCTGGCCCGTTCTGTTTGCGACATTCCCGGTCCTCGTGTGGCTGATCGATGGCGCATCGGTAGGCCGTCTGGGCGGCGTGATGACCGCCGCGGTGAGCGGCTGGTGGTTCGGCTTTGGCTATTTCGTCGCGGGTCTTTACTGGATGGGCTTTGCGTTTCTGGTGGACGCAAAGACGTTTGCCTGGCTGCTGCCGTTCGCGGTCGTGGGCCTTCCGGCCGCACTCGCGTTTTTCACCGCCGCGGCGTTCGGCGTGGCCCGGCTCATCTGGATGCGCGGACCCTGGCGCATCGTCGGCCTTGCGCTTGCGTTGACGACCGCCGAGTGGCTGCGCGGCCACGTCCTGACCGGATTTCCCTGGAACACGATCGGTTACGCACTCACCGGCCCGCTTGTGCTGGCGCAAGCCTCCGCGTTGATCGGACTGTGGGGACTGACGTTCTTTGCGGTCTGCCTGTTCGCTGCTCCTGCGGTTCTTGCCGATGAACGCGCCGACACGCCGCGCCCATGGCTGACCGTGCTGATAGCAGTGACCCTGCTCGCGTTCCTTGCCGCCTACGGTGCTGTTCGGCTCGCGCAATCGCCGACGCAGTATCTACCTGGCGTGAAGCTGCGCATCATGCAGCCCAATCTAGCGCAGGACGAAAAATTCAATTACGGCGCCAAGCAGCAGGTGATGGCGCGCTATCTCGCGCTGTCGGATCGCGCGACCGGTCCGGGCGCGAACGGTGTGCGCGACGTGACCCACCTGATCTGGCCGGAGTCCGCATTTCCGTTTTTTCTCCAGCGGGAGCCGGAGGCGATGGCGCAGATTGCCGATCTCTTGCCGCCCGGAACCGTGCTGATCGTCGGGGCGGCTCGGCCTGCATCCGCGGCGCCGACACCCGGCATGATCCATGCCTACAATTCAATCTACGTGATCGATCATGACGGCGCGATCCTGTCCGTCTACGACAAGCTGCATCTCGTGCCATTCGGCGAGTACCTGCCGTTTCAGGATTTTCTCGAACGCCACGGTTTGATGGCGCTCACCAAGATCAGGGGCGGCTATCTGTCCGGCACGGTACGCAAACCGATCGCCGTTCCGCGCGCGCCCGCATTCCTTCCGCTGATCTGCTACGAGATCGTCTTTCCGGGCGAAGCGGTGCCTTCTGGCGAGCGGCCCGCCTGGCTCGTCAACCTCACCAACGACGGCTGGTTCGGCTTAAGCTCCGGTCCCTATCAGCACCTTCAGCAGGCGCGCGTGCGCGCCATCGAGGAAGGCCTGCCACTGATCCGCGCCGCCAATACCGGCGTGTCGGCGGTGATCGACCCGCTCGGCCGGTTCGTTCGGACCCTGCCGCTCGGCACCGAGGGCGTGCTCGACTCCGCGTTGCCCCAGCCGATCGAACCAACACCCTATGTGCGATATCGCGACGGGCCGGCAGGACTCGTGGTGCTGGCCGCGCTGGCGCTTGTGTTGTGGCGCCGCCGTCGCGCCTAGGGAGTTTTCGCTGGTGGCATGTTACTCCGCCTTCCCCTAGGATAAGGGCCGGGCCTTGGGGGCAGGTCCCATGTCTGTCGCGTATCCCGCCATTGCTTTCTCGCGATGCGTGCAACAGGTTGTGCGTGCGCGAGGGCACGGAGGACACCGGTTATGGCCAAGAAAGTGCCGAATCCGATCGACAAGCATGTCGGCAGCCGAGTCCGCATGCGCCGCATGATGCTGAGCATGAGCCAGGAAAAGCTCGGCGACTCGCTCGGGCTCACGTTCCAGCAAGTTCAAAAATACGAGAAGGGCACGAACCGGATCGGTGCGAGCCGGCTGCAGCAGATCTCGCTGATCCTTCAGGTGCCGATCTCATTTTTTTTCGAGGGCGCCCCGCCACCTCCCGGCAGGCTTCCGGGCATGGGCGAAGCGCCGTCGCCCGTCTATGTCACCGATTTTCTAGCGAGCAGCGATGGGCTTTCTCTCGTAAGAGCCTTCGTGCGCATTGAAAATCCAAAATTACGCCGCCGCATCGTTGAGTTGGTGCAGGAAATGGGAGGCGAGGAGCGGCCGGAAGCCCCATAGCGGCGCACTGCCCACCACCGCCCACATCTTGACCGCATGCCTTGACGCTGCAAGAAACGCGTCCGTCGCGCCGGGGGCGCGCTGACCCGAGGCCAGGATCGGCCTTTTTCCAGGAGCCAATTCAGTGTCCCGCAAGAACTATCTGTTCACGAGTGAATCCGTTTCCGAGGGTCATCCCGACAAGGTCTGCGACCAGATTTCCGACGCTATTCTCGATGCGTTTCTGGCGAACGACGTCAAGCTCGGCATTGAGGACGATAGCCAGATCAACACCCGGCTGGGGTGCGAGACGCTGACCACCACCAACAAGATCGTCGTCGCCGGTGAGTGCCGCGGCCAGGAGCCGCTGATGAAGAAATACAACGGCCACACGATCATGAACCGCGAGCTGATCACCGAGATCGCGCGCGGCGTCGTGAAGGATATCGGTTACGACCAGGATGGCTTCTCGTGGCATGGCGCCGACGTCGACGTGCTGCTGCACGGGCAGTCGCCCGACATCGCGATGGGCGTCAATGCGAAAAGGAAGAAGGGCAAGGAAGAGGAAGGCGCCGGCGATCAGGGCATGATGTTCGGCTTCGCCTGCACCGAGAGCGAAGTGTACGAGAAGGGCTCGTACATGCCGGCTCCGATCTTCTTCGCGCACAAGATTCTGCGCACGCTGTCCGAGCAGCGCCGGTCCGGCCGGCTGTACGGCCTCCAGCCCGACGCCAAGAGCCAGGTCACGGTGCAGTACGTGGACGGCCATGCGATCGGCTGCACCAAGGTCGTGGTGTCGACGCAGCACCATGAGAAGAGCCGCAACGGCAAGAAGTACACGCCCGGCATGGTGAAGGATCTCATCTCCAGTGCGGTCGAATCGTCGCTGCCCGAGGGTTGGATGCCGAAAAGGCGGTCCGACTTTCTGGTCAACCCGACCGGCAACTTCGTGGTTGGCGGTCCGGATGGCGACTGCGGCCTCACCGGCCGCAAGATCATCGTCGACACCTACGGCGGATACGCGCCGCACGGCGGCGGCGCATTCTCCGGCAAGGATCCCACGAAGGTGGACCGCTCGGCCGCCTACGCGGCGCGCTATCTCGCCAAGAATGTTGTCGCGGCGGGCCTCGCCGAGAAATGCACCATCCAGGTGGCATACGCCATCGGCGTGGCAGACCCGATGTCGCTTCTCGTCGACACGCACGGCACCGGCACGGTCGACGAGCGCAAGCTCGAAAAGGTCCTGCCCGAGATGTTCCGGCTCACCCCGACCAACATCCGCCGCACGCTCAAGCTGAACCGCCCGATCTACCGGCGCACCGCGGCCTACGGTCATTTCGGCCGCGCCCCCGACAAGGACGGCGGCTTCTCGTGGGAGAAGACCGACCTCGCGGGAAGCCTGCGCAAGGCGTTCAGCTAGGCTTCGATCCCTTCGCCGGCTATTTGCGTTCGGGCGCATGGCCATGCTTGAGCATGCGCCATGGCAAACGAGCCGCGTGGGTTCTTTGGCCGCCGCAAGGGTCATCCGTTGCGCGCGCGGCAGGCCGAATTGTTCGGCTCGCTGTTGCCGCGCCTCACGCTCGATCTCGCCGCGTCCGCGCCGAACAGTCTTGCAGTTCTGTTTCCGCCGCCCGTCGACGATGTGCGGCTCGAGATCGGTTTCGGCGGCGCCGAGCATTTGATCGCAGAGGCGCACACGCATCCGCGCACCGGCTTCATCGGCTGCGAGCCGTTCGTCAACGGGATGGCAAAGGCGCTGGTCGCGATCGATGAGCTGGGCCTTACCAATATCCGGCTGCATCATGGCGATGCGGTCGAGCTGCTCGCCTGGTTGCCGCCGCATGCGCTGTCGCGCGTCGATCTGCTCTATCCCGATCCATGGCCGAAGCGGCGGCACTGGAAGCGGCGCTTCGTGTCGGATGTCAACGTCGCCGCGCTCGCGCGGGTATTGCGGCCGGGTGGCGAATTTCGTTTCGCAACCGATTGGGCGAACTACGCCGAGTGGACGCTGCTGAGGCTCGTCCGCTCGCGCAATTTCACCTGGACCGCTGAGCGCGCCGATGACTGGCGCAAGCCTTGGACCGGATTTTCCGGTACGCGCTATGAGGCGAAGGCGGTACGCGAAGGACGCGCACCGACCTATCTCGTGTTTTGGAGAACCTGACTATTTCTGCCAGCGCGGCGTTGCCGGCTCGCCCCGCCCGAACACGTCGCTGCGGCCCTCGATCGGCCGCTTCAACAATTTGAACCGATCCGGATCGAGCCGCGGCGCGGCCGGGGGCTGGGGAGGGAGGCTCGGCTGCGGCGGCATGCTCGTCTGCTGCGGCATGGCGCTCGGCGCCTGCGGCGCCACCGACAGTGACGAGAACTCTTCCCGCGCGAGCGACTCGAAATCCGACCCGCCGTCGAAACCGGACTTGTGGCTCATCGTGGCGCCACGCCAGCGATCGATGATGGTGTCGATGAAGTCCTCGCTGGGCGCAGCCGTATGGTCGGTGCTTGCGTTTATCACCGCCTGGCTGTGCGGAATCAGATGTTCCGGAAGCTGCTTGAATTTGAGCCGCGTCGGCAGCGCTACGCCTTCGCCGAAGGCGAGCACTTCGCGTGTGCCGAGCGACGGCACGAAGGCGAGCAAGTTGGCGGCTGCGTCCGACACGGCGGAGCGTACAATGGACTGGTCGCGTTCGTTGGCCATGCGCATCGCGAACAGCGTCGAGCACTGCGAGATGATCGTGGAATCGAGCTCCGCCGGACGCTGCGTGACAAGCCCGAGGAACACGCCGTATTTGCGCCCTTCCTTGGCGATGCGCGAGAGCGCCTTGCGGGTCGGGCCGAAGCCGATATTGCGATCAGCCGACGCATAGCGGTGCGCTTCCTCGCACACGAACAGCAGCGGGAACGCGCCATCGCTCCACATGCCGAAGTCGAATGCCATTCGGCACAGCACAGAGACGACCGAGTCGACGACTTCGGCCGGAAAGCCTGCGAGCTGCATGATGGTCATTGGCTTGCCGTCCGGCGGCAGCCGGAACAGCTGGCGCAGCGTCTCACCCATGGTGTCGCCGCCGACGTTGGCATTATCGAACATGAAGGCGTAGCGCGGATCGTTGCGCACGGTTTCAATGCGGGTGATCAGCTTGTGGTAGACCATGCGCGAGGAGCGGTTTTCGAGCTTGCCCATGCGCTCGTCGATCAGTCCCACCAGGTCGGCGAGCCGGTAAGGCACCGGGGTGTCGACGGTGTAGCCGGTGGTCTTCGGGTCATTACGCTTGAGCACCACGCGCTCGCCCGAACGGTACTGCTGCGTGTAGTTGCTCTTTGCCTGCGGGATGACCTCGGCCAGCACCGCGACTTCCTCGTCCAATCCGGGCCGGCCCCCGAAGAAGACATCCACGACCTCTTCGAAGTTGAAGAGCCAGAACGGGAGCTTCAGGTTGCGCGGGTTGAGGACCAGGGCACGCTCGCCGAAACAGCGCCCATACTCGTTGTGACCGTCGAGCAAGAACAGTCTGAGACTCGGTCGCGCCTCGAGGATCTGCTGCAGGATGAGCGCAACGCCGCTCGACTTGCCGACGCCGGTCGTGCCGAGGATCGCGAAGTGCTTGTTCAGCATGTCGTCGACGTTGACGTAGGCGCCGATCGAGGTGTCCTGCTGCAGGTAACCGATATCGATCGTGTCGCCGCTGGAGATGTCGTAGATCAGGCGCAGCTCATCGCGCGTGATCAGCGCGGCGGGATCGCCGATCGCCGGATAGTCGGTGACGCCGCGCTGGAAGTAGGCCTTGCCGTCATCGCGCTGCTTGATCTCGCCCATCATGTCGAGGCGCGCGGCGGCGCGATATCCCTGCTCGCGCGCGGCCGCGGTTACGTCCTGGGTCACCTCGGTGACCATGCCGATCAGCAGCGTTTTGGCGCGCTGGATGCGCAGAAACTTGCCCACCGTGATCGAGGCTTCGCGGACCGGATCGATGCTCTCGAGCGGCAGGCCGACCGCCGCCTGCGAGCCGCTGACCGAAAGGATGCGCCCGCAGGTGCGCCCCGCATCGAGAACCGTACTGGCGGAATGCCCAGCGTCCACTTGCCGCCTCCTGGCGCTTTTCGAAATTGCGAGACCCCGGCGCCCCCGTCCGCGGTCCGCTTTGGCCGCAAAGGGTAGGCAGGTGCGCTCTAGATAGATTTAACCGCGCGCGCCACGGCCCGAGTAGACCGAAGAAACTTTTTCCTAATCATTAACAGGGGGTTAAGCAGGCCCTGCGGCCGCGCCGGGGGGGCGGCGAAAGCGCCTGAGCCCATTGCATTTCCCCGCCAAACCGCTATATCGGCACTGTCCTGATGAAGGACATCTCATAACGGTCGGATGATCCGATCGGTTTTTGAGAGTGGGTTCCCCCGGGACCCGCTCTTTTTTGTTATCCGAGAGAACCCGGCGCTGCCGGACATGGCACAAGCGTTCGACACACAGGATTTCGCCGAGCCGCGGCTGATCACCGAGCAGGGCATTGCTGCGCGCATCGCCGCGATCGCTGCGCCGGTGCTCGCTGGCATGGGCTACCGGCTGGTGCGGGTGCGGATTTCCGGCACATCGGGCTGCACGGTGCAAATCATGGCCGAGCGACCGGATGGCTCGATGGCGATCGAGGACTGCGAGTCCGCCTCGCGAGCGCTCTCGCCTGTCTTCGACGTGGAAGATCCGATTGATCGCGAATACCGCCTGGAGGTCTCCTCGCCTGGGATCGACCGCCCGCTGGTGCGGCGTTCCGACTTCGAGCGCTATGCGGGCCACGAGGCGAAGATCGAAATGACGCTGGCCCAGGACGGACGCAAGCGCTTCCGCGGCGTTCTCACCGGCGTCGAGGGCGAAGCCGCCAGGCTTCGCCGCAGGGACGCCGCCGAGGGCGAGCCGGCCGACGTACTCTTGCCGATCGCCGACATGGCGGAGGCGCGGCTCGTGCTCACCGACGAATTGGTCCGCGAATCGTTGCGCAAGGGAAAATCGCAGGCGCGCGAACAAGAGCGCCAGGCAGACAACGACAACCGCGTGCCGGAAACCGCGCACGCGAATGCACACAAGGGAGACTAACCGATGGCCGTCAGTGCAAACCGGCTGGAACTGTTGCAGATCGCCGACGCAGTCGCGCGCGAGAAATCGATCGATCGGCGCATCGTCATCACCGCCATGGAGGACGCGATCGCCAAGGCCGCGCGCTCGCGCTACGGCAGCGAAACCGAGGTCCACGCCGAGATCGATGCCAAGACCGGCGAGCTGCGCCTTGCCCGCCACATGCTGGTGGTCGAGGCGGTGGAAAATCCCGCCAACCAGATCAGCCTGGAAGATGCGCGCAAGCGCCATCCGGCCGCGCAGCTTGGCGACACTATCGCGGACACCCTGCCGCCGCTCGAATACGGGCGCATCGCGGCGCAGTCGGCCAAACAAGTGATTGTGCAGAAGGTGCGCGAGGCGGAGCGCGATCGTCAGTACGAGGAATACAAGGATCGCATCGGCGATATCGTCAATGGCATCGTCAAGCGCGTCGAATACGGCAACGTGGTCGTCGACCTCGGCCGCGGTGAGGCGATCGTGCGGCGTGACGAGATGCTGCCGCGCGAGACCATGCGCAACGGCGACCGCATCCGCGCTTTCATCTATGACGTGCGCCGCGAGGCGCGCGGCCCGCAGATTTTCCTGTCGCGCACGCATCCTCAGTTCATGGCAAAGCTGTTCGCGCAGGAGGTACCGGAGATCTACGACGGCATCGTCGAGGTGAAGGCGGTCGCGCGCGACCCAGGTTCGCGCGCCAAGATCGCGGTGATTTCCCGCGATTCCTCGGTCGATCCGGTCGGCGCCTGCGTCGGCATGCGCGGGTCTCGCGTGCAGGCGGTGGTGAATGAGTTGCAGGGCGAGAAGATCGACATCATTCCGTGGTCACAGGATATCGCCACGTTTGTGGTGAACGCGCTCGCGCCCGCCGAAGTCGCCAAGGTCGTGCTCGACGAAGACCGCGAGCGCATCGAGGTGGTGGTCCCCGACCAGCAGCTCTCGCTGGCGATCGGCCGCCGCGGCCAGAATGTTCGCCTCGCCTCGCAGCTCACCGGATGGGATATCGACATTCTGACCGAGCAGGAAGAGTCCGAGCGCCGCCAAGCCGAATTCGAAAAGCGCACCAAGGTGTTCATGGATACGCTCAATGTCGACGAGGTGGTTGGCCAGCTGCTCGCGTCCGAGGGCTTCAGCTCGGTCGAGGAACTTGCCTATGTCGAGGCCAAGGAGCTCGCCGGCATTGAAGGCTTTGACGAAGATACCGCGAACGAGCTGCAGATGCGCGCACGCGATTATCTCGCGCAGGCTGAGGCGGAGCTTGATGCCAAGCGCAAGGAGCTGGGAGTCGAGGACGCGGTGCGTGATGTGCCGGGCGTTACGACCGCGATGATGGTCAAGCTCGGCGAGAACGGCGTGAAGACCCTTGAGGATCTCGCCGGCTGCGCGACCGACGATCTCGCGGGGTACACTGAGCGGCAGAATGGCGAGACCAAACATGAGCCGGGCTTCCTCGACGGGTTCGAACTGTCGCGCGAAGAGTGCGAGGCGATGATCATGCAGGCGCGTCTCAAAGCCGGCTGGATCACCGAAGCCGATCTGGCGCCATCGGAGGCTGAGGAAGCGACGGCTGACGAAGCCGCGCCCGCACAGTGAGCAGACGGAGGCGATACGGTTGCTGGCGCGCGCCGACACTCTCGAGACTGACCGCGGACCGGCCGAGGGCCGCCGCGGTGTGGAGCGCTTGTGTGCGCTGACGCGGGAGGTGAAGTCCGTCGCTGAGCTGATCCGGTTTGTGGAAGCGCCCGACGGCGCGATCATGCCGGATATCAAGCGACGGCTGCCGGGGCGCGGCGTGTGGGTCACGGCCCGTCGCGGTGCGGTCGAAGAAGCGGTCAAACGCAATGTTTTCGCCCGCAGCCTGAAGCGTGCCGTGCGCGCTGATGTGGCCCTTGCCGCGACCGTCGAGCAGCAGCTCGAAACCGCCACGCTCGACGCCCTTGCGATTGCCCATAAGGCAGGCCGGGTTGCGATCGGCTTCGGCCGGACCGAAACGGCGCTGACCGATGACCCGGTGATTGTGGTTCTGAATGCCTCGGATAGTGCGGCGGATGGGGCGCGCAAGATCGCCTCGGCCGTGAGCCGCCGCCAAACCAGCGAAAATGCTGCCGAAATCCTGATTGTTTCGGCGTTTACGTCGGCGCAATTGGATTTGGCATTGGGGCGGTCAAATGTGGTACATGCTGCCCTGCTCGCAGGCCCAGCGAGCAAAGGGTTCCTTGAGCGCTACCGCAGTCTCGAACGCTTCCGGATCGATCCGGGCGGACGGGGCACGGGGTAGCGCGTGGTTTGTGTTTGCAGGTTCAGGATCGGAAGTGAATGTCTACTGATACGAAAAGTCCCGGCGAGAAACTGAGCGTCACCTCGAAGACGACGCTGACGCTCAAGCCGCGCGCCGAGACGGGCGTCGTGCGTCAAAGCTTCAGCCATGGCCGCTCCAAGGCGGTGGTGGTCGAGAAGGTGCGCAAGCGCACACTTCCCGGCGAGGCGAGGCCCGCCGAGCCGGTGCCTGCGCCGGTCTCAACGCCGCGCCGCGTCGGCGTGGTCGCGCGTGGCGCTACGCCGCCCGCCGCTCCCACGACAACGGCGCCGGCGCCGGCGCAGAAGCCGTCCGGCGTCGTGCTGCGCACCCTCACCGAGGAAGAGCAGAGCCGCCGCGCCCATGCGCTCGGCGACGCCAAGGTTCGCGAGGCCGAGGAACGCAAGATCGCCGAGGAAGAGGCGAAGATCCGCGCCCAGCGCGACGCCATCGAGCGTTCCGAGCGCGACGCGGCCGAAGCGCGCAAGCGGACCGAGGAAGAGCGCCGCCGGCACGACGAGGAGACCAAGCGCAAGGCCGACGAAGTCGCAAAGAAGCGCTTCGGTGAAGAAGAAGCCGCGCGCGCGAAGGGTGCGCGCGTGATTACGCCGGAGGCCGACGATGACGAACGCCGTCCCGCCCGCCGTGGCGCGGGTGCGCCCCGCGTTCCGGCGACCGTCAAGGCGCCACGCGCCGGAGCTCCGAAACAGCGCGGGCGCCTGACCCTGGTGACCGCACTCAGCGCTGACGAAGTGCGCGAACGCTCGGTCGCATCGTTCCGCCGCCGCACGCAGCGAATGACCGGGCATCGCGACGCGGAGAACAAGGAAAAGCTCCAGCGCGAGGTCACGATTCCGGAAACGATCACGATCCAGGAACTCGCGAACCGCATGTCGGAGCGCGGCGTTGATGTCGTCCGCCTGCTCATGAAGCAGGGGCATATGGCGAAGATGACCGACACGATCGACGCCGATACCGCCCAGCTCATCGCCGAGGAGATGGGCCACACGGTGCGCCGCGTCGCCGAATCGGATGTGGAGGAAGGCCTATTTGATGCGGCCGACGACGCCGCGACCTTGCAGCCGCGCCCGCCGGTCGTGACCATCATGGGCCACGTCGACCACGGCAAGACCTCGCTGCTCGATGCGATCCGCGAGACCAACGTGGTGAGCGGCGAAGCGGGCGGGATCACGCAGCACATCGGCGCCTATCAGGTGACCTCGCCGAAGGGCGGCAAGATCACCTTCATCGATACACCCGGCCACGCGGCGTTCACCGCGATGCGTGCCCGCGGCGCGCGGGTGACCGATCTGGTGGTGCTGGTGGTTGCGGCCGACGACGGCGTGATGCCGCAGACCGTTGAGGCAATCAACCACGCCAAGGCCGCCAAAGTGCCGATGATCGTTGCGATCAACAAGGTCGACAAGACCGACGCGAAGCCGGAGCGAGTGCGCACCGAGCTGTTGCAGTACGAGGTTCAGGTCGAGTCGCTGGGCGGCGAGGTGCTCGACGTCGAAGTGTCGGCGACCAAGAAGCTGAATCTCGACAAGTTGCTCGATACGATCGCGCTGCAGTCGGAAATTCTGGACCTGAAAGCCAACCCGGAGCGCGCCGCCGAAGGCACCGTGATCGAGGCAAAACTCGACCGCGGCCGCGGACCGGTTGCCACCGTGCTGGTACAGCGTGGCACCTTGCATGGCGGCGACATCGTCGTGGCCGGCGCCGAATGGGGCCGCGTCCGCGCGCTCGTTACCGACACCGGCGAGACGGTGAGCGATGCGGGCCCGTCCGTTCCGGTCGAGGTGCTCGGCTTCAGCGGTACGCCGGATGCGGGCGACCGACTCGCGGTGGTCGAAAGCGAGGCTCGTGCCCGCGAGGTGACGGACTATCGCGCGCGCCAGAAGCGCGACAAGGCGGCGGCGCGCCAGACCGGCATGCGCGGCTCGCTCGAGCAGATGATGGCGCAGGTGAAGACTGCGGGGCGCAAGGAATTCCCGCTGGTCATCAAGGCCGACGTGCAGGGCTCGGTCGAGGCGATCGCGGGTGCGCTGGAAAAGCTCGGCAACGACGAAGTTGCGGCGCGCATCATCCATTCGGGTGTCGGCGGTATCTCCGAATCGGACGTGACACTCGCTGAGTCCTCGGGCGCCGCGATCATCGGCTTCAACGTGCGCGCCCACAAGGAAGCGCGCGAAGCGGCCGAGCGCACCGGTACCGAAATTCGCTACTACAACATCATTTACAATCTCGTGGATGACGTGAAGAAGGCGATGTCCGGCCTGCTCACGCCGGAGCTGCGCGAGACCATGCTCGGCAACGCGCAGATCCTGGAGATCTTCAACATCTCCAAGGTCGGCAAGATCGCCGGCTGCCGCGTCACCGACGGACGTGTCGAGCGGGGCGCGAACGTGCGCCTGATCCGCGACAACGTCGTGATCCACGAAGGCAAGCTCAGCCAGCTCAAGCGCTTCAAGGACGACGCGCGCGAGGTGGTGGCGGGCCAGGAATGCGGCATGGCTTTTGAGGGCTACCAGGACATGCGCCAGGGCGACGTCATCGAGTGCTATCGCGTGGAGACGGTGCAGCGGTCGCTCTGAGTTCAAGTCTCAGGCCGACCCGCACCAAAATTGTCATGCCCGCGACGGCGGGCATCCAGTAATCGCAGGACCGCGGGATTGGATGTTTACTGGATCACCCGCTTTCGCGGGTGATGACGCTGAGTGAGATTGTTATGCCTCGCCATCATCACCGCGAATATTCCGCCGGCCCGTCGCAACGTCAGTTGCGCGTCGGCGAACTCATCCGCCATGCGCTCGCCGAAATGCTTTCGCGCGGTGAGATTCATGACCCCGTGATCGAGGGCCACATGATCACCGTGCCGGAAGTGCGCATGAGCCCCGACCTGCGGCTCGCGACGGTCTACGTGATGCCGCTCGGCGGCAAGGACGAGCAGGAGGTTGTCGCGGCGCTCGAGCGCAACAAGAAATTTCTGCGCGGCGAGATCGCACATCGCGTTAACCTGAAATTTGCACCTGAGATCCGGTTTCGCGTCGACGACCGATTCGACGAAGCAGAACGCATCGAGAAGATTTTGCGAACGCCTGAGGTCCGGCGCGATCTCGAATCGAAGCCGGACGGCGACGAATCATGAGCGCGCCGAATTCGGTGCTGCAGGGCACACGTGAGGGCGGTCAGCGCCGCCGCGAAAAGCGCGACGTGCACGGCTGGATCGTGCTCGACAAGCCGGTCGGCATGACGTCCACCCACGCGGTCTCGGTCATCAAGCGGCTGTTCACCGCCAAGCGCGTTGGCCACGCCGGAACGCTCGATCCGCTCGCCTCGGGCCTTCTGCCGCTCGCGCTCGGCGAGGCGACCAAGACCGTTCCGTTCGTGATGGACGGGCGCAAGCGCTACCGCTTCAGCATCGGCTGGGGCGAAGAGCGCGACACGGACGACTGCGAAGGCCGCGTCGTCGCGACCTCGGGCAATCGCCCGAGCGCCGAGGCGATCAGCGCGTGCCTGCCCGCCTTTACCGGCACGATCGCACAGGTGCC
>Ga0310810_10005817_pt1 | contig 13858 bp, 13 predicted proteins | sample NCmetagenome_FD_207641 | JGI IMG/M metagenome (GOLD analysis project Ga0310810, IMG submission 207641) | Soil microbial communities from experimental microcosm in Duke University, North Carolina, United States - NC | ecosystem: Engineered > Artificial ecosystem > Soil microcosm > Unclassified ... | reverse complement strand
TTGCCTTTGTTCTAGGTAATTGAAAGAGTTGCTTCTAAAGTTCTACATTTTCCCGTCCGTACCGCAGAACCTTCGACATCCAGATCAATTCTTTCAAAAACTGATCGATTCTCTTAACGTACGCAGTGTCGAGTAAAGTGCCTGTTGCATCGAACAGCTTGTGCGCCCCGGAAAAATTCCCGTCCCAGAAGATTGTTACAAGGCCGAGTTCACGCAGGACAGGCAGTAGATTCTCAATCATCCTGGTGCCACCAAATCCACCGGCTGATACGCCGCAAACGCCGACTGCTTTGTGAATGTACTCTTTCAGATTTGTGTCCAGCGCGTGCTTCAGTAAACCGGGATAGCCGTGATTGTACTCCGGCACAACCAGAACTAATCCGTCAGCTCGCTCCATCGTCGCTGAAAATTTTGGGTCTTTGATAGCTTCGCCGGCATCCTCCGATGTGAACTTCAGATCTCGCAAGTCGATGAACTCAGTGTCGATGTCCTGATGCTTGCGGAGTTCTTCATAAACAAACCGCGCGACGTTTTCACTCGCGCGACCTTTACGTGTTGTGCCGAGGATTAAGGGAATGAAGAGTGGTCGTGTGCTCATAGTGTTTTTTTGTCACCGGACTCGTTTCAAACTTGGATACAGTCAGTACCACCTTGCGGTAGCGGGTGGGTGCGCCGCCTGCTCTGACGATCGATTTTAGGGCCACACACCCACCCGCTACCGCGAGGTGGTACCGACTTCATCCAAGTTCGTTCGTTCTTGTGTGAAGCCACTCCAATCGATCTCAATCAACGACACGGCCTGACACGGAAGACTAATTGAAAGGCTCGACTGGCCATTCTTCACTTGAACCGTTTCGGCTGTTCGTATTCTGTTGAGCTGTCCAGCTTTTTCTAACGCCTCGTATTGTGCGGCCGTTGGTACGGTTGGTGAACCCATTCGTTGCCATGCCGCAAAGGAGTTGCTGTGCTCATTATCGATTCGAAACTCATTGAATACGGCATTGCCATGCGCAAAAGGCAGCTTCGACAGTACAAGCTCAACATTTGCACTTGGCCCAGGTAAGTCATCATCATGGTAATGCCAGATCATTATGTACAGTTTGTTTTTTGTGATGCTCGCAATTGCAGAGACGTCCGGTCGCTTTCTGACACCATCCTCCAGCATCTCATTGAGTGACACTGCGCCGTCACTTTGTGTCTCCAATCGCTGACCTTTCATACGAGCAAAGATGCGAAAGACATTCAGCACCGGCAAATCCAAACCGTTTGTCGCGAGCGCGCGGAAACCGGCGAAGTAAGGTTGATCCTCAAATTCAAAAGCCCACGTCAGTGCGCCCTCGAAGTTTATGCCATGCCTATCTGCTAACTCCTGTTTGCGTGCGAAACAAGCAGCCGTATAACTCGAGTACATCGTCCCGTTTCGGTATGCGAGCTTTGGTCCCTGACAAGCGGCACAACCTTCGGGATCGGATTCACCGATTACGATTGGTTTGTTCCTGAGCTCTGGATATGACGCAACGATCGCGAAGCCGGAATCGATATTGCGCAATTGAGCTGAGATTCCCATCTGCACATGACCATCGACAATCGTTGGCGATCCTTTCGCGTGAAATGAGATGAAGTCGAGCGGTGTGCCAATCTTTCCGGTCGCGTAGTTTCTGCCTTTGAGACAATGTTCCACAAAGTCGCGCATGAATTGTCCGCCAGGCCCCGCCGTATCTGGTCCACCGACTCGAGCGGTTGGCAGAGCTCGTCGAACAGCATCGATAGCAAAGTCGTGAAGCTTGCGAAACTCTTCGGGCGTACCGCCCCAGTAAGCGATGTTCGCTTCGTTCCAAACTTCCCAATACCACTGCTCTACTTCTTTCCGCCCGTATCGCTGAACGCAATGCTTCGCCCACTCATGAACTAACGCAGCCCATTTCGAGTAGTCCTTTGGTGGGTACGCCCAACCTGTGAAAATCCCTCCATACGGCGCGGTTGAAGTCCACTTGTGTTGGTAGGGGTCAGGTTTGATGGATAGGTCATGCGGCATAAAACCGATCTCGACATACGGTTTTACTCCATTCTTAACGTAGGTATCGAAAATGCGATCGAGAATCGTCCAGTCATAGATCGCTTTTCCCTGAGGATCTTCACGGTAAGCCCCAGTCGAGCCCCATTTCAAAGCGGGAGTACCATCGCCCGAAGTCAAGAGATTGTGCGTGCGAAAGTAGACCCGAGTCGAATTGAGCTGCCCAAGTTCGGCGATCAACTTCTGGCCGTTCTTCATGTAAGCGTAGTTCGGTTCATCGGCACCAAAGAAACGCCAGACGGGACGTACTGCTCCCAAGGTTTTGGTGGTGTCGATTTGGATGTGAACGGGGAAACTGTCAGCAGTAGGGAGTTCAGTTCTGACTTCAGCCGCGCTGGGAAAGACCAACGGTGCGAGTAGCAGGCATAGCAATTTGGTCCTCAACGTGAACCTCGTTATTTCAACTTCAATAGAAATATTCCATAGCCAACGCCTGCCGGATCGACGCTGCGTCCAGATTGGAACGCCATCAACTTTCCGTCTGGACTGATCACGGGGTTCGATGCTTTGTAGCCATCGTAATCGCCCCATCTTGTAAGGCGAACGAAGCTGGTGCTGTTCGGTTCGAGTTTCAACTTCCAAATGTCGATGTAATGCGAGTTTTGACGGTCCGCACCGCCCTGCTCACGGCTTGATTCAACGCACGCCCATTCACCATCAGGAGAGATTCCCTCGACTTCATTGTATTCGTTCGCAACTTTTCTGTAGGTCGTGATCTTATCCGTTTTTAGATCGATCCCAAACACATCTGCCTTACTGCCGCTCTGTCGATAACAGGTGTAGATAAGCTCGGTGTCGTCGTGACGAAAGTCCTGTGGTTCGAGAGTGCATTCGGGTCGCTTCGCACGGAGCACCTCTTTCTTGTTGACGAGCGCGGGTACCCCGTTATGGTACTCAATATCTGCTGTGTACATTACGGACTCGTCTTCACCCAATTGATCGGGATACTGTCCATGCGTATTCGACCAGGCAATTCTTAGATTGCGGCGCGAGATGGCAACGCCTTCAAAGATCTTATGGTTTAGGGGAACTGGTGGCGTTCTCGCGTCAGGTTTCATAATCCACATTTCCTGATCACGCGAGCGTGTGATGTTGATGTCGGTGAACTTTCTTGCGCCGATCAGGAAGAAGTCTCCGTTGGGCAGGTACTGAATTCGCAAGAAACCTTCGTGTGGAAAATGACCGGTGAGTAAACGTGTCAGCCGAGTTTTAAGATCGATTTCGAACGCGTCCTTGAACGATTTCTCCATGAAAGCGATGCGTTTACCGTCGGGTGACCATGCTGCGCGCTCACCGAAACCAGTCAACTGAATGATGTTGGACGGAAGGCTCTGTTCTGGACCTCCATTCTTGTGGGTTTGAGCGTAAGAAGGATTGGACCGCGCTAAGAGTAAAGCTAGAGTTATTAAAAGAGAGGTAGCGATGAACGAGCAAAGTCTTGTTACCATGTCGCGCACAGTCAGCTTAATATCACAAAGAGCGCGGCGCATCAAAAATGCGTCGGTTACATCGCACCAGCCTTGCGGAGGTAATGAATTGAACGAAGAGAAAACAATCGAAGCTTCCATTTCCGAATTCATCAGGGTCTACAATGCCGGCGACCTTGAAGGCGTGCTGGCCTATTACAGTGACGATCTGATCAAAGTTCGACAGGGTGGACCCGCGGAAACGAAGACCGAAACTGCAAAGCGAGTTGCAGGAGTGTTTGATAAGTTTCATTCACGAGTCGACGTGACCAACGATGAAATTAGGGTCTCGGGGGAAATGGCTTACACGCGTGGTACCTTTCGCGTAACGCTCAGCCCGAAAGCGGGTGGAGAACGTCAAATTATTGAGCGACGCTATCTGGAGATCTGGCTTAAAGAAGATGGACGTTGGCGCGTCGCGCGCACGATGGACAACACTCAATAAAGAAAATCAACTACTGATGACTACCGATACTCCTACCAGACTCGTTGTGGTCCCAATCGTGAAGGACGAACACCGGCGCATCCTACTTTGCAAGATGCCATCAGATCGGGGCGTCTTCCCCAGTAAATGGGGATTGCCCGGAGGTGGCGTCGAGCCAGGTGAACAGATGTATCAAGCACTTGAACGAGAAGTCAGGGAGGAACTTGGTGTTTCGTTGCTGGAAGCCAAACCGCTTTTCTTTAAGGATGGATTGCACAAGAAGACATTTCCGGATGGCAGCGAGCGCGAAATTTATATGGTCTTTTTGCTGTTTGAATGTCGTATCTCTTCAACCGAAACAATATGCTTGAATGATGAGTTCTGTGAATACGCCTGGGTTGAACCGGTTCGGCTCTCGAGTTACGACTTGAATTCCGCGACACAGGAGACGTTCCAGTTTCTTGGCCTGATGGAAAGCAGTCTGGCTGCAACCTCAGATCCCTAACTCATTTTTTTCGTGTTATTCGTGTGGTTTCGTGGATAGGCTGTTTTGGGACGAAGAAGAACGATCCACGAACCACACGAATAACACGAAAAAAAGCCCGAGGCCCACTCGCGGCTTGACGTAGTTCAGGCACGTTGAGGCCGATATCGCCAGCCACAGAGTGGTGTCCCTGCCTACTCCTTCACAAACTTCAACGCCAACGAATTCATGCAATACCTTAGACGCGTCGGTGCAGGGCCATCATCAAACACATGCCCAAGATGTGATCCGCAGCGATGACACCTCACCTCGGTACGCACCATTCCCAAAGTAGTGTCGCTGTCTTTATCAACCACGGTTTCGGAAGCCGGTGCATAGAAGCTCGGCCAACCGGTTCCTGAATCGAATTTGGCGTCTGAAGTAAATAATTTCGCGCCACACGCAGCACAGTAATACGTGCCCTTCTCGTGATTGTCCCAGTAAGCCCCCGTAAACGCGCGCTCCGTTCCCGCCTCTCGCAACACCTGATATTGATCGGGCGTTAACTCTTTGCGCCACTCTTCGTTAGTCTTTACAACTTTATCAGTCATTACTTTCTCCTGTTCCCTCGCCTGATCGACATTTTCCGTCAGGAGTTTCTGAATCAACTTCTCTGCGTCGTCGTATGCGCCTTCACCAACGTGTGCCCATCGAATTTTGCCAGTCTTATCGAGTATGAAGATCGTTGGCCAGGCATTAACTTTGTACTCTTTCCAGGTTTCATAGTCGTTGTCCGTGACCACAGGATAGTGAATCCCGAGCGACGCGACTTCGCGTCGTACATTGTCGATCTTTTCCTCGCCATCTAGTTCAGGCGAGTGTACGCCGATGACAGTCAGACCCTTGCTTGCGTAACGCTCGTGCCATGCCTTAACGAATGGCAACGTGTTGCGACAGTTGTAGCAGCCAAAAGTCCAGAACTCTATGAGCACCACTCGGCCGCGAAGGCTCTTAAGTGTTAACGGTTGAGAGTTAATCCATGTGCCTGGTGCAAACTCTGGCGCAGCTGCTTCAATCATCTTCGGCGGCAGTTCAGGGAAGGAACCTAACGCACGCCAGCTTTTCGTCAAGGTTAACGCACCGATCAGTAATCCGGTGACAACAGTTCCTACGATAAGTCGAACTCGAGTTTCGTACCTCATAAATTCCTTTTGCTTTTACCAGTAGCGTTCAAAAACCAACAACTTACAGAATTTTGCATTGCCTCGCAAAGTACAAGTAAGGAAGGGTGGTTTACCCCCGCTGTTCCAGAGGGCTTTGTCGGGAGGTAGCGGGGGTAAACCACTCTTCCTTACTTGTACTTTGATACTTGCATTTTTGGTCCTTCGATCTTTTCACTATCGCCTTCTTCTGAGTCGTGCCAACATGTGATTCATTACACGTTCCATGATAATGTCTCGCATTATCACTCAATAGACTTTTCGGAGCTCCAATTCGATGCCTGGGCCTAAACGCATACGAGTGATCGACTCGCATACGGGCGGAGAACCAACCCGAACCGTCATTAGTGGCGGACCCGATTTGGGCTCCGACACCCTGATGATTCGCCGCGAACGCTTTCGTGACGAATTTGACCACCTCCGTTCTGCAATTACGAATGAACCACGTGGATCGGATTCGATCGTTGGTGCACTTTTGTGCGAGCCGGTCGATAAATCATGCGTGGCAGGTGTGATTTTTTTCAACAATGTTGGTTATCTCGGGATGTGCGGTCATGGAACTATTGGTGTCGTCGTCACTCTTGCTTACCTGGGTCAAATAGGTCCGGGCAACCATCGCATTGAGACTCCGGTCGGAATTGTTGAAGCACTCCTCGACGAGCATGGCGAAGTAACGGTGGCGAATGTACCAAGTTACCGGCTCGCGTCAAAAGTTTCCGTAAACGTGACAGGTCACGGCCCGGTCGTTGGAGATGTTGCCTGGGGCGGCAACTGGTTCTTTCTCGTCAACGATCACGGACAGGACATTTCGCTCGGTAATCTCGAAGTTCTGACCGACTTTACATGGCGGATTCGTCAGGCTCTAAACGAGGCAGCAATAACCGGAGAGGGCGGGCAGGAGATCGATCACATCGAACTCTTCGCTCCATCGAATATTGAGGGTGTTAATAGTAAGAACTTCGTTCTCTGTCCGGGAAAAGCCTACGATCGTTCACCCTGTGGGACTGGTACGAGCGCGAAGCTTGCCTGCCTCGTTGCCGATAACAAATTGGCAGAGGGACAAGTGTGGCGCCAGGAAAGTATCGTGGGAAGTATCTTCGAAGGTTCGGTCCGCGTTTCGAACAGCACTATTCACCCAAGCATCAAAGGTTCCGCTTTTATTACCGCTGAAGCAGATTTGATTCTCGACGATAGAGACCCATTCTGTATGGGTATTCGTTCATGACTTCTCCCACCTTCGACGTCGTGATTATCGGCGCGGGCATTGTCGGTTCCGCGTGTGCGGCTGAATGTATTAACGAAGGATTGAAGACCGCAATCGTCGAAGCAAAGATCATTGGTGGCGGCGCAACTGCTGCGGGTATGGGCCATCTCGTCGTAATGGATGATTCAGAAGCGCAATTCGCACTCACCAGTTATTCGTGCAAACTCTGGAGTGAGTTGAAAGAAGATTTACCTCCCTCCATTGAGTACGAGCCATGTGGCACGATTTGGGTGGCTGCTGATGATGAAGAGATGGCGGAAGTTCGGAGAAAAGAGAAGTACTACACAGAACGTGGCGTCCCTGTTCAGCTGCTCGATGCAAAAGCTCTCCACGAAGCGGAACCAAATCTTCGATCAGGTTTGGCCGGAGGTCTGCATGTTCCCAACGATTGTGTGATTTATCCGCCGTGTGCGGCGAAGTTCTTTGTTGATCGAGCCGTTTTGAACGGCGCTAAATTGATCCTTGGCAAGAAAGTCAAAAATATCCAGAAGGACGGCGTGCGAATAGATGATGATACGTTTCTATCCTCCGGCTTGGTTGTCAACGCGACCGGCAGTTGGTCTCCGCTTCTTACATCCGGAATCGATGTGAAGAAACGGAAGGGTCATCTCTTAATAACGGACCGTTACCCCGATTTCGTCAAACATCAACTCGTCGAGCTTGGATATCTAAAGAGTGCGCATTCAGTAACCGACGACTCGGTTGCGTTCAATATTCAACCTCGCAAAACTGGACAAATGTTGATTGGATCTTCACGGCAATACGGCGTTGAGTCATCGCAGATCGACACACCGATTCTGAGACGCATGCTTAATCGTGCGATCGAATACATGCCTGACCTTGTCAACCTTTCATCCATTCGTACCTGGACTGGATTTCGGGCCGCCACACCCGACAAGTTGCCACTGATTGGACCGGACGTCTTGAACTCGAAACTTTATCTCGCAACGGGTCACGAAGGTCTGGGTATCACGACTTCTCTCGGGACAGCGAAACTGTTGGTGGATCAGATAGTGGGCCGGTCTCCGTCCATTCCGGTTGGTCCTTACCTTCCTGCGCGTGTATCGGAGTTGAGTCATGCCTGAAGAGGTCGTCGTGGTTGTAGATGGAGTGCTGGTCAGAATGCCAGTTGGGAGCATGGTATCAGCGGCGATCATGACGGCCGGAGTGTCGTCGTTCCGAAGATCGGTTAGCGGTGAAGCGCGCGGACTGTTGTGTGGAATGGGTATTTGTTTTGAATGTCGAGTAACGATCGATTTGCAGCCGCACTGCCGAAGTTGTCAAACCGTCTGTCAAAACGGAATGGACATTCGAACCTGTGAGTAGACGCGCGGTTGGGAGCGACGTCTTAATCATTGGCGCGGGACCAGCTGGTCTTGCCGCCGCGTATCGAGTTGTTGAGAGTGGCGTAGGAGCAAGCGTTGTCGACGACAACCCGGATGTTGGCGGACAAATCTGGCGTGGTGAAAAAGAGAAACCGTCCACACCTGAGGCGGCTGCCTGGTTCGAAAAGATTCGCAAGTCAAAGATCAACTTTATCAACGGCGCTCGCGTTTTTCAGCAGCCGCAATCTGGGTTGCTGCTCGCGGAGTGCGAAAATGATGTTTGCGAATTGAGTTATCAGAAATTAATTCTCGCGACCGGAGCTCGCGAGCGCTTCTTACCATTTCCCGGTTGGACGCTGCCAAACGTCATGGGGGCCGGTGGGTTACAGGCGTTAGTCAAGACAGGGTTCGCGATTGATGGAAAAAAAGTTGTTGTTGCGGGCAGTGGACCATTGTTACTTGCCGTGGCCGATTACTTGACACGTAAAGGTGCAGAGGTCATCGCGATCGCCGAGCAGGCGTCGCGTGCCAACTTGTTCCGTTTTGGTTTGGGACTGATTAATCAACGCGGCAAAGCATCGCACGCTTACAAGTTAAAGAAACGATTGCGCGGTGTGAAATACTTGATTGGCTGTTGGGTTGTGGCAGCGCACGGCGTTGAGAAACTGGAACGGGTTACTTTGCAGCAAGCGGGTCGCAGGTTTGATGTTGCTTGCGATTATCTCGCCTGTGGATTTCATCTGGTTCCAAATCTGGAGCTGGCCGAGTTACTTGGTTGTAGCATTGAGGACGGTGCAGTCAGAGTAGACGAGTTTCAACAAACTTCCGTCGAGAATGTTTATAGTGCGGGTGAGTCAACCGGCATTGGTGGTTTGGAGTTGTCATTAGTTGAAGGCGAGATTGCAGGACTCGCTGCGACAGGACAAACACCAAAAGCGCGAGCCTTGTTTTCCAACCGCGACAAGCAACGAAGGTTTGGACATTTGTTGAATCGTACTTTTGAGTTGCGCAGGGAGTTAAGAGATCTTCCTCTCAACGACACCATCGTTTGTCGTTGTGAAGATGTTAGTTTTGAACGCCTGCGAACCAGCAGCTCGTGGAGAGAAGCAAAACTCCACACGCGGTGTGGAATGGGGCCATGTCAGGGTCGGATTTGCGGAACGGCTGTTGAGTTCCTGTTTGGTTGGAACGTTGAATCAGTGAGGCCGCCAGTGTTTCCTGTGCGTGTTGGGAGTATGGGTGGCGAGACTTAGATTTCTCTGCGCTTCCTCTGCGTTCTCTGCGTCTCTGCGGTTTTAGAGTGACGCAGTTGAATTGCATCGCAGAGACGCAGAGAACGCAAAGAAAGCGCAGAGAAGAGATCGAACTTCGGAGGAAGCGTATGACGATAAACTGGAGCAGCGTGATGCCTGCAATTACAACAGCTTTCGATGAGCAATTAAACATTGATCACTCAGCCGTTGCTCGCCATTGCACATGGTTGGTTGATAACGGCTGTACTGGAATTGTGACGCCCGGTTCACTTGGTGAAAGTGCAACGCTGACCTTCAACGAAAAGCTCTCACTTTGGAAGACGGCATTGGGTGCAGTCGGTGATCGTGTTCCAGTTGTTGCGGCAATTGCTTCATTGAGTACTTCTGAAGCAGTTGAGTTGAGTAAGCGCGCTGCTGACGACGGTTGTCGCGCTTTGATGGTCCTGCCTCCATACGTCTACAAAAGTGATTGGCGGGAAATGAAGGCCCATGTTGATTCGGTATTTCGCGCGACCAAACTCTCGTGCATGCTCTACAACAATCCCGTCGCGTATGGCACTGATTACCTGCCTGAACAGATTGCCGAGTTGAGCGACGAACATGAAAACTTTCATGCTGTAAAAGAGTCCAGTACAGACGCGCGTCGAGTAACCTGGATTCGCGAACTGGTTGGCGACCGACTCGCAGTGTTTGTTGGAGTTGATGACGCGATCGTGGAGGCGATTGCAGTCGGCGCTGTTGGTTGGATTGCCGGGTTAGTCAACGCTTTACCAAAGGAATCGGTTACATTGTTTGACTATGCGATGGCCGGCGAGCGCGAAAAGGCGATAAAGCTTTACAACTGGTTCCTGCCGTTACTGCGAATGGATACGGTGCCTAAGTTTGTACAACTCATCAAGCTCGTGCAGCAGGAAGTGGGTATGGGAAACGCACGTGTTCGGCCACCGCGATTGGAATTGGAAGGCGAGGAATTGGATGCTGCGCTAAGAGTGATTCGCCATGCGTTGTCAACTCGTCCTCACTTAGAAGCGACCGCTTCAGCATAGCGTGCGATCTGCTTTAGCTTGCGTGAGGTGATAACCTAACGTCCGATTTGAATAAGTCAGACAGCTCCGCGATCCCGAATTGGAACGGTGAGCGAAGCGACCGATTGACCGTCAATACAACCTGATTCCTGTTTGTTTAGGTCAATCGGTCGCTTCGCTCACCGTTCCGATTCGAAATCGGCAGGGCCTTATGTTCAACACGTTTGCGACAGAACTTGAAGGTGGAACGAATGGAATTACTTGGTACATCAATCATCGGATCACGACGAGGTGCAACCGGTGGGGCAGTTCTTCATGGGTTCAATCCCGCAACAAGCGAAACACTCGAACCGGCATATCACGGTGCAACACCTGCTGAAGTTGATCAGGCCGCGCAGCTGGCGAGCGCAGCATTTGATTCGTATTCGCAAACAAACGGCGCACAACGGAGCGCCTTCCTGCGTCAGATAGCTGAGAACATCGAAGCTCTTGGTGACACGCTCATTTTGCGAGCAACCCGGGAAACTGGTTTACCAGAAGGTCGCATTAGGAGCGAGACCGCTCGCACATGTCATCAACTACGACTGTTCGCGGACGTTGTCGAAGAAGGCTCATGGGTTGACGCTCGAATAGATCACGGCGATCCAAATCGAAGCCCGATTCCAAAGCCTGATGTGAGATCGTTGTTACGTCCTGTGGGTCCGGTTGTAGTTTTTGGTGCCAGCAATTTTCCACTCGCGTTCTCTGTTGCGGGTGGTGACACAGCATCGGCGCTTGCAGCGGGCAATACTGTCATCGTCAAAGCGCATCACGCACATCCAGGCACATCCGAACTCGTTGGCCTCGCCGTTGCTGATGCGGTGCGTCAATGCGAACTTCACGAAGGTGTCTTTTCTCTTCTTTACGGATCAGGAAGCGAAGTCGGCACTGCGTTGGTAAAGCATCCGCTCATTAAAGCAGGTGGATTTACAGGGTCACGCGCGGGAGGACGAGCGCTGTTTGATGTTGCGTCGTCGCGACCTGAGCCGATCCCGTTCTATGCCGAGATGAGCAGTGTGAATCCAGTCGTAATCTTGTCAGAAGCCTTGAGGGTACGAGCAGATCAAATTGCAACTGGGCTGCATGCATCCGTGACACTCGGCGCCGGCCAGTTCTGCACAAATCCCGGACTGGTTTTCTTGCCTTCTGGCTCAGTTGCGGATCGGTTTGTAGAAAAGGTTAGAGAGTTGATGACCGCGACAGCGGATCAGACAATGCTCACGCCCGGAATCAGATCTAGTTATGAGAAAGGTGTGGCTGGTCGAAGTAGTCAAACTGGTGTAGCGACTGTGATGCAGAAATCCGCGGAAGCTGGTTGTGCTGCCGCGACGGCATTATTCAGAATCGGAACAACTCAATATCTGGCGAACACTGCGCTAAGTGAAGAGATCTTTGGCCCAACAACCCTAATAGTCAGCTACGACGATCAAGATCAGTTGCTGGCCCTGGTGCAATCGCTGGAGGGACAGCTCACTGCAACCATCCACGGCACCGAAGCGGAACTTGCCACTAATATCGAACTGTTGCATATCCTGGAACGAAAAGCAGGAAGACTTTTGTTCAATGGATTTCCCACGGGCGTTGAGGTGTGTCATGCAATGGTTCATGGCGGTCCTTATCCAGCAACATCTGACGGCAGATCTACCTCAGTTGGAACAAGAGCGATCTTTCGTTTTACCAGACAGGTTTGCTTCCAAAGTTTTCCTGATGCGGCGTTGCCAGAGGAGTTGAAAGAGGAGAACCCGTTAGCTGTCTGGCGTTTGGTTGATGGAAAGATGGTGAAGTGAACGGTCTTTTTCGTGTTGATTCGTGTGATTCGTGGATCGCCTCTGCTCCAGGTCTAAAAAGCACGATCCACGAATCACACGAATCAACACGAAAAATGCGGCCGTCCTCGGCCGTCCGGAGAATGTGAATGGCCTCTGTTGTGCGGGGGCGGCCGAGGACGGCCGCGCTCCGACAGAAGAGCGCTCGTGTGTTAGGGATGGAGACTTCTGATCGACGGGGGCGGCGGAGCTGGCGCGTATAATGTGGAGAGCTAACGCATAACGGACATCCAGCAAAAAACTACACCGAGCGTTGCGCGTTCGTCCCCTTCAAACTCGCGCGCACGCTCGGTGTCGCGCAGGTCTCTTCTTTCCTAGAAGAAGAACCGACGCGATGCGGTTGCCGCTACCGTCGCTCTACCTGCGCTAAGCGGTCAAAACAGATGTCGATAAGTTCTCTTAGCTGAGTCTTATGAAGATAGAAGTTCGCTCCCGCTTCAAGGCAAACTTCTTTTAGCAGTACGGATGGATCCGCCGTGAACATAACTATGACAGCGCGTGGTCCATGCCGGCGAATTTCTTTCAAGAGTTGCAGGCCGCTACGATGTGGCATCTGGGTGTCCAGGACCACGACGTCGGGCTGGAGTAGTTTTACTTGTTCAGCTGCTTCGCCAGTATTACGAACGGTGAGAGTGGAGAACTGGTGTACTTGTGAAAAGGTTCTGCGAAGTTGTTCTCGATCGCCTTGTGCGTCGTCCGCTATCAGAATTCGAATCTCTTTCAACTTACTCCCTACTTCCATTTCAAAAAGTACGGAGTGTGCCGTCTCAACCCGATTGTGACAATCGAAGAATGGATGATTTTTCTGTAGGGGGATAGCGACGGAAGTTGTAGGGGTTTGCCCTACAGAGATCTCAGATCCCAGATCCCAGAACCTCAGATCTCAGATTCCAGATCGCAGATCTCAGCTTCATTTCCCGCACGATTTGAGATCCGGGATCTGGAATCTGAGATCGTTGCTGATTACTGCGGTCTCTGGGCTTCCGACAGCTTTTGTTTCAGACGTTGAATCGCCGCGTCAGTAGTTGCGAGAGATGCTTGAGTCCGACGTTGATCCTGCTTCAAAAGATCAAGTTGAGTTTGGATTCTGGTCTTTTCGTTGGTTAGTCGTCTTCTGATGTCTTCGCGGGCATCTTCCGGATGTAACGATCCGAGTCCCGCCAAACTTCTTTCGATTGCTTCGGGGCTGAGTTGCTGAGCTATCTGGTCCATTCGTGTTGACAAGGGACCTTCCTTTTCAGCGATCTCGAATAGGTGGTGTTGTAATGCTTCTCCTCTTTGTTCTTCCTTCTCGAGCTGCTCCTGGATCGTCGCGACCGATCGGTCTCTCTCCAGATCTGCAACTCTCTTTTTGAGTCGCTGATTCTCGCCGCTCAGCTGTGCAACGTTCTTACGAAGCTGGTCGATATCGGCGCAATTTGACGAGGCAGCCTCAGACTTTTTCGTTGTCTGTGTCGTAGCGTTCGAAGCGTTCGGCGT
>Ga0310810_10005816_pt1 | contig 13859 bp, 14 predicted proteins | sample NCmetagenome_FD_207641 | JGI IMG/M metagenome (GOLD analysis project Ga0310810, IMG submission 207641) | Soil microbial communities from experimental microcosm in Duke University, North Carolina, United States - NC | ecosystem: Engineered > Artificial ecosystem > Soil microcosm > Unclassified ... | reverse complement strand
CTGCTCGATCTCTACGAGCGCCAGCGGCGTCCCGTCGCCCTCGAGCAGATCCTCGCCCAATCCGGTCGCAACCGCGCGCGCATGCGGGAGCGCGATCCCGAGAAGCGCCGCGCCGCGCTGCGCGAGCTGCAGGACATCGCTTCAAATCCCGAGCGCGCCTTGAAGCACCTGCTGCGCACCTCGATGATCGAAGGTCTGCGCCAAGCGGAGGCAATCGCCGCGTGAGCAAGGACTACGGCGCTGCAGGGCTGGTCGCCCTGTTTCCACCCCAGGCCAATACGACCGTGGAGGCAGAGCTCGGCGTACTGCTTGAGCCCGACGTCAGTCCCGTCGTTTCGCGGCTCACGTGCTACGACGATGATTCGCGCACGCGACTTGTGGGCTACTTCAACAACCTAGGCGCCGCCGTGCGTGCCCTGGACACGGCGCGACCCGCGCTCGGCTTGTTTGCTTGCACCGGCTCGACGTACCTTGTGGGCCTGACGGAGGAAGATCGAGCCTTTGCCGAGCTCGCATTCCCGGTGGTATCCGCCGCGCGCGCGGTGCTGACGGCATTGGATACGCTCCATGCGCGCCGCATCGCACTCGTATCGCCTTATCCCGCGTGGCTAACCGATGCCTGCGTTGCCTTCTGGCGCTCGCAGGATCGCGAGATCCTTGCGGTGCGTAGCCCCGCCGGCGATCGTACCGATACACGACGCATCTACGCGCTCGGCGCGCGGGACGCCCTGAAAGAAGTCCGCGCCCTGGAGAGCGCCGCGGCCGATGCCGTGGTGATCAGCGGCACCGGCATGCCGAGCCTTGGGGCGATCGCCTGCGCGCGAAGCTCCGTGCCGGTGCTCTCGTCCAGCCTGTGTCTCGGTTGGGTTGCTCGCCAGCGCATGGTCGGTGCCGCGTGCGATGCCAACTCGCTCGAGGCGTGGCTTGCGCCAACCAGCGCTTGGCGTGCGCGGCTGGCTGCGCGCTTTCCACACGCATTGGAGATCGACTGATGAAACGATGGTTGATCGCGCTCGCCGCGACGCTTGTGTCTCTGTACGCCGCAGCGCAGGCACCTTATCCGACCCGGCCGGTAAAGCTCGTCGTGCCTTTTCCGCCCGGCGGCTCGACCGACATCGTCGCGCGCCTGCTCGGCGGCAAGCTCTCCGAATCATTCGGTCAGCCGGTGGTGATCGAAAACCGGCCCGGCGCTGGCGCCGCGCTTGGCACCGAGGCCGTCGCCAAGGCGAGCCCGGACGGCTACACCCTCCTCATCACGGCGCTCCCCTCGATCGTCACCGCGCCGCTCACCAATCCGAACACGCGCTATGACCCGCTGCGCGACCTGACCCACATCGTCATGATCGGCTCGTTTCCGAACGCGCTCGTCGTGCGCTCTGACTCCCCCCTGAAGAGCGTCGCGGACCTCGTTGCCTACGCAAAAGAGAATCCCGGCAAGCTTTTCTACGGTTCCGCCGGTCCGGGCTCGGCAGGTCACCTCACCGGCGAGCTGCTGCGAGAGCGCGCCGGCATCAACATCGTTCACATCCCTTATAAAGGGGCGGCGCCGGCGTTCGCTGACCTTCTCGCGGGTCAGATCGGCGCGGATTTCGACGGCGTACTGAATGCCCTGCATCAGGCGCAGGCGGGACGCATTCGCCTGCTCGCGGTGAGCTCTGCGCAGCGACTGCCAGGACATCCTGAGGTGCCGACGATCGACGAGACGGTGAAGGGTGTCTCCGGCGACTCCTGGTTCGGGCTCGCCGGCCCTGCGGCCTTGCCGGCCGCGATCACGCAGCGGCTCGAAGCCGAGACCGTGCGCGCGCTCGATGCGCCCGAGGTGCGCAATCGCCTCGAGGACACCGGCATGACCGTCACGGCCTTGCGCGGCGGCGCATTCGTCGACTTCATCCGCGCCGACATCAGCAAATGGACGCCCATAATCAAGTCGGCAAAACTCGAACAAGGGAAGTGAGATGCCGCATCTCGAGAAGAAGCTCGCGCGAAAGCGTTAGACTCGTCGCGATCGATGCATTCGAATGAGCTACCCGCCGAGATCGTCGAACGGCTGCGCGCGCGCCGCGGCAAGCTGCAGATCTTCGACGCGCTCGAGCCGCGTCGGACGGCTCTCGTCGTGATCGACATGCAGCATGCATTCGTCGCGCCGGGCGCGCCTTCGGCGGTCGCCACCGCGGCGGAGATCGTGCCCAACATCAATCGGCTGGCCGCGGCGCTGCGCGAAGCTGGCGGCTGCGTGGCCTGGGTACAGGCCACCTACACCCGCGAGGGACCCGGCTATTGGCCGCTATTCTTCGACTACATGGTGACGCCGGAGCTTTCCAGTCGCATCCTCGGCGCCCTCACGGAAGGCTCGCCGGGACACGCGCTCTGGGCCGGGCTCGACGTGAAACGGGAGGACCTGCGCGTCAGCAAGAACCGCTATAGCGCGTTCTTTCCCGGCGCGTGCGAGCTGCCGCAGCGTCTGCGCGAGCGCGCCGTGGACACGGTACTCGTCGCCGGCACCATGACCAACGTCTGCTGCGAGGCGTCGGCACGCGACGCGATGATGGACGGCTTCAAGACCGTCCTCGTCTCGGATGCGAACGCGGCACGCTCCGATGCCGAGCACATTGCCGCGCTCGCCACGATCCTGCAGTTCTTCGGCGACGTGCGCACGACCGACGAAGTGCTCGCCTTGCTATGAAATTCGACGTCGCCGCCATCGACTGCGTCGTCAACCCGATCACGCCGGAGATCATGCGGCTGAGGCCGAAGTGGTCGACCGATTTCTGGATGCAGAAGATGGGTCGCGACTCCGCCATCGCCGCTGGCGTGTCGCACGAGCGCATGCTGGCGATGATGGATGCGGCCGGCATCGAGCGCGCGCTGCTCATCGCGACGAAGACGGGCCGCCTCGGCCTGCCGGGAAGCTGGCACCTCCCCTATGAGATCGTCGCCGATGCGGTGCGGCGGCATCCGGATCGCTTCAGTGCGCTGGCGGGACTCGATCCCCACGAGGGGATGCAGGGAGTGCGCGCCCTCGAGCGCGCGGTGCGCGATCTCGGCTTCGTCGGCGCGCACATGTACCCGCACTGGTTCGAGCTCGCGCCGGATCATGCCAAGTGGTATCCGTTTTATGCCAAATGCGTCGAGCTCGACGTGCCGGTGCAGATGCAGGTCGGCCAGTCGCTCATCTACACGCCCGAACAACGCCTGAAGAGCGTCGGCCGGCCGATCAGCCTCGACGCAGTGGCGTGCGACTTTCCCGAGCTCAAGCTCGTCGGCATCCATATCGGCATTCCCTGGACCGACGAAATGATCGCCATGGCATGGAAGCACGCCAACGTCTACATCGGCTGCGATGCGCACAGCCCGAAATACTGGCCCGCCTCCTTCATCCATTTTGTGAACACCTACGGCCAGGACAAAGTGGTCTTCGGCACCGATTACCCCGTGCTCGACTTCGTGCGCACGCGCGAGGAAATCGAGGCGCTCGGCCTGCGCGACGAAGCCAAGCGCAAGCTGCTGCGGGACAACGCGCGGCGGATTTACAGACTGTAGAACGAGGAGCCAGATGCCGGTCGTCGATACATCCGTCAACCTCCGCGGCCACGTGAAGGTCGGGACCTACAAGCTCAATCCGCAAGCCGCGCAGCGCGGGCTGCATCCCTGGAAGGCGCCCGACCTGCTCGCCGAAATGGATGCCGCCGGCGTCGACATGGTGGGCCTGATCGCGAGCGTCGCCACCGACGGCGTGGGTGGCGAGGCCGACCCCATCCATGTCGATGAAGTGAAGGAAGTCCTGGATGGCTGCAAGGGCCGCGCCTTCGGATGGGTTGGCATCCAGCCGCTGCCGACGATGCAGGCGTTGCGCTACATCGAATATGGCATTCGCGAGCTCGGCTTCAAGGGCGTTCATTTCTACCCGCATTGGTTCGGCCTACCGATCAACGACAAGAAGTACTACCCGATCTACGCAAAATGCGCGGAGCTCGGCGTGCCTATTTCGATCCAGATCGGCTCGCCCGCAGCACGGTCACGCGCAAAGCTGGTCGCAACGCCTATCATGCTCGAAGAGATCGCCTTCGACTTTCCGGAGCTCACGCTGATAGCGCTGCATATCGGATGGCCGTATACGCAGGAAATGATCATGCTGTGCCGGAATTTCGAGAACGTCTTCATTCTCGCGGATGCGCACCGGCCGGTTTACTGGGAGCAGGTGTTCATCGATTACATGCAGAGCAAGGGGCGCAACAGCTTCGACGGCAACACCAAGGTGATGTGGGGCACCGACTGGCCGATCCAGACGTTCAAGGAGTCGCTCGCCGAGGTGCGCAACCTCAACCTCGATCCCGTCGCCCACGCCAATCTGATCGGCAATAACGCAATGAAGATCCTGCGCCTGAGCGGCGCCGGGGAGAGATCATGATGAAGACCCTTTTCGCCTCCGCCGCAGCGTTGGCCCTCGCCTTGACCTGCGCCGCGCCGGCCCACGCCCAGGACAAGGTCACGGTCGGGATCGTCACCGCGCTGAGCGGTCCCTTGGCAGCTCCCGGCACGTTTCAAATGAACGGATTCCGGCTCGCCGAGGAAGAGATCAACCGCGAGGGATTCACGGTCGGCGGCAAGAAGTACACGGTGCAGCTCAAGGTTTACGACACGCGCTGCAATGCCGCCGAGGGTTCGTCCGCCATGCAGCGCCTCGCCACGGTGGACAAGGTGCCGGTGGTGCTGGGCGAGCTTTGCTCACCGGTCGCGTCGGCCGAGGGCCCGATCGCGCAGGACTATTCGGTTCCGCTCATCATCACCGTCGCTTCCGCCCCCGACCTGACGGAACAGGGAAACAAATACCTGTTTCGCGTCAATGCGCATAACGAGCAGCTCAATGTGGCGCTCGCCGACTTCGTCGGCAAGCAGGGATGGTCGCCTCTCGCTTTCATCGCCTGGAACAACGACGCCGGCCGCGGCGGCGTGAACGGCATGAAAAAACTTCTGCCGCCATCGATCAAGACGGGCTATCTCGGTTACTTCAATGTCGGCGAGGTCGATTTTTCGGCGCACGTATCGAACCTCCGGGCGCAGAATCCGCGCGCCGTCATGCTGCTGATGGACGAAGAACCCGGCAGCCTGGCCATCAAGCAGATCCGGGATGCGGGTCTCAAGACGCAACTGGTCGGCACGCTGGCGATGGGCTCGGACCGCTTTCTCAAGCGCCTGGACGCGCAGCGGCTCGAGGGCATGGTGCAGTACAACGCTTTTCCGCCCAATGCCAACGTCCCCTCCATCCAGGCATTCAGCGAGCTCTACCGCAAGAAATACGGCGAGGAGGCGCATGGCTTCGCCGCGCAGTCCTACGACGGGCTGAAGCTCGCCGTGGCCGCCATGCAAAAAGCCGGCACCGTCACCGATGGCAAGAAGCTGCGCGATGCGCTCGCCGGTATCGATTACAACGGCGTCATCGGCCACATCAAGTTCGACTCGAAAGGCCAGGCGCAGCCGCCGGTGTACGTGACGCAGTGGTGCGCGGACGGCAAGCGGCGCATCCTTTATCCGGAGAAGCTGAAGGCCGATTGCGGCGCCGGCTGACCCGCCATGGCGGCGGCGCTTCTCGAGCAGCTCGTCAACGGCCTGATGACCGGTTCGATCTACGTCCTGATCGCGCTCGGCATGGTGCTGATTTACGGAGTGATGCACGTGCTCAACTTCGCGCACGGCGTCCTCTTCATGGTGGGCGGATACGTCTGTCACTTCTTCTACACCCGCCTCACCGGCAGCTACACCGCCGCGCTGCTTCTCTCCATGGCGACCCTTGCCCTCATCGGCGCTGGCATCGAGAGGAGCATCTTCCGGCCGCTGCAGGGCAATCTGCGCAACCAGGTCATCGCCTCGCTCGGGCTGATCCTCGTGATCGAGAACCTGGTCGTGGCGATCTGGGGACCGAATGCGCTGCAGATGAAGACGCCGGCCACCGAGCACCTGATATCGCTGGGCGAGCTGCGCTTCCCGCTGCAGCATTTGATGATCATCGTGGTCACTTCGGTCGTTGTGGCGGCGCTGTTCGCGTTCCTCAAATGGAGCAAGCTCGGCACCGCGCTGCGCGCGACGAGCCAGGATCGCAACGCCGCGATGGTGGTCGGGATCCCGGTCGAACGCGTGGACGTGGCGAGCTTTGCTCTCGGCACCGCGCTCGCCGCGCTTGGCGGTGCACTCGTCGGGCCGCTGTTTCTCGTCTTTCCGCAGATGGGCGACGCGCCGATGGTCAAGGGGCTCGCCGGCATCCTGCTGGGCGGCATGGGTAGCGTGCCGGGCGCCGTCATCGGCGGCCTGATCATCGGCGTTGCGGAGTCGGTCTCGACGCTTTTCCTGCCCACCGACTATCGCGACTCGATCGCCTTCGCCATCATGGTGCTGATACTGCTCGCGCGGCCGCGGGGCCTCTTCGGCGTGCGCATGCGCGGTGAAGCATGAGGCGCGCCGGCCTGCTCATGCTGCTGGTCGCCGCGCTCTACAGCATCCCGTTGGTCTCGGCGCCTTACGTCCTGCATATCCTGGTGCTTTGCTGCCTGTATGCCATCCCCGCGGTCGGGCTGAACCTGATGCTCGGCTATACCGGACTCGTTTCGCTTGGCCATATCGCCTTCGCCGGCATCGGCGCCTACACCGCGGCCTATCTCATGGTCGATCTGAAGCTCGGGTACTGGAGCGCGCTCGCCCTTGCGGTGGCCGCCTCAGGCGTCGCCGGCGCCGTGATCGGGGCGATCTGCCTGCGATTCCGCAGCCACTTCTTCATGATCGTGACGCTCGCATTCGGGCTGATGCTCTATTCGGTCATGAACAACTGGGACGAGGTGACACGCGGCGCCGCCGGCTTTCCTGGCATCCCGCGGCCGGCGGGCTTCGGCCCACTCGAGAGCTTCTACCGTCTGGCCCTCGGCGGAGCGCTGGTCGCCTTCGCCGTGCAGTGGCTCGTCGTTCGCTCGAGCTTCGGCCGTATCCTGGTCGCGCTGCGCCAGGACGAGCGTCTCGCCGAGGCGAAGGGGGTCAACGCCGCGCTATGCAAGACCGCGGTGTTCGCGCTGGGCTCGGCCCTCGCCGGCCTGGGCGGCGTGCTGCTCGTTTCGTTCTTGCGTGTCGCAGCGCCGGCGAGCTTCAATCTCGCCGAGAGCATCAATGCGGTCCTGATCGTCATCATCGGCGGCGCAGGCTCGCTCGCCGGACCCATCCTCGGCGCACTGCTCTTCGTCGGGCTACCCGAATTGCTGCGCGTTGCCGCGGAATGGCGCCTGGTCGTCTTCGGCGCAATCCTCGTGCTGATCACGCTTTTCGCGCCGAATGGCATCGCCGACCTGATCGCGCGGGGCTGGAACCGCCTCGGGCGATGAGCCACCTCGCGGTACAGGGGCTCGAAAAGCGCTACGGCGGCATCGCCGCGCTCGATGGCTGCTCGTTCGATATCCCCGGGCCGGGCATCTACGGCTTCATCGGGCCGAATGGGGCGGGCAAGACCACGCTCTTCGACATCGTGGCCGGCGCGACCGCACCCGACCGCGGCGAGATCTCGCTCGACGGCCGGCGGCTGACCGGCTTCTCCCCGCACAGGCTCGCCCGCCTCGGCATCGCGCGCAGCTTCCAGGAGTGCCGGGTCTTCGGCGAATACAGCTGCATCGAGAACCTGCTTTTCTCCAGCATCGCGCTCGGCACCCGCCCCGATCCTGCCGAAGCCGAGCGCCTGCTGAAGCTCGTCGGCCTGGAAGCGTATGCAACCGAGCCGGCGGCCTCGCTCTCCTTCGGTCAACGACGTTTGCTGGAGATCGTCGGCACCTTCCTGCAGCGGCCGCGCGTGCTGCTCCTCGACGAGCCGGCCGCGGGCGTCAACCCGGCCCTGCTCGAGATCCTTGCCACCTTCATCCTGCGGATGCACGAGGACCGTCCGAGCGTGTGCCTCGTCATCGAGCACAACATGGAATTCATCATGGGACTCGCTCGCGAGGTCATCGTCATGCACCAGGGAACAGTGCTAGAGCGCGGCGACCCGCAGGCCATCCAGACGAGCCCGCGCGTCATCGAGGCGTATCTCGGGTGAGCGCGCTGCTGGAACTGTCTGGCATCAGCGCGAGCTACGGCGGCCGGCGCATCCTCCAGGACGTGTCGCTCTACGTCGCCTCCGGCGAGATCGCCACCATCGTCGGCCACAACGGATCCGGCAAGTCGACGCTTCTGAAGACCGTTTTCAATCTGGTCCCCTGGCGGCAGGGCGTCATCCGGCTCGAAGGACGCGACCTGGCCGGGTTGCCGCCCGACCGCATCCTCGCAGCGGGTATCGCGTATATCCCGCAGAACCGCAGCGTTTTTCCTCGCCTCACGATCGCCGAGAACCTGCGCATGGGCGCGTATCTGCTCAGCGATGCAGGACTCGCGCGCGAGCGGATCGCCGCCGTGGAGGCGCTGTTTCCCCTCCTGGTCGAGCGGCGCGGCCAGCTCGCCGGCACGATGAGCGGCGGCGAGCAGCGCACGCTCGAAGTGGCGCGCGCGCTGCTCATGGATCCGAAGCTCATCATGCTCGACGAGCCCTCGATCGGTCTCGCGCCGAAGATGGTGGACGCGGTCTTTCGCACCGTGCGGCTGCTGCGCGACCAGGGCAAGGCGGTGCTCATGGTCGAGCAGAACGTGAACAAGGCGCTCTCCATTTCCGACCGTGGCTACGTCATGGAGCTCGGCCAGATTCGCCTTGAGGAGCGCGCCACTACTCTGATCGGCGACGAGCGCGTCAAGCGCCTCTATATGGGGCGCCGCCCCAGTGCGGCGTCGTCCTAGTCGCGCAGGTCGATCACCCGCTTCGCCTTCCACCTCGTCGAGGGATCGGCGAACGCCTGGGCATCGGCAAGCTCGACCGCTGGCGTCACCCCCGCCGCCTGCTTCACCGCCTCCGACAGCGGCGCGCCGAGCGCTGCGGCCTCCCGCGAGACGACAAACTGGAACTCGCGGCCCTGCAGGATACTTTCGGCAGCCTGGACCAGCACGTCCGGGTTGACGAGCGTGCCCTTGATCTTCAGCAGGCTGTCGACCCGCCGCGGCATGGCGACGAGGCGATCGGTCCAGCTTGCGCAATGCGCACAGCGCTCGCGGCTCAGCACGGAGGAGTCGCCGAGCGCATAGCGCAGCAGGACCGTGCCGGTGCGCTGCAGATGGGTCAGCGTCACGAGCCCGGATTGGCCGTCCGGCAGCGGCGCCCCGCTCTCCGGATCGACGATGGCGATATGAAACTGGTCGGGCGCCGGGTTGTGATAGCCCGCACCGGGCGCGCATTCCACCATCCCGCCCTGCATCTCCGTCGCGCCATAGGAAATGCTGACCCAGGCGTCGGGCGAGCCGATGCGGCGCAACGCCGCCGTGAAGTCGGCGCGCGCCGCTTCCGCCATGCCTTCACCGGTGACGAATGCGAGGCGCACGGCGCGGAAATCCGCGCTCATCTCCTCGGCCCGCGCCACGACCCGGCGCAGATAGCTCGGCACGCCCCATAGGATGGTGGCGCGATTGCGCGCCACGATCTCGACCACCTGGTCCAGCCCCTGCCCCAGCGTGAAATAGGGCGACGGATTGCCCGGCAGGGCCGCCACCACACGGATATTCATGCTCGCCGCGGCGTGCAGGGCACGAATGAACGCGCCGTGCGGCCGCGGCGTGAGCGGGAAAAGGTTGGCGATGACATCGTCGCGCCGCACGCCACGCAGACGCAGCATGTTGCGGTTGACCTCGAGGATGCGGAAGAAGTCGAAGCTCGTAGAAACGAAAGGCGTCGGCCGCCCGGCGCTCGACCCGGTGGTGTACATGGTGTCCCATACCGCGCGCATCTCGTCGGGCAGCGATGTATCCGTGAGCAGGAACGCGTCCGGCTCGCGCATGTAGTCCGCCTTGCGCGTGAGCGGCAGGCGCACAAGATCGTCGAGCGAGCGGAAGTCAGCCGCGCCCAGCCCGCGCTCGGCGAGTAGCCGGCGGTAGTACGGATGTCCGGCAGCGACCCGCTGCATCGTCTCGACGAAGCGGCGCGATTGCTCGGCTTCGATCTCGGCGCGGCTCGCGAGCAAGGGATCGGTCATGCGTGAATGTTACGATCACCTGCATGGCTCAAACAAAGCACTGGGATCTCGTCATCAAGAACGTGCGCCTGGTGCGGCCGCAAGGCCACGCCGTCCACAGCGCTGACATTGCGATTCGCGGCGGCAAGTTCGCGCGCATTGCCGGCGATATCCCGGCCAGGGAAGCGAAAAGCACCTACAACGGCAAAGGCCACCTCGCCTTTCCTGGTGTCGTGGACGCGCACACGCATGCGGGCATCTATTCGCCGCTGAAAGAGGACGCGGTGAGCGAGAGCCGCGCCGCCGCTCAGGGTGGCGTGACCTCGATGCTGAATTACTTCCGCACGGGCCAGTACTACCTCAACAAGGGCGGGCCGTATCGCAAGTTCTTCCCCGAAGTGCTCGAGATCTCGAAGGGGCGCTACCACGTCGACTACGCCTATCACCTGGCGCCGATGGACCGGACGCATATCTCGGAAATCCCGGCGCTCGTCGACCAGCACGGCGTCTCGTCCTTCAAGATCTTCATGTTCTACGGCTCGCACGGCCTGCACGGGCGCTCGGATGCGCAACGCGACTTCCTGATGATCGGGCCGGACGAGCGCTACGACTACGCGCACTTCGAGTTCGTGATGCGTGGCGTGCAGAAGGCGCGCGAGCGCCTTCCAGCAAAGGCGGCGCAGATCAGCCTGTCGCTCCACTGCGAGACGGCGGAGATCATGACCGCCTATACCAAGATGGTGGAGTCGGCGGGCAAGCTGAAAGGCCTCGAGGCCTACCACGCGGCGCGACCGCCGCATTCCGAAGGCCTCGCGGTATTCATCGCCGCCTATCTCGCGAACGAGACGGCGCTGCCGAACATCAACCTGCTGCATCTCTCCTCGCGCAAGGCGCTTGGCGCCGCGCTGCAAATGCAGGCGGTCTTTCCGCACATCGACTTCCGCCGAGAGGTGACGATCGGCCATCTTGTGCTCGATGTGAACTCGAAGGCCGGCCCCTTGGCGAAGGTGAATCCGCCGATCCGGCCGCGCGAAGACGTCGAATATCTCTGGGAGCAGCTGCTCGCCGGCAACGTGCACTGGGTCGTGAGCGACCATGCCTGCTGCCGCCACGAGACCAAGGTGGCGAAGAAGACCTTCGGCAATATCTGGCTCGCCAAGTCCGGCTTCGGCGGCACGGAATACCTCCTGCCGGCGCTCGTTTCGGAAGGATCCAAGCGCGGCCTCTCCTATAACCGCATGGCCGCGCTCACGAGCTATAACCCGGCGCGGCGTTTCGGCCTGAACTCCAAGGGCGACATCGCAGAAGGCTTGGATGCCGACCTCGCGATCGTCGATCCGGCGGAGACCTGGACCATCCGCGCGAAAGATTCCGAGTCCACGCAGGGCTATACGCCGTTCGAAGGCATCGAGCTCTCGGCGCGTGTCAAGGCGACGTTCCTGCGCGGTGAGCTCGTCTGCGAGAACGGCAACATCACCGGCAAGCCGCGCGGCAAGTACCTGCACAGACCGACCGCTTGAAGGTCCCGGTCGTCATCGTCGGCGCCGGCGCGTGCGGCCTGACCGCCGCGCTGGCGGCGCGAGACGCTGGTGCAGAGGTGCTGGTCCTCGAGCGCGATGCAAGCCCTTCGGGCTCTACAGCGCTCTCCTCCGGCTTCATTCCCGCCGCCGGCACGCGCTATCAACAAGCCGCTGGCATCGCTGACTCGCCTGAGCTCTTTGCGGCAGACGTGCAGCGCAAGAATCACGGCGAGGCCGAGCCGCGCATGGTGGAGATCGTCACGCGCGCGATCGGCCCGACGCTCGAGTGGCTCGACGACAAGCACGGGCTCCGCTTCGATGTGCTGCGTGGCTTTACTTATCCGGGTCACAGCGTGCTGCGCATGCACGCCCTGCCGGAGAAGACCGGCGAGGCACTGATGGCGGCGCTGCTGCGCGCCGCAGCGGATGTCGACATCCTCACTTCGGCACGCGTAACCGATGTGGGCCGCGAACGCGTCCGGTTCGTGCGGCCGGACGGCAAAGCAGAGGAAGTCGAATACGAAGCGCTCGTGCTCGCCTGCTCCGGCTATGGTGGGAACAAGGAGATGGTCGCGAAATATCTGCCGGAGATCGCGACCTCGCTCTACTTCGGTCACGTCGGCAACCAGGGCGATGCGGTGCGATGGGGTACCGCGCTCGGCGCGACGGTCGCGGATATGACGGCGTATCAAGGCCACGGTTCGGTGGCGACGCCGCACGGCATCCTCATCACCTGGGCGCTGATGACCGAAGGCGGTATTCAGGTGAACAGCGACGGCGAGCGCTTCTCGAATGAGCACCTCGGTTATTCGGAGCAGTGCCTGCCGGTCGTCCGGCAGCCCGGCGGGATCGCGTGGTGCATCTACGACGAGCGACTGCATCAGCTCGGCATGACGTTCCCCGACTATCGTGACGCGCACGCAGCGGGCGCGGTCAAGCCGGCGCCGGAGTTGCCACAACTGAATAAGACGCTGACCCAGGTCGAGCGCTTCGTGGACGGCAAGGAGAAGGACCCGTTCGGCCGAGACTTCGCGGGCAAACCGAAGCTGCGGCCGCCGTACTACGGCATCAAGGTGACTGGCGCCCTCTTCCATACGCAAGGCGGCCTCGTGATCGACGAGACGGCGCGTGTGTTGCCGCTGGCGAACGTATTCGCAGGCGGTGGCGCCGCACGCGGCGTGTCGGGCGCGCACGTTTGGGGCTACCTGTCCGGCAATGGACTCCTCTCCGCGGTTGCGCTCGGCAGGATTGCCGGCGCATCGGCTGCTAAGCTCGCTGGATGCAAGTCCGCGATGGCCTGATCGATTCGATCGGCAACACCCCGCTCATCCGCCTGCACGGTCCTTCCGAGCTGACCGGCTGCGAGATCCTCGGCAAGGCCGAGTTCCTGAATCCCGGCGGCTCGGTGAAGGATCGTGCCGGCCTCTACCTCATCCTCGACGCCGAGAAGCGCGGCGTGCTCAAGCCGGGCGGCCTGATCGTCGAAGGCACGGCGGGAAACACGGGCATTGGCCTCGCGATCGTCGGCAACGCGCGCGGCTATCGCACCCTCATCGTCATTCCCAAGACGCAGAGCCAAGAGAAAAAAGACATGCTGCGCCTCTGCGGTGCGGAGCTCATGGAAGTAGCCGCGGTGCCCTATAAGGATCCGAACAACTACGTCCACATATCGGAGCGCGTGGCAAAGGAGCGCGATGCGTTCTGGGCGAACCAGTGGGACAACACCGCCAACCAGGACGGCCACTACCGCAGCACCGGCCCGGAGATCTGGGAGCAGACCGGCGGAAGCGTCGACGGCTTCACCTGCGCCATCGGCACGGGCGGGACGCTGGCGGGCGTGAGCCGCTATTTGAAGGAGAAAAAACCGAAGGTCCGCATCGCCGTCGCCGATCCAGTGGGCGCCGCGATGTACAGCTGGTTCAAGCGCGGCGAGTTGAAGTCGGAAGGCTCATCGATCACCGAAGGCATCGGCCAGGGCCGCGTGACGAAGAACGTCGGCATGGCGATCGTCGACGACGCCTACCAGATCCCCGACGCCGAGGCGCTGCCCGTGATCTTCGATCTCGCGAAGAAGGAAGGCCTGGTGCTCGGCGGCTCGAGCGGCATCAACGTCGCCGGCGCCATCCGCATGGCGCGCGACCTCGGGCCCGGCCACACCATCGTGACGATCCTGGCCGACTCCGGCACGCGCTACCAGTCGAAGCTCTTCAACCCTGCTTTTTTGAAGGAGAAGGGGCTGCCGGCGCCCGACTGGCTGTAGATATCCAGTTGATGAGCGTGCGCA
>Ga0310810_10005815_pt1 | contig 13860 bp, 9 predicted proteins | sample NCmetagenome_FD_207641 | JGI IMG/M metagenome (GOLD analysis project Ga0310810, IMG submission 207641) | Soil microbial communities from experimental microcosm in Duke University, North Carolina, United States - NC | ecosystem: Engineered > Artificial ecosystem > Soil microcosm > Unclassified ... | reverse complement strand
CAACAGCGGCGTGGCGAGCGCCGCGACGAGGTAGAGGATCGACACCCAGCGCGAAACGCGCCGCGATTGCTCCTCGACATCCTCGACCGGGGAGGCGTTCGTCATCGAAATGTCGGCGTTCGCGTGCGTCGTCATGCGTGTCTCCGGTTTCATCGTCGGCGCGAAGGGTTGCGGCCACTTCAAAAAACCCCGCGGAGAAGCGTTCGCGGAAATCGCGTCGCCGTCGTTCAGCGAAACGCGTCGCCGCGGGCGGAGGCAACCGGTTCGTGCCGTCGGCCCCTCGTTTCGATTCCGGAACCGAACGAGGCTCATCGTAGGCGTCCGCCGATGCCCGCGCTGTGGAAAAAGCCAGCCTCCGATTGCGGAAAATTCACGCCGCTGCCGCCGCTCATCGGCTCGCTTCGGGAGGCCGCCGGCAACACGCGAGCGCCCATGCTATAAGCATGAAACCTCGGCGGCTGGCGCGTCCCCCCTCGCCGGGCCGCAATCGGCGCGATCGGGGATGTTTGCCGCGACATCGCGGCTCGCGAACGTTTCGGAGAATGGTCATGGAGGACGTCGTCGAATCGGTCGTCGACGAGAAGAGCGCCGGGCAGACGGAAGCCGCTGGACCGCCGGAGCTTGCCTTCAGCGACACCGCCACCGCCACGCGCTGGCTGAAGGCGCTGCCGCTGTCGAACGTCGGACAGGCGTACGAGGCACTGCTCGGGCAACTGCGTGCGCTCACCGCATCGGAGATAGGGCCGCGCGAGCGCGCCACCATTGCGGAGCTCGCCCGCGAGCCGGTCGTTCATCTCCATACCGAGCTCGCGCGCCGCTACGCCGGCCGGCCGCAGCCGCTCGACGAGCGCGAGTCCGATGCGGCCGATCAGGCGATCGCGCTGTGGCAGGCGCTGTGGATCCAGTACTCGGTGTGCCTGCGGCCGTTGCTCGAGGGCAGCACGGAATTGAAGGGCGTCAAGGCGAAGCTGCTCCAGCGCGCGCTGTACGTCGGCAAGCAGCTCATCATCGTGCATGCGCTCGCGCGCCGGATCCCCGACGCCGAGCTTTGGCAGGAGCTCCACGCCTATTACCGGCTTGCGGAAATGCTCGATTGCGCGACGGCGGCGGTCTCCGACCACCTGATGCCGGAGGCCGAGGGCCTGTCGTGCTATTCGACGTACACGCACGCGCTGTTGCTCGCGCTCGCCGATCCTTACGCGCTGTCGGTCCGCCAGATCGAGCTCACCGATCGCTGGCTCGGCCTCTGGGCGCGCAAGCTCTTCCCGTATGCGAAGCAGCGCGAAACCGAAGGGCCGATCATCGTCGTCGACCTCGAAGGCACGCACGGCGCCGTGCTCGTGGCCACCGCCGCGAGTGCGCAGGGCGCGGCGCTGCGCTACGGCTACCCGGCGAAGCTGTCGACGAGCGTGCGCGGCCGCATCAAGCGGCTTGCAAGCGGCGCGTCACCGGCGGACCTGCAGCTTGGCGACGACGTCTCGGCGGAAGCGGCGAGCGCGCTGCTCGCGCATCTCGACGCGTCCTGGCACCAGGTGACAGCCGGCGGGAGCCGCAAGCGATCGAAGGCGATCGAGATCGCCGCGAGCGGCATCGAGTGCGCCTACTTCCGCATCGGCGGCAAGTCGTTCCGCCGTGCGGATCCGCTCGGCCGCGACACCGACCCGACGAAATACCTGCAGACGGTCGGCGGCATTTCCGACTTCGACCGGCGCAAGGAGGAAGCGGAGCGCAACTGGCCGTGGGAGAAGTGGTACGGGAGCTCCGACTGGCGCGAGGCGTCGATCCGGCGTCAAGGCGGCAGCGGCTATCACTGGTTCCTCGACCAGGTCGTCGTCGCCCGCGAGGATGGCGAAACGCGCCTCGGTTACGTGTCGCGCGTCGCGGTCGAGACGGATGGCGCACTTTCGGTGGCGGTCAAGCTGTGGCCCGGCCGGGCGCAGGTGTTCGCGGTGCGGCTCGTGAACCCGAATCGGACCGAGGAGCCGCCGGTGCCGGCGCTGCTGCTCGAGGAGGCGCCCGAGGAGCCGACGAGCGTCGTGCTGTCGCCGCGCGCTTTCGTGCCGAACCGGATCATGCGCTGCGACGAGGCCGGTCCCGTCCGCAAGTTCAAGCTCACGCGGATCGTGCAGCGCGGCGGCGATTTCGAACGAGTAGCGTTCGAGGAGGTCGATCCGGACTTCTAGGACGACAACGCGAGAACCATCGCAAAATCGGGCGAGCGAGCGGGCCGAGAGCGCGAAGGCCCGCAGCGAGCCTCGAGACAGTTACTCTAAAGGTACAGCGAGGGCGAGCGAGGACACGACAAGGTCCATCGGCCCGCGCAGACCATTTTGCGATTGGCGTTCATGCCCAACCGACTCGCTTCGGCGACTAGCCCCTACCTGCGACAGCACGCCGGGAACCCGGTCGATTGGCACCCGTGGGGTGAGGAAGCGCTCACCCTCGCGAAGAGTGCGAACAAGCCGATCCTGCTGTCGATCGGCTACTCGGCGTGCCATTGGTGTCACGTGATGGCGCACGAGTCGTTCGAGGATCCGGCGGTCGCGGGCGTGATGAACGACCGCTTCGTGAACGTCAAGGTCGATCGCGAGGAGCGGCCCGACCTGGACCAGATCTACCAGACCGCACATGCGCTGATGACAAAGCGCTCGGGTGGCTGGCCGCTCACGATGTTCCTGACGCCTGAAGGCGCGCCGTATTTCGCGGGCACGTATTTCCCGAAGCACGCGCGTTACGGCATGCCGGGATTCCTCGACATCCTGCCGCGGATCGCCGACGCCTATCACGAGCAGGGCCCGGCGATCGCCGAACAGAGCGAGCGGCTTTCGCGCGCGCTCGACTCGCTCGAGCCGGACGAGGCCGCCGACGCATTGCCGGCGGAAGCGCAGGCGCGCGAACTGTCGCGTCTCGCTCGCGCGTTCGATCCGGTCCACGGCGGATTCGGCGGCGCGCCAAAATTCCCGCATGCGGCCGAGCTCGATTTCTGCCTGCGTCACGCCGCGCCTGCCGGCGATGACCGCGCGGCCACGATCGTGCGCACGTCGCTATCGAGGATGGCGGCGGGCGGCATCTTCGATCAGCTTGGCGGCGGCTTCTGCCGCTACAGCGTCGATGCGCAGTGGTCGATTCCGCACTTCGAGAAGATGCTCTACGACAACGCGGCGCTGCTTGCGCTGTACGCCGATGCGTCGCGCGCGCGGCTCGACGCCGGTTTCCGCAACGTCGCGCAGGCGATCGTCGACTGGCTGGCGCGCGAGATGCGCGCCGCCGACGGCGCGTTCCATTCGAGCCTCGATGCCGACAGCGAAGGCGTCGAGGGCAAGTATTACGTCTGGACGCGCGAGGAGGCGCGCGCGGTCCTCGCCGACGACGAATGGGCCGTCGCGGCGCCGCGCTACGGCCTCGACGGGCCGCCGAATTTCGAGGACCACGCGTGGAATCTGCGCGTCGTCGCGTCGCTCGACGACATCGCGGCGCGGCTTGCGATCCCGGCGTCCGACGTCGATGCGCGGCTCGCAAGTGCGCGCGCGGCGCTCTTCGCGAAGCGGGCAACGCGCGTGCGGCCGGGCCTCGACGACAAGGTTCTCACGTCGTGGAATGCGTTGATGATCGCGGCGCTCGCGCGCGCGTCGCGTGCGCTCGACGAGGCCGGGTTCGCCGATCTCGCGTTCGCGGCGCTCGACCGGCTGCTCGCGACCGCGTGGCGCGACGGGCGCCTGTACGCGACGCGACATGGCGAAGCAAGCACGCTGCCGGCCTACCTCGACGACTACGCATTCCTGCTCGCGGCGCTGCTCGAGGCGATGCAGACGCGCTTTCGGCCGAGCGACCTTTCGCTTGCACGCGCTGTCGCCGATGCATTGCTCGCGCGCTTCGAGGACCGCGAGCGCGGCGGCTTCTGGTTCACGAGCCACGACCACGAGCGGCTCTTTCACCGGACGAAGCCCGCGCACGACAACGCGACGCCGTCGGGGAACGGCATCGCCGCGCAGTCGCTGATCCTGCTCGGCCATCTCGTCGCCGAGGTCCGCTACGTCGACGCCGCCGAGCGCGCGCTGAAGCTCTTCGCGCCGGGCCTTGCCGAATCCGGTGGATCGCAGTCGACGCTCGTCGTCGCGCTCGAGCGCCTGATCACGCCGCCGACGACGGTCATCCTCGATGGTGAGCGCAGCGAGACCCGCGCGTGGCAGCGGCAACTCGAACGCGACTACCGGCCCGACGTGTGTGTCGTCGACATCGCCGGTGCCGACGCGCCCCCGATGCTGCGCAAGGGCGAGGCGCCCACGCGCGGCGCGCGCGCGTGGGTTTGCCGCGGATCGCAATGCCTGCCACCCGTAGCGTCGTTCGACGAGGTCTTCGCGGCGCTTGCAACACCGTGAGTTCCGCGGGCTGGTCCGGCGCACGCAACGTCCGTTACCATCCGGTTTCCGGTTCCGGTTCCAGTTCCAGACTCGATGGAGTGACGATGAAGAACGCCGACATGCTCCTCCTCGCCGCCGGCCTTTGCATTGCGCCGGTCGCATTCGCCGACGAAGGCATGGACCGCCTGCAAAAGGACGGTTGCACCGCCTGCCATTCGATCGACAAGAAGATCGTCGGTCCCGCGTACAAGGACGTGGCCGCGAAATATCGCAGCGACCCGGGCGCCGCGGCTAAGCTCGTCGAGAAAGTGAAGAAGGGCGGGTCCGGCGTCTGGGGGCAGATCCCGATGCCGCCCAACTCGCCGCAGGTCAGCGACGCCGACATCCAGGCCGACGTCAAATACATCCTCTCGCTCAAGTAGCACCCCACCAAAGTAGGGTCGGCGACGACGTTCGCAGGCACCGCGAGGATGTTGACCCGGCACGAACGTCGTCTCTGACCCTGCTTTGTGCTAGGCTTGATTCGCACGCAGGAGAGAGCGCCGGGAAGCGTCGGCGCCGCCGAAGGCGTAATCCCGAAACCGCTCAGGCAAAAGGGCTGCGTGCGAGGGCAGGCGCGATCTGGAGAGCGGTTGCGAGGCTGATGCCGCGCAACCCACCGAAGGGGCACCGGCACGACGCAAGGCGTCCGCCGCAATCTCTCAGGTAAAAGGACAGACGGGGCGACGCGGGTTTCCGCGCCGCCCTTCGTTTTGGTTCGCGAACCGGAGATTGCGTGGCCAGGACCACTGTCCTCAACGCGGCGCATCGCGCGCAAGGCGCGCGGATGGTCGATTTCGGCGGCTTCGACATGCCGCTTCACTACGGCTCGCAGATCGACGAGCATCACGCGGTGCGCGGCGACGCGGGCATGTTCGACGTCTCGCACATGCGCGCCGTCGACGTCGACGGCGACGACCGGGATTCCGCGCGCGCGTTCCTGCGCTACGCGCTCGCGAACGACGTCGACAAGCTGAAGGCGCCGGGCAAGGCGCTCTATTCGTGCCTGCTGCGCGAGGACGGCGGCGTTCTCGACGACCTGATCGTGTATTACCTCGGCGACGACCGCTTTCGCATCGTCGTCAACGCCGCGACGGCCGACAAGGACATCGGCTGGCTGCGCGCGCTCGCCGCGAAGCGTGCGCCCGGGCTCGCGATCACGCCGCGCGAAGACCTCGCGTTGATTGCGGTGCAGGGGCCGAATGCGCGCGAGAAGGTGTGGCGCGCGGTCGCGGGCAGCGAGGCGACGACCGCCGACCTCAGGCCGTTCAACGCCGCGTCGGTCGCATCCCCGTTCGGCGATGTGCTCGTCGCGCGCACCGGTTACACCGGCGAAGACGGCTTCGAGATCATGCTGCCCGCCGCGCATGCGCCGGTGCTGTGGCAGGCGTTGCGCGCTGCCGGCGTCGCGCCGTGCGGACTCGGCGCGCGCGACACGCTGCGCCTCGAGGCCGGGATGAACCTGTACGGCCAGGACATGGACGAAACGGTGTCGCCGCTCGAATCGGGCCTCGCGTGGACCGTCGACACCAAAGGCGGCCGCGCTTTCGTCGGCCGTGAAGCGCTCGCCGCGAGGCCTGCCGCGCGCAAGCTCGTCGGCCTCGTGCTCGCCGATCAAGGCGTGCTGCGCGCGCATCAGGTCGTGCATACCGACCATGGCGACGGCGAGGTCACGAGCGGCACCTTCTCACCGACGATGAAGAAGTCGATCGCGTTCGCGCGCGTTCCCGCGGCGGTCGAGGACGGCGAACGCGTGCGCGTCGACGTGCGCGGCCGCATGCTCGAAGCGCGCGTCGTCAAGCCGCCGTTCGTGCGCAACGGCCGCGTGCTGGTAGCAGCGCAAATTCCGACAACCCGCTGACGGAGCGTTCGATGAATGTACCGGAAGGACTGAAATACGCGGATACGCACGAGTGGCTGCGCGCCGAATCGGACGGCACGGTCACGATCGGCATCACCGACCACGCGCAGGCAGCGCTCGGCGACCTGGTCTACGTCGATTTGCCTGCGGCGGGGCGAACGGTCGCCGCCGGCGAGGCCTGCGCGGTCGTCGAGTCGGTGAAGGCCGCGAGCGACGTTTATGCGCCGATCGCCGGCGAGGTCGTCGAGAGCAACGCGGCGCTCGCGGGCTCGCCGGAAGCGATCAACGCCGATGCGTACGCCGCGTGGCTCTTTCGGATGCGTCCGGCCGATCCGAACGCGCTGTCGGCGTTCATGGACGCGGACGGTTACAGGAAATTGATCGCGAGCCAGGCTTGAGCGCGGGGATGGACAGGCGGACGACGCCCCGTTTGCGATCGCTCGAAGCGCACGACGAGTTTCTGGCGCGCCACGTCGGCACGTCCGCGGCCGCGCAGGAAGCGATGTTGCACGAGATCGGCTTCGCATCGCGCGCGGCGCTGATCGACGCCGTCGTGCCGGCCGCGATTCGCAGTCGCGATCCGGTGCCGCTGTCCGGTCCGCTCGCAGAGGCCGAGGCGCTCGCGAGGCTTCACGGCATCGCGGCGAAGAATCGCGTGCTGAAGTCGTTCATCGGACAGGGCTACTACGGAACGCATACGCCCGGCGTCATTCAGCGCAACATGCTCGAGAGCCCCGCCTGGTACACCGCGTACACGCCGTACCAGCCCGAGATCTCGCAGGGGCGTCTCGAGGCACTCGTCAATTTCCAGACGATGGTCGCCGATCTCACCGGCATGGACATCGCGAACGCGTCGATGCTCGACGAAGCCACAGCTGCCGCGGAAGCGATGACGCTTTGCCAACGCGCCGGCGTTTCGAAAAGTCGCACGTTCTTCGTCGCCGACGACGTGTTCGGCCAGACGATCGACGTCGTGCGCACGCGAGCGGCGCCGCTCGGCATCGACGTCGTCGCCGGTCCGGCGAACGCTGCTGCCGACTGCGATCCGTTCGGTGTACTGCTGCAGTATCCGGGCGGCGACGGCGACGTGCGCGACTACCGTGCACTCGTCGATGCGCTGCATGCGAAGAAGTCGCTCGTCGTCGTCGCCGCCGACCTTCTCGCGCTGGCATTGCTTGCGCCGCCCGGCGAATTCGGCGCCGACGTCGTCGTCGGCTCGTCTCAGCGCTTCGGCGTGCCGATGGGCTTCGGCGGTCCGCACGCGGCGTACATGGCGACGCGCGACGCGTTCAAGCGCGCGCTGCCGGGGCGGCTCGTCGGCGTGACCGTCGATGCGGCCGGCGCGCCGGCCTATCGTCTCGCGCTGCAGACGCGCGAGCAGCACATCCGCCGCGAGAAGGCGACGTCGAACATCTGCACGGCGCAGGTGCTGCTCGCCGTCATCGCCGGCATGTACGCGGTCTACCACGGCGCGGAAGGCCTGACGGCGATCGCCACGCGCGTGCATCGTCTCGCTGCGATCCTGCGCGAGGGGCTCGTGCGCCTCGGCTTCGACGTGCCGACGTCCACGTTCTTCGACACGCTCGTCGTCGCGACGAGCGAGGCGACCGCGCCGATCGTCGCGCGCGCAGTCGACGCGGGTTGCAACCTGCGGCTCCGCGATGCAGCGTCCGTCGGCATTTCCGTCGACGAGACGACGACCCGCGACGACGTCGAGCGGCTGTGGCGGATCTTCGCCGGGCGCGACGTCGACTTCGACGTGGACGCGATCGACGCGGCGATCGACGACGCGTATCCCGCGGTGCTCGCACGGACGTCGCCGTTCCTGACGCACGCGGTATTTCGCACGCACCGCTCCGAAACGCGGATGCTGCGCTATCTGCGCCGGCTGGCGGACAAGGACCTGGCGCTCGACCGCACGATGATCCCGCTCGGCTCGTGCACGATGAAGCTCAACGCGACGTCCGAGATGCTGCCGATCGGATGGCCCGAGTTCTCGGCGCTGCACCCATTTGCCCCCTCCGATCAGACGGACGGCTATCGCGAGCTCGTCGACGACCTCGGACGAATGCTCTGCGCGGTCACCGGCTACGACGCGGTGTCATTGCAGCCGAACGCCGGCTCGCAGGGCGAGTACGCGGGGCTGTTGATGATCCACGCGTATCACGCGAGCCGAGGCGACGCCGATCGCGACGTCTGCCTGATCCCCGCGTCCGCGCACGGCACGAACCCGGCGTCGGCGCAGCTCGCCGGCATGCGCGTCGTCGTCGTCGGTTGCGATCGCGACGGCAACGTCGATCTCGCCGATCTCGAGGCGAAGGCCGCGCAGCATCGCAACCGCCTCGCCGCGATCATGGTCACGTATCCATCGACGCACGGCGTGTTCGAGCCGGGCATCGTGCGTGTCTGCGAAATCGTGCATGCTCAAGGCGGACAGGTCTACGTCGACGGCGCGAACCTGAACGCGCTCGTCGGCCTCGCCGCGCCCGGGCGCTTTGGTGCCGACGTCTCGCATCTCAACCTGCACAAGACGTTCTGCATCCCGCACGGCGGCGGCGGTCCCGGCGTCGGTCCCGTTGCCTGCAAGGCGCATCTCGCGCCGTTCCTGCCGGGGCATCGGTATCTTGGCAAGGCCCACCCCGACCCTCTCGCCGCTGGCGGGGAGAGGGAGCCGAGCAACTGCGAGGCGGATGAGGGGAGCCGCATCATGGCCGTCAGCGCCGCGCCTTATGGATCGGCGTCGATCCTGCCGATTTCGTGGATGTACATCACGATGATGGGCGGCTCCGGGCTTCGCGACGCGACCGAGAGCGCGATCCTCGCCGCGAACTACGTCGCCAAACGGCTGGCGCCGCACTACCCGGTGCTTTACAGCGGCGCCGGCGGTCTCGTCGCGCATGAATGCATCCTCGACTTGCGGCCGCTCAAGGCGCTCGCGGGCATCGAGGTCGAGGACGTCGCCAAGCGGCTGATCGACTATGGCTTCCACGCGCCGACGATGAGCTTCCCTGTTGCCGGCACGCTGATGGTCGAGCCGACCGAAAGCGAGCCCAAGGGCGAGCTCGATCGCTTCGTCGCCGCGATGATCGCGATCCGCGGCGAGGTGCGCGCGATCGAGCGCGGCGAGCTCAAGCGCGACGACAACCCACTGAAGCATGCGCCGCACACGGCGAAGGTGGTGTCCGCCGACACGTGGACGCATGCGTACACGCGCGATCAGGCCGCGTGGCCGATCGCATCGCTCGCGGCGGACAAGTACTGGTGTCCCGTCGCGCGCGTCGACAACGTCTACGGCGACCGCAACCTGTTCTGCAGTTGCGTGCCGGTCGCCGAAGAGGCGGCTGAAACGGCTCCTTGATCGGGCACGCAGGGCCGTTCGCTCACGGTCCGTAACCTCCGCCGTAGCCGGGCATCATCGGCGGGGGATCGGCGGCCGCGGCGACGCAACCGGCCGGCACCGGTCCCACGCGCGTGAGATCGATCATGCCGGCCTGCCCCATGTTGCTGCCCGCGGTGAAGTTGAATTGCAGTTGCGCGGTCGAGCAACTCGTGAAGCTGATCGTCGCCATGCCCACCGGATTGCTCGTCTGCGACGCCGGCGTCGCCGTGTCGAACACGCCGCCGGTGGTCTCGAAGAGTGTCAGCGCCATCGCGCGGCTACCCACCATGTACGGCGCGGACCCGGTGAACCAGCGCTGGCCGGCGGCCCCGGCCGCCTGCCCGGAAGGCGCGTACGTGTACCACGCGAAGAACACGATCGGCGACAGCGGATTCACCTCGAACACGAAGCCCTGTCCCGAGGTTGCCGGGGCGAACCAGTTGCCGGACAGCGCGAAGTCCGCGTTCTGCGCCGGCGCACCGCCGACGACGCACGTAACGTTGGGCGTGATGCGGGTGATCGGAATGACGCCGGCGCGGCCGCTGCCGTCGCTGAACGTGTAGGCGAGCGAGCCGCTCGTACAGGTGTCGAACGACAGCGTGCCGGTGCCGACGGCGACGCCGTTGGTGACCGGCGGCGCATCGAAATTGCCGCCCACGTTCTGGAAGATCGTGATCTGCACGTCGTCATCGCCACTCTGCGCATGTCCGTTGAACGTGTACCAGCGCTGATGGTCGGCGCCGCCGGCGGGCGCGCGATCGAACGTGAACCACGCGCCCTGGAGCAGTCCGGTTCCGGGTGACACGAAGTCGGGGAAGACCTCGATCTCGAAGCCCTGGCCGCTCTCGGCCGCCTCGTACCACGAGCCGGTCAGGCCCTGCTGGTCGAGGTCGGGCGTCGCCGCAGGCGGTGGCGGCGCCGCAACGTTCACCGCGGCGCTGACGCCGGCAAAGTTCGTCGCCGTGGCGGCAACGTGCGTGCCGTTGCGATCGATCGCCGTTGCGCCGTCGGTTGGCACCGCGGGCAACTGGATCTGGTCGACGTTTGCATAGTTCAACGTGCCGCCACCGATCGGAATGAAGCCGGCGGGGATCGTGAAATCGGGCGTGACCAGATTGAGCGCGGCGAAGCCGCTGGTCGCGACCAGCACGCTCTTGCTCGCCGTGTCACCGGACGGCAGATTCGACGGAAACTGCAACTGCTGCGGCCCGCCGGCCCCGCCGGTGGTCGTCAGCCTGTTGCCCTGCCAGAAGTTCTCGCCGTTCGAGCCGGTGCTTTCGCGCAGCACGACGTACTGGATCGTGCCGTCGGCGTTGGAGAATACCTGGTCGATGCGAAACAAATGGAACGCGGCCTGGGCCGGGAATGCGCAGACTGCAACGATGACTGCCAGGAGGTGACGCAAGCGGTTCATGGCGACCTCGAAGTCGATGCCATGGCCCGCTAACAGATCCCTTACATCGCTATTCCCCGGTCGCAGGTACGGCGACGTCGTACGCGAGGCGCCAGTCGCCGGCGCGATTGCGCAACCACAAATGCGCGTAGTAGCCGTCGTGCGCGCTCGCGGCACGATCGATTTCGCGATAGCGTCCCCACGTCACGGCCATGTCGGCCGACTTCGCGATGCGCGCATCGATCGGCGTCCACTCGATGCTTTGCGTTTCAAGCGCCACCGCGCGCGCGATCGCCGCACGCGAAGCGAGCGGCGGTGCGCCGTTGCGATGAAGTCGCGCGTCGTCGGCAAGAAGCTTTCCGTAGTCGTTCGGCGTCATGCCTGCGTGCTGCGCGCCGAGACCGTTCGCCTCGAGCGCGAGCAGTTCGCGTCGTGCGGCAGCGGGGCGCGAAGCTCCGCCGAACGCCGGCCGCGGCGACGCACCGAGCGTCGCGAAATCGACGGCGTCGGGCGAGCGAATGCCTGCATCGAGGATCACCTTCCAGCGCCCGCCCGCGTCGCGCTGCCACACCGAAAAAAAGGCGCCTTGGCGCACGCGATCGGGTTGCGCCGCAATGCGCAGCACATAGGGACCGGTCGTGTAGCCGAAGTCGTGGCTTCGCGCGACGCCGGCCTGCGCGGGCTTCCAGTCGAGCTTGACCGCGAGCGGATCCGCGGCGGCCGGCCGCGTCCGATACGCTTCCTGTATGCGCACCGGCCCGGGCTGGAGCGCGATGCCGTCGGCCGCGAAGTTCGCGAGAAATGCGGCGCGCACGCCCCGTTCGCCCGCCATGCGCGCGAAAGCGAGCTCGGCGTCGACGAGCGAGCCGAGCGCGATTTCCTCGGCGTCAGGCTCGTGTGCGATCGCGAGCGCGGCAGCAAACAGCGGCGTCGACGCGCTGATGGCGAACGCGAACACGCGCACGGTGCGACTCGCGGCCTGTCGCGCGCGACGCATTCGAATCTTCGGCGGACGTTGGATGAATTGCGTGATCGCGTGAGTATAATGCGGCGTTTCCCGCCTGCACTTCATGCGTCCTTTCTCGCTCTTCCGCGCGCTCGCCGCCGCCGTTGTCGTCGTTTCGGTTCCCGCCACTGCACAGTCGCCGCTGCTCGCTGCTGCCAGGTCGAAGCATGTCGCGCGCCATCCGGCGCCGCCGCCCGAAGCTTCCGAAGCTCCCGCGAATCCACCGGTCGTACTGCAGGAGCCCGGTGCGCCGGCCGCGCCGTCGATCGCCGCCGCGTCGTGGGTGCTCGTCGACACGCTGTCCGGACAGACGCTCGGCGCCGCGAATGCCGACGAGCGCCGCGATCCTGCGTCACTTACGAAGCTGATGACCGCGTACCTCGCCTTCGCGGCGCTCCGCGCGAAGACGATCGCGCCGTCGCAGGTCGTGAACGTGTCGGAGCGCGCGTGGAAGGCAAGCGGCTCGCGGATGTTCATCGAGCCGCGCAAGCCCGTGACCGTTGACGAGCTTTTGCACGGCGTGATCATCCAGTCGGGGAACGACGCGTCGATCGCGATCGCCGAACTGGTCGGTGGCACCGAGCAGGCGTTCGTCGACCGGATGAATCAGGAAGCGGCGAAGCTCGGGATGACGGGAACGCATTTCATGAACGCGGACGGCCTTCCGGACCCGCAGCATTACTCGACAGCGGCCGACTTGGCGAAGCTCACCGTCGCGCTCATCCGCGATTTCCCCGAGTACTACCCGCTCTATTCGCAGAAGGACTATCGCTACAACAACATCACGCAGTCGAACCGCAACCGGCTTCTCTGGACCGACCCCTACGTCGACGGCGTGAAGACGGGTCACACCGACGCGGCCGGCTTCTGCCTCGTCGCGTCGGCGAAGCGCGGCGATCGCCGGCTCGTGTCCGTGCTGCTCGGCGCTGCATCCGATTCGGGGCGCGCCGCCGAAAGCCAGAAGCTTTTGAACTGGGGCTTCCAGTCGTTCGACACCGTCGCGCTGTACCAGTCCGGCAAGCCGGTCACAACGCTGCACGTGTTCAAGGGTGCGAAGCGCGACCTCGCGGCGGGCTTCAAGGCCGACCGTTACCTGACACTGCCGAAGGGCAAGGCTGACCAGCTTTCGCTCACGCTCGAGTCGCAGGAGCCGCTGATCGCGCCGGTGCTGAACGGACAGACCGTCGGCACCGTCAAGGTGTCGCTCGAAGGCAAGCAGGTCGCGCAATTCCCGCTGATCGCGCTCGAGGAGATTCCGATCGCGAACCTATGGGGCCGCGCGGTCGATACCGTGCGGCTCTGGTTCACACGTGCCCGGGGGAAATCATGATCGACGCCGACCGCATCGTTTACCTGAACGGCGATTTCGTGCGGCTCGCCGAGGCGAAGGTGTCCGTGCTCGACCGGGGGTTCATCTATGGCGACGGCGTCTACGAAGTGGTGCCGGTCTATCGGCGCAAGCCGTTCCGGATGGAGCAGCATCTCGCGCGCCTTACGCGCACGCTCGACGGCGTTCGGCTCACCGACCCGCATCCCGGCAGATGGCCCGCGTTGATCGCGGAACTGACCGCCCGCCAGCCGTTCGAGGACCAGGCCGTTTACCTGCAGGTGACGCGCGGCGTCGCGAAGCGCGACCACGCATTTCCGCAGGGCGTCGCGCCGACCGTGTTCATGATGAGCAATCCGCTCTCGCTGCCTTCGCGCGAGCAGGTCGAGCATGGCGCGGCCGTCGTCACGGCCGACGACAACCGCTGGCTGCGCTGCGACCTGAAAACGACGTCGCTGATCGGCAACGTGCTGATGCGCCAGTATGCCGCGGAT
>Ga0310810_10005814_pt1 | contig 13861 bp, 11 predicted proteins | sample NCmetagenome_FD_207641 | JGI IMG/M metagenome (GOLD analysis project Ga0310810, IMG submission 207641) | Soil microbial communities from experimental microcosm in Duke University, North Carolina, United States - NC | ecosystem: Engineered > Artificial ecosystem > Soil microcosm > Unclassified ... | reverse complement strand
GAAGGTGAGCGCCTCTCGTCCAGATCGTGAACCCACACCAGATGATCAACAACACCACCATCACGGTGGTGACGTACATGATGCGCAACGCCTTCTCGCTCGATTCGGGAATCCCCTTGATGTTTTCCCACCAGAAATAGACGGTGACCAGAATCGCGAAGAAGGCCGCTGTCGCGTTCATCGGAAGGACGACCGTGGTGTGCGCGTAGGCGAGCAATTCATTCAGCAGGCCGGTCAGATAGAGACCGGCGGACACACCACTGATCGGACCCGTCAGGATGTAGTCGAACATGAGCGCCGACACGGACAGTTTTGCGAGAGTTGAACCCATGGCCTCCTTGACGACGCGATAGACGCCGCCGCGGACGAACATGCTGCAGCTCTCGATGTAGACCGATCGGACCGCGTAGGCGAGCAGCATGATCGCCAGGATGAACCAGGGGGCGGTTTTCCCGATGAAATGCTCCGCGATCGCGCCGGCATAGAACGCGGACGAACCCATGTCGTTCAGGACGATGGCGGCCGCCCGCCAGAAGGATATGAACGCCAGCATCGCCGTCGTGGCGATCAGCACTCGCTGAGGGCCGGCTGCGGCTGGAGTCGATTGAGTTGGGGCGGAAGACGCGAGGGAAGGTTTCGACATGACAGCTCCTGAGCGCAACGCTCCGCGGAGCCGTGCGCTACGGATTGCCTGCGGGGTTAGCTGACGGGCTCGAACTCCGAAGTGTTCGTCGATCGCCGCGCGATCGATTTGCCCCTGGAACCTGGGTCCCCCGCGCGCCGCCGACTGGCGGCACTTCGGCCTGCAACTCCAACGTACGCGGCTATCAGGCTGGCGTCAACGATCCCGCGTCACTTTTTAGGACCTTTTTAGGATGGACCGGGGACTGTCGTGCAGACGAGTGCGTGGGCCGCGCCCACCACGGGACGCGACCCACGTCTTCGGTGAAATCAGGCGGCGCCTGCCTCCTGGTCCTCGAACTCCGGATAGGCGAGCATGCCGAACTGCGGGACGTCGAGACCTTCCAATTCGGCTTCCTTGCTGACGCGCATCGAGGAAACGGCGTTCACCGTTTTGAAGACGATGTACGTCAGACCGAATGCGTAGATCGCGCAGAGCGTTGCGCCGCCAAGCTGCAACAGGAACTGCGACACGTCGCCGTGAATCAGGCCCGTGACACCCTGACCGGCCTTGCCCAGGTAGGTTGTCGCGCCGACGCCGTTCCATCCGGCGCCGTACGTGCCGTCGGCGAAAATCCCCACAGAGACGGCACCGAACCAGCCGCAGTAGCCATGCACTGAAACCGCTCCGCATGGATCGTCGACTTTGAGAACCCGTTCGTTGAAGAGGACCCCGCCGCACACGATCCCGCCCGCAATGACGCCAATCAGGACGGCGGCGGTCGGACTGACAAACGCGCACGGCGCCGTGATCGCAACGAGGCCGGCCAGCATGCCGTTGCACGCCATCGAGATGTCCGGTTTGCCGAACATCCGATACCACACGACCATGGCGGTGGCCGCCCCCGCGACCGCAGCGAGATTCGTGTTGATCGCGACCACCCCGATCCGCAGGTCGGTCGCACCCAGCGTGGACCCGGGATTGAAACCCATCCAGCCGAACAGAAGAATGAAGGTGCCCGTCACAACGAAGACGATGTTGTGAGCGGGAAACGCTCGAGGATTGCCATCGGGCCCGTACTTCCCGAGCCGAGGTCCGAGGATGATGGCCAGGGCCATCGCACAAAAGCCGCCGACAGCGTGGACGACGGTCGATCCCGCGAAATCCACATAGCCGTGACCCAGATGCATCGTCGATCCAAGCTGCGACATCCAGCCTCCGCCCCAGACCCAGCAGCCGAACACCGGGTACAGAATGGCCCCGACGAACAGCTCGCAGAGGAGGAACGCGCCGAACGTGATTCGCTCGCAGATCGCGCCGACGATGATGTAGCCGGCCGTTTCCATGAAGACGACTTCGAACAGCGTCAACACGTTGCTGCCCGCGTCATAGCCAGGGCCCGTCAGGAAGAACCCTCGACCGCCGAGGAAGCCCCACTGTCCGCCGCCGATCAGGAAATGATTGAGCGTCGGCGTGCCGCCCAGATTCGTGGGTGCCGCGTTGACCGCGACCGCGCCAAATTGAAACGCGTAGCCGACGGCGTAGTACGCGAGAAACGCAAAGACGTAGGCGGCGAAATTCAGCATCATCAGATGCGCCGCGTTCTTCTTCCGCACCAGCCCGCACGTGAGCAGCGCGAAACCCGCCTGCATGAACAGGACGAGGTAGCCCGTATTGAGCGTCCACGCCGCGTTCGTGGCGATCCGGACGTGGCCGACCGAGTCGGCCAGCTTCAGGGCCAGCGGCTCCTTGGCAGCCAGTGCCTGGAACTCGTCGAAGGCTTTCTTTTTCGCAGCGTAGTCGGGATCGGCCTTGTCGGTCGGCTCGGAGACGACGAACGCCGTGCCGCCAGCATCGACGGCGGCCGACTTATCGCCGGTGGCGATGCCGGCCGGGTCGGGTGCCGGCTCGGCGCTCTGGGCCAGACTGATGGCAGGGCTCACGACAAGGCCAGCGAGGAACACACCAACGGCAATCCGCGACCGCACCTGCCGCGATCGGCTGAAAGAAACACACATCACACACCCCTTCCTTATCACCCACGTAGGTGGCTCGGCCGGAGCAAGAGGAGCGCCACGAGCGTGGTCAGGAATGTCGCCGTGGAGCTCATTTCAGGCGGATTTGTCGCGGATTCAACCGGGTCCCGTGGCTGAGAAGTCACATGAATGTCGATCAATTCGCGTGGACGACAATTCTGTCGCCTGGTTGCTCGACGAATACCGCGTTACCTTTCCAGCAGAAGGGGTGATATCAACATTCTTGTCGACATAAATGTGTACTTCGATGGGCGCGCCGACTGATTTCGTGTGGTCAGCGGCTCTTTAGGACCTTTTTAGTGTTTCTTTAGCACCTTTTTAGCCTCGGCCACTAGGTCTGCTTAGCCCTCGGCGCGTACAGTTCATGTGAACCAATCGTTCGCGCTCCGGCGCCTTCTGAACATGAACACCGTTCCCGTTCATGCGGCCGCGCAACCCGCTGTCCTGTACGTCGTCGCCACCACGACGACAGGGACCGAGGCCGCTCTGCGCGTCGCGTCGACGCTGGCCAGACAACGCAGCGCGAGGTTGATCCTCGTCGTGCCGCAGATCGGACCACCAGACGCGCTCGGGCCGTCATCGTCGAGGACCTGGTCCGGCGCGCAATACCAACGGATGGCGGCCAGGTTCAACCAGCGGATCGACGTGATCGTATCAGTCGGCGCCAGCGTCATCGACGCGTTGCGGCAGCACATTCCACGCGGCGCCCATACCATCATCGGCGGACGGCACCGCTGGTGGTGGCCGGAGCGCGAGGAGCGTGTCGCGGCGGCCCTTCGGCGCTCCGGCCGCCATGCTCTCTTTGTTCCCGAAACGGCCGCCGCCGGTATTGTGGCGGCTGAGTCACGAAGCGATTTCTCGCCTGCAGCTCGCTGGTGTCCATGAAGCTCATCACCATTGAGACTTGTCATGTCCTGCTCGGCATTCAGACAGTCTTGTGAGCTTCGCGCGGGCGGCGCCGACGATCCGGACGCATCCCGAGCGGCGACTGTCCTGGCTGCCTATTTCGACGCCGAGCAAGCCCGAGCCTGGCGGCGGCTGGTGTGGCGCGCTGTCGCGGTTGGGGGGCTCGCGGGATGGGCACTCGCGGTCACGACGTCAGCACTGACGCCTGTCGATCTCGTGTTTGGGGCCGGGCTCCTCGGCGCCCCCGCAATCACGTCGGCGCTCGCCGAATGGCGCGCCCTGAAAAAACTTGGGGCGTTGATCGCCTAATCCTTTTTGCGGTCTCGTCTGCCCTGTCGATCCTTCCGAGCCTGCCGGGTTTTGTCCTTTGTCCGGACGTCACGTCGCCTGGGATCCGAGCGGCCTTGGCTTGCATGGCTGCCTCGGCTCGCCTTACTCGCTGGACTCGCCTTCCGCGGGCCGCCGCCTTTCGCCCGGCGCCGGACTTGAATGCGGATCGGCGTACCGACGAACCCGAACTGCTCCCGCAGTTTGTTGATGAGAAACCGCTCGTACGAGAAGTGAAACGTCGTCGCGACGTTGGTGAAAAGGACGAACGACGGCGGCATCGTGCCGATCTGCGCGGCGTACATGATCCGCACGTGTTTCCGTCCGGGGCTGACCGGCGGATTGGCGGCGGTGACCCCTTCGAGAAACTTGTTGAGGGCCGGCGTCGGAATACGCTGCCGCCGGACCGCCGCAATGCGATCGATCGTCTCGAGGACCTTCGGCGTCCGCTCGCCGGTTGCCGCCGAGATGTGCAGGATTGGGGCGTAGTCAAGGAATCGCATGCGGTGCCGCGTCTCCTCGTCGAAGACCGTCACGTAATCGGCGCCGCGATCCTTCACGAGGTCCCACTTGTTGGCGAGGATGACCACTCCGCGGCCCGCGCGATCCGCTTCACCGCCGATCGCCGCGTCCTGCTCGGTCGCGCCGGTGCTGGCGTCAATCACAAGGGCGACAACATCGGCGTCGAAGATGGCTTTTTTCGCGCCGGCGACACTGACCACTTCCACCTTACCGCCGCGGCCGACGCTTCCAGGCTTCCGCATGCCCGCCGTGTCGACGATGCGGAACCGGCGGCGGTGCCAGGTCAGCATGGTGTCGATGGCGTCCCGCGTCGTCCCCGGCATCTCGCTGACGAGCACGCGCTCCTGGCGCAGCAGTCGATTCACAAGTGAGGACTTGCCCACGTTGGGCCGGCCCACGATCGCGACGCCGGTCTCGTCAGGGACCGCGGGCTCGGAGCCAGGGACCAGGGCGGATTCATCATCCGAGGGAGAGTCTTTAGAGTCCGGCCCCGAATCCCTGGTCCTCACCCCCGGATCCCGAGCGCCCAGTCGTTTGACGATCTCATCGAGCAACTCCGCGACCCCGTGGCCGTGTTCCGCGGAAATCTCGACCACGGGATCGAATCCAAGCTGGAAGAATTCCATGACCGACGCCTCGGCCCGCTTGTCGTCGGTCTTATTGATGGCGACGACCACCGGCCGCCCGATCCGTCTCAGTTCCTGGGCGATGCGCTCATCGCCCGAAACGAGGCCCTCGCGCCCGTCGACGACGAAAACCAGGAGGTCCGCGGCGGTAATGGCACGCTGCCCCTGCCGAATCACGAGGTCGTGCAGTGGGTCTTCGCTCGCGCCGAACATCCCTCCCGTATCGAAGAGCTCGAAGCTGGTCCCCTGCCAAACGGCAGGCCTGGCGAGCGAATCACGGGTCGTCCCGGCGAGGGGCGCCACAATGGCCCGCCTCGAACCGGTGATGCGGTTGAACAGCGTCGATTTCCCGACATTCGGGCGGCCCGCCAGCACGACCGATGGAAGTTTTTGGGGCATTTTCCTCGTAGCGCGGGCTTAGGCGTTTTTCAAATCCCGGCTTCCTACGCCGTCGTCGCGGCCCCGGGAGAGAGGGCGCGGACGGACTTCACTTAGCCTCAGCCTTGACAGCGTAAGTCCCATTATTTATAGTATTTACCAGCGGTCAGGAGACCCTAAGCATGATCAAGGTCGACATCGTCAACGAAGTGTCGAAAATCGCCGACATCACCAAGGTCAAAGCCGAGGTGGCGGTCGACGCCGTCTTCGACGCGATGCGGACCTCCATGCAGCGCGGCGAACGCATCGAGCTCCGCGGGTTCGGCGTCTTCCAGGTGAAGCCGCGGAAACGCGGCATCGGCCGAAACCCCCGGACCGGAAAGGAAGTCCGCATCCCGCCCGGCCGGACCATCCGATTCAAACCCGGCAAAGATCTGCAGAACATCGGATAATCGATCAGGTGGACCCTGCCCGGCTCGACGAACCCCTTCTGACGTCGGACGACGCCGCCGGCGAACCGCTGGCGCCGCCGTTCGCGTGGCAGCCGCGGCCCAAGTTCCAGGATCGCGTGTGGTTGCACGTCCTGCTGCTGGCCTTGACCATCGGCTCGACGACGTTCGTTGGCGCTGACAACTATTTCGGGTTTCTCTCGGAGTATGGAGCTGCACCCATCCGGGGGTTGTCCTTCCTTCAGTTCTTCGTTCATGGCTTCTGGTACAGCGGAACGATCCTCGCGATTCTCGGACTGCACGAGCTCGGTCACTACTTCGCCTGCCGCTATTATGACGTCGACGCTTCGCTGCCGTTTTTCATTCCCTTTCCGCTGGCGATTACGGGCACGCTCGGCGCGTTCATAAGAATCCGGGAGCCCATTCCGACCAAGCGGATGCTGTTCGACATCGGCATCGCGGGGCCGATCGCCGGCTTCCTGGTCGCGGTTCCCGCGCTGATCGTCGGGATTGCGATGTCGCACGTGGCTCGCGTGCCTCCAAACTTTGCGGGGTGGGAGCTCGGCGAGCCGTTGTTGCTCAAACTGGTGACGAAGATGTTCTGGGGGACAATCCCGGACGGATATTCCCTCAACATGCACCCGATCGCGTTCGCGGCGTGGTTCGGTCTCCTCGCGACGGCGCTGAACCTCTTTCCGGTCGGCCAGCTTGACGGCGGCCACATTTCCTACGCCGTGCTGGGACGGCGGTCGACCGTCGTCACGTTCTGCACGCTGCTCGTGGCCATTGTCCTGGCCTTTTTCTACAGCAGCTGGATCGTCTGGACCGGCCTGATGGTGGTGATGCTCTACATGTTCGGACCGCACCATCCGCGGGTCTTCGACGAGCACGTCCCGCTCGATCGCACGCGGTTCATCCTTGCGGCCGTCGCCGTCGCGATGTTCGTGGTGTGTTTCACGCCCGCGCCGATCGAGCCGACGCAGCTGCTCCGCAGATGAAATTCTGAAATCGGCGATTTCACAACACCGAGAGGGGATCGACGTCGACAACCGTGCGTCTTGCCAAATCGGGGCGGGCCGCCAGCACCGACATCAGCGCCTCCCGCATCCGCTTCCGGTTCGTTCCTTTGATCAGCAGCTGCGCGCGGTATTCGCCGCGCAGCTTGCCGAGGGGTGCCGGCGCCGGCCCGAGCACGCGAAAGACACTTTCCGCCTCGGCTGCCCGGAGCTGCTGGACGATATCCGCGGCGTCGTCCATCGCGCCGGCAAACGTCCGGGCGCGAACGATCACGTTGACCATCGACACGAAAGGCGGGTACCGCATCGACCGGCGAAAGTGCACTTCGCGCTCGTAGAACGCCGGATAATCCTGCCGGCACGCCAGCTGGACGCTGTAGTGCGTCGGATACAACGTCTGGACGATCGCCTCCCCCGGGTGCTCGCCGCGGCCGGCGCGGCCCGCCACCTGCGTCAGCAGCTGAAACGTCCGTTCGGACGCGCGAAAATCCGCGAGACCGAGCCCGACGTCAGCCGAAATGACGCCGACCAGCGTCACGCGCGGAAAATCGTGCCCCTTGGCGATCATCTGCGTGCCGACCAGCACGTCGATGGCGCCGTCGCGGAATCGGGAGAGAAGCGAGTCGAGAGATCCTTTGCGGCGAACCGCATCACGATCGAGGCGCGCGATGCGTGCCTCCGGACAGAGACGCCTGACTTCGGCTTCAACGCGCTCGGTCCCGAATCCTGTCTGCTCCAGGTACGGTCCGGCGCACAGCAGGCACTTGGTGGGCACGCGGATCGAGTAATTACAGTAGTGGCAGCGTGCCCGCGGCGCGGATCCTTCTCCGTGTACCACGAGCGACACGCTGCAGTTCGGACACTCGAGCGTTCCGGCGCATTGGCGGCAGAACACGGCCGTCGCAAAGCCGCGGCGGTTCAGGAGCACGAGCGATTGCTCTCCGCGGCCGAGACGCAGCTGGACCGCCGCCGTCAGCGCGCGGCTCAGGATCGTGTCCGGCCCGGCGGCGGCGTACTCCTCGCGCATGTCCACGATCGCGACCGCGGCCAGCGGCCGATCGAGGACGCGGCGCTCGAGGACGACGCGCTCGTACTTGCCAGAAACTGCGTTGTAATAACTCTCCATCGACGGCGTGGCCGAGCCAAGGACGACGAGCGCGCCCGCGTGCTGCGCCCGTACGATCGCGACGTCGCGGCCGTTGTACCGCGGACTCTCCTCCTGCTTGTACGAGCCGTCGTGCTCCTCGTCGACAATCACCAATCCGATTTTGCCGAGCGGCGCGAACACCGCCGAACGCGTGCCGACGACGACGTCGATGTCGCCCCGGCGGATGCGCTGCCACTGATCGTGGCGCTCGCCGTCGGACAATCCGCTGTGCTGAATGGCCACGCGATCCCCGAAGGTCCGGCGAAACAGGGAGACGACCGCGGCCGTCAGCGCGATTTCCGGCACCAGCATGAGCGCGTTGCGGCCGCCTTGTCTGACAGAGGCCGCGAGGCGCAGGTACAGCTCGGTTTTCCCGCTGCCTGTGACGCCGTGCAGCAGCGCCACGCGGAATCCGCGCGTGGCGGCGAGCGAGGTCAGCCGATCGAGCGCGCCTGCCTGCTCCGCGGTGAGGCGCCGGTCCTGTTCAGGGCTTGCGGCCTCGTAGGTTTGTGGGGTGAACGGATCGCGATTGACACGGTCGTGCCGCAAGGTGACGAAGGCGTGTTTGGCCAGCCGCGCGATCGTGTCCGCCGCGAAGCCGCGCTCCGCGAGCTCGGGTGTCGGGATGCCTGCGGGCGTGCCGGCCAGCAGTTCGAGAACGTCGAGCTGTTTCGGGGTCAGGGAAAAGGGGACGGGGATCGTTTTCGCACCAACTCCGGGCAAAGGCTCCCGTCCCCCGTTGGCCTCGATTTTCGGGTCAGAAAATGACCCCCGTCCCCTTTTTGCCTCGAGGGCGCCCAGGCCGGCGGCGGTGATGGCCGCAACGCGCAGCGTCTTGTGCGCGTCCACCCGTGAACCGCGGGCCTTTGGGGGCAGGACTGCGGTCAAAGTCTCGCCGACGCCGGCCGCATAGTATTCGGCGGTCCAGGCCGCCAGCGCGATCACATCGGCAGGCACGAACGCCTCATCGTCGAGCACATCGCGAATGGGTTTGACGGCACCGTCGGCGAGATCGCTCGACTTCTCATCACCCACCACGATGCCGGTGACGACGCGCGCGCCAAGGGGGACGACGACGCGCGCGCCGACTGCAGGCGGCGGGACACCCTCGGGGACGCGATACGTTAAGAGACCGAGTTGGGGAACAGGGACCGCTACGCGGATAAGCAAGATGAAAGTTAAAACTCAAAAGTCCAAAGGAGGAGCGAGAGTGATTTTACCTTTTACCCTTTCCCTTTTACTTTTGACTTTTGACTTAACAATTTCTTGACACGCTTCATGTCCTCCCATACTTCACGCTTGGAGGACGGATTGCGGAGCAGATAAGCCGGATGGAATGTCGGAATGAGCTTCGCGCCGCGGTAATCGAAGATCCGGCCGCGGAGGCGTGAAATCGGCTCCTCGGATCGGAGCAGACACTGCGCCGCGAATTTTCCGAGCGTGACGATGACGATCGGATTGATGAGATCGATTTGCCGGAACAGGAACGGTTCGCAGGTCTCGATTTCGTCCGGCTCGGGGTTGCGATTCTGCGGCGGACGGCACTTGATCACGTTGGCGATGTACACGTCTTCGCGCTTCAAGTCGATCGCTTCGATGATTTTCGTCAGGAGCTGTCCTGCGCGACCGACGAACGGTACGCCCTGCACGTCCTCGTCGGCGCCCGGCGCTTCGCCGACGAACATGAGGTCCGCGTCTGGATTTCCCACGCCAAAGACGACTTGGGTTCTGCCGAGACCCGACAGCTTGCAGCGCATGCAATCGCCGATGTCCGTTCTGACGGCTGTAAGCGCGGCGGCGGGCTCCCGGAAAAAGGGGACGGGGATCGTTTCGGCGTCAACCTGTCCAGAAGCTTCGTGTGTTTTCAAAGGTGTAGGACCCGAATCGACGGTCTGGAAACGACTCCCGTCCCCTTTTCGGCGCCAGGCGGGATCGCGGCTCACGCCGGCGACGCCCAGTTCAGCCGCGAAGCGCAGATGTTCGGCGAGTTGATCGCGATCCATGATTCGTGCGGGTCCGACTAAAGCCGGACACCACTTCTGAGACCGAGGAGCTTTTCGATGCGATCGAGGAGGGCGGCCGCGACCCTGGCCTTCGTCTGAAGGGGCAGACTCGCCACGTCTCCGGGGCCGTCGGGTCCGATGATCGCGACTTCATTGGCGTCGACGTCAAAACCGGTGTGCTCGCGCGACACGTCGTTCGCGACGATGAGATCGATGTGCTTGCTCTCTCGCTTCGCGATCGCCCGCCGGATCACGTCCTCGGTCTCTGCCGCGAAACCCACGAGCAGCGGCCCGCCGCCCTTCGCAAGACGCCGGCGTCCGAGATCGGCAAGGATGTCCGGCGTTCGCTGCAGCACGAGCGTCAGCGAGTCGCGGTCCTTCGACATTTTCTGAAGGCTCGGATCCACAGGGGTGTAGTCGGCGACGGCTGCCGCCATGATCACCACCTGCACCTGGTCAGCGCGCGACAGCACCGCCTGGTGCATCTCCGATGCGCGCCGAACGCGCACGACCTCGCGGACCAGCGGCGTCTCGATCGCGGTCGGGCCCGCCACGAGCGTCACCTCCGCGCCGCGCCGCGCCGCTTCGGCCGCGATCGCGAACCCCATCCGGCCGCTCGAACGATTGCCGATGAAGCGCACGGGATCGACGTCCTCATAGGTAGGACCAGCCGTCACCAGCACCCGCTGGCCGCGGAGCGGACCGGCCGGCCTGAGAATCTCCTCGGCCGCGGCGACGATTTCGTCGGGCTCGGCGAGCCGTCCTTTGCCGATCCACCCGCACGCCAGATATCCCTCGCCCGGCTCGACGAATCGCGCGCCGCGCGCGGCGAGCGTGTCGAGGTTGCGCCGCACTGCCTCGTGCTCGAACATCTGCGTGTTCATGGAGGGCGCGAGAAGCAGCGGCGCCCGGGTCGCCGTATAGAGCGTCGAGAGAAAATCGTCGGCGATCCCGTTGGCCAGCTTGCCGACGATGTTCGCGGTCGCCGGGGCGATGAGCAGCAAATCAATTGACGAGGCGAGCGCGATGTGCTCGATGTCCGCGTTGGCGCCCGGAGCGAACTGATCGGTGATGACCTGGCGGCGCGTGATCGCTTCGAACGTCACGGGGCCGACGAAGCGCGTGGCCGCGTGCGTCATGACGGCGACGACGTCGTGACCGCGCTTCTGGAGGCCGCGCGCCACCTCCACGGCCTTGTAGGCCCCGATCCCGCCGCACACGCCGAGAGCAATCAACATTGGGTAATTGGGTAATTGAGTAATTGGGTAATGGGTAATTGGTAATTGGGTGATTGGGTAATCGGTAATTGGGTAATCGGATTGGGCAATTGAACAATCAACTACCCAATTACCCAATTACCCAATTACTCAATTACCAGATTCCTCCCTCTCGATCTTCTCCACCTGTCCCGTGACGACTTCCTGTTGCGCGACGGTTGTCTTCTTGTGGTCGCCGACCGCAGTGCGCGGCGTCGATCCGGCCAGAAGCTGCCGGGCCCGCGCGCCGGCGGTGACGACGAACTCGAACGAATTGGTGAGCTTTGATCGGTCAATCATGAAAATGTCCTGACTATCGTTTCGGCTTCATGCCGCATGGACGCCAGACTCGCCCGCCCCGCGAGCACGATGCTCCGCAGGCGATCGAGCGCGGTCGGCACATCATCGTTGACGACGACGAAGTCGTACTCGCCAAAGGAAGCGACTTCCTCCCGCGCCACCTGCAGGCGCCGCTGAATCGCGGCCTCGCTGTCCTTGCTCCGGCCCCGCAGCCGCTGCTCCAGGACCTCGAAAGACGGCGGCATCACGAAGATCGCCGTCGTCTGGATCCCGCGCGCCCGGACTTTCCGCGCCCCCTGTACGTCGATGACGAGCACGACGTCGCAGCCCGCTTCAAGGACGGCGTTGGTATCGCGCGCGCGCGTGCCGTACAAATTCCCGAAGACGTCAGCCCACTCCAGAAACTCGCCGGCGGCGGCCATCGCCTCGAAACGTTCGCGGCTGATAAAATTATAGTCCACGCCGTCGATTTCGCCGGGGCGCGCGGCACGGGACGTGTAAGACCGCGACAGCTTCAGCCCGGGAATCTGACGCGCCAGCTGCTCGGCGAGCGTTGTCTTTCCGGCGCCCGACGGCGCCGAGAGGATGAACAGCAGGCCTCGTCCCTGGACCACGTGGGGACGGTCGGCGCCGTCCGGCACGGGGCTATTCGACATTCTGGACCTGCTCGCGCATCTTCTCGAGCTCCGCCTTGGCTGCGATGATCAGCTCCGACACGCGCAGGCCATCCGCCTTCGATCCCATCGTATTTACTTCACGATTCATTTCCTGAAGCAGGAAGTCGAGCTTCCGGCCGCACGGCTCGGCACTGTCGGCGAGCGTGACCCAGTGGGCGACGTGCGCGCGAAACCGTGAGACTTCCTCGCTGATGTCGGATCGGCCCGCCATCCGGACGATCTCCTGCGCCACGGCCGTCTCGTCGGCCTGCAGCTCGACCCGCAGCTCGCGGACACGCTCGGTCAGCCGCTGCTCGATCGCCGCGCGGCCCTCGTCGGCCGCCACCGCCACCCGCTCGACGAGGTCCGCCACAAATGTCCGCCGCGCATCCAGATCGACGCGCAGGTGGTGCCCTTCGCGCACACGCATGCCGTCGAGCTCGACAAGTGCCTGGTCAATCGTCTCGCGCGCCCTCGCCGCCAACTCGCCCTGGCCCGTCCCGTCTGAGTCGGTCACCCGATCGCGAATCGTCAGCGCCTGCGGCAGGCGAAGGAGATCGCCGGGGGTCAACGCACCGGTCACGAGCCCCTGTGCGCGCGCCTGATCGATCGCCACCTCCAGCGCGCGTCCGAATTCCTGATTGAACTCGACGTCGACGCCTGGGAGCTGGCGGAGCTGAAGCGAAAGACTCAGCTCGACGCGGCCGCGCGATACCCGCTGGCCGATAAGCGCCCGGATGTCGCCTTCGATGGCCCCCAGCGACTGCGGCACACGAAGCTGGAGATCGAGGTAGCGGTGGTTGAGCGATCGGATCGTCACGGCAATAGTCGCGCGATCGTCCTCGCGCGTCACGGCCGCGAAGCCTGTCATGGACTTAATCATGACTCCTGCATTGGTCATCTCGTCATCTGGTTATCTAGTCATTGATTGGCAGATCGAAAATAAATGACCAGATAACCAGATGACGAGATGACCAGATTGACTATGACGGCACCATCCGGCGCTCGGGTTTGCGGCCCTCGAGCCGCTGCATCTGATAGAGCGAGGCGTACGCGCCGCCGGGCCGCGTGACGAGCTCGTCGTGCCGGCCCACTTCGACGATACGCCCGCGCTCCAGCACGATGATCGCGTCCGCGCGCCGAATCGTCGACAACCGGTGTGCGATCACGAATGACGTCCGGTTCATCATCAGGTTCGCGAGGGCCTCCTGCACGAGGAGCTCCGATTCGCTGTCCAGCGCCGACGTCGCCTCATCCAGGACGAGAATCGGCGCGTTCTTCAGCAGGGCGCGCGCGATCGCCAGCCGCTGCCGCTGCCCGCCGGACAGCCGTTGCCCACGCTCGCCGATCATCGTTTCGTATCCTTTTGGAAGCGCAATGATGAAATCGTGCGCGTTCGCGGCTCGGGCCGCCCCTTCGATCTCCGCCCGGCTCGCCTGTGGCGATCCATACGCGACGTTGGTCGCGATCGTGTCGTCGAACAGGACGATTTCCTGCGTGACGATGCCGATTTGGCGGCGGAGCGAGGCGAGGCTGACATGCCGCACGTCGACGCCGTCGATGAAGATCGCGCCCGCGCTCACATCGTAAAACCGCGGGAGCAGGTTCACGAGCGTC
>Ga0310810_10005813_pt1 | contig 13862 bp, 7 predicted proteins | sample NCmetagenome_FD_207641 | JGI IMG/M metagenome (GOLD analysis project Ga0310810, IMG submission 207641) | Soil microbial communities from experimental microcosm in Duke University, North Carolina, United States - NC | ecosystem: Engineered > Artificial ecosystem > Soil microcosm > Unclassified ... | reverse complement strand
TGCTCTCCCTGCAGAAGCAGCTCGCGGATCTGCCCAACGGCAAGGCGCTCAGCGACAAGATGCAGTCGGTGATTGACGTCATGGCCAACCTGCACAGCACGTCGGGTGAAGATCCGCTGAATTACGCGATTGGCCTCGACAACAAGCTTGCCGATTTCGCGGGCGCCGTTGCCGGCGGTGAAGGGAAGCCGACGGAAGGGATGCTGGAGGTCTACAACGATCTCGAACCGCAGTTCGAGGCCGTGATGACCCGCTGGCGTGCGATCCAGGCGACCGATATTCCGGCCTTCAACGCGCAGCAGCAGCAGACAGGCGGCAAGACGATCGTGCCCGGCCCGCGGCCGACGAGCTGCGGCGGAAGAGGACGCGGAGGCATTTGAGAGCCGTTCAGACGCGTTACGGCGAATGCTCGTGACAGCCGTCGTCTGCCAATGAGGAACGCCGCCCGTCATCCAAGGCAATGAGATAATCAGGCACGTGGAGAGATGGCCGAGTGGTCGATGGCGGTGGTCTTGAAAACCACTGTACCCGGAAGGGTACCGGGGGTTCGAATCCCTCTCTCTCCGCCAGACAATTGGTGGACGCGCTCGACGGCCGCCATCTCGCGAACCTGACCCGCTCCGAGGCCGGCCGCGCGCTGCGGGCGCTCTCGTCCTGTTACGTCGAGCGGCGCGCAAAGCTCGCGTCCGGTGCTCCGCTCGAGACAGCGGGGAAGCGCGCAGCGTTCGCGCTCTACTACGGTCCGCTCCATTTCCTCACGATCGGTTCGATCGTGCGGGCCAGCGGCGTCGCCACGCCGCGAATTCGGACCGTTCACGATTTCGGCTGCGGCACCGGCGTCGGCGGCGCGGCATGGGCGCTCGAATCCGAATGCCTGCCGGCGCTTGCCGGAATCGATCGCAGCGCGTGGGCGGTAGCGGAAGCGAACTGGCTGTATCGGCAGCTTGGCCTGCGCGGACGCGCCGTTCGCGGCGACCTCGTGCGAGCGCTCCGGCCCCACGCACCCTTCGGCGACCAGGACGCGCTGCTGTTCGGCTATTCGCTCAACGAATTGCCCGACGCGATCCGACAGGCAGTGAAAGACGCTGTCATCGATGCGGTCAGGCGCGGCGCCGCACTCCTCATCGTCGAACCGATCGGCAAACGGCTCGGCACGGCGGGATGGTGGAGTCAGTGGCGCGCGGCCCTGCAGCCGCTCGGAGTACAGGAAGACGAGTGGCGATTGCCCGGAGCCCTGCTGCCTGAAACCACGCGCGCGCTCGGGCGCGCTGCAGGTCTTGATCCGCGAGAGGTGACCGCGCGCTCACTGTCGACGCGCGCCCGCGCGTCCTGAATCTACCCGAACAGGGGTTTGCGTTCCGGTTTCACCGAACCGGCCGTTGCAGCGATGGCGTACTCCCCTTCGGCGAGTCGACGGCGATGAGCCGAGAGCAGATCGCTTCGCGAGATCACGCCGATCGCACGGCGCGGCGCGCGGCGTTCGACGACCGGCAGCCGCCCGACACCCTCGCGGACCATGTGGTCAGCCGCTTCACGCAGCGAGCTGTCGTCGAAGATCACCGCGGGCGGACGCTTGACCAGATCGCCGATCCGGCGGGGCCCCGCGTGGGAATCGTCGAGGATGTCCCGCCTCGTCACGACGCCGACGAGCAGTTCGTTCTTGTCCACGACGGGGAAACCCTGATGGGACGATCCCGCCGCGCGGCTCGCAATCCACTCGCGCACTTCGGTGAGCGGGCGATCGGCCGGCAGCGAAACAGCCGGCCGGGCGCAGCAGTCCCGCACGAGCAGCGTGTCGAGAAAGTCCACCGAGTACTCCCCGAGCACGCGCTGGCCGCGGCGGGCGATCTTCTCGGTCATGATCGAATGCCGCATCAGCATCGCGGAGATGAAGAACGACGCGGTGCATCCGCCGAGCAGCGGCAGCAATCCCATCGGCTGACGCGTCGCCTCGAAAGCGAACACGACGGAAGCGAGCAGCGCCCGCGAGGCTCCCGCGAACAGCGCGCCCATACCGACGAGCGCGGAGACGCGGGCGTCGATGTGCGCGAAGGGCAGCATCCGCGCCGCCAGCGGGGCGATGCTCCCGCCGATCGCACCGCCGATGGTGAACAACGGCGCGAGCGTGCCGCCCGAGGTGCCGCTCCCGAGGGCAATTGCCCAGGACACGAACTTGAAGATGCCCAGCGCCAGCAGTGCGGAGCCGACGATCCGTCCTTCGACGGTGTTCGCGATGTTGTCGTAGCCCACGCCCAGCGTGTGTGGCGCGACCACACCGACGAGCCCCACGGCCACTGCGCCAATAGCCGGCCACCACATCCAGTGGACCGGCAGATGATCGAACACGTCCTCGATCCAGTAGACCGCTCGGGTAACCCCGGTGGCGATCAGGCCGACGACGGCGCCCAGAACGATGTAAAACGTCAGCGCGGCGCCCGAGGGGGGAGCCACGGTCGCCATAGGGAAGACGGGACCGGTATCGCCGAACCAGATTCGCACCGCCGTCGCGGCGGCGCTCGCGAGGGCGACCGGAATCACGGAGCGCGGGCGGTACTCGAACAGCAGCAGTTCGATGGCCAGGAGCACTGCCGACACCGGTGTGCCGAACGTGGCGGCCATGCCTGCCGCGGCGCCGGCCGCGAGCAGCGTCTTTCGTTCGTGCGGTGTGCACGGCGCCAGCTGGCCGAGCACCGAGCCGAGGGCGCCGCCCGTCGCGATGATCGGACCTTCCGCGCCGAACGGCCCGCCGGTCCCGATGGCGATTGCCGCCGAGAGCGGCTTGAGAAACATCACACGCGCGGGAATGCGGCTCTGGTTGAAGAGCACCTGCTCCATCGCCTCGGGGATGCCGTGGCCCCGGATCGCCGGCGAGCCCCACCGTGCCATCACGCCGACGATCAACCCGCCGAGCACCGGCACCCCGATGACCGCGAGTCCGAGATGGTTGTCGGCCGGAGAGACGGCCGCGAACGACCATCGGCCGTAAAACGACACGTTCGTGACGAACACGATGAGCGCCGTCAACCCTTTGGCGATGAAGCCGGCCGCAATGGCGGTGAGGATGGCGAGCCCGCACACCGCAGCGGTGCGCGCATCGACGAGTGCAGGTTCTGAAGGAGCCGCGACGACGTCAAGGGCGGGGGCAATCGAAGCATCAACAGGAAGCCCGGCCGTTGTCGTCGCGCGGCTGACAGGATGCCGGGGATCACCCGGAGCTTGCTCGGACACTCCTTCGATCCTCTCTCGTCGGGGTGGCCTGCGTCAACGTTGCAGACATGGCATCGGGTAAGATCGCGCCATGCTCCCGGCAGAGCGGGCCGTCCCGCGGCGGCCCCGCGTGACTCTCACGCAACAGATCATCATCGGATTGATCCTCGGGATTCTCGCCGGCTGGCTGGTCAGCCGCACCCACCCTGAATGGGCCCAGTACTTCAATCCGTTCAGCCAGCTCTTCCTGCGGCTGATCAAGATGATCATCGCGCCGCTGATCTTCGGAACGCTGGTCGCAGGGATTGCCGGCGCGGGCCACGTGAAGACGGTGGGACGCATGGGGCTGCGGGCGATCGTCTATTTCGAGATCGTCACGACGATCGCGTTGATGATCGGCCTGGTGGCGGTGAACGTGTTCCGGCCGGGCGTCGGGCTGGTGCTGCCGCCGAACACGGGCGCACCTGAAATCGCGGCGAGGGCGGCGACCTGGGACCAGGTTCTGCTGCACACGGTTCCCACCTCCGTCATTCAGGCGATGGCCGAAGGGGACGTGCTGCAGATCGTCATCTGGTCCATCCTGTTCGCGATCTCGCTCACGATGATCGGCGAGAAGGCGCGGCCGATGATCGCGTTCTGCGAATCGCTCGCGGAGGCGATGTTCAAGTTCACGAACATCATCATGATGTACGCGCCGATCGGCGTCGCCGCGGCGATGGCGTACACGATCGGGCATGGCGGATTCGGCGTGCTCCGCAACCTCGCATGGCTCGTCGGGACGCTGTACATCGCGCTTGCCGCGTTTTACCTGCTGGTCCTCGTGCCGGTGATGCTGCTGTTCCGCGTACCGATCGCGAAGTTCTACAAGGCCGTCCGCGAGCCGGCGATGATTGCGTTCTCGACGACGTCGAGCGAGGCGGCGCTGCCGCGCGCGATGGAAGCGATGGAACGGCTGGGGGTGCCGCGGCCCATCGTGGCGTTCATCATCCCGCTGGGGTACAGCTTCAATCTGGACGGCTCGACGCTGTATCTTTCGCTGGCGGCCGTCTTCGTCGCGCAGGCGGCCAACGTGCACCTCAGCATCGGTCAGCAGATTACGATGCTGCTCACGCTGATGCTCACGAGCAAGGGCGTCGCCGGCGTGCCGCGCGCGTCGCTCGTCATTCTGGCCGCGACGCTGGCGAGCTACAACCTGCCGCTGGAAGTCGTGACGGTGATTCTCGGAGTCGATACGCTGATGGACATGGGACGGACGATGACCAACGTCATCGGCAATTGCCTCGCGTCCGTAGTGGTGGCGCGCTGGGAAGGTGTGTTCCGCGAAGCCACCGATGGCGAGCTGGAGCTGGCCACGGCGCGGGGAGAAATCTGACGCGTATCCGCAGCGCCGAATGACTTACGGTCTGACGACCCGGCAGAAGCGCCGCTTCAAGGTCTGGTTCTTCGAGGGCCTTGGCGTGGATGCCCACGGCTCGCACATCCGGCTGCATCAGACTTCATGGTGGCAGGTGATGTGCCTGACCGGTGTCGATTACTTTTCGACGCTCGGGTACCAGCCCGGCATCGCGTATCTGGCTGCCGGATTCCTCTCCCCGCTCGCGACCTTCGTCCTCGTGCTGCTGACGCTTCTTGGCGCGCTGCCCATCTACAGCCGCGTGGCCAGCACGAGCCCGCACGGCCAGGGCAGCATCTCGATGCTCGAGGAAGTGCTGCCGCGCTGGAAGGGCAAGGCCTTCGTTCTGTGCCTGCTCGGGTTCGCGGCCACCGACTTCGTCATCACGATCACGCTCTCGGCGGCGGACGCCACGGCGCACATCATCGGCAACCCGTTCGTGCCGGCATCGTTCGACCATCCCGTTGCGCTGACGCTCGTGCTGCTGGCCGCGCTCTGCGCCATTTTCCTGAAAGGGTTCAAAGAGGCCATCGGTATCGCCGTCATCCTCGTCGCGTTCTATCTCCTGCTGAACGTCATCGTCATCCTGCAGGCCATCGGCATCGTCATCATCCATCCGGAAGTCTTCCCGGCCTGGAGGAACGGGCTGTTCCACCAATACGGCGACCCCATGATGATGATCGCGATGGCGGTGATTCTGTTCCCGAAGCTCGCGCTCGGTCTGTCGGGATTCGAGACCGGCGTTGCGGTCATGCCGCTCGTCCGCGGCGACGAGGGTGACACGCCGGCGTATCCGGAAGGGCGGATTCGCAACACGAAGAAGCTGCTGCGGACGGCCGCCTTCATCATGAGCGTGATGCTCATAGGATCGAGCCTCGTCACGACGCTGCTGATTCCGCCGCACGAGTTCCTGGAAAAGGGGCAGGCGTCGGGCCGCGCGCTGGCATACCTCGCGCACAAGAACCTCGGCGAGGTGTTCGGAACGATTTACGACCTGAGCACGATCTCCATTCTGTGGTTCGCGGGCGCTTCGGCGATGGCCGGCCTCCTCAACCTTGTGCCGCGCTATCTGCCGCGATACGGGATGGCGCCCGAGTGGACGAAGGCGACGCGGCCGCTCGTTGCCCTGTTTGGCGGCATCACCGTTCTCATCACCGTCCTGTTCAACGCGAACGTCGAAGCGCAGGGCGGCGCGTATGCAACCGGCGTCCTCGTGCTGATGACCTCGGCCGCCTTCGCCGTCACGCTGCACGCATTCCAGGAGCGGAAGCACTACCTGCCGTTCGGCGCGATCACGGTCGTCTTCATCTACACGACCGTGGTGAATATCTTCGAACGGCCCGAAGGCATCAAGATTGCGTCGTGGTTCATCGCGACGATTGTCGCGACGTCGTTTATTTCGCGCGCGCTGCGGTCGACCGAACTGCGCGTGCAGTCCGTCGAGCCAGACGCCGAGGCACAGCGCTTCATCCGTGAGGCGGGCGACGCTCCCGTGCGCATACTGGCGAGCCGGCCGGGCGACAGCTCGGTCGAAGAATACGTGCGCAAGCTGCGCGACGCGCGCGAAGCGCACCATCTCGCCGAGTCACAACCGGTCCTCTTTCTCGAGGTGCGCCCGGGCGACGTCTCGGAGTTCACCGACCGGTTGAAAGTGGAAGGCGTCGACGTCGGCGGTCATCACGTGCTGCGCGCCGTCAGCCCGGCCATCCCGAATGCGATCGCCGCGCTGCTGCTGCACATCCGAGATCAGACAGGGAAGATTCCCCACGCGTATTTCGGGTGGACCGAAGGCAACCCCGTCACCTACCTGCTGAAGTTCCTGGCGTTCGGCGAAGGGGACACGGCGCCAGTCACGCGCGAAGTGCTGCGCCAGGCAGAACCGAATCCTCTAAGACGACCGCGCATTCATGTGGGATAGCGAAGGGAACTACGCAACTTCACAAGTACCAACTACACGATGAGCCGACTACAGAAGTAATCTCTCCCTGAGTAGTTGGTCGTTGCGAGGTTGTGTACTTATCCCGAGCTGGCCGATAACTAACCAGCTTCAAGAGATACTGCCGCCTCGGCGACGCCATGTCCGATGACGGCGGTTACATCGAGCCGCAGCCGCTCATATCGCACCGAATCGCCGACAACCGGTGGACGGCCAAGCAGCGTCAGGACGAGCCCGCTGACGCTGTCGACGTCCTCGTGCGTCAGGTCCAGATCGAATAGCTGCCCGACCTCGTCGATCCGCATCGTGCCCGGCACGCGCAGGCGCCCGAGCGCGTCGTGACGCGGACGGCTGGACGTAGCGCCTTCGTCGATGTCCCCGACCACCTCCTCGAACAGATCCTCGAGCGTGACGATGCCGGCGGTTCCGCCGTGTTCGTCGATAACGATTGCGAGCTGCGCACGCTCGCGCCGCATCGTCGAGAGGACGACGTCCAGGAGCGCAGTCTCGGGAACGACGGGAGCCTGACGCGCGCCGGATGCAGACACGCGCTGATCGTTGAGCAGCAGCCGCAGCAAATCCTTGATGTGATACGTGCCGGCGATGTGATCCATATCGTCGTCGTAGACGGGGTAGCGCGTGTGCGGCGTCTGCCCCACAATCGAGCGGAGCTCCGACGGGCCGGCGCCGATCGGAATGCCAACGACGCGGACGCGCGGGACCATGACTTCACCGGCCGTGCGGTCGCCGAACTCGAAGAGTTCCTGCAGCATGTGGCCGGCGTCTTCACGCAGCGCGCCCTGCTCCTCCGCTTCCTGGACGACGAGCTGCAGTTCCTCCGGCGTGTAGTACTGATCCATCGTCTGCGCCTGCCGTTTGATTCCGATGAGTTTCAGCACGCCGTTGCCCATGGCGTTCAACGCGATGACGAATGGATAGAGAATCGCCTGCACCCACAACATGGGCGGCGTGATGTAGAGCGCCATGCGCTCGGCTGACTGCAGTGCCAGCGACTTGGGCACCATTTCGCCGAGGACGATATGGAAGTAGGTCAGGATCGCGATGGCGATGACGCTCGCGATCCCGTGCGCACCGAGCCACTCAGCCCACGACGATCCGCCGAACGCGCGGAGGACGGCGTCCGAGAGCACATGCTCGCCATACATGCCGAGCCCGAGCGAGGCCACGGTGACACCGATCTGTGCAGTCGCGATGTACCGATCCTGGCGCGCCGGATCGCGAAGCACCGAGTGCACCAGGCGCGCGAGCCGGTTCGTCCTGGCGTTGGCTTCGATCGCGGCGCGCGGTGCTCCGACAATGGCGAATTCCGCGGCGACGAAGACGGCGTTCAGCAGGATGAGCGCAGCGATGATGAGAACCGGCTGGAGCACTACTCGCGGTCCTCCTCGCCGTTGTCTTCTTCGTCGAGATACGGCGGCGTGACGATGACCGACGTCACGAAACCGCTCTCGACGCTTTCGACTTCCACGGGTAAATCGAGCACGGTCAGGCGGGCACCCGGGTCGGGTAAGCCGCCGGCCTGTTCGGCGACAAACGCGCCGACCGTCTGATTGCCGACCGGCCATGCCCCCTCGACCCAGATCCGCGCGCGTTCGAGCGGCAGCGCACCCGGGAGTCGCACGCGCCCGTCCGAAAGGCGAAGCGGCAGAAGCCGCGACGACTTGAATTCGTCGGGAACGGCGCCGAGGAGCTCTCCGATGACGTCCTCGAGCGTGATCAGTCCGGCGACACGCCCCGTATCGGTGACGACAATCGCCTGATGGCTTCGCTTCTCGCGAAGAAACGCGAGCAGCCGATCGGCCGGAATCGTTTCCGCGACGCGAGGGATCGGCCGCACGAGCGACGCCAGCGATCCCGATCGGCCCCGTTCGAGGAAGTGCATGACGACATCTTTCGTGTGGAGGATTCCGACGATCGTGTCGATCGTGGCCCGGTAGACGGGCAGGCGGCTGTACGGGCTCGATGCGGCAATCCTCTGCACGTCGCGCAGCGGAGTCGTCAACTCGATCGCGGCGAGGCGTTCGCGCGGCACCATCAACTGCCCCGCATTTCGGAGTCCCAGGCGCAGCGCGCGATGCAGGCGCACCTGCTCCTGCGGCTCCAGCAGCCCGCCGTTGCGGCTCTCGGCGATGAGCAGCGCGATCTCTTCGGGCGAGTGCACGTGCCGGTGCCCGGTGCTCGGCGCCCCGAGCACGCGCAACACGAGAAGACCGCTGCCGTTCAGGATGGCAATCAACCAGGCGTACACCCGCAGCGACCATTGCATCGGAACCACGGTGAAGAGAGCGGTCTGGGTCGGATACTGCAGCGCGACGGCCTTGGGAACGAGCTCGCCCAGAATGACGGACAGGATCGTGAGCGCGAGGAGAATGATGATTGCGGCCGTGCTGATCGCGGCCGCGCGCTCGAAGCCCCAGACGCGCATCAGCAGCGGCGCCGCTTTCGGCGCGAGGATCGCCTGCGCGTAGGCGCCCAGGATCAGGCTCGAGAGCGTGATCCCGACCTGTGACGCGGCGATGTAGCGATCGAGGGCGCGCGGGTCCTCGAGCACCGGCAGAAGCCGGGCGGCAATCGCGTGGCCGTCCTCCGCAAGGCGTCTCAGGCGGCTGCGGCGCGCGCCAACCGCGGCGAACTCCGCTGCGACGTACAGCGCGGTGAACAGGATCAGCAGCAGGATGATTGCTGCAGCCGCAAGCACCGCACGATCGTAGACGATCCGGGCTGTCGGTCGGCGCCCGGCCTGTCAGGCGCCCCGTCGCGGCGCCATGTTCCTACTCGGCCTTCAGGGCCGTGAGGGGATCGATCCGGGTCGCGCGCATAGCGGGAACGGCCGTGGCGACCGCCGCGACCGCGAGCAGAATCGCGGCGACGCCGGCGAAGGTGATCGGATCTGTTGGCTTGACGTCGTACAACATCGTCCGCAGAAGTCCTGTGAGCGCGAACGCCCCGGCGCAGCCCGCGGCCAACCCGATTACCGCCAGACGCAGCGCGTGCGCGAGCACGATGGCAATGACACCGCGGCGGTCAGCCCCGAGCGCCATCCGTATCCCGATCTCCTGCGTCCGCTGCGAGACCATGTACGACATCACGCCGTAGAGACCGACGGTCGCGAGCACCAGCGCGACCGCTGCGAAAACGGCGAGCAGCACCATGATGATTCGGCGCTGGGCCAGCGACCGTGCGATGACATCCTCCATGGAACGCATGTGGGACACCGGCAGGTCCGGATCAATCGCACGCACGGCCTGAACGAGAGATGACGCGACGCCCGCCGGATTCCCGCCTGTCCGTACGACGACGGTTTCGGAAATGTAGGGCGTGCGTGAATAGGGGTAGTAGATCGCCGGATTCATCTGCTCGTCGATCGACACCATCTTCGTATCGCCGACGACGCCGATGATTTCGTCCGGCCCGGTGCCGTTCCAGCTCACCTGAAGGTGCTGTCCAATCGGATCCTGATTCGGGAACATCTGCCGCGCCAGCGTCTCGCTGACGACCGCATAATGGTTCTCTGTCTGCTGCTCGCGCTCGCTGAACAGACGTCCGCGCAGCAGCGGAATCCCGAGCACGGTGAAGTAATCGCCGTCGATGATCTTGATGGTTGCGCTCGGACTCTGGCCGAGCGCCGGCTTCGGCTGCCCCACGACTTCGAACGATGTTGCCGAACCGAGCCCGTTCATTGGCAGGAATGACACCGTCCCGGCAGACGTGACGCCCGGAAGATTGCGGATGCGGTCCAGCAGCGTGTGCCAGAACTGCGTGCGCGGGGGCAGACCCTGGTACTTCGCCGCCGGGAGCGTCAACTGCATCGTCATCACGTGGGCCGGCCGGAAGCCCGGATCGATCGACAGGAGCCGCGCGAAGCTGCGGAGGAGCAGTCCGGCGCCGACCAGCAGCACGAGCGCCAATGCGACTTCGATGACGACGAATGCGCTCCGGAGTTTGCCCGTTCTGCCGGCGGAGCCGCTGCGTCCGCCCTCCTTCAACGCATCGTTCAGATTGATGGCCGCCGACGTCAATGCCGGAGCGAATCCAAACACGATTCCGCTGACGAGCGCGATGAGCGCGGTGAACGCGAGCACGCGGGCGTCGACGCCGATCGCGTCAATTCGCGGGAACGCGATCTGGTCGCCCAGATTCGCCGTCAGAAACCGGACGCCGCCCCAGGCGAGCGCAAATCCTGCGACGCCGCCGGCCGCGGCCAGGAGGAGACTCTCGGCGAGCATCTGGCGAATGAGCCGATGCCGGCTCGCGCCGAGGGCCGCGCGGACCGCCAATTCACGCTGCCGTCCCGTCGCTCGGGCGAGAAGGAGATTGGCGACGTTCGCGCAGGCGATCAGAAGAACGAAGCCCACCGCGCCGAGCAGGATCACGAGTGCGGGTCTGACCTCGCCCGTGATCTGTTGCTCGATCGGCCTGACGTTGATGCTCCAGCCCGTGTCGAACTCCGGCCACCGCGCGGTCAGGCGCGCGGCGATGGTCTCCATCTCCGCCTGCGCCTGCGCGACGGACACGCCGGGCTTCAATCGCGCGATCGGCGTCAGGCTTCGACCGTGCGGTTCGCGCGACGCCGCCGTGAAGCCGATTGGATACCACACGTCGACGGTGCGATCGAGGAAGTAGAATCCGGCCGGCATCACCCCGACCACGGTCTGGGCGCGTCCGTTCAACGTAATCGGGTGCCCGACCACGTCCGCACCCTTCAGCCGCTGCTGCCACAGGCGATGGCTGATCACGACCACGCTGCTGTCGGCTTCGTCTTCCTCGCGCGTGATGGGACGTCCGAGTTCAGGATTCACGCCGAGAATCGAGAAGAATTCGGCGTTCACCATCTGCGTCCGCACTTCGGCCGGGTCGCCGGCGCCGGTGAGATTGGCACCGAACGTCGGCGTAACAGCAGCCATCTGCTCGAACACGTGATTCTCGTCGCGCCACGCGAGGAAGTTCGCCGGTCCCGCCGAATTCGTCTCCCTGCCGCGCGGGATGTTGCGCTCCCAGACGATGACGATCCCATCCGGATCGCGGTACGGCAGTGACTTGAGCAGGACGCCGTTGACGACGCTGAAGATCGCGGTATTGGCGCCGATGCCGAGCGCGATTGCGGCGACCGCGATTAGCGTGAAGCCGGGGGACTTGCGAAGCAGCCTCGCGGCAAACCTGAGATCCTGCAGAAATGCGGCCATTGTCATTCGCTCCTGAGCACCACGAGTGGGTCGACGTGCGCCGCGCGTCGCGCGGGCGCGAACGCCGCCAACAGCGCGACAGCTGCGAGGAACAGCGCGACGGCCGTAAAGGTGAACGGGTCGGTCGCACGGACACCGAACAGGAGTGATTGCAGCAGCCGTGTAAACGCGAACGCGCCAAGCAGACCGGTTCCCACGCCGGCGACGGCGAGCAACGCGCCCTCACGCAGGACGAGTCGGATCACGGACTGCGGTGCGGCGCCGAGCGCCATCCGGATCCCGATCTCCCGCCGTCGCGCGGCGACGCGATAGCTGAGGATACCGTGCACGCCGATCGCGGAGAGCAGGAGCGCGACGGCGGCGAACGTGCCGAGCAGCAGCATCGTGAAACGGCGCTGTGACACGGACCGTGTGACCGTGACGTCGAGCGGCTCGATTCCGAAAACCGCAAGTCCTGGATCGATCGCACGGATTGCCGCGCGCGCAGAGGCCGCGAGCGACGCCGGGTCGCCCGCGGTGCGCAGCAGCAGCGCTCCTGTCGCCGAGGGTGTCTGCGAGAGCGGAGTGTAGGCGGCAATCGGCGGCGCCTCGCTCAACCCGTGAAACCGTTCGTTCGCCACGACGCCCACGATCGTGCGCGACGTGCCCCAGAAACGAATCTCATGGCCGATCGGATCCGCGGCGCCGAAGAAGCGCTGCGCCGCCGCTTCGTTGATGAGCGCAACCGGTGCGGCATCGGTCGTGTCCGCGTCTCGCAGCAACCGCCCGCGCACCAGCGCGAGGCCGACGGTCCGGAAGTAGCCGGGCGTGACGCGCCGCAGTGAGATCTCCGGCCAGTTGCGTGCCTCGGCTTCGCGTCCGGCGATCGTGAAGGAGTTCGTGAATCCCGGGTCGAGCGGATGATTGCCGGCGACCGCGGCCGATTCGACGCCCGGCAACGCCGCCGCGCGTTCGAGCAAAGCGCGGACGAATGCCTGCTGTTCCTTGAAATCCGGCCACACGCGGTAGTCGGCGGGATAGCGGCTCGCCGGCAGTTGGTATTCCGCCTTGAGCACGCCGTGGGACGTGAAGCCGGCGTCCACCGACGCGAGGTTCCAGTAGCTTCTGATGAGGAGTCCGGCCGAGCAGACCAGCAGCACCGCGAGCGCCAGCTCGGCGACGACGAGCGCGCGCTGCAGCCGATTCATCTCCCCACCGGCGGATACGCGAAGTGTCGTCGCGGCGAGTGCCGGCTGCACGTCCGTGCGGCGGATCTGCAGCACCGGCGTCAGGGCGAAGACGAACGCGACGAGCAGCGTCAACCCGGCCGTCGCGGCCAGCACCCGTCCGTCGACCGCCGCGGAGGCGAGCCGCGGAACGTCGGCTGGCGCAAGGGCAATCATCAGACGGACGCCGGCAAAGGCGACCGCGACGCCGAGGACGGCGGCGGCGCTCGTGAGCAGCACGCTTTCCGCGAGGAACAGCCGCAGCAGCGTCGCGCCGCCCGCGCCGAGCGCGCGCCGGACGGCGACTTCGCGCATCCGCACGCTGCCGCGCGCGAGCAGCAGGCTTGCGACGTTGACGCAGGCGACGATCAGCACCAGACCGACGGCGGCGAGCAGCACGTACAACGCCGGACGCACCGGACCAAAAATCACGCTCGACAGCGGCTCTACGTGCACACCGCGCGCTTCATTGTCCTGGGGATACGTACGCTCGAGATCGGCCGCGATACCCGACAGTTCCGTCTGTGCGGCACCAAACGTGGCGTCCGCCGCGAGCCGTCCGAGAACGATCAGCGGGTGGGTCGATCGCGGCAGGTTCTTCGCGTCCGCCTGGAGTGGAACCCAGACGTCCACGGTCGCGCGCTCGCCTCGATCCGCGAACGCGCGCGAATACGCGGCCGACGTGAGCACCTGCATGATGCCGAAGTCGGCGTCAGGCGCCATCACGCCGGTGATGGTCCACGGTTCATCGTCGATGCGGATCGTCCTGCCGACCGCCGCCGGATCGCGATTGAACTCACGCGCCCACAGGCGGTCGCTGATGAGCGCCACATGCGGACCGCCGGGCTCGTCGTCTGCGGCGGTGAACGGTCGCCCGGCGAGGGGCTGAAGGCCGAGCATCGGCAGCAGATCGTACG
>Ga0310810_10005811_pt1 | contig 13864 bp, 11 predicted proteins | sample NCmetagenome_FD_207641 | JGI IMG/M metagenome (GOLD analysis project Ga0310810, IMG submission 207641) | Soil microbial communities from experimental microcosm in Duke University, North Carolina, United States - NC | ecosystem: Engineered > Artificial ecosystem > Soil microcosm > Unclassified ... | reverse complement strand
ACCGCCGACGCGATCGGCGACGCGTGCGATCCGAACCTCGCCGCCGGCGGCGACGAGCGCGTGCTGTTCGAGCCGTTCAACGATCCGTCGCGCCTGACCGACTGGCGCACGCCGCTCGGCACGTGGATGGAGAGCGGCGGCGCGCTGCACCAGCTCGACAACACGAGCAAGGCGACGCTCGCGTACTACGACAAGGCCTACCAACCGACGACGATCACGGTGCTCGGCAAGGTCGAGTCGCTCGGGCTCGGCACGAACACCGCGGGCGCGTGGATCGCGATGCAGCCCGGCACCGCGACCGACAGCGCGTTTCCCGACGGATATCTGTGCGAGGTGGTGCAGACCGAGCCGCCGCAGCCGACCGGCGCGCAGGCGCAGGTCGTCGCGTTCTCGGGCGGCGCAGCGTACGGGTCGAACGGCGGCGCCACCAACCGCTCGCTCCTCGCCGGCGACATCGTCGCGTTCTACGCGCAGGTCGCGTCGGCGACGCCGCAGGTGCGCTGCACGCCGGTCGTGCCCGGCGCCGCCGTCGGCACGTCGATCAGCGACGTGAAGTACCTCGGCGGCGTGGTCGGCTTGCACACCGAGTACCTCGGCGTCGCGATCACGTCCGTGACGATCTACTCGCGCTAGAATGAGCCGACGAGCGAGACGCCCGCGCTCGTCTGATCGATCGTCGGCACGATCGCGGTCGAGCGCTCCGGCGCGGTGACGTAGACGACGACGCCCGCCGCGACCGCGGCGAGGCCGAGCGCGCCGACGATCGTCGCGGTCGTGCCGCGGCCGCGCGCCTTGTCGGTCGCCGCTTGGCCGACGTCGTCGCACGAGAGCGTCGCGCGATCGCAGTGGCCGTCGTCGAACGCCTTGTTGTAGTCGGACTTCGCGCCGACCGCGAGCACGACGCCGATCGCGGTGACGACGAGCCCGCCGCCGCCGACGAGCAGCGCGATGTTCCTCCGCGGATGCATCTCCGCAGGCGGCATGCCGCCCTTCTCGATGACCGCGAGCGCCGGCACGACGACGACCGCGCGATCGCGTTCCTTCACGCTGATCGTCGTCGCGAACGGCTCGGCATCCGGCGCGGTCGCGGTGATCGCGACGTCGCCCGGATCCGCGGGCGCGGGTTGCCCCCACGCCGACGACGCTACCGGCTTGCCGCCGATCGTCACCTGCATGCCCGGCGACGGCGACGTCACCTGCACGGTGATCGTGGGCACCCTTGGCTCGAGCGCCGCAATATGTTCCGCCGCGGTCGTCGCGCGCTTGGTCTCACCCGCGCCGCGCGCCTGATCTTCCGCCTCGCGCCACACCGCCAAGGCCGACGCCAACCGGCCTTGTCCTTCGTAGCAGAGCCCGATGTTGAGCAGCGTGCCGAGCGCGGGATCGAGGCGCTGCGATTCTTCCAGCTTCGGACACGCGCTCGCGTAATCGTTCGCGGCCATCGCCGCGCGGCCTTCGTCGAACAAGCGATCCGCGGTCGCCTTGTCGTCCGCGTGCGCGACGCTCGCCGACAACATCACGACGATCACGATCCCCCGCATCGCCGCGATTGTATCAGTGCCGCTTGCCGAACACGTCGTCCTCGACCGGCTTCGCCGATCCGGATCCCGCGCCGGCCTTCACTCTCGTCGAATGACGTTTGGGCTTCGACGTGGTCGTGGTCGTAGGCGTGGTCGTGGTCGTGGTCGTGGTCGTGGACATTGACGGCGACGGCGACGGCGACGTAGTCGTTGGCGTCGTCGTCGACGGAACCGGTGCAGGCGCCGGCGTCGGCGTCGGCGTCGGCGTCGGCGTCGGTGCCTGCGTCGGCGCCGTCGTCGATTGCACCTTCGGCGTCGGCGTCGGCGTCGGTTTCGCCGCCGCAGGCGCAGACGTCGGCTCCTCCGCCTTCGATCCGCTGCTCCCGATCGCGACCGTGATCGCCGCGACCGCCATCGTCGCCACCGCCGCGAACGCGACGACCGCGACCCGACTCCTCCGCTTCGGCTCTCGCACCGTCACGCCACCCGCGACCGGCACCGGCATCGGCGTCGGTCCCGGCGTGCGATCCCACGTCTGCGGCACCGGCGTGTGCACCGGCGTATGCAATTGAGGAAATGGCGTCTGCGGCCGCAACGACGACGCCTCCGACAACGGCACTCCGCCGCCGCCGCCGCCGCCCCTCGCCAACATCCTCGTCACGCGATCCACGACCACCGCCGCGCCGCGATGATCCGCCGCGTACGGCGCCAACGCCCTCGCGAGCTCCGCCACCGACTGCCACCGCCGCGCCGGATCCTTCTCCAAGCAGCGATAGATCACCGCGTCCAACCCCGGCGGCACGATCACCGACAGCGGCGTGGGCGAATCGACCGCGACCTTCACGCACATCTCCGAGAAGCTCTCCGCCTCGAACGGACGATGCGCGCACAACAGCTCGTACAACACCGTGCCGAGCGACCAGATGTCGCTCCGCGCGTCGACCGTCCTCGCCGATCGCATCTGCTCCGGGCTCATGTACGCCGGCGTGCCGAGCACCGACTGCGTCCGCGTCAGGCTCATCTCGACGCCGACCGGCGCCTTCGAGATCCCGAAGTCGAGGACCTTGCACAAGGGCGAGCCGTCCGCGCGCCACGTCACGAAGAAGTTCGACGGCTTGAGGTCGCGATGCACGATCCCGATCGAGTGCGCCTCGCCGATCGCCTCGCACGCCTGCAACACGAGATCGACCGCGAGCGTCGGCGACACCACGCCCGACGCCTCCAACATCTGATCGAGATCCACGCCCTCGAGGAACTCCATCACCATGTACGGCCCGCCGTTGTCCAGCAGGCCGACGTCGGTCACGCGCGCGACGTGCTCGCTCTTCAGCTTCACGGCCGCCTGCGCTTCGCGCAAGAACCGCGATGCCGCCTCGGCGTCGCCCAACACATCGGGGCGCAACATCTTGATCGCGACGACGTCTCCCAAGCCGAGGTGCATCGCCTTGACGACGACGCCCATCCCGCCCTTCCCGAGGACGGACTCGACGCGGTACTTCCCGAGCAATTCCTCGCCCGGTGCGACGCCGACGTCCTCGACCTCGCTGGATGCCCCCGATCTGCCCACGCTGCTCAGAATGGTAATACGAGGCAGCCGTGGTTCAACCTGCCCGGTCAGTCATCTCACGCGCGCCGCACGGTAAGCGCGGCCACGTCACTCAAGGCATCACGTGGACCTTCAGCAAGTTCGTGGTCGTACCTGAACCGACCGGCACACCCATCGTGATCACGACGCTCTCGCCGGACCGCGCCAAGCCGCGCGTCGAGAGCACCGCTTCGACCTGATCGATGAGCTCGTCGGTCGTCGCGCTGGGCGCGATCATCACCGGCGTCACGCCCCAATAGAGCGCGAGCCTCCGGAACGTCACTTCATCGGTCGTGAGCGCGACGATGTCCGCCTCCGGACGATAGTCGCTCATCAAGCGCGCCGCGCCGCCCGACTCGCTGACGACCGCGATCGTGCGCGCCTTCAGCGTGCGCGCCGACACCACCGCCGCGCGCGCGATCGCGTTCGCGCTGACCGCGAGCTCGATCTGCGGCGAGTCGATGTTCTGCCGGTAGTACGCCGACGCCTCGATCTCGCCGATGATGCGCGCCATCGTGCGCACCGCCTCGATCGGGTGCGCGCCGCTGGCGGTCTCTCCGGACAGCATCAGCGCATCCGTCCCGTCGAGCACTGCGTTCGCGACGTCCGACGCCTCCGCGCGCGTCGGCCGCGGCTGCGAGATCATCGACTCCAGCATCTGGGTCGCGGTGATCACGATCTTCCCGCGCAGGTTGGTGCGCTCGATGATCCGCTTCTGGATCAGCGGCACCTTCTCCGGCCCCATCTCCACGCCGAGATCGCCGCGCGCGACCATGATGCCGTCCGACGCCTCGATGATCTCGTCGAGCCGCTCGATCGCCTGCGGCTTCTCGATCTTCGCGATCACCGGGATCCGCACGTTGTCCGCGGTCAAGAGGCTCTTCGCCATCAAGACGTCTTCGGCGCGCCGCACGAACGACAGCGCGACGTAGTCGACCCCGTGCCGCATCGCCCACGCGATGTCGGCCTTGTCCTTGTCGCCGACCGCCGGCGCCGAGACGTCGACGCCCGGCAGGTTGATGCCCTTGTTGTTCTTCAGCACGCCGCCGGCGACGACTACGCAGCGCACGTCGTGACCGTCGACCGCCTCGACGCCGAGCTGCAGGTAGCCGTCGTCGAGCAGGATCTGATCGCCGACCTTCACGTCCATCGGCAGGAGCTGATACGTCGTCGACACGCGCTGCTGCGTGCCCATCACCGGCTCGGTCGTGATCACGAGCTGCGCGCCCGGCTCGAGCGTGATCTGTCCGCCTTCGATCTTGCCGACGCGGATCTTCGGGCCCTGCAGATCGAGCAGCGCCGCGACCGCGCGGCCGCGCCGCTCCGCTTCGCCGCGCACGATCGCGAGCGTGCGCTCGTGATCCGCGTGCGAGCCGTGCGAGAAGTTGAGCCGCGCCACATCCATGCCCGCCTCGATCAGCTCTCCGATTCGTTCGGGGGTCGCCGACGCAGGGCCCAAGGTGCACACGATCTTCGCGCGACGCATCGCGGGGCATTCTTCCACGCACTTCGCCGCGCGACCACGCGGTGCGGCCTCCGAATGTGAACGAGTGATGGTCTGTCAGCTTTGACGCTTGCACGCCCCGCGCGGCGCGACGTATACCGCCGGCCCGATGCGTGGCTTCGTCATCGCTGTGATCTGCGCGACCTCCGCGTCGGCGTGCACCGTCCAGCGCGATCAGCCCAACCTCGTCGGCCAAGACGTCCACCTGACGTTGATCCACACCGCCGACATCCACTCGCGGCTGTTCCCGTACACCTTCGTCCCCAACACCTTCGACCAGGGCTACGGCCTCCTGCCGGTCAACGGCCCGTTCGGCGGCATCGCCAAGATCGCCACCGTCGCGCATCGCATCCGTGCGACCGCGGCGCGCTCGCTCTGGCTCGACTCCGGCGACTGCTTCGAAGGCGCGCCGGTCTTCAACAAGTACAAAGGCGAGGCCGAAGTGCGCGCCTTGTCGATGGCCGGCCTGGACGCCGAGGTCATCGGCAACCACGAGTTCGATCTCGGCGCGGTCAACCTCTTCTATCAGATGAACAACTGGGCGCAGTTCCCGCTCCTCGCGGCGAACTATCACTTCGTCGATCCGCCGATGCCCGGGCAGAAGTCGCTCAAGGACATCGTCGCGCCCTACGAGATCTTCGACGCCGGCGGCGTGAAGGTCGGTGTGATCGGGATGGGCAACACGTCGTCGCTGACGTCGATCTACGAGCAGGGCAACTCGCTCGGCTTCGTGCCCATCGACTCGAACGAGGCGCTGCAGGAGCAGGTCCGGCAGATTCGCGGGTCGGTCGACGTCGTCGTCGTGCTCTCGCACCTCGGCCTCGACGCCGACGAGAACCTCTCGCCGTCGCAGGTCCCCGACGAGAACCAGTCGCTGCCGCTCGCCGGTGTCGACGTGATCCTCGGCGGTCACCTCCACATCGTCACCAACCCGCCCAAGGTCTTGCAGTCGGACACGCACGGCAACCAGACGGTGCTCGTTCACTCCGGCGCGTTCGCGAAGTACGTCGGTCGCCTCGATCTCACGATCCACATCGGCACCGACAACAATGACCCCGACAAGCGCTCGAAGATCACGGGCTACACGTACACGAACATCCCGATCGATTCGAAGATCCCCGACGACCCCGACGTCGCGAACCTGTTGTGGCCGTACTCGGTCGCGCTCGCGCGCGACATCGATCTCAACGGCGTGTTCGCGTACACGAACCCGACCGGCGGCGCGAACATCAACCGCGCCGACAACACCGGCGGCGACTCGCAGCTCGGCAACCTCGTCGCGCGCGCGATGCAAGTGCAGACCGGCATCGAGGCGCAGTTCGCGCTGACCAACTCGCTCGGCATCCGCGACAACTTCTATCCGGGTCCGCTCACGATCGAGCAGATGTTCAACGTGTTCCCGTTCGAGAACTCGATCACGGTGATGTACCTCTCCGGCACCGAGGTACAGGAGCTGATGGACTTCAACGCGCGCAAGAGCGCCGATCGCGGTTGCAAGACGCAGTCGCAGGTCGCGGGGATCTACTCGGACATGGTCTGCAAGGGCACGTGCCCGCAGACCGATCCCAACTTCCCGGCGCCGACCGCGTGCGCGAAGAACATCTACATCGGCGAGAACTGCCGCGGCGACGATCCGAACGGACCGATCATCCCGGGCAAGTGCGCGCCGCTCGTGCCGAGCGCGCTCTATCGCGTCGCGGTGAACGACTACATCGCCAACGGCGGCTCCGGTTACACCGTGCTCAAGCGCAACTCGTCGAAGCAGTTCACGACGATCAGCCTGCGCGACTCGCTCACGGTGTACCTGCACTCGCAGCCGCCGTGCGCCGACAACGTCGTCGATACGACCGACAAGCAGACGCCGCAGCGCACCGTGAAGGCGCGCTGGGGCGCGATTCCCTGCCTCGACGAAAAGATCGAGGCCCACGACGGCCGCATCCGCCCGGTGTTCGAATGAATCGCGCACTCCTCTCACTGCTCGTCCTCGCGGCGTGCGTCGATCATCAGCCCGACCTCTGGAAGGGGACGACCTCGCTCGAGGTCCAGTTGATCGCGCCTGCTGATCCTGGCTCGCAGACGAATCGCCTGCCGCCGAACACCACCAACGCGACCATCAAGGTCACCGCGAAAGACGATCAAGGCGCGATCGACACCACGGTCAATCGCGACGTCGATCTCTACATCCAGTTCCTCGGCACGTTCACGCCCGATCACGTGAAGGCCGTCCCGTTCCAGAAGATCACGCTGACGAACGGCGTCTCGCAGCCGGTCACGATCGATCTGCCGCCGACCTTCGGTCCGACGGTCTTGTGGGTCGAGGACGTCGAGGGCGCCGATCCGAGCTATTCGACCGGCACGTCGCCGCAGCTCTGGTTCCGCGATCCGTTCATCGTCGACATCCAGAAACCGGTCGACGAGACCGCGGTCAACGCGCTCGAGGACTCGCCGCTCGAGAACAAGAACGTCGTCGTCACCGCGTCGCGCTACGGCGCGATGGGGCGCCTCGTCGTGAGCGGGGTCTACGCGCAGGGCTACACGCTCGACGACGTGAAGTGCGCCGACGCCAACGGCACGCCGCCGTGCGTCGCCGGCGATTACGACCACGCCTTCATCTATTCGTTCAGCCGCGCGTCCGATCAGATGGGCCGCGTGATCCGGCTCGGCGAGAACGTCGTCGGCTTCCAGGGCGCGGTCTCGGAGTTCAACGGGCTCACCGAGGTCGGCTTCCCGCAGAGCTTCGTCGACGACACCACGCCGCACGAGAATCAGATCACCGCGCCGGTGAAGGTCGACAACACGTGGTTCACGAACAAGATCATGTTCGAGCGCAACGAGGCAGGGCTCGTCGAGGTCGACGGCGCCACGCTCTGCCCGCTCGACGCCGACTACACGACGTATCAGCAGTGGAAGCTGGATCTCGGTAGCGGCTGCAAGACGGCGATCAACGTGATCACCGCCGGCGTCGTCAACTTCGACCCGACGACGTACGTCGGCAAGGTCATTCCCAAGGTCATCGGCACGATGCGGCCGATCAACATCGGCTCGTTCAACGTCTGGATCCTGTATCCGCGCTTCGACCAGGACTTGGTTCTCCAATGAAACGCTTCGTTATCGTCGCCGCCGTCCTCGCGTTCGCTCACGCCGCGTTCGCGCAGCCCGAAGTTCCTCCCACCGGCGCCCCCGGCGCGACGCCGACGCCGAACGGCGGAACCAACGAGACCACGCCTCCCACCACCGCGCCTGGTGTGACGATCGACGAGCAGACGCGCGCGCTGATCGCGGACGAAGTGGCGAAGGCGCTCGCAGCGGAGCGCGCCAAGCACTTCGAGGCGTCGCTCGATGAAGACAAGCCGAAGGATCCGAACGCGGACCCGCTCGGCGACGACACCTATCTGCACGGCGCCGACGGCGTGACCGACACGCGCCTGAACATGACGTTCGTCAACGAGAACACGCTCGGCAACGCGCACACGGTGCCTCCCGTCTACGGCTGGCACTTCGGCGTTCCCAGCAAGCTCGGCACGATGTTCTTCGACAACTACGATACGCGGTACTCCGGCTACGAGACGATGTCGCACTTCGTCATGTACCGGAACTATCGGCGCGATCATCTCGAGGCCGAGGCGGGGCTCGTGATCAAGCTGACCGACGCCGGCACCGGTCAGTCAGGTCTCAGCGACGACGGCAGCTACATCCTCGTCGCCTACTGGAAGGATCCCGAGCACAAGGATCCACGCCGGATCAGCCTGACCGCGTTCCCGGTGTCGGCCGATCGCTTCCGACTCGGCTACAGCTACCGCTTGTCGTGGGGCGGCAACGACGAGTTCCGCCGCGTCGACAACACGCCGAACTCGGCGCAGCCCGGCGTGAAGCTCCAATTCGATGGGGGCGATCACTACGCGTTCGTCGGCATGAAGAGCGCGCTGGTCCTCAATCACGGCAACAACGATCTCGAGGCGCGCCTCTCGTACCTTGCCGGCGCCGGCGTCGATCTCGCGAACAACATGGTCCGCGTCGAGCTCAACGGCGGCTACTTCAACCGCGGACCGAACGAGCTGCAGGACGTGCAGTCGCAGGACGTCCAGCTCTTCGGTGCGTCTGCCCAGGTCGCGCTGCACAAGGGCATGCCGGTCACGTCGTCGCTCGACTACAAGCTCTACAAGAACGACCCCGAGCGAATCGGGCGCGTCTTCCAGCCGGTCGTGTACAAGCCGGGCGTGCAGTGGCTCGTCATGGGCGAGGGCACGGTGGTCGGCCAAACGCTCAAGGACCCGGAGAAGACCGGCTCGACGAAGATCCAGTACGGCAAGGCGGGCGACGTCAACGTTCGCGTGATGATCGATCACGTGCGCATCAAGTTCGACCTGTCGTACCGCGATCTCGCGTTCGTCTTGCACTCGGTGCCGAGCATCCCCAGCTATACGGACTTTCCGATGGCGTATAGCGTCCACCCGGATTTCTTCGGCGACGTCGGCATCGACAAGAACTGGGCGGATCGCTACACGCTCGGCATCGCCTTCGGCATCGAGCGGCCGGCGTACTTCACCTCGCCGACCGGCGTCCCGGGCGACGTGTTCTCGTCGCCGAGCGGGACCCAGACCGTCGTCGTCCGTAACAACGGCGGCTTCGACACGGACCCGTCGATCCTTCCAGCCGGCAAGGACCCGCTACAGTCGGTCGCCGTGAAGGCGACCGGGCAGATCAACTTCGGGGCGGTCTACGGCGCCCTGATCAACGTCTACTACCAGTACGATCCCAACCGGACGGAAGGCGGGCGCGATTCGGGGAGCGGCGAGTTCAACTTCACGTTCGGTCAGCTCAACCAGATCGGCGCCGACGTCACGCTCCAAGCGAAGTTCTAGACGGAGCGTCGAAGAATCGACGCATCGATGACGTGGGGCCGCGGGCTTGTGCCGCGGCCTTTCGTTTGCAACGTGCGCGCGCGATGCCGATCGCGTCGCTGGTGCCGCTGCTCCCGTTCGCGGTGACGTTGCCGAGCCCCGGGCTCGACGGGACGCCGGTCGTGGACGCACGACAGGTCGACGACGGCTGGGACGCGCAGGTCGGCGCGCTGGGCTTCGCCGATCGCGAGGCGAGCGCGGGCGCGCTCGCGGTCGGCGCGGTCGCGGCCGCCACCGCCGATCACGACGACATCAACGCGCACTTCCACGTGCGCGGCGTCGCGGCGACCGGCGGCAGCGTCTCGTTGAACGCGGGTGGCGTGTCGCGGATCAGCGCGACCCACTGGGCGCACGCGTCGTACGACTTCCTGCCCACCGCCGACGGCGACGGCACCGGCGTGTTCGCGATGTCGCTCGAGCATCACCTCGACGTCGGCGCGGTGCCGAGCTTGTTCGCGAGCCGCGACACCGCGCGCGCCGGCTTCGAGCGCGAACAGCTCGGCTTCGACGTCACCGGCGTGTCGTTCTTCTGGCAGGGCAATCGCCTCGACATCCTCGACGAGGGCGGCGCGTTCGCGACGACCTGGAGCGACGAGACGCCGAGCGAGATCGAGCTCGGCCTGCACGCGACGATGGTCCGCTATTGCGGCACGTGGTGCATGGATGTTTTCCAGATCCGCGCGCAAGGCGGCGGCGAGATCGCGGGCGCCGCCGGCGGCGTCGTGATGGACCTGACGCCGCTCGCGCTGCGCAACCTGCACGCGAGCGACGACGTCGCGATCGATCTCGCGGGCGGTTTCCAGCTCGGCGGCGGCGCGCGCCGCGACGACATGGGCGCGTTGATCGATCTGCCCGATCTCGCGCTCGGCGCCTACGACGTGGGCCTGCGCGCGGGGAAGGTCGGCGTGCGCGCGCACCGGCAGATGTACCTGACCCTCGACGATCAACTGTCCGTCGAGGATCGCGTCGAAGGATCGATCGATCTGTCGACCGACGACACGAACATCGCGCTGCGCGGCTTCGCGGCGCGCACGACGTGGTGGACCGACGCGCAGGACCCGGGCTCGACCGCGCTCACCGGCGGCGGCGAGCTCGCGATCGCGCGCGAGGACCGCGGCTTCGCGTGGGACGCCTCGCTCGGCGTCGCGCGCAGCTTCTACGCGAGCGCGGACGGCGCGCCCTCGCTCGGCGCGCGCGGCACGCTCGAGATCCGGCGCTCACTTCGTGGGAGCGGGCGCCGGTGAAGGCGTCCCGGGCTGCACGACGATCGTCTTGCGATCGCCGTCCTCGGCGCTGAGCAGCGTCACCACGCCGCCCGCGAGCCCGCCGAACAGCAGGAACAACCCTCCGGCCTCGGCCTCGTTGCCGTGGGAACGGCACGTGAGGTCGTCGTGGTAGCAGTCGCCCGGCGGGTGCACGAACGCGAGCAGGAGCAGGCCCGCGACGATCGCGCCACCCTCGGTCGCGTACGCGATGTGACGCGCGCGCTCGTTGTCCGGGAAGCAGGCCCCGAGCACAGAAGCGATCGCGAGTGCTGCCGCCCAGCGCAAGTGCCGATAGTCTACCGCCGCGCCCAAAAAGGATCACGGGTAACGAACGGCTATCCGGGAATCGTGAGGCCCGACCGCGGGAGGCTCACGATGAGGGATCCCTTTCGCCGCCGCAGCGGTACCATCATCACATGGCGCTCGCATCTCGCCCACGTCCGGCGGATCGCAGGGCGACCCGACCCGGAGGAATGGGAATGCAATTCTCGGTGACCTTCCGCCACATGGAGCCGACTGAATCGCTGAAGGCGTACGCGCGCGACCGCATGGACCGTGTCCGCAAGTACCTCCCGGATCCCATCTCGTGCCACTGCGTGATGAGCACCGAACGACACAATCACCGCATCGACGTCAGCTTCCAGCTGCACAACGGGCTCACCGTCGCCGGCCACGAGACGACCGAGAACATGTACTCGTCGATCGACCTCTGCATCGCGAAGATCGAAAGGCAGGTGCGCAAGTACAAGGGCCGCCTCGAGGAGAAGAAGGTGAGGCCGCACCAGGTCGAGACGCTGCCGTGGTCGCACTCGATCGTCGAGGAAGCGTTCCAGCACATCAACGGCTCGAACGGCGAGGCGCCGCCGATGCCGGTGCCCGAGCTGCCGGCGCCGCCGCAGTTCAAGGTGGTCAAGACCGAGAAGTTCCACGCCCAGCCGATGGGCGTGTCGGACGCGATCGTCCAGCTCAACCTGCTGGGCGATTCGTTCCTCGTCTTCCGCACCGACACCGACGGGCGCGTGGCCGTCGTCTACAAGCGGGAGGACGGCAGCTACGGGCTGATCGAAACGCCCGCGCAGGCGTGAACCCAGGGCGCGGGGGCGTGGTAACGTCCCCGTAACCTGATGAAGATCGTCGACCTCCTCAGGCGCGAGTTGATCGTCCCCTCGCTGAAGGCGACCGACAAGCGCGGCATCCTCGAGGAGCTCGCGGCGCACGTCGCCTCGCAGAGCCCCAAGATCGATCGCGGAGCGTTGTCGCGGGTCTTGATCGAACGCGAGCAGCTCGCGTCGACCGCGATCGGCGAGGGCGTCGCGATCCCGCACGGCAAGTTGCCGACGGTGAGCGAGATCGTCGCGTGCCTGGGCCGCGTGCCCGGCGGCGTCGACTTCGACTCGATGGACGGGCAGCCGACGTATCTGTTCTTCGTCCTGGTCGCGCCCGACAACTCGACGGGCGCGCACCTGAAGGCGCTCGCGCGGATCAGCCGCGTCTTCAAGGACGCGGAGTTCCGCAAGCGGTTGCTCGCCGCGCCCGACGCGGAGTCGATGTACCGCGTGATCAGCGAAGAGGACGCCAAGTACTGATGACCGCGCCCGCGATCGTGACCATCGAGCAGCTCCTGGCCGCCGAGGCGCGCCTCGAGCTGACCGTGGTCGCAGGCGCGGCGGGCGTGAAGCGCGCGGTGTCGGCGCCCCGGATCCAGAAGCCGGGGCTCGCGCTGACCGGCTGGCCCGAGCAGCTCCACGCCGAGCGCATCCTCGTGCTCGGCGCGACCGAGATCGAGTACCTCGTGCGCGTCGACGGCGCGGCGCGCGCGCTCGCGATCGCGACCGTGCTCGCGTCGAAGCCCGCGTGCGTGATCGTCGCGCGCGATCTCGAGGCGCCGAGCGAGCTGGTCGAGGCGTGCGAGTCGGCGCGCGTGCCCTTGCTCAAGTCGACGCTCCTCACCGCGGACTTGATCGCGGGCGTGACGGGGTGGCTGCAGGATCGGATGGCGCCGCAGACCTCGATCCACGGCGTGCTGCTCGACGTGCTCGGCATCGGCATCCTCTTGCTCGGCAAGAGCGGCATCGGCAAGAGCGAGACCGCGCTCGATCTGGTCGTGCGCGGGCACCGGCTGGTCGCCGACGACATCGTCCACATCCGTCGCAAGGGCGAGAAGGGCCTCGCGGTGTTCGGCCAGGGCTCGGGGATCATCCGCCATCACATGGAGATCCGCGGCCTCGGCATCATCAACATCAAGGACCTGTTCGGTATCGCCGCGGTCCGCGAGAACAAGAAGGTCGAGCTCGTGATCGAGCTGGTCGAGTGGAACGAGGAGGAGGAGTACGACCGCCTCGGCCTCGACGATCAGTTCATCGATCTGCTCGGCGTCCAGCTGCCCAAGCTGCGCGTGCCGGTGCGTCCCGGCCGCAACGTCGCGACGATCATCGAGGTCGCCGCGCGCAACCAGCTCCTCAAGATCCAGGGCCACCACTCGGCGCGCGAGTTCCAGGAGACGCTCAACCGTGCGATCGCGGAGGCGCGCCCGACGCCGGCGCGCGCCGTCGACGCGGACGCGATCGAGTAGCGGGATCAGACGATGCATATCGTGATCGTCACAGGCATGAGCGGCGCCGGGAAATCGACGGCGCTGCGGGCGCTGGAGGACATCGAGTTCTACTGCGTCGACAACATGCCGCTGCCGTTCGTCGGCTCGCTGGTCGAGCACCAGGCGCAGGAGGGCGACTGCGACAAGCTCGCGATCGCGATCGACGCGCGCCAGAAGCGACACCTGCCCGAGTGGCGCGACAACCTCGCGGCCCTGCGCTCGGCGGGACATCGGCTCGAGGTGATGTTCCTCGACGCGACCGATCCGGTCCTGTTGCGCAGGTTCAGCGAGACGCGCCGGCGCCACCCGCTCAGCGGCGACGATCTGCCCGAGGGCATCCGCCGCGATCGCGAGATCACGCTCGACCTGCGCCAGGGCGCGGCGGTGATCGACACGTCGAACCTCAACATGCACCAGCTGAAGGCGATCATCCAGGATCGCTACGGGCGCGCCGGCAAGCTCGCCGTCACGCTGGTCTCGTTCGGGTTCAAGCACG